>Ga0209271_10000626_pt1 | contig 12171 bp, 8 predicted proteins | sample tdAd002_FD_187123 | JGI IMG/M metagenome (GOLD analysis project Ga0209271, IMG submission 187123) | Marine sediment microbial communities from the Atlantic coast under amendment with organic carbon and nitrate - tdAd00.2 (SPAdes)... | ecosystem: Environmental > Aquatic > Marine > Coastal >... | reverse complement strand
GGGGAGCGAGGGCCAGTCGGTCTGCGATAGTCTTCGCAACGCGGGTAGCAGGCCGATCTTTTCCGAACCAGTCATCGCACTCCGCGGCGAGGAAGTCCATGCCGTAAAGAATGGCTTCGTAGCTGTCGATGCCGAATATGCTCGCGGTGTCGATAGAGCTGCGGTGATCTCCGGGCAAGCCGCCAGAAGGTAACGGGCTTTCTGTCTGTCCCGGAAACCACTGGTCTTCGAAATCTGCGACTGACGGTGCCTTGATCCTCCAGTAGTCCAGTTTCGCTCGCAGCCTGTCAGTCATTCGCTCTGGCCTACGCACTTCACGCCAGAAATCAGTATCCGTCCGGCGCGTCAGGCAGTAGTGCATGTTGATGAAATCGAGAATCTCATAGAAGCGGTTCGCCATGATTCGGTTGAAACGAAGAGCAAGTGGCGTCGTGTCGTCGTGATAGGGAAAGTGTTCAGCGAGCATAAGTGAGGCGAGATCACTCAAATACAGTCCGGTTGATTCGAGCGGCTCGATAAACCCGCCCGACAATCCGATTGCGACGCAGTTCCGAACCCAGGCTTTTTCCCTGTGCCCTACCTTGAAATGCACGATTCGGGAGTCGAGCGATTCGGCGTGCTGGCCTTCGAATGCTCTGACCTCTCTTTCAGCATCTTCGTCGCTGAGAAACGCACTCGAATGCACATAACCAAGTGAGCGCTTGTCCTGCAATGGGATTTCCCAGACCCAGCCGGCCGAGAGTGCCGTTGCTGTCGTATAGGGGCGAACATAGCCGGGATAATGATGATCGTAAGGCACGTGCATGGTTGTCGCACGGTCACATAGCAGCCACTGGGAACAGTCGACCCAGCCGACATCGAGTTCTTTTTCCATCAGCAGGCTAGTGAAGCCCGTGCAGTCAACAAAGAGATCTGCTTCGAGGCGCTTGCCACCTTTGGTCATAACGGCGGCGATGTCACCGTTTTCCGCCATGTCGACTGCAACAACATGGTCGAGATAGTGCTGAACCCCGCGGGCCGTCGCCAGTTCGCAGAGGTAGTCAGCGAACTTCAATGCATTCATATGATAGGCGTAAACCAATGGGGGACCGAAGTCCCAGTGGCCGGCCATCCGCGGCGCCAGATTGTGTTCACAGATGACAGGCTGTGCCGAAACCGTCGCGGCGAACGGGATGGAGCGATCACTCATGAGCCATTTTCGGCCGGTTCGATCCACGGGAGACGACTGGAAACGATTGAACGGATGATAGTAGGCGTCACTCTGGCCGTCGAGCCAGTTGACATACTTGATGGCCTGTTTGAACGTGCCATCGACTCGCTTCAGAAATTCAATTTCATCGATGCCGATGACGGCCAGGATGTGATTGATACTGGGAACTGTTGCTTCACCGACACCAATACGCGGTACGTCAGGTGATTCAACCAGGCTAATATCGACAGTCCTTCGACCACCACGGTTGAGTGCCGCATCAAGATACGCGGCCGCCATCCAACCCGCGGAGCCGCCTCCGACGATGAGAAGTTTTTTTACGGCCATCTGCTTTGAGTCCCCTGACATTCGGTCAATATAGTCCTACAGGCGAGATTTCGCGATGGCCTGTTTTTAGAACTTGTCTAGATTTGTACCTTAGCTTTCAATGGTTTCTGTCGAGACTTGTACCTTATTATTTAAAAATATCGAAAATCTTGAACTTTGGCTGCGAAACATGATTTACTCGGTACGCAGGTGTACCTATTTTTGTGCAGGTACGATGTAAATCTGCAACGCGTAAAAAAAAAGAGTTGACGGGTCAACCGGCACAGGCCCGAAAACCAGGTTGCAATTTGAACTTACGGCAGGGGATATCCACGATGAAAAGAACACCTTTGGCCAGCGCCATCAGTTGCATTGTTGGTGGTGGAGTTCTGGGCGTAAATGCTCCGGCGCACGCACAAGAGGAAGCGGCGGCAGGCGACGCGATGGAAGAGATCATCACGACGGGTTCTCGCATTCGCAAGGATGTGTTCACGAGTTCCGCGCCGATGGATGTCATTGACGTCAAGCAGGCCTCTTTATCAGGAATCTCGACTGTTGGCGCATTGCTGCAGACGAATACCGTTGCGGCTGGGTCACCACAAGTAACAGCCGCTACTTCAGTTGAGTTCACGCAGAATGGTGGTCTTGGCGCCAGTACCGTGTCACTGCGCGGCCTGGGTGCGAACCGAACACTCGTATTGTTGAACGGCCGGCGGGCAGGGCCATCCGGTGTCCAGGGCGGTGTGTCTTCTTTCGATTTGAACGTTCTGCCACTTTCAACGATCGAGCGTATTGAAATCCTGAAAGACGGGGCATCGTCGATCTACGGTTCTGATGCCGTTGCAGGCGTTGTGAATATCATCACCCGCAAAGATGACGGCGGTCAGATCGACGGTTTCGTCTCGCAACCAAGCGAAGATGGCGGTGAAGAAACCAGGCTGAGTGCAACCTGGGGCAAGACGTTTTCGCGCGGAAACTTTCGTGTCACAGCGGATTATCACAAGAGAGACCAGCTGTCCCGCGGTGACAGGGATTACTTCACTTGTGGAAACCAGTACCTGTTCGATATCGATACCGGGGAAAGAGCGGATATCCTGGATGCGAGAACAGGGGAACGCGCTTGCGAGGATCTGACGTGGGGACACGTCTGGATTTACGATTATGCGGATCCGAGCAATATTCCACAGTCGAGGTTTCTCTTAGGCCAATACGACTATGACGGTCTCCTCGCCTCAAGTAATGTTCCGGGTTATGCAGTTGACCCGAATAACCCTACATGGCTGACCCAGCCTGGCGGGTTTTTTCCGGTTGCCTACGACCCATTCTCAGATGGTGTGACCAATGACAACCATCCGTTCCAGGATGGCCAGTCTCTGGATCCGGACAATGAAAACACTACCCTCTATCTCGAAGGCGAGCTGGAGTTGACTGACAGGGTAGAGGCTTACACTGAAGTTCTGCTGAGTCGTCGTGAGACCCATTCCGATTACTATGTTCAGTACTGGTCCTATATCTACAGTGGGGACTATGACTTCGACTCACTGGGCACGGGCGTTCCGGGGGGCGGAAATTCTTTGAGCGCGGACGCTGGCTGGTTTGGTGAGCAGTGGTACAGCCCAACGGCGATACATGACCGTGGTGATACCGACGTTGAAATCGACTACACGCGATTTGTTGCGGGATTGAGAGGAGATGTCGGCGCTAACTGGGGCTGGGACTTGTCTTTCAATTACAACGAGTCGGATGGAAGCTACACAAACGACGTCGTTTACGATGACTCAATCAGAGACCAGAACTTTCTCACGGGTTCCTGTGTGGGCGAGGTGACGTCTGTCCGCGGCGTTCCCTGTGTCGACATACCGTGGTTGGATCCTGGCTTCCTGGCTGGCGAGAGGACCCCGGAACTCGAGGCGTTTCTGTTCGGGAAGGAGACCGGTAATACGGAATATACGCAGTGGTCGGTTGACGGATTCATGACCGGCACGATGGGTGAGCTACCGGCGGGTTCGGTGGGTGTCGCATTCGGTTTTCATTATCGTGAAGATGAAATCAAGGACGTTCCCGGACAGATCACGTTCAATCCGGAAACTGGGTATAACAACGGCTGGTTTGCTGATGGTGCAGGCATCACAGCTGGTGATGACAGTACGACAGCCGTTTTTGTCGAATTCGATGTGCCGCTGATAGAAGGTGTGACAGGAATTCAGGACCTGACTTTGAACGCGTCTGCCCGCTATAGTGACGTCGAATCCTACGGCGACGGCACCACGTGGAAAGTGGGTATCAACTGGCAAATCACGGATTCCTTCCGAGTACGAGCCAACCAGGGCACGTCTTTCCGTGCACCGGCGTTGTTCGAGCTTTATCTCGCGGACTCAACCAGCAGCATTAGTCAGCGCACCGACCCTTGTATCGACTGGGGGCAAGGCCTGATCGATGGCACGGTAACGCAAACGCTGGCGGATAACTGTGCCGCACATGGGTTGCCACCCGATTTCATCCAGGGATCCATTACGCCGACGGTCTTTAGTAGTGGTGGCCTGGGTACATTGGAAGCGGAGACGTCGGAATCAACGACGATCGGAATTATATGGCAACCGGAATCTATCGATTTCAGTTTTTCGGTCGACTATTTCGATATCAAAGTGGAGGACGAAGTCGATCGGATCGGCGGCGAAACGATCCTCTTTGAATGTTATAACTCGCCATTCGGGCCCGCATTTTCCAACACTGAACCGCTATGTGATCTGTTCGACCGATCCGGCCTCGGCATGGCTCCGGACAATATTATTGACAACTACATCAATATCGCCGAGCAAAGAAACCGTGGTCTGGATTATGCGCTACGGTACGTCGTTGATCTGCCTATCGGCGATCTGTCTACGGAACTGCGTGTGACTAAACAGATCGAGGACACGAAAGGCATATCTAAAGATTCAATCGAGGACCTGAATGGACTTGTCGGTGACCCGAAACTCGTGGGCGGCTGGAATGTAACTCTGCAGCGAAATTCATGGGCGTTTTACTACAGCGGTAACTACATCGGCGAGAGTTCCAACGAAGCGCATTTTGGTGGCAACACGGTCACATATCGCGACGAACAGTTCAGGGCTGTCCTTGATACGGACGCGGTCATGTATCATGCATTTTCCGCGCAGTATCTGTTCGAAAACATCGGTGTATCGGTACTTTTAGGCGTTGCAAATGCCTTCGATGAGAATCCGCCGCAGCTCACCCGGCAAGGGACGGACGCGGAATACACAATGATTGGTAATTCGGTGTTGGCGTCGCAATATGATTGGTGGGGCCGGCGCTACTTCATGAATCTGAAATGGGTTTTCAACTAGTACTAAGCAACATCTATGTTGATATTATGTGCCGGCATTCGCCGGCACATTTTATTGGGGTCAGGTCATGCCGAGGGTATTGGCAAAGGGCGACAATCTAAACGAACTGAACGGCAATTATGTTCAGCAGCCGTTATTGGAGCCAGTGTTTCTGAACAGTGTGCCGAAAAGCGGTACGCACCTGATGCGAAACATCGTTCGCATGTTTGTGGCAGTGGACCAGCAGTACCACGAAGCATTCATTCAGTATCCGATACTGCAACAACACAGAGCCGCCTTTTCGACAGCGACGCCATGCTTGAGCTGGGGCCATCTGCTGTTCTCGGATGACTCGGCGATGGCGTTGCGCAATGTGCGTCACGTGGTCCTCGTTCGCGATCCCTATGACTGGGTACTTGCCCGGGCACGGTTTTTTCTGTCCGATACCTTTGAGGGCTCGATCGACCATCTAAAGGGTGGAAACGTGTTGGTAGAAGAGGCGTTAAACATGATGATATTTGGCATTCATAATAAAGCGCCATCGATCCAGGATATCTACCTTAACAATGCAATCGCGTGGTTAGGCACCAAGATTAAGCTGGTTCGATTCGAGGAGTTGATCCATAACCTAAAAAATCTCGAATCGGATGTGGCCGAGAGTTACTTCGATCAATTACTACGAGACTGCGCGATACCAAATCTGCCCGAAGACTGGCGTGAGCGGGTACTGGTGGGCTCGGATCGAAAGCAGAGTGGTACGGCGCGTGAGAACCTGGCAGGAAGTATGGTGGACTTACCCGATGAGCTTCCAGAGATGCAAAAAAAGCTCGTGGATGTCGCAATACCTGGTTACAGGAGATTGCTCGGCTACGAATAAGAGGCCCGTCGCACCACAATTTTCCAATCCGGGAACCGCGCGACAGGGCACAAGACAGCCCTGCCTGAGTTTTCAGAGGGCATTCGTATATCTACTTACCTCGAACGCGCCGTTTCGAGGGAACCATTCTCGTCGCCTGAACGTGTTTCAGACTAATTATCTGGACGTTTGCTTTGAGGATGGGCGATATGAGTATAGTCGGGCGGATCGCGACAACGTTTCTACTGCTGTCAACGGCGGCCTTAATCGGATCACCTGACGCGCTTGCATGGCCAAGCTGCACAGATATTTTTTCCACTGCATATCCAAATTCTCAAACCGAAAATCTCGCGGGCTGTCAGACCTGTCACCAATCGGTTGGCGGAGGCGGCAACTATAATGTCTATGGCTCTGACCTGTTGGCCAATGGCGCAGCGGGCGCCGGCGCGACCTGCGCGGCCGTCGATTTCGCTTCTGCATTAGTCGCAGTAGAAGACTTCGACTCGGACTCGGAAGGCAATACAAACATTGTTGAGATTCAGGCTGGTACGCAGCCAGGCTGGTGCGATGCAACACAGAGTGCGACGTGCGCAAACTCTGCCGGGACTCCGCCGAACGTAGCGTTAGATCCCACTCCGCCGCCACCGAACAACAATGCGCCCGTAGCTGATGCCGGCGGACCTTATGCCGGGGAGGCAGGGAGCACCTTGATCCAGTTTGACGGATCAGGCTCCAGTGACCTGGATGGCGATGCGTTGACGTTCAATTGGGACTTCGGGGACCAGACTAATGCGACCGGCATAATGCCAACACACACCTATGCTACTGCCGGCAACTTTCAGGTAACCCTGGTTGTGAACGACAGTCATGTTGACAGTGTTCCTGGTTTTGCTTCTTCCGTAATCACCGCACCGCCGATGAATGTCGCTCCGATCGCAGTTCCTGGTGGTCCTTACAACGGCCAGCCACTTCAAGCTGTCACGTTTGACGGATCTGCTTCGTCTGATCCGAATGGCGATGCACTGACCTATTCCTGGGACTTCGGTGATGGATCATTCGGTAGCGGTGTGGCACCGACGCACAGCTATGCCGCAGAAGGCACGTATACAGTAACGCTGATGGTCAACGATGGGCAGATCGACAGCGTGCCGACGACAACGACTGCGACGATAGCAGTGTTGCCGGCGGGCGACGGCGCCGCACTCTACAACGCGAACTGTCTGGGCTGTCACGGCGATCCCTGGAATGGCACGGCGGTGGACAATGCACTGGCAGGTCTTCGCCGTGTTGCGGGCGCTCGAGCATGCAATATCGAAGGCTCTATATTCGGCACGAGCGTGTTTCCGAATGGCGTGCCCGAGATGCAGTTTCTGCAAGTCTTGTCTGATGCGGATATCGATTTGCTTGCGGATCACCTGAATTCGCGGCAAACGAGCGGGGAGCGCCGTTACGTCACGACGTGCGCGGGATGCCACGGCGATGATGGCTCCGGTGGCCGTGTTGGCGAAAACGTGCACGGCGAATCAGCAAGTGAAACGCTGGAAGCCATCCGCGAGGACAGTGAAATGCGTTACCTCGCGTGCATGCCGCGCTCGGACATCGACGCTATCGCCGTGTTCCTCAACGGATTCGACAATGACGACGACGATGATGATGAGCGCTCAGACAAAGGTAGTGGCTCCACCACCTTGCCGATGCTGTTGCTGCTCGCCATTGTTGCCCTGATCAGGAAACATGCCGTTTGCCGGCGTTTGTGGTAGTTTCGACTCCGTAAATATCCGATGATATTACGGTTTATTCGGCATTATCGATAATGCCGAAAGACTGCTATTCATTCCTGGAGCGCCGAAATGAAAAGACTCATCCTGGTGCCTGCGGTTCTTGCCGTGTGTGCCTGCTCGGGAGACGCTCCTGCCCCGGAGGCAACGACCCAGGCTCCTGATACGTCTGCGTCTCCACCTAATATCCTGCTGATTATAGGCGACGACATGGGCGTTGAGACGCTCGCGTCCTATGGGCTGTCAGAAAATACGGCTCAGACAGCGACACTCGATCGGCTGGCAGCGGAGGGCGTCCAGTTCACGAATTTCTGGTCGCAACCGGTTTGTTCTCCGACTCGAGCAACCATGCTGACCGGGCGTTATGCGTTTAGAACGGGTGTCGGGAGGCCCGGCGGCGAGGGGGACAAGGGAGGTCATTTCCCCGACGCTCCGGAGCGACCTGCATCGGCACCGTTCGAGACGCCCCGGCGGGGCGGCGGCCGGATCGGGGACAACTGGAATCTGCCACCGGATGAGTACACCCTGCCGATGGCGATCAAAACCGAGGATTCGCTCAACTACGCGACGGCGGCTATTGGCAAGTGGCACCTGTCGGACAATCGCAATGGTTGGGCTGAGCACCCAAACAAGGCGGGTTTCGATCACTTCTCCGGACGCATTTTTGGCTGGCCGGCATCCTATTACACCTGGAACAAGCTGACAGACGGTGAATTCGTCGGAACAACTGGATACTCGCCGAACGAGTTCGCAAATGATGCACTTAATTGGATCGAGGAGCAGGGCGAACGACCCTGGTTTCTCTGGTACGCGTTTAATCTGCCGCATGCACCACTGCATCTGCCTCCCGAAGACTTGTGGCGGGCAGATCACTCGAATTTGGACCCGAAGGCGGAGATAGGTTCGAACTCGAAGCAATATTTCCACGCGATGATGGAAGCGATGGACTCCGAGATCGAAAAGCTACTCACGTCATTGGCCCCCGAGGTTCGCGACAACACGTACGTCATCTTCATGGGTGACAACGGCACGGACCGGACCTCCGTGTCCGCACCATTCCGGCCGGTCGGGGCTAAGGGATCGGTCTACCAGGGCGGCGTTAATGTGCCTCTAATCGTAACCGGGCCGGGCGTTGCGCAAGGTGCATCGTCAGATGCAATGATCAATTCCACCGACATGTTTTCGACGATCATCGAGATGGCGGGCATAAGCGTTGAAGACGTGCTTCCCGAAGGCGTGACGATCGACTCGGTTAGTTTTCTACCGTACTTGTCCGAACCCGATGCGGAGTCAAGACGCGAATGGCTGTACGCAGACTATTTCGATGATAATTTCGACGGTGTTGACGCTGCAGATTATGCGATGCGCAATCAGCGGTATAAGCTGATTAGAATAAAGGGTGTCGAGGAATTCTATGATCTGACCGAAGACCCCTACGAACACAACAATTTACTAGCCGGAGAATTAACGGCAAGCGAGCAGGCCGAATATCGTGGACTGCAACAACAACTACAAGAGCTGAGAATTAATAATGAATAACAAAGACAACTTTTGGACGAATTCAGATGTCGGCATATTGATCGTTCGCATCGCGCTTGGCGGCATAATTTTTTTCCACGGCTTTAACAAGATTGCTCATGGGGTTGCCAACCAGTACCAGATTCTTGCGAGTAATGGCATCCCTGGTGTGTTTATTTATTTCGTCTATATATCGGAAGTGTTAGCGCCAGTGTTGATTGTCCTGGGACTTCTGGTTCGACTTTCATCGGCGACGATTATCGTGACGATGATAGTGATTTTCTATGCGCTACCATTTCCGATCGGCCTGGACGAGCACGGCGCAATGAACATTGAAAGCCAGCTGTATTTCTTGCTGCTAGCCGTCGCGTTGTTCTTCACCGGGCCCGGCCGTTACGTTTTGAAGAAAAACAACTCCGGTAACTGGTTGTTGGACTGATGAAAGGAAACAAGTTTTCAAGGGGTGTGCCGTCTTTGTGGCTGATGTTGCATTGTTGTGTCGCGTTAGCAGCAGATCCATCGGCCTCAATTGGCGGCTTCGAGGCCAAATTCATCGAGGTCAACGGCATCAAAACACGTTATTACGACGAGGGTTCGGGCGAGCCACTGCTGCTGGTTCATGGCGGGCCCTGGGAAGGTACTTCCAGTGCGAACGACTGGTCACGCAATATAGAGGGACTCGCAAAAAAATTCCGGGTACTCGCTCCGGACAAGCTTGGCAACGGGTTGACCGGGAACCCCGGTCGCGCCGACGAGGCCGACTTTACGATGGCGGGGCAGATAAAACACCTCATTCAGTTTATCGAGACGATGGACGTTGGACCCGTGAATATCGTTGCCCATGCGGAGGGCGGCATCAGCCTGTATCTGGCCGTGGAGCGCCCCGATCTGGTGAAGTCCCTCGTTCTTTTTTCCAGCAATATTGCTGCACCGGATGTGGGAGATGATAGTTACTATGAAGCGCTCGCCGCTTGCCCCTGGGAGGTTTACGGTCAGGAGATCGGCCCCTGGATGGAAGAGCTGATCTGTCGTTACGAGAGCCTGTCCTACGGCGACCCGTACCTGAGCGATGAATTCATCATCGCCTTACAAACAATGAATCTCAATCCCAAGGTGCAGTGGACCCGCTTCTATCGTGATGGCGGTGCCGGCGCGCCGTTTCGGGCGAACTTTGATAACTGGCGCGAGGCCATGCATGCACGGATTCGCGACAACGGCGAACTGAAAATACCTGTATTGCTGATCTGGGCGCGTGACGATCCGACGCATCCGCTGGAACGCTCAATGGCGCTTTACGATGTTCTCGCCGAGCACAATCCAAGTGTGCAGACGCTGATGATGAATGATGCGGGCCATTACGCCTTTAGAGAGAAGCCGGACGAGTTTAATTTCGCTGTAATCCGATTCATTAATGCATGGACAACACTCGGGGAGATCAGCCGATGAGATTCCTAACGGTGAGCGTGTTGTTAGCCGCGTTGATGATCTTGCCTGAATTGGTCGTGGCCGAGGTCGAGGTGTCGCCTACTGCATCTATTGGTGGTTACGAAGCCAAGTTTGTCGACGTCAACGGTATTCGAACCCGTTATTACGAAGCGGGTAGTGGTGAGCCGATGATCCTGTTGCATGGTGCGCCCTGGGGTGGCGTCGCGAGTGCTAACACCTGGGTCGACAATATTGCGACTCTGTCCAAGCACTTTCACGTGTATGCGCCGGACCGTATTGGCGCGGGAATGACAGACAACCCGAAGCGCGACGAAGACTACAACGAAGTCGCCATGCATGAGCACGTGCGAGACTTCATCAAGACCATGGATCTGGCACCAGTACACGTCGTTGCCCATTCGCTCGGTGGCCTGTCACTTTATATGACTGTCGAAGAACCGGAGCTGGTCAAAACTTTGGTGCTGGTTGCCAGCACGCATGCGTCACCGAGCGTAGGTACCAGCCGACGCCTGTCAGTGTTGCAGCCCTGCTCGACGGATGAGGATGGCGTGGATTGGTTCGCCGAATGGCGATGCCGTTATGAAGCGCTGTCCTACGACCCGAGCCACGTGACGGATGAGTTTGCCGAAAGCATACGTTTCATGAATGAAACCGAGAAAGCTGAATTCACCAGGTCGAAATTGCGAATAGACGACATCGGCGGCGAATTGCATGCGAATTTCTATGAATATCGCAGAACGATGCACAAGCGCATCATGGAAGAAGGCATGTTGCAGATGCCGATCATGATCTATTGGGGAAGACAGGATCCCATGCAGCCGTTGGAACGTGCGATGTCGCTGTACGATGTGCTGGCCGCCAAGAACCCTTATGTGCAATTGACGATGACCAACAAGGCCGGGCATTTTTCTTATCGCGAGAGACCCGAAGTGTTCAACCAGGTCGTAATCAACTGGATTAATTCATGGCGTGAATTAGGCGTCATTGATGAGGACAAATAGCAATCATGAAGTTCACTAAAACTATTGTATCGCTGGCGCCGTTATTCACATTGCTGCTGGCAGCGCACGCGGTCGCTGAAACGCCTGTACAGATTCGGTTGGTCGACCCTTTGGATGAGCCGGAGTTCTACTGCCTGGATTTGAGTGGCTGGGGAGATCATTTGCGCCTGGAGGATCCTTTACAAGGCCATACCTGCAAGACGCGCGGTGCCAATGACCAGATGTTCTCGGTCGAAGACGGCAAGATCTCGGTTGGTGACACCGGGCGATGCCTCGAGATTGCCGGCAGCAGCAAGCCGCTCCCCGGAGGCGCGGTGCTGGCGCGAACGTGCTCAGATAGTCCAATGCAGACGCTCACACTAGAACAGGACGGACGTATCACGGCAGGAGATTCAGGTTTATGCGTCGCCGTTGGAGAGCAAAGCGCTGACGCATCCGGCCCAAGCCATGTCTGGCGCGTACTGACTGTCGAGCCTTGTGACGCTACTGCCGCGGAGTTGATGACCTGGCAGGTTGGACTCTAGATTTCAAATATTTCGTAAAGCGAAACGGGCAAAAAAACGGCCCCATACGGGGCCGTTCTTGTTTGGCTTTCTTATAACTTGAATTTAGTTAACTACGTGGTCAGCCTTGAGGAAGCCAGTGCCGTAGTCGCCGCCCTTCCAACTGGCTGGATAATAGTATGGTTCCTCGAATGGGAATAGGACAATCGCGCCATCTGCAGGAAGCG
>Ga0209271_10000625_pt1 | contig 12175 bp, 10 predicted proteins | sample tdAd002_FD_187123 | JGI IMG/M metagenome (GOLD analysis project Ga0209271, IMG submission 187123) | Marine sediment microbial communities from the Atlantic coast under amendment with organic carbon and nitrate - tdAd00.2 (SPAdes)... | ecosystem: Environmental > Aquatic > Marine > Coastal >... | reverse complement strand
ACAATCTTTAATTCCTTTTAAAGATGCGATTTCGGCATGCGCCTATTCTTTCTAACGATCCCTAAGCCACTCAAACAGCACCCGCTTTAAAAAAAGATCATCCATTCCGCTGAGACTCAAGGATTTAAAAGAAAAACTCCCCGAGGGCTCAAATAATTAGGTTTGTGTTACGTTGACATGAATGTGAGGTCTGAATGCGACACCCGATAATTCTGGTTATTGCAACTCGTAATAAAGGGAAAAAACAAGAAATCAAGGGGCTTTTAAAAGATTTTCCAGTTGTAATTAAAAATCTTGATGATTTTGGTCCAATTCCCCATTTGGAAGAGGATGGGGACACCTTTGATGAAAATGCATACAAAAAAGCAAGTTTTGCAGCCAGGATCCTGGGAATACCGGCACTGGCTGATGATTCAGGGCTGATAGTGGAAGCACTGGACGGTGCACCCGGAATCCATTCCGCACGCTATGCTGGCGAAAATGCAACAGATGAACAAAGATATTTAAAACTGCTCGACGATATGGAGGGGAAATCAAACCGAGAGGCAGCCTTTGAATGTGTCATCTCCATCGCTGTTCCTACAGGCCCCGCCCTGACTTACGAAGCCCGCTGCGAAGGCCTAATCGCCACAGAACCTGCCGGCTCAAATGGATTCGGTTACGATCCGGTTTTCTTTTATACACCCTTAAATAAAACCTTTGCACAAATAACCAGAGAAGAAAAAAACCGTATCAGCCACCGAGGGAAAGCACTTGGCGAACTCAAATCGGAATTTGATAAAGTCTTGATCTGGATCCGTCAACATATGCCTGTTCAAGAAAAACGCCATTGATGTTTTATTGTTATCTGCTAAAGTTTGCGCACTTAATTTCCGTTAACGCCAATACAGTGTGACAGGCTGGAGAATTTTTATAAGGATAATATTTTAGTCCTTTGAAACAAATCGATTTCAAAGGGGAGAAACGTTTTATGATCGCAGACTTGATCAAAACAAATAGAAGTTTCCGCAGATTTTATCAGGATCACGTCTTAGGCCTGGAAACCTTAATAGGTTTGGTTGATCTTGCAAGATTGTCGGCTTCGGCGGCAAATTTACAACCATTAAGATACATCCTTTCCGTTGATTCCCAAATAAATTCTCAGATTTTTTCATGTCTGGGTTGGGCAGGGTACCTTAAAGACTGGAATGGCCCGAAGGAAGGGGAAAGACCTTCGGGGTATATTATCATCCTCAGTGATTCCGAAAAAGCCAATGATTTTGTTGGATACGACTGTGGTATTGCCAGTCAGAGTATTCTCTTGGGCGCAAGAGAAAAAGGACTTGCCGGCTGCATGATCGCATCCGTAAAGCGCCAACAGCTTCGAAACTTGCTCAATATTGACGTTCGGTTTAAAATACTTCTTGTCATTGCAATCGGAAAACCCAAAGAAGAAGTTGTGATTGAAACCGTCGGCAGTGATAACAGTATCCGGTACTGGCGGGACAGCGCAGACGTCCACCATGTACCCAAGAGAAATTTAAAGGATATTATTGTTGATTCATACTATCCGGAATTATTCTGAAAGACTGTCAAAAAATAAAACAAAATAAGGAGAATGCGAATGTTCCAAAAAAAGAAGGGGATAGATATTGTCGTTGAACTTGGAGGCATTACAACCTTTAAAGAAGCCATGCAACTTTTTGAAGACAAATTAGATGAAACAAATCTATCGAGGATACAAAAAATTACCCACACTGAAGTGGTCATAAAAATCGCAAATTCAATCGTCATGTGTAAACCCGATGCAGTTTTTATTAATACAGGATCCGAGTCAGATACAAACTATATCAGGGAAATGTCATTACAAAAAGGAGAAGAAGCCAAACTTCCAATGGAAAACCATACCATCCATTTTGATCTCAAAGACGAACAGGGACGGATTATCGATCGTACGTTTTATATCGCAAATGAAGGAGAAGATATTAGTTCTCTTGCCAATAAAATGGGCAGGCCAAAGGCACTGATAGATATCAGGGATAAGATGACGGGTATTATGCAGGGCAAAACCATGATTGTAGGATTCTATTCTCGGGGTCCTGTTGGCTCACCGGCATCAAACCCGGCTCTTGAGATTTCAAGTTCGACATATGTATCACATAGTGCTGAAATTCTTTACAGAAATGCATTCTCTGATTTCGATAATGAGGTGGATCGATTGGGTCACTTTTACACCAACATCCACAGTGAAGGACGAAACAGGCCTGAAGATCTGCCCAATGCGCGTGTATATATGGATCGAAGTTTTCAAACAACTTACAGCTTTAACTGTACTTATGCGGGGAATACGTTGCTTTTGAAAAAAGGAAATCATCGATTTTGCGTTGATAAAGCCGTATATGAAAACAGGGGCAATGAACTGTCGGAACATATGTTCATTACCGGAATAAACGGGACCGGAGGTCGCATCACTTGGTTAACAGGCGCCGCACCCAGCGGTTGCGGTAAAACGACAACAGCCATGGCAGGCAACCATTTCGTAGGCGACGACCTTGCTCAGATGTGGATCGACGAAAACGGGAGCATCCGTTCAATCAACCCCGAATGCGGTATCTTCGGTATTGTCGAAGATGTAAACTGGGAAGGTGATCCGTTTCTTATGAAACTTCTCAGAAAGCCAGGTACAGAAGTTATATGGTCCAATGTCCTCATTGATGAAAACGGTGTTCCTCACTGGACGGGAAGCGGTGAAGATCCTCCACTTAGAGGAAAGAATTTTCAGGGAGACTGGGAAAAGGGGATGACCGATAAAGATGGTAAAGAAATACCAATGTCACACCCCAATTCAAGATGCACATTAACCTCTTCCGCTCTGGCAAATTATTCAGAGATATCCGAGGATCCAAACGGTGTTGAAACAAAAGTGGTTACCTACAGCGGCAGAGATAGTGACACCATGCCTCCCGTCTGGGTGGCAAAAAACTCGGATCACGGCGTTGTCATCGGCGCCAGCATCGTGTCCGCAGCAACAGCAACGGAAGTTGGCGCCACCGGAGTTAAACGGGCCCCATGGGCCAACGCCCCCTTTATCCCTGGCTCTTTGGCTGAATATTTGGATTCTCAATTTAAATTTTTCGGAAACAAAAAAATTGCAGAAGACAAAAAGCCTTTGATGGCTGGATTGAATTATTTTTTGACAGACGAAGCCAGAGGCGGAACTTCCAAAAAACTTATCGGAGAAAAAAGGGATGTCAAAGTCTGGCTGGCTTGGCTGGAAAGACTGGCTAACAATGAAGTAAATGCCATTGAATCCCCCATAGGGTATCTCCCGAAATTCGATGATCTTCAAAATCTTTTCCGATCAATCATCGACAAGGATTATGAGAAAGAGCTGTATATCAAACAGTTTTCTTTATATATTGACAATATCGTTGCCAGAATAGACATGCAGATAGAAGCATATGGCAAAGAACCCGGCATTTCCGGCAAACTGTTCGACATTTTAAAAGAACAAAAGGAAAGTTTACTAGCACTGAAAAAAACCTATGGTTCGGTTGTAACGCCGTCTCAACTTGAGGAATTTTAATATTAGACCCATACTTAAAGTTGTTTGCAGCGGCCGCATGCTGGTCGCCCTCTTGATGGGTTTTTCCTGCGGCCTGCCGCTTCTTCTGACCATCACCGTACTTCAGGCATGGATGCAAGAAGAAGGCGTGGATCTGGCCGTTATCGGCATGATGGCTCTTGTGGGTCTGCCTTATACGCTAAAGTTTCTCTGGGCCCCTGTTCTGGACCGGTTTACACTGCCGTTTTTGGGTAGAAGAAGAGGATGGCTTCTTGTCGCTCAAGTGGCCTTGATGTTTTCAATCTCAGGATTGGGATTTACAGATCCGGGGAAAAGCCCTTGGATGGTGGCATTTATCGCTTTTCTGGTAACCTTCTTCAGTGCTTCACAGGATATTGTGGTTGATGCATACCGAAGAGAAGATCTTCCGGATGAAGAGCTAGGGCTGGGCGCTTCACTGTATGTCAATGGATACCGGGTGGGGATGCTTCTGGCTTCCGGCGGCGGTCTGATCATGGCCGATCACATGCCGTTTTCAATGGTCTATCAGGTTATGGCAGCCTGTATGATGCCGGGAGTCCTAACCGCCCTTCTGGCGCCGGAACCCGACATTCATGGTAGCACTCCGAAAACCATAAAAGAAGCTGTCGTACTGCCCTTGATTGAATATTTCAACCGGCAGGGTGCCTTGTGGATACTGGCGTTTATTCTTTTATATAAGATCGGCGACACCATGGCCAGTGCCATAACGATACCGTTTTATCTCGATATCGGTTTTTCAAAAACTCAAATAGGCACCGTGGTAAAACTGTTCGGATTCTGGGCCACCGTGGGAGGAACCCTCATCGGCGGCATGATTATGCTTCGGCTTAAAATCAATCGCAGCCTCTGGGTGTTCGGTATTCTTCAGGCAATTTCCACTGCAGGCTTTGCAATACTGGCACGAATCGGCAACAGCCTTTTTGCACTATCGGCAGTCATTACATTTGAGAACCTCGCCAGCGGAATGGGAACTGCCGCTTTTGTGGCGTTTATGGCGAGTATTACCAATAAAAGGTTTACCGCCACTCAATATGCAATGCTCAGCAGCCTCATGGGTGTTCCCAGGGTGATTGCTTCGGCACCCACCGGATTTCTTGTTAAATATCTGGGCTGGGAAACCTTCTTTATCGTCTGTACGTTAATTGCTGTTCCCGGCTTACTGCTGCTTCTAAAATTTGCGCCTTGGAGTCAGCAGACATAGGTGATACGAATCTATATCGAAAAAGGGTTTGATCTTCGCTTCTTCTGAGACAAATAAAAAAGCAGCGAAATTGCAAGTTTTACAGGGGTTAAACAACCAATGGACGAAAAAATAGAAAATAAAAAAATTATTGCTCGAATTGAAAATCTGGCCCGGCAAAGAAAAGAACTTCTATCTCTGCCTCCTGAAGAGATGCTTAACTCCATTTTAAACTCGACGCAATCCACTGCCCTTGTCCATTCATTTTCAGAAGAAGATTTTTATTTTTTAATTCACAACATCGGAATTGAAGATTCCCACCCACTTTTATATCTGGCATCCAACAAGCAGTGGGAATATATTGTTGATCTTGAAGTTTGGGAAAAGGATCGAATTGAACTTCCATCAATTACAAGATGGTTTGACCTTCTATTTAAAGTCGATCCGAATCGCTTTATAAAATGGTCTCTGGATCAAAAAATTGAATTCATCAAATTTTATCTATTCAAAAACATCGAAGTAAAAATCAGAGAGACCGATCAGGATCCATCCGAACTTGGTGATGCATTTATTACCTTGGACGATATTTTCTATGTAAGGTTTCTCGACGAACCGATTTCTTTTGAATCAGATGTGGATGAATCCTATGAAACCAATAAAAAATATCGTGATGCTTTTCTTTCAAGATATCTCAAAACGCTCGCAGACAATGATCACATTGTATATCAAAAAGTGCTGCTGGAGTCTTCCAACGTCATACCTACCGAGTCTGAAGAGGAAGCCTACAGGTTACGAAATGTAAGACTGGCTGAAAAAGGATTTCTGCCGTATGAAGAAGCCATTGGCATTTACCAGCCGATGAAAGTTCGCGATTTTAAAATACAAGAAAATAAATTCATCAATCAAGACCCGGATCAAAAACTCTTTTTTCCTGTTCCGCTATATCATACAGGGATTATAGAAGAAGAAAATCATTTTACAGTCGCTTTGAAAAATATTAAAACGGATGATGTTTTGGAGCAGATTCAATCCGAATTTGCCGGCCTTTGCAATCGGATTATTTCCGCGGATCAGAAAACCATCCGGGAAAAAGACGAACTTATAAGTATCGTCAAAAAAGCTTGTGATTATTTGAATATCGGACTTGAAAAGCTTACCGAAGACAAGGGTGAGCGCGATGCCGAACATTACACCACTCTGATGCAAAACTATCCGCTTTCGAGTATTTTCAGAGTAGGATTCGGACTTGCTTTAGAGCTGAAATGGCGGGCCGAAAGGTGGCTGAAAAAGAGCTGGTTCAGCAGCGAGGGATTACTTCTGGGCTTCTGGGGCGAAGAATGGATGGGTGTGCTGGGAGGACTTCTGATTAAAAAGCCGTTGTTTTACGACAACTATAAAACAGGAGAACTTTACAGAGAATTTATTTCCATTGATGACATCAAAAAAACAGAAAATATACTAAACGAAATTATTGCTTTTGATGAGCTTTTTTCCTTAATTTCAATAGAACCCGATCCAGCAACGAAGGGTTATCTGACATACAAAAATTTTATATTGACCCTCTGGGCCAGGCATACCTTAGGGCTGTCGGAAAAACTTATTCCCCTGACCTTTGATGAGTTCCGAGGCTTTTTTGATGATCTTTGGGCCGGTAAAGAACAACCGCGAAAAACGAGTCTATCGATAAAAGAATCGTTTTTAAATTGGGTATCAAGCAAGACGGGACTGGTGCATTACGAGATTTCCCAGAGGCTGGGGCAATCTTTTGAAAATCTTTTCAGTGAAATCGAAAGCGAATATGGGAAAGTATCCCGCAACGATCTCGATCCCAGATATATTCATCTTTTTTTGATAAATATCAAAAAAGGCGAAAATAAAAATGAATAACGACCCATCAAATGTTGAAATCTCTGTCAATGAGCTAAAGCTGCTCGTTAACACATTATCAAAATCGGTTGCACTGTCACTTAAAAAGCGATTTGCCTGGCTGTGGCTACTTGCGGGTTTGTTGATTGGTGTCAGTGTTACACTTTTGATCATTAGCCTGGCTTGGAAAAAAACGGACAAAATTTCTGTGACGTCGGAAATGCTTCTGGAAAAAACGGATGTTGTAATGTCTGATCTACAAAAGATAAATTCAGACATTACAAAATTAACTCAGACAGTAAATGCTTTAAATGAAAAAACCAAGACAGTTAATAAGCCACCTCCATCTTCTAAGATAAAACCGACCGGATTAAATGAACCTCAACACATTATTCAACATAAAAAGTACACAGTATATCTGCATTATTCGGATATAAAAAATAAAAAGCTGATGGAAAAATTTTCTGCTTTTCTCGAAGAAAATGGATTCGAGGTCTCCGGGATTCAAAAGGTTAACTATAAGAATCAAGATATTCGTTTCTTTCATGATCAAGATAGAAAGGGCGCATTCCTTTTAAAAAAGCATTTAACCGGATTTATTCAATCTGTTAAGAATCTTAATGAAAACAAGATCAAAGTCATTAACTTAAGTCGCAAATATCCAGGGACACAAAAAGGTCTGCTTGAAGTTTGGGTAGATTTCTAATCTCTTAAACAAGTTAGGGGCTTCGCCCCAATTGGAGAATATAGATGGATGGTCAGATGGCAAAAGAGACGCTGGAATTGACATCTTATTCAGGCACTTTTTTAATCCTGGTGTTGGGCATCATGGTAATATCCGGAATACTGGCGGGTTTAACGAACTACTTCTTCAGCGAAAATCAGAAACCACGGGTATTACAAACGATCCTTGGTCGCTGTCTGCTGGGAATTGCCGCAGCTTTAACCGTTCCGCTCTTTTTGAATATCATCTCCAGCAATCTGCTGGCCACAGCACAAAAAAATCCGATTAATCTGCTGGTCTTTAACGGTATCTGTCTTATTTTCGCCTTTGCCTTATGCAGGTTTAAAGAGATTATATTTGTAAAACAATCACAGAAAACCGAAAAAGATAAAAAAGATAATACCATTATCATTCCCATTAAAACTGAATATGGTTTCGAAACGTCTCAACGGGAATTTTTAAGGGACAAAATAAATCGGACTGGAATGTCCGCAAGTGAACTCAAAATACTTGGATCCATTGCCAACAAAAAGCATGCTCATACCAGTCTTGTGGATCTATTGAAAGATCCTGAATTGATCAACGATAAAATCAATGAAACGCTCTCTTCACTGATGGCAAAAGGTTTTGTTGAGCAGAGATTGAGCAAAGAAAACAGGCTGCTTTTATACCTGACGCCCAAAGGAGATCGGGTTCTCAGAAAGACTTCTGGAGAATCCCATGCTTATAGACACTAGAATCCATAGCACTTTAGCCCGAATATGGCCAAATAACCTTAGAAGTAGCAGTCCGAAAGATTTTTTAAGGCAAAATACGTCTTTGGCGCATTATCGTTCGGCACTAAAATACAAAGTGATCAATATATTGAAGCGAATATATTTTCAAAAAGCTAACGTATTTCTATAACCCCGATTGAAAGAAAAGGTTCGTTTCATATGCTCTGCATCGAGCCGCTCCAAAACCGGTGGTTAAAGAGGCGACACGCCGTTGTATGCTTGTAAATGGCATCCGCTGCAATCAGAACAGCGGCATTGGTCCATGTGCTTTTATATTTTGGCCAAATGGTCATGTCCGGGCATGTAAACCCGCACCAGTATGACCCGTCTGAGTTGGTTCTCTTCTGAATCCAGCTAAACACTGTTTCTGAAAGATGCATATTGCCCATGGCAGATAACGCCAAAGAAAGCTCGCATGTTTCTGCAACCGTCACCCAGGGCCGGTCCGATACGCATCGAACGCCCTTATTTTTGATGACGAATTTATCCCAAAACTTTTCGATTCGCTGCTGTGCCCCTCGCCCGGTGACTGCCCCTGACAGGATGGGATAGAACCAATCCATTGAATATCGGGATTTTTCCGTATTAAAGCGATCAGGCAAATTCACAATGGCATGTCTCAACCTAACCAGCCCTTTTCCCCACACAGACATATTTTCATTGAGCAATTTTGCTATGGCCAGAGCACATTTGATGCTCATATAGACGGAGCTGGAGCCGGTTAGTAGCGCTGTGGAATCAATCCTCCCTTGGGGGCTTATTGCCCAATAGATCTCGCCGTCGGGCGCTTGCAGGTCAAGGACAAAGTTTATGGCCGATTTTATCGTCGGCCAAATCTTTTTCAGAAAAATCAAATCACCGGTGATAAGATAGTAGTGAAAGACACCAACAGCAATGTAGGATGAAAGGTTCGTATCCCGTGTCCTATCGATAGGAACACCATTTACATAAGCGGTATACCAGCTTCCATCATCGAGCTGTATTTGAGCCAACCACTCGTATGCACGCCGTGCCTCTTCGAGATATCCACCAATGCTAAGCCCCATTGCAGCCTCTACATGATCCCACGGGTCTGTTTTCTCACCATCACACCAGGGTATTTCACCGCTTTGTTTTTGCGTTTTGGCGATTAGGCCGGCAACAAGATCAATATCAATCGGGAAATTCTGTTTGCATGGGCGTAGTTTCAGTCGCATAGAATAACATCTTTGTTGTTCAACATATTCGGTATCGTTTGTGAAATTCGAGTTTAGGGTTTGCAAGGATATCGATTTGTGGTAATTTACATACGAATTTTCAACCCGTTTTGTGAACTATAACAAAGATGCTGATTAATCAATTAAAAAGAGCTCTGCGATTCTATTTTATTACCGATGAAGATGTTCCCGGCTTTTCTTCGATACAGCAGGTACAGAGCGCCATCCGTGCAGGAGCGACAATCATACAATACCGCAACAAATCTTTTTCTTCGCGGTTTTTCGAAGATGCAGCCGCCATAAGAAACATCTGTAAATGCAATGCTGTTCCCTTTATTATCAATGACAACATCCTCCTTGCCAAGGCGGTTTCAGCTGACGGGGTTCACCTGGGTCAGGAAGATGAAGATCCGACCCTGGCCAAACGTATTTTAGGAATGCAGTCCATCGTTGGAATGTCCGTATCCAATATGGATGAGCTCCATCATACGGATCTGTCAAGTTGTGACTACATCGGCACAGGTCCTGTTTTTTCAACCCAGACAAAAAGGGATGCAAAAAAAGTTGTTGGTCTTTCAGGATTAAATGCTGTTGCAACGGCATCTCCGGTTCCAGTCGTTGCCATCGGGGGTATCGATGAGACCACCGCTGCATCCTGTATCAAGCAAGGTGCTGCGGGCGTTGCGGTCATCAGCGTCATTACCCGGGCAAAGGACCCTTTTCAAAAGGCCTTGCAGGTCTCTTCAGCCTGTGGATGCGTTCCCCCTTCCACGGTTGTTTCACCGTGGAACGATGAGTTCGCGTTGATTAAAAAACTGATTAATGATATGCCGGCAGACCCATTTATAGATATCGGTCCCGGTGATGATGCCTGTCTCCTGAAATCGCTAAGTCGTCCTGTCATCACAACAGACACACAAAAAGAGGGGGTTCATTTCAGATTTGACTGGCAGACGCCCCAAGAGGTGGGCAGTAAAGCCGTTGAAGTTACGCTCAGCGACTTAGCAGCTTCTTACGCAACGCCTGTAGGTCTTTTTGTCAACCTTGGGCTTCCTAACTACATCTCTGAGCAAATTGTCGAAACCATCTACAAGGGTGTTAAAAAATCCCTTGCAAAACATAACTGCACATTGGGTGGCGGTAATATTTCCCTTGGGTTTGAAGTAACATTAGATCTTTTTGCCGTTGGTCTTGGACGTGACGACATATTCCCAAAGCGTTCCGCAGCGCTCCCCGGCCATGGGCTCTATTGCACGGGGCCGCTGGGCCTTGCCCGTGCCGGTCTATTTTCACTTATCCGAAAAGATAATACGTTTAAAGAACTGATTGAAAAATTCAAATCTCCGTCAGCCCGATTTGATGCTGCCCATGTGCTGGCCGAAAATCAGATCGGCTGTGTCATTGACGTCAGCGACGGCCTTGCCGGTGATGCAAAAAAGGTTGCGGAAGCTTCTGAAGTTTCAATAGAACTCGATTTAAGGTCCAGTGTGTTCCACCCAGCACTTGTTTCATTTTGCGAAAAATACCACTTGAAACCCGAAGAAATGATCCTGGCCGGAGGAGAAGATTACGAACTGTTGTTTGCCTGCCCGGATGATGTATTTGAAAATGTTAAAAAAAAGCTGCCTGAAGCATATTACATCGGCCGCTGCCTTGAATTTCAAGGAACACATATGGTAAATCTTCCTGAAAATATTTCATCCTTTCAACATGGGAAAAATAAATAAAATAGAAGAGCCTTCGGGGAACTTTTCTTCAAAATCCTTGAGTATTAGCGGAATGAATGATCTTTTTTTAAATCGGGTGCTGTTTGAGTGGTTTAGGGACCGTTAGAAAGAACAGGCGCATAACTGAAATCGCATCGTTAAAAGAGATTACAGATTGTGTGGCAAACCTATTGATTTTTTAAAGATTGATTCCTGTTCTTTCTTTACGAGCCCTTACCACGAGTTCACGCGTTTTAAAAAAAGATTATCCATGGAGCGACTATTTAGAAAAACTTTCCGATCCAACAAATAAATATAAAGAGAGAGTTCAATGCTGATCACAAAAAACATCCACGGATTTATGTGGAAATCGATGTCCGCCAACAACTGTAACACCTATTTAATTGACGGGCCCACCCGCATTCTCATTGATCCCGGGCACACTCACCTTTTTGATCACGTGCAACAAGGACTTATGAAGTTAGATTTAACCCTTGAAGATATCGGTTTGATTATATGTACCCATGCCCACCCGGATCATATTGAAGCTGTTCAACGATTTAAAAATACGGTTGCGATGACAACTCTTCACCATAAAGAATGGCATTTTTTAAAGACCATGGCGCCAAATGTTCGGGCTTCCTTTGGTTTCGGATCCAAAACAATTGAACCCGATTTTTTTCTTAAAGAAGGCAACATTTCCATAGACAATGTTGATCTTAAGATTTTTCACACGCCCGGACATTCACCGGGATCGATATCACTTTACCTGTCGGACCAAAAATTGCTGTTCACAGGTGACCTCGTTTTTAAAGGGGGTATTGGGCGTACGGATCTTCCAGGGGGTAACGGCTCACTGTTGAAAGAAAGTCTGAAAAGGCTGTATGAACTTGAAATCGAATGGCTGTTGCCGGGTCATGGAGATATCATTGGTGGTGCAAAGGACGTCAAGACAAACTTCACTCATTTACATCAATTGTTCAGTCAAATCTAACTTTCCGGCCATCCATTCTTTATTAACATTGACCTAAATGAGCTCTCGGAAAGTTTTTCTTCTAAATTTTTTATTATTAGCGGAATGGATGATCTTTTTTTAAAGCGGGTGCTGTTTGAGTGGCTTAGGGATCGTTAGAAAGAACAG
>Ga0209271_10000624_pt1 | contig 12194 bp, 8 predicted proteins | sample tdAd002_FD_187123 | JGI IMG/M metagenome (GOLD analysis project Ga0209271, IMG submission 187123) | Marine sediment microbial communities from the Atlantic coast under amendment with organic carbon and nitrate - tdAd00.2 (SPAdes)... | ecosystem: Environmental > Aquatic > Marine > Coastal >... | reverse complement strand
TGAAATGGTTAGGGTTAGAGGCAAAGGTAACCGGGAGCGGGTAATACCCATGGGTGAACCGGCGATTAAGACGCTTCGCGACTATTTTATCCAGCGGGAAGTACAGCTGAAAAATCGTTTGCAGCAGGGCAAAAAGTTTGACGGGGAAGCACTGTTCTTAAACAGTCGCGGCAGCAGGCTCACAACCAGGAGTGTTGAGAGATTGATAGCTGCATACGGCCGCAAAGCAGGAATTGACAAACCTGTTACGCCCCATGTGCTGCGTCACTCCTTTGCTACGCATCTTCTTGAAATGGGTGCTGACATGCGCTCAGTGCAGGAGTTGCTTGGGCATGCAAGCCTATCGACTACGCAGAAATATACCCATTTGGATATGGTTCATCTGATGAAAGTTTATGACAAGGCCCATCCCAGGGCCAGGAGAAATTAAAAGCAGGAATAAGTGGTGAAAAAGTGAAAATACGCTCAACAACAATTATTTCAGTGAGACACAAAGGAAAAGTGGTAGTCGCCGGTGACGGCCAGGTAACCCTGGGTAATACGGTGGTCAAGCATGCGGCCCGTAAGGTCAGACGACTTTATAACGGTAAGGTTATAACAGGTTTTGCCGGAGCAACAGCCGATGCCTTTACTCTTTTCGACAAACTGGAACAACGGCTGGAGCAATATAAAGGGAATCTTATGCGTGCTGCGGTTGAATTGGCAAAAGACTGGCGCACAGACAAAATGCTGCGTCGCCTGGAGGCATTTCTCATAGCTGTTGACGAAAATTCTTCCCTTCTGCTTTCCGGTTCCGGAGATGTCATAGAGTCTGACGATGGTATTCTGGCTATTGGCTCAGGCGGCCCTTTTGCCCAGGCCGCGGCCAAGGCGTTGATCAATCACAGTGATCTGGACGCAGAGGGGATCTGTCACGAGGCTATGGAGATAGCGGCCTCCATCTGTATCTATACCAATGAAAATATTGTTGTCGAAACACTCTAGTTGCATCAAGGAAAATCCGAGCAGGATATATCATTAAAATTAACATGGAATTACTTTTAGGTTTTAAATACATGAATGATTTGAAATCATTGACCCCAAAAGATACGGTCAGTGAGCTTGATAAGTATATTATCGGACAGGATGAGGCCAAAAAGTCAGTTGCAATTGCCCTTAGAAACCGCTGGCGCAGACAGCAGGTTCCTCCCCCTTTACGGGATGAAATCGCTCCTAAAAACATAATTATGATCGGCCCCACCGGTGTGGGGAAGACCGAGATTGCCAGAAGGCTCGCTAATCTTGCGCACTCGCCGTTTTTAAAGGTTGAAGCGTCCAAGTTCACAGAGATTGGTTATGTTGGCCGGGATGTTGAATCAATGATTCGTGACCTCGTTGAACTGGCAGTCAGTATGGTAAAGAAGGAGGAGCGCATCGAGGTAGAGATAAAGGCCCGTGAGATGGCAGAAGAAAAGCTGCTTGACCTTCTCCTGCCTTCCATGCCAACTCCAACCGGAAGGCCACAAATAGAGATGGGTGTGAATGGTGCTCCGTCAGTTGCGGATTCCACCCGGGATACTGAATCAACCCGTGATCGTTTCAGGCAGATGTTGCGGAAAGGGAAGCTTGATAACAGGGAAGTTGAAATGGAAGTGACCCAGGCGCCGTCCATGCCGACGATCGAAGTCTTTTCCAGTGCCGGCATTGATGATATGGAATCAAATCTGCGTGATGCCTTTGGCAAGATTTTTCCCAGAAAGGGGAGGATGCGAAAACTGAAGGTCCCTGAGGCCTTGAAAATTTTACAAAGTGAGGCAGTGGAAGATCTTATCGACATGGATAAGGTTACCCGCATGGCTGTTATAAAGACGGAACAGTCTGGAATTATATTCCTGGATGAGATTGATAAGATCGCTTCCAGGCAGGGTGGTGGACATGGTCCTGAAGTCTCACGCGAGGGAGTTCAACGGGACCTGCTCCCCATTGTTGAGGGTGCTACGGTTACAACAAAATACGGTATGGTGAAAACCGATCATATCCTTTTCATTGCCAGCGGTGCCTTTCATCTTTGCAAACCTTCGGACCTGGTACCGGAACTCCAGGGGCGTTTTCCCATTCGGGTGGAGTTGAATGCCTTGGGACAGGATGAGTTTTTCCGGATACTGAGCGAACCTGAAAATGCCCTCTTGAAACAGTACGTGGCTCTGATGAAAACCGAAGGCATGGAGCTCGTTTTTTCTGATGATGCGGTGCATGAAATGGCCCGTCTGGCTGCAGAGGTCAATCAGAATACTGAAGATATAGGAGCGAGACGGTTGCACACTATACTGGAGAAGGTTCTGGAGGAATTGTCTTTTCAGGCGCCGAATATCGGTGTTGAAACCTTCACTATAACCGCCGATTATGTCAGAAAGCAGCTTGCTGACATTGCTCAGGACGAAGATTTGAGTCGGTTCATTTTATAGGAATACAAAAATAATGCAGTTATCAAGCTGGAGGAAATAATGATTGAACCTGATCTGAAATACTGCCCTGAATGCAATGATGAGTACAGGGCTGAGATTGAAAAATGTGCTGCCTGCGGAATTGATCTGATTACAGGCCTGCAGAAAATTAAGATGGAAGAGGAGCGGACGAAAATACTGGAAGGAAGAAGTATAGAATTGAATCCGGAAGATGACCTTGTCGCCATTCAAAGAGGACCTTTAGCAGACATGCGTCATCTTTCCGATCTGCTGAATGGTGAGAATATTGGAGCACTTCTGGCAGGAGATGAGAATTCCTGCTCCAAAAACTGCTGTCCCTCTGTCTATAACCTCCTTGTAAAAAGAGAAGATGGCATGGAGGCATTTCAAATTATTGAGGATGAGCATAAAAAAGTCACACGCCTGGCGCAGCATGAAAATACCAATGGGGATACGGTTTTTAATCCCCATGAGAGTGAAGCACAGTGCCCGGCATGCGGACATTCCTTTCCCACCACTCAAACAACCTGTCCTGATTGTGGTTTAAGCTTTGGCTAGGCTATGCCGTTGTAATGGATGATAACCCGGTAGTCATTATAGGTGCTGGGCCTGCCGGCCTTGCCGCAGGCTATGAATTAATAAGCCGAAATATATGTCCGGTAATTCTTGAAAGGGCTGGCACAGTTGGAGGTATAGCCCGGACCGAATCATACAGGGATTTCTTTTTTGATATTGGCGGGCATCGTTTTTTTACGAAGAACGAGGATATCAATCGACTCTGGGAGGAGTTGCTCGGCGATGATTTTATCCGCGTAAACCGCCTGTCGCGTATCTTTTATAGGGGAAAATATTTTAACTATCCCCTGCGGCCTGCCAATGCTTTATTCAATCTTGGTCCCATAGAAAGCCTGCTGATCTTTGTCAGTTACTGCAGGGCCCGCCTCTCTCCCTCTCCTGAAGAGAACAGTTTCGAAGAATGGATTATTAACCGTTTTGGGGAAAGGCTTTATAGAACATTCTTTAAGACCTATACCGAAAAGGTATGGGGTATACCATGCAGTGAAATAAGAGCAGACTGGGCAGCCCAGCGTATTAAGGGGTTGTCGCTTCTGGTCGCTGTTTCCAACGCCCTGTTTGGTGGGCAGCAGTCAAAAAGTCTGATCGAGCAGTTTTTTTATCCAAAATTCGGTCCCGGCATGATGTGGAAAAGCTTCATGGACAGGATTGTGGCAGGGAATGGAGAAGTAAGGCTCAACTCTGAAGTGTCATCCATCCATCATAACACCACTATGATTACAGCTGTTGAATACAGCGATGGCAACACAACAGGCAAGTTGGCTCCGGGGCACTGTATTTCAAGCCTGCCCATTTCAAGACTGGTGAAGCTTTTTACGCCGCAGCCCCCTGCAGAAATTCTCAGTGCTGCCAATCAGCTTTCATACCGGTCCTTTATCATTGTTGTTCTCATTATAGATATCCCAACCCTTTTCCCCGACCAATGGTTGTATGTCCATAGCTCTAAAGTAAAGGTCGGTCGCATTCAGAACTTCAAGAACTGGAGCAGTTTCATGGTGCCGGATCAAAGCAAGACCAGTATCGGCATGGAATATTTTTGTAATGAAAATGATCAGACATGGAATATGCAGGATAACGAACTGGTCGAGACGGCCACCCGGGAAATGGTAGAACTGGGGCTTGGGGAAAAAACACAGGTAATTGACAGCTATGTTGTCCGACAGTCCCATGCCTATCCTGTATATGATTCTGAGTACAAGAAAAATCTGCAGGTAATACGGAACTATCTTGAGAATTTCAGTAATTTGCAGACAATCGGCCGCAGTGGCATGCATCGCTATAATAACATGGATCATTCAATGCAGACCGGAATCCTGGCGGCGAAAAATTGTTCGGGAGAGAAGCATGATCTCTGGGCAGTAAATGAAGAAAAGAACTATCTTGAAGAGGATAGGGGTGCCAGGGAAGTTCCTGCAGTTCCCGAGAAGGTTTTAATAGGGGCTTTTGCCAGGATGGATAAGCTGGCCTTTGCCTCTGCTGTGGGAACAATCTGCGGTTTACTTGTCTTAGGTGCGACCCTGTGGATTATAAGCCGTGGCGGAGATGTATTAAACTCCCATCTAAGGCTGTTGGCCCAGTACTTTATTGGCTATACTGTCACAGTGAAAGGAGGCTTTATCGCCTTCGGCTATTCGTTTTTCTGGGGATTTCTCTTCGCCTGGCTGTTTGCTTATTTACGAAATCTGTTTTTGGCAATTTACATCTATAATATCAAAAGAAAGGTTGAACTGCTGTCGTTAAAAGATTTCTTTGATAATTTTTAATTCTCACCTCTATTGCGGGAGACGGGAAAGTGGAAACTGATAAAAATAATGACCAGGTGCTTCCTGAAGAAAAACTGTTCAGCGGTGTACTGTTGCTCAACGCGAAGGTTGTAGGTCTTACCCTCGGCGTAATTTTCGGTTTGGGTATTTTTGTGGCAACAAATTGGCTGGTTATCAAGGGGGGCGAGAGGGTCGGACCCCACCTGATACTCTTGAGTCAATACTTTATCGGTTATAAGGTGACTTTTTTGGGCAGCCTTATCGGATCTGCGTATGGCTTTGCCCTTGGCACTATCTGTGGTGCATTGATGGGTTGGATATATAACAAAATAGCGATATTCAGGCAGTAATTTAAAAGTATTTGCAAACTCCTTAGTTCCGGGATTGCCACCTGCCGTTTTTTTTCCCCCGCTGCATTTCGTTTAGCGGTTTCTTTTCATAGGTGATCACCTGGCCTCCCATGGTTTGATTGACTTCAGCAGTAAATTTTTTGCAGGGTTTTATGGTTATATCCTTGGGGATTTCAAGATCCACCTCCCCCCGTCCTGCAAAATGCAGTGTTAATGATACGGGACAAACACCATGGTTCTGGAAAAAAACTTTTTTCAGTGCTTCAAGTCTCTGCCGGTTAACCAGCTCGGATTGCAGCATAATGCGGGCCCTGGCCGTATATTTATCCCGGGCCGCCTCCAGTGTTTCTACTCCATTGGCAATAATGTTGTCCCCACGCTCATCTTTTTTTACCAACCCTTCTATAATCACCGGTGTATCGTTATTGAGGATAGTGGCACTTCTGGCGTAAAGCTCCGGGAAGATAACCACTTCAACGGTCCCGGCAATATCCTCCATGATAATAACTGCCATGGGATCGCCTTTTTTGGTCTTTCTGTTCTTGATATCTCTGATCAATCCACCAACCCGCAGGTTTTGTCCTTCAACCCATTCTTTATTTTCACTCAGGTTTGTATCAGTTACAGCCAGAATGTCTTCACGGTAATCATCCAAAGGATGGCCGGTGAGATAAAACCCAACAGTTTCTTTCTCAAAGGTGAGTTTTTCCTGGTCCGTCCATTCCGCTATCGCCGGGATTTCGATTTTTTTATGCTGCTTTTCCTCTTCAGAGCCCATGACGGCAAAAAGCGATATCTGGCCACTTAATCTGTCACGCTGGGCAGCCTGACCCTGCTCCAGGGCATGGTCCAAAATGGCAAACAGCTGTGAACGCTTGAGATTTAGAGAATCAAAAGCACCTGCCTTGTTAAGGCTTTCCAGGACACGGCGGTTCACTCTACGCAGGTCAACACGGCAGCAGAAGTCCTCAAGTGATAAGTAAGGACCGTCTTTCTGGCGTTCTTCAATGATTGAATCCAGTGCCGCTTCTCCAACATTTTTTACCGCAGCCAGGCCAAACCTGATACGGTCATCAACAACGGTGAAATCCTTGAAGCTTTCATTGATATCAGGTGGCATGACCTCTATCTCATTATCACGGCATTCGCTGATATATGTAACTACTTTATCTGTGTTATTCATGTCGCAGGAGAGAAGAGCGGCCATGAATTGAGCCGGGTAATGCGCTTTAAGAAATGCAGTCTGATAGGCTATCAGGGCATAGGCTGCACTATGGGATTTATTGAAGCCATAACCGGCAAATTTTGCCATCAGGTCAAAGATGTACTCAGCCTTGTCTTTAGGAATGTTGTTTTTTTCAGAGCCTGCCATGAATTTTTCTTTTTCATCGGCCATGACTTCTGGAATTTTCTTACCCATGGCGCGTCTTAAGATATCAGCATCTCCCAGGGTATAGTTTGCCAGAATATTGGCAATTTTCATTACCTGTTCCTGGTAAACAATGACTCCATACGTCTCTTCAAGTACAGGTTTGAGTTGAGGCAGTGGATAATTGGCGGGTATTTTCCCGTGTTTGGTGTCGACAAAATTTCCGACCATGCCGCTTTCCATAGGGCCGGGACGATACAGGGCAACCAGGGCTATAAGATCGGAGAACATCTCCGGCTTCATGCTTGTTAGAAGTGCACGCATGCCGGAACTTTCAAGTTGAAAGACACCCAGTGCGTCACCTTTGCAGAGCAGGTCGTAGGTTTTCGGGTCGTCCAGAGGAATACTGTCTATGTCCAGAGGGCTGTCCAGGTCCGCTTCGATGAGTTTGACAGCCCGATCAATGACTGTCAGGGTTTTCAACCCGAGAAAATCAAATTTGATGAGCCCGGTCATCTCAGTATATTTCATGTCATACTGGGTAAGAACTTCACCTTTGGGACCTTTACAGAGCGGCAGGTATTCAGTCATAGGTTCAGGCGAGATAACAACCCCGGCGGCGTGGGTAGACATATGCCTGGACAATCCCTCGAGAACCTGTGCTGTAGAGAGAAGGGTTGCAACATTCTCCTCTCTTTTCTGGGCATCCCGAAGCCGTGGCTCCAGCTCAATTGCTTCCTTGATCGTGATTTTCAGCTGATCGGGAATGAGCTTCGCAATGCGGTCCACATCACCAAAGGGTAAGTCAAGGCCACGGCCCACGTCCCTGATTACAGCTCTGGCTTTCATGGACCCAAAGGTTATTATCTGGGCAACATGGTCTGAACCACCATATTTTCCCTGTACATAATGGAATACCTCACCCCTTCGTTCCTGGCAGAAATCAATATCAAAATCCGGCAGGCTTTTGCGCTCGATATTGAGAAAACGTTCGAATATCAAGCCGTAGGGCATTGGATCTATTTCAGTGATACGCAAACAATAGGCAACAAGACTTCCAGCACCTGATCCCCTGCCTGGCCCGACCGGGATGTCCTTGCTTTTGGCCCAGTTGATGAAATCAGCGACGATGAGGAAATACCCCGGGAATTCCATGGTCTTGATGACATCGATCTCCATCTCCAGCCGTTCATGGTAGGTTTTTTCCAACTCAGGCGTCAGGTCACCTTTCCCGCGGAGTGCAGCCAATCGTTCCTTTAAACCTTCCCGTGCCAGTCTTTCAAAGTATGAATCCAGGGTTTCGTTATCCGGCAGAGGAAAATTGGGGAAATGATGCTGGCCGAATTCAAGTTCAAGATTGCAGCGATCGGCGATTTTCACAGATTCAGAGACGGCGTCCGGAAATCCTTTGAACCGTTCCTGCATATCTTCAGGCGGCTTGAAATAGAGTTCGTCGGTAGCAAATTTGAAGCGGTTGGCATCGTTTATTGTTCTGCCGGTCTGGATACAGAGAAGCACCTCATGGGCAAAGGACTCTTCGCGGTTAAGGTAATGACAGTCATTGGTGGCAACAAGGGGAATGGAGAATTCCTTAGAGAGTTTTTTTAACCCCTTGTTGACTTTTTTCTGCTCTTTAATGCCATTATCCTGCAGTTCAAGATATAACCGGTCTTTGAATATTTCATGTAGAGCCTTTGTTTCAGCACGTGCACCTTCCATGTTGTTGTTCAGGATCAGGTGAGGAATACCTCCATGCAGACAGGCGGTCAGGGCGATCAAACCTTCATTGTGCGCAATCAGTGTTTCTCTATCAATGCGCGGCTTGTAGTAAAAGCCTTCAAGCTGGGCAATGGAGGCGAGCTTCATCAGGTTTTTATAGCCTGTGATGTCCATGGCCAGGAGGACAATATGAAAGGCAGCATCACTTGCACTTTTTGCGCCGGCATGCTTTTTTCTATCCTTGGGTGCAATGTAGAATTCACAACCGATGATAGGTTTGATGCCTGCATCTTTAGCTTTTACATAAAATTCGAGGGCCCCGTGCATTGCTCCATGGTCAGTTATTGCCACGGCCCCCATGCCGAATTCCTTGCACTTTTCGATGAGGTCGTTAATGCGAATGGCTCCGTCAAGGAGACTGTACTGGGTGTGTACATGCAGATGAACAAAATCAGCGGTTGGTGTCTTGGTCATGATACTATTTCCGGGATGATAGTGGATGAAAGAACGATAGTATTAGATAATGCGGATTGCCTATAAAAAAAATTCTTGTTAATTTCCGGATGCATTGCATGGATTCCATGAAAAGACGCGATGGAATCACGAATTGAAAAAAGCTTTTCAGAGGAGATTGCACATCGAGGAGATGTGAAGTTTGTCTCTTATCGCTTACCCTGTTTTATGGTCGAATAAACCCATTCTGTCAAGTGCATTCAGGCTGTCCCATAAATCATTCTCACTTCTTGGTTCCAGGGTAATGATCGGCTTTATTTTCTTGATTTTCAGGTAGGAAAAAAGCTCTGTAAAATCAAAGTATCCCTTGCCTACAGGCAGATGTTCGTCCCGGAACCCACGGTTGTCGTGCAGGTGGAGTTGTCCCAGCCATTGTTCCAGGGTTGTCAGCCATATGTGCCAGTCCGCCTGGGCAAAAGCCAGCAGGTGGCCGACATCAAGACAGAAGCGGGCTGAAGGTGAATCAAGGGCTTCAAGAAGTATTTTGTGGATGCGGGGCCCGGGTTCGTAGGTGTTTTCAAACATAACGGGAGTATTCTGGCTTTCAGCCAAAATGACAAGCTCCCGCCATGTCTCAAATGAGTTGTCAAGCCACTGCTCCAGGTCATAACTGTGGACGCAATCAAGGTAACCCAGATGACATACTACAGAGTCCGGCTTGAATATTTCAATGAGGTCAAAGCAACGGCGCAGCTTGTCTCTGCATGCCTGCAGGACATATTTATCCAGAGCACCTGGCATCATATCGTGGAAAGGTGCATGCAGAGTGCAGCGTAAGCCTTCATTTCTCAGGAATTTTGCCCTGTCGAGGAAGTTTTGTTTGCTGAAAGTATACAAAGCATCTCCAGCGAGACCGATTTCGGGGTTGATGCGGTGTTTGCTGACCATGCTTTCGTATTTATTGAACTCAGCAAAGGGTATGTTGACAAAGCATTGGGAAATGATGTGTGCGAGGCTTGGTTTCATGGTCGGGTATGCTACAGCAAATATAGAAAAAAACGAGATGAATTTTGTTTCAAAGAAAAAACCTGGTTTTCAGGGCAGGTAACAGTACACTGGCTATACTCGAATTGCCGGCCAATTTTTCATCATATTAGGGCAAAAAAGCACAGTGGCACAAAGTGTTTGATACTGTTGGGTGTTTTTCAGAAATTATCAAATTGATTAAATTTGAGAATTATTAAATTGGTTGAGAGTATTCAGATAAAAAAACTCTGTGCCTCTGTGCCTTTGTCACTTTGTACCCTAAAGGATACTCATGGTCCGGATATTGACCGTTGCCCAAATTTTTTGTTGAGGGGGATATGATTCTTTTTGCTCTTGGCATCTGTATAAAAAAAGACGGCAAAGCCGCCCTGTTTATAAAGCCCTGATATTTCTCCACCCCGAACCGGGGTGAGCACGGGGTGGAGGTGTTTCCGGTCGTGTTTTTAAGAGGACTAAACAGGGGAAGTCTTCTTTAAAAAACACATTTGGAGAAAAGAACTACGCATTACACAATAACATAACTAGTGCGTTGTAGAGAATGAGGCAAATTGTCGCATCTGCAGGGCTGAAAGGTCTGAATTAATATCGACTGATTGACAATTATCCCTTGTGCTGATAATTAATCAGGGCTTAAAGGTATTGAGTTTATAGAAAGTTTCAGGGGATAGCATCCGGGAGTGACTTAGATTGGAGCAAAAAAAATATCCATCGGCCATATGGCCGGTAAATGAAGCAACTGCCAATATTGCTTTTTCATGGCTTCTGCATTTGCGCTGGGGGGCTGTTCTCTGCCAGGCAATTCTTATTTTAATTGCCTTCAGTTATCTTGAGATTGCCCTGCCGATCATTTTTGTTTCGATAATTATTCTGTTCGAGGCTGCGGGTAATCTATTTTTCACATTTCTTACCAGGCGGAAGAAGGTTATCCCTGAGTGGCTTTTCGGCCTGGTAATGTTTCTGGATATAATTTTCCTGACAGTTCTCCTGTACTATACAGGTGGACCGATGAATCCTTTTACCTTTCTGTACCTGGTGCACATCGTCATTGGGGCAATTTTGATGCGTGCCTCCTGGTCCTGGAGTCTGACGGTTTTCACGGTGCTCTGTTACAGTTCTTTATTTATTGTTGATCCAAAGATCTTTGGGCAACTGCCTCTTATGCTTCCGGGAGGTTTTATCGGAGGGGTGGATATTCAGGCTACCTGCCATCCCGCAATTACAGAATATACATTATTGTCAGATCACTTGAAATTGCACCTTAAAGGTATGCTCCTGGCTTTTGCCATTACTGCCTTTTTTATTGTTTTCTTTGTAGGCAAAATACAAAAAGCACTTGAGGAACACCAACGGACACTCGTCAGTTTAGAAGAGGAAAGGGCAAGAAGTGAAAAGCTTTCCTCTCTGGCAACTTTGTCTGCAGGTGCCGCCCATGAATTTTCCACGCCTCTATCAACTATTGCTGTTGCTGCCGGTGAAATGCTGCACCAGTTAAAAGAGGAAAAGATTGACCAGGGATTGATTGATGATGCTCAACTCATAAAGGATCAGGTCAAAGCCTGCAAGGATATCTTATACCAGATGGCTGCTGATGCAGGGGAACATCTTGGCGAAGCACTGGAAAAGTATAAGATGGGCCATATAGTGTCGAAAATAATTAATGAGTTTTCTGAAGAGTACCAAACCAGGATAAAGGTTGATAATCAAGCAACTGATATTTCAATACGGCTCCCTATGAGAACAACGGTACGTACAGTAAAAGGTCTGATTAAAAATGGACTTGATGCGTCCCAGGCAGCATCTTCGGTATTTCTAAAGTGCTTTTATGATGAAAACTTCTTATATTTTCAGGTAACAGATCATGGTTGCGGAATGGATGAAGAAAATATGACCAGAGCGCGTGAACCTTTTTTTACAACAAAGGAGCAGGGCAAAGGATTGGGATTGGGACTTTTTCTTGCCCAGAACGTGGCTGAGCAGTTTGGCGGTGAATTGTCTATTTCTTCAGGAAAATTGGATGGAACTGTGGTAACAATCAGTTTTTCCCTGACACATATAGGGATTGAGTTGTAAGCTTTTTCAGTCCAATAAAGAAAAAATAAAGGGGGGGCTCTCATGCAAAGCATCATTTTGGTTGATGACGAAGATCATTTCAGGGAGCGCCTGGCAAGGGCCTTTACCAAGAGGGGATATACTGTTTTTCAGGCTGCAAATGTAGATAATGCATTAAATGAAATAAAGGAAAACCGTCCGGACTGGGCTCTGGTTGACTTGAAGATGCCGGAAAAAAGCGGTCTTGATCTGATCAGGGAAGCCAAGGAGTTTATGCCAACGCTTAAGATCGTTGTACTCACAGGTTATGGCAGTATTGCAACGGCTACGGAGGCCATAAAGCTTGGAGCCTATTATTATTTGCCGAAACCTGCAGATGTTGATGATATTCTTACTGCTTTTGAAAGGGATAATGATTTACCGG
>Ga0209271_10000623_pt1 | contig 12199 bp, 12 predicted proteins | sample tdAd002_FD_187123 | JGI IMG/M metagenome (GOLD analysis project Ga0209271, IMG submission 187123) | Marine sediment microbial communities from the Atlantic coast under amendment with organic carbon and nitrate - tdAd00.2 (SPAdes)... | ecosystem: Environmental > Aquatic > Marine > Coastal >... | reverse complement strand
TACCAGGGTGTAAGCCATTTATCAATCTTACCCTTACCAGTTTCGTTACCAGTCGAAGCATGGTTCGTACCGGAATCTCGATTTCCAGTGGTAATGGAAAACTAGCCCGATTCAATCAGGTATTTTGGACCAAACTCTTACCAGTCTGGATTGAACCTTATCGAACTGATTGTCTTCTCAGGGCACGTTTCGGTCTATCATCACCCAAGATATCAATTTTTCGGAGAATTTAGATGCGTTTACAAACCGCAACCTGGCCTGAAGTTGAAGCCTATCTTAAGGATTCGAATGGCATTATTGTGCCCATCGGCTCCACCGAACAACACGGCCCAAATGGTATGCTGGGTACCGACTCGATCTGCCCTGAGACTGTAGCCTTCGGCGTAGCCGAGAGTATGGAAGTACTGATTGCACCGACCATTTCGATCGGCCAGGCCCATCATCATCTGGGCTTTCCTGGAACCATTGCTTTGCGACCCAGCACTCTTATGGCGGTACTGGTCGATGTCGTGCGTTCACTTTATCGTCATGGTTTTCGCCATATCTATTTTCTCAATGGCCACGGCGGCAATATGGCGACGGTGAATGCTGCGTTTCAAGAGATTTACGCACTGTCCAGCTACGGCGATGCCGACTTGTCTGATCTACGCCTTAAGCTGAGCAACTGGTACATGACTGCAGGCGTCGGGCGCCTATCGAAACAACTTTTCGGCGATCAGGAAGGCAGCCATGCCACACCATCGGAGGTCTCACTGACCTTCTATGCTTACCCGGATGAAGTAAAAGCCACCACCCTGTCGCCGACACTGGCACCGACCGGAGTGATTCATGACGCGGATGATTACCGCGCCCAGTTCGCCGATGGGCGCATTGGCTCGAACCCGGCATTGGCAACGGTGGGTGCGGGTGAGCGTTTATTCAAGGCCAGCGTGGCCGATATACTCGAGGACTATCGAGCTTTTCTGGCATCTTGAGCGATCAGTGGCGACCATATTTAATAGCAGTTTAACCGGGTATTCGTAGTTCAACCCGGCAGCCAGACAGTATCAATCAATGTCAACTACCAGGCGCGCCCTTACGAGTCATAATACCGCGTGCTGGATCGTAGGCATAAATTGCGGCACCTAGAAAGACAGTAAGCGCAAGCAGCGTGTAAACAGCTGCTTCGGTGTTGGCTCGCTCGTAGAGTGCAAATCGGGTCAGTTCAACAGCGTAGGTGAAGGGATTAAACGTGCAAAGTTGATAGAGAAAATAACTACTCTCTTGCATCTTCCAGAGTGGATAAAGCGCCGAAGAAAGGAAGAACATAGGAAAGATCACGAAATTCATAATCCCGGCAAAATTTTCCAACTGCTTAATTACCGAGGATAACAGCATCGCGAACGCACCGAGCATCATGCCGTTAACCAGTAACACAGGTAGTAAATAAACATACCCCATCGAAGGCATCGAAATACCGATTGCCGATGCAATCAATAGAAATGTATAAACCTGAAGAAATGAGACCAGAGTCCCTGCGAGTAATTTACAAAGCAGAAGATACCATCGTGGTAATGGGCTGATCAAAAGTGTTCGCATGCTGCCCATTTCGCGGTCGTACACCATCGATAGTGAACTTTGCATACCGTTGAACAACTGGATCATACTGATCAGTCCGGGGACGATATAAACTTCATAGGTAATATAGGTTTCATAGGGTGCGACGATCGATACTCCTAATACCGAACGAAAGCCTGCGGCAAATACCAGCAACCATACCAGGGGGCGCACGAGAGCCGCCACAAAGCGCTCACGTTGGTGCACAAAGCGAAGCGATTCGCGAATCTGCACGCCGATCAGACATCGCCATGCATGTACCAGGCTCATACTGTGACCTTTTCTACGATCTTATCGAATGCATCAGCGATTATTTCTGTCCCTGTTCGCGCGGTAATCTCTGGCAAAGTACCATCAGCGCAAATTTTCCCCTGGTCAAGAATAATAACCTGGTCGTCATCGTAAATTTCATCGATCAAATGAGTCGACCAAAGTACCGCAATATTTTGCTCGCTCGCCATGCGATGGACATGCTCAACAATATCTCGCCGGCTAGGTACATCTAAACCCACCGTCGGTTCATCGAGTAAAAGCAATCGTGGATTGTGCATCAAGGCACGTGCAATTTCGACTCGCCTTCGATGCCCGCCATTGAGCTGTCGGACCTTTTCATTTTGGCGCTCCAGCATACCGAACCGCGTCAGTTCGATTTCTATGCGTTCATTTGCATCGGTTTTTTTCATACCATGCAGGGCCGCATGGTAAAGCAGGTTTTGACGTACAGTTAGATCCAGATCGAGAGTCGGTTGTTGGAACACAACGCCCATTTGCGCGAGGGCCTGATGCGGGTTATCACGAAGGTTAATGCCGCTAACCTGTATCTGTCCCAGGGCACTGTCATAGAGCCGGGTGACCAGCGAAAAGAGAGTTGTTTTGCCGGCACCATTGGGGCCGAGCAAAACCTTGAATTGCCCCATGTCGACAGAAAAATTGACATCATCGAGGGCGACTTTGTTGCCAAATCGAAAACTCAGGTCAGTAATTTCAAGAGCTAATTCAGGTTTCGACATGACACCAAATATTTCTACAACCTGGGGTTATAGAAACGCCCCAATTAAGGGCTAAATATAGTATAGACCCCCACTGTTATGGTCAAATTGAAGTACAATCTCGCTACCCCTAACTAACCAGAGCCTGAGTGATCGAGGAGAGCGTTTAGTGATGCGTTGGATAATTGCCACTGTCATTTTGTTGCTGCCGGCGTCCCCGGCATATACCACTGATAAGGTATTCAGAGATCTGAATACTGCCCTGTTTGATGAAATCAAACGAGGTCGTAGTAGTGAAGCACTCGCGCTTTTGCAGCGGGGTGCGAATCTGGAAGCCCGCGACAGGTTTGGAAATACAGCATTGCTTCTAGCCGCAGGTACCTCAAGATACAAGCTGGTTGAAGAATTGATAGAACAGGGTGCAAATATCAACCATCAGAACTTAATAGGTAGCACCGCAATTCTGCGCGCAGCCACCGCAAATCGAACTAAAAACGTGATGATACTTTTGGAAGCCGGCGCAGAATTTAACCTCCGCAATAATAAAGGGTTAACTCCACTGGCATCTGCTGCCTTCAATGGAGATGAGGATTCCGTCCAGTTGTTTTTGGGCAGAGGCGCTGACCCTGATGTTTGGGACAATAGCCAGAAAACAGCTATCGTCTATGCCGCCGCAAAAGGGTTTGTCAGCATCGTAGAATCTCTTTTGGGCACCGGTATTAACATTAACCAGCGCTACGGTAACGACCTGACCGTGCTGATGTGGGCTGCTGGATATAGTAACGATGTTCCGCCCATCGACGCAGCTAAAATGGTTCAATTACTTCTCGATCATGAAGCAGAACTGGATTTACGGGATAATCGCGGATGGAGCGCCATGATGATTGCCGCGAATATGGGGCATTCGGGAGTAGTCGATATTTTAATTAGGGCTGGAGCAAGCATTCATGTCAAATCCGGCGAGGGTCAGACAGCCGCCAAACTGGCGAGAGCTGAAGGCCATCTGGACACGCTCGCGATGCTCAATGCTGCTGGTGCTAACTAGCCTGGCGAATTAACAATAACATTCTTCAGAAAAGTTAATTTTAGCCGCAGAAATATATGCTGCCCCAGACAATGGAAGAGGCCGGTTTCGAGCTGTCCCGAGTTTCACCGTGGCAGGCAACGCGCTGTTTTATTTGTTTAAGAACCGGCTCGACCAAGCATAACATCAATACCGGCAAACCCGTTAAAACCCGGCCCCCACGCACAAGATGTTATATCAGCAATCTACCTTGCTTTTGATTGGTTGGCGTTAGCACGTCAATCGAGTATAATCGTCGGTCGATACACTTCAAAAAAGCAATAATAGTTGATGTGTATTAATAAATTGTCATTATAAAAAGAGGGAATAACGATGCGTACCTGGAAAAAACCTGTTGTTGTTGAAATTGCTGTAGGCATGGAAATTAACTGCTACGTTTGCGCAGAACTCTAGATTTCCGGGCCGGAAAAATCCGATCAGGTCGATTAGTTCGTCGGTCTTTTCGATAGTTCGAATCTACTTAGCGGCAAAATTCCTCAAAGGCGTGTCGGTGCTATCACCGGTGCGCCTGTTTTATTACTCATAGTAAGCTATGACTCAGATTATCGTACTTGGCGCCGCGGCCGGTGGCGGATTCCCGCAATGGAACTGCAATTGTACCAATTGCCAACTGGCATGGCAGGGTTCTGACAGGGTTAAACCCAGAACCCAGTCATCGCTTGCGGTTTCCGTCGATTCCAAACACTGGGTATTACTCAACGCTTCACCCGATATCCGCCAACAAATTGCAGCGACACATGAATTGCAACCTCGCTTCGGCAAGCGAGATTCACCAATTTCATCGATTATTCTGACCAATGCTGACGTCGACCATGTTGCGGGCCTGCTAACTTTGCGTGAACGCCAGCGATTCAGGCTCTATGCCACCGAGCGGGTGCAATCGGTGCTGCAGTCAAACCCAATGCTGAAGGTGCTAAATTCAGACTTTGTCAAGCGTGAGGCGTTGGACCTGGACCAGGCAACAGTAATCTGCGATGCAAGCGGTAATCCCACCGGTATCCGGATCACCCTGTTTGCGGTTCCCGGCAAGGTCGCGCTTTACCTCGAGGATGAAACCGCGGGCGATAATTTCGGTAGCGTCGACGAAGACACGGTGGGCGTTGCAATTAGCAGCGACAATTCCTCTAAAACGATTTTCTACCTGCCGGGTTGCGCAGCGATGCCCGAGTGGCTGCAGCAGAAACTGCATGGTTCAGACCTCGTTTTCATGGACGGCACTACCTGGACCAACGATGAAATGGCGCAATCAGGGACCGGTGAGAAAACCAGTCAGCGCATGGGCCACATGTCAATGTCCGGGACCGATGGTTCGTTGGCGACGTTCGCCAAACTCGACGTAAAAACACGGGTATTCGTACATATCAACAATACCAACCCTGTGCTACGGCTGGATAGCGATGAATATCGGCAAGCTACCGCAGCAGGCTGGATAGTTGCCGAAGATGGCATGCAGTTTGAGTGTTAAGCGAATGACCGATGCGGCCAGAAGCAGGGACGAGTTCGAAACCGCGCTACGCGAAATTGGTAAGTCGCGGTACCACGATTTACACCCGTTTCACCACCTGTTGCACGGAGGCGAACTTAACCAGGGCCAGGTGCAGGCCTGGGCGCTCAACCGTTTTTACTACCAGATCAGTATTCCGCGCAAGGATCTTACACTGATGTCGCGTATTGAAGATCCCGAGTTACGCGCAAGCTGGCGACATCGCGTACTGGATCACGATGGCGGCGGTGAAGGTGGCACGGGTGGCATCGAGCGTTGGCTCAGGCTAACCGACGGTCTCGATCTCGATCGCAGCTACGTAAAGTCGCTACAGGGCCTACTACCCGCAACCCGCTACGCGGTCGATGCCTACGTCAATTTTGTCGCGAGTCACGCTACTCTGGATGCCATTGCATCGTCGCTAACCGAACTTTTCGCGAGTGAAATACACAGGCAACGCATCGAAGGCTTTGAACGCTACTACCAGTTCGCCAACGATGATACGCTTTCCTATTTCAGGCATCGACTGAAAGAGGCTCCGCGCGATGTCGGCTTTGGATTAAAATACGTGCTTGACCAGGCACAAACCCGGGAGCAGCAAAATCGTTGCATGCGCGCGCTGACCTTCAAAACCGAACTGCTGTGGGCGCAACTCGACGCTCTGCACCATGCTTATGTCGAGCCTGGCCTGATTCCGCCGGGTGCCTTCGTGCCCGCGGGTTGCGAACCCACGGTTTACGAACGATGAACAATGCCCTGAAAATTGATGAGTCGATCAGTCTGCAACTGGGTCGGGGGGTTCGTCTCAGGCACGACCGTGAACGCGAGTCCTGGACGCTAATGGCGCCGGAACGCGTAATCGTACTCGATGAAATTGCCCACCAGGTGATCGTTGAAGTTGTCGAATCCGATGGCCTTGTGGCTGGCGTAATCGACCGGCTTAGCCAGCTTTTCGACGCCCCGCGCGATGAAATAGCCACCGATGTCATCGACATGTTACAACCGTTTGTCGACAAACAGTTACTGAGTCGAAAATGAGCCCGACAGCACCTTACGCACTACTCGCGGAACTCACCCATCGCTGCCCGCTGCGTTGCCCCTATTGTTCTAACCCAGTTGATCTTGTCAGGCGTAGCCAGGAACTGGACACCGCCGCCTGGAAGCATGTACTAAAGCAGGCGGCTGAAATGGGGATATTGCAAATTCATTTCTCCGGTGGTGAACCTACCGCGCGTCGGGATATTGAAGAACTCGTGGGCTACGCTGAAGCGCAGGGCTTATATGCTAATCTGATCACCTCCGGCATTTTATCCGATGCGCAACAAATCGAACGCCTCGCCCGTGCCGGGCTTGCCCATGTACAAATCAGCATCCAGGACAGCGAGGCTGACAGTGGCGACTGGATTGCGGGATACCCCGGCGCCCAGCAAAAAAAACTCGCCCTGGCTGAAACCGTCGAAGCAGCCGGACTTGCGCTCACCGTCAACGCGGTGATTCATCGGCAGAACATCGAGCGCGTGGGTGAAATGATTGATCTCGCGGTGGCGATGAAGGCACAACGCGTGGAAGTTGCCAACGTGCAGTATTACGGCTGGGGGATACGTAACCGGCGCTACCTGATGCCAAGCCTGGCGCAGCTGAAAACCATGGATGCCCTGGTCAAAGCCAGGATAGACGAACTGCAAGGCGTAATTGTGATCGACTATGTTGTCCCGGACTACTACGCGGCTCGCCCCAAGGCCTGCATGAATGGCTGGGGCCGTCGCTTCATCAATATTACCCCCGAAGGCAAGGCCATGCCCTGTCACGCCGCGGAGACAATCCCCGGGTTGAAATTTGAAAATGTCAGGGAAACCAGCTTGGAAAAAATCTGGGCTGAATCGGATGCTTTTAACCGCTTTCGTGGCACCGAGTGGATGCCTGAACCCTGCCACAGCTGCGATCGCCGTGAAATCGACTGGGCAGGGTGTCGTTGCCAGGCACTGGCGCTCACCGGAGACGCCGCCAACCCGGATCCCGTGTGCGAACTGGTGCCGGGTCACGCGCAGGTATTGCAAACCGCGTTCGAGGATTCACGCGATATTGAGGTGCACTTTGACTATCGCAACTTCGGTGGCGGAAGCTGATATCAGACCGTTTCATTTACGCCATGTTGCTTAATAAATGCATCAGGTGCATCGACTCGTGACGCACATCCGGTAACTTGTTAAATATAAACGCATTGCCGATGCGTTAAAACTGACAACCTGTTTCACCCTGATCAAAGCCAAGCGAATCCATATTCTCGGTGGGATGTAAAAAGCCGCGAATCGGTGCTCGACCGGTTACGGCATTATAAGTGTGCAGTAGCACGGGTTGTCGCAGTTGATTATCCCAGAAACGATAGCTGACGGGGTTACCTTTATAGGCGTCCAGGTTTAACCGATCGCTGCGCAGATAGGCGCCGACAGTTTCAAAATTTGTAGATTTGGTTCGCAGCACCGATTCAATAATTGATTTTACCGCAGCCCAGGCGGCCCAGTCGGGGCTTTGCATACGACGTTTGGCATGACGTTCAAATCGTTGGTTGAGCTGTGGGGCCCCATGTCTTTCCCACGACCAGTGCCAACTAGCAGCCTGTAAGCCCTCGGTACCGATTACCGGTAACGGGTTTTGCGTCTGATATGGGACATATCGACCAAATTCACCCTCAATATCAGAAACAAAGACCAGCTCTGCATCGCTGCCTGATGTCATCAAAACTATATTATTTTGATCTCGCTCGCGTGGATCGTTTCCAGGCACAAAATCACGAACCGCGTCTATATTAATACCAAAACGTTTTGCCGAGCGAGTGAAGGCGGCAGCAAAGGCCGCATCGCCAGTTTCTGGTCCCTTAAGTAATAATACCTTGCGCCATTTTTTAAACACGAGATATTGGCCCAGCGCATCGGTTAACATCGCATAGCTGGGAATCACGTGCATCAAATGGGCCTGGCATTTCGAAGCCCGTAGCTGATCCGAATATTCGGATATATTGAATAGCAGCAAATCCATCCCTGTTGTCGCCCTGGCTGTGAAACCTAAGACCTCGGCATCGGCATCGACAATAAAGAACTGCACTCCCGATTTTTTGTTCATGTAGCTGATTCGCTCGACTAAAGCTGCAGCGTTTTCTGCCTCGATTCGCTTAAGTTCAAAGTTAATATTGAGCGCACGAGCAAAAATTCTACCATCGCGTATTGCGACTTCCGCGCCGGCGACAGGGCGATCATGGGGCTTTACCCGAATACGCGCATAAGCTCGCTTTTCATCGTATCGGGGATCATCAGCAATTTCAGCATAACCAATGGTGACTGTTTGCGCATCAACAGTAGACGCTGCAAGAACAGTCCCAAAAAACGGAAAGGAAATGAACAGGAGCAAAAATCTATTCAGATTCATGGTTTGTCCAGGCTATTCGTCGAGCAATATACCGTAAGGTACCTGACCAACAGAGACAGACTTGAGTACCTTTCGCTTACTGACGTCGATGATCGAAATATCATCCGACAGACCATTGGCGACAATTAAAATCTTTTCATCGGACGACAGTGCCAGTCCCCAGGGACGTTTTCCAACCAGGATATACGCTTCCACTTTGCGCCTCGCGACGTCGACAATTGCCACGTGATTAGCACGACCAAGTGCTACAAATGCTGTTTTTCCATCCCGTGTCAGGAGTAAATCAACCGGGGTTACTTCGTTCCTTCGAAATCCCGTCGGCAAAAAAGAAATGTCACCGATTACCCTGTAGGTTTCGGTATCAATAATGTCTACCAGGCCCGCCAGTTCGGCGGATACCCAAAGTTCGCTCTCGTCAGGGGTTAATGCGAATCGTCGCGGTCGCGTGCCAACCAATATATCGGTAATAACTTCCATCGAATTTACGTCGATGACATGAACCAGATTGGCTGCCTCAGAGGCGACATAGACAGTCGATCCATCCTTCGTTACCTGCACGCCTTCCGGTTCTTCTCCTAAATCTACCTTGCCAATAATTTTCCCGCTTTCGATATCTACAAATGACGCGGCGGCATCTTCTTCATTAGAAACAATAAGTACCTTGCCATCAGGCGTCAAATCAAAGGTTTCAGGTTCTGCGATATTGCGGATTCGACCAACTCTATTGCCGTCCGCGGTGTTATATACGGCGATTACGTTGTCGTCCGCACAACCAACGAAAAACTGTTTTCGATCTTTACTAAAGTGAACACCGCGCGGACGTTTGCAAGTCTCGATCGAGCGAATAACCTGGTAGGTTTTACCATCGAGAACCGTCAGCGTGTTACTTTTTTCGTTGCTCACATAAATCTGGCGAATTTCAGCTTTCGCGGGCTGCGTAAAAAGAATGCTGGCTACCATCACCACCAATCCAGTGATAAAAAATGCCATATGCACATGCTTTGACAATCTCATTTAACTCCAACCATTCAATCGGTTATAACAAGGCCCGAGACCAACTGGTGCAATATACAGGCTAGCTGCGGATTCTTTAAAGCAACCTGTTAGTTAAGTTACTTTCCGGCAAGATATTCAGACATCGCCTTAATATCGTCTTCGCTATAGGATACGAACAAGGAAGATTTTGCGGCTGAATTCAGACGTTTTCTATGTTTGAAATCGGTCATGGTTTTTAGCAAGTATTCGGGATGTTGCCCTGCAAGACGGGGAATTCGACTATCGCCTTCGTAACCACCCAAATGGCATTGTACACATTGTCCAGCACCCGCTGCGGTCTCGCCTCGAATCTCCGCTGTTGAATCGGGTCGATAACTTACATTCGGCCAATCTTGTTCGGAATAATACTGGGCCAACAGTTTCATTTGAGATTTTTCCAACTGCGACGCAATAGGCCCCATAATGTCATTTTTACGCAACCCCGATTTGAAGTCCTTTAACTGTACATAGAGATAATAAAAATGTTGCCCAGAGAGAATGGGGAAGGTCGGTTGCAAGGTGGCGCCATTTTCACCATGGCAGCTGACGCACAACTTTATTTGATCAAGTACCGGTTCATAGTCAGCTGCATCGGCGTTTGTATGAGGACTCCATGAGAGTATCAACAATATCGTCAGTACTCCTATCTTGTAATGGATCATCGAAGTATTCCTTGCATCTTTGTGTATCGCCAGTGATTAGCCTGATTCCTGAAATAATAAAAAAACGGTCGCCTAAAAAGGCGACCGTCAGGTTAAATTTTCGTTGCGGCTAAATCAGTCTTCAATTGTGAAGGCCATTATATTATTACCACGCTTATAGTTTAGCTGAACGTTTCCGCCCGCGGCTACCGCGATATATTGCTTACCATCGATCGTGTAAGACACTGGTGGTGCATTTACCCCGGCGCCCGCCTGAAATTTCCACAGCAAATTTCCGGTTGCGGAATCATAGCCTTTGAAAGCACCGTTGCCTTCTCCGGTATAAACAACTCCGCCTGCCGTCGCCATGATACCGCCGATCATCGGTTGCTGGGTTTTAACTTTCCAGCGGATTTTTCCGGTATTGTAATCGACAGCAGATACGTTACCCCACTGCTCTTCGTCGGCTATAACTTTAAAGGCGCCGCCAAGCCACAACTTGCCTTCTGGGTAGGGAGTACTTTCTACGTGGTAAGTCATAGGCTGGTGCAGATTAATGGCGTATACGAGCCCCAGGTTTGTATCGGTCGTCATCGGTGACCATTCAACGCCGCCGTTAGCGCCGGGTAGCATGCGTTGTCCATCTTTGGTTGGCAGAACCCACATATCCTCTTGTGGCACCATGGCTTCGGAGAATCGTATAAGGCTGCAATCATCGCGATTATGAACATACACGTGTCCAGTCTTGCCGCCATGTAGGATTCCAGGAACCATTTTCCCTTTCTTGTTTTTTACATCGACTAGAATGGTTGGGCTAACCGCATCCAGATCCCAAACGTCATGTGCGATGTATTGAAAGTGACAAACGTATTTGCCTGTATCCAGATCTACCGATACCAGCGAGTTAGTATAAAGGTTGTCACCTGGACGTATCGACCCGTCCAAATCGGGTGATGGATTGCCGGCTACGAAAAAGAGTCGATTCGACTCTGGATCGTAAGATGGGTTTTGCCAAACACCACCTCCCAGCGTTTTATAGGGATCACCTAACTTCTTCAGCGCAGTCTTTTCAGCTTTAATATCCCGGTGCATGTCCCGACCAGTTGCGTCGTGGGTCGCCCACTCGCCGACTGAGTTTTCCGGTGTCGTGTGAAACGTCCAGAGAAGCTCGCCCGATTCAGCATCAAAGGCTTTGACGAAACCGCGGATACCATACTCGCCACCATTGGTGCCGATTACGATTTTACCGTTAACGGCGGTTGGGGCCATGGTTTCACTGTAACCCAGTTCAGGGTCCGCAATCTGGGTTTCCCAAATTACCTTGCCGCTTTTCGCGTCGAGCGCAACCAGCTTTGCGTCCAATGTGCCAAGATAAACCTTGTCGCCGAGTGCAGCGACACCCCGGTTGTTAGGGCCGCAGCAGTAGGTCGTAATAGGCCCCATTTTGTGCTTATAGTGCCAGATCTGTTCTCCTGTCGCTGCGTTTAGCGCATAGACATGGTTGAATGATGTCGTGGCGTACATAACGCCATTGATTATCAGTGGTGAAGTTTCCATCGATTCCACGATCTCGGTCTGAAAAATCCAGGCCGGGCGCAGCTTTTTCACGTTATCTTTGTTAATTTGGCTCGCGGGATAGTAGCGGGTTTGCGCATAATTGCCGTTGGTGTGGAGGAAATTATTTGCGTCCCCATCCGCACGATCGAGCATATCCTGGGTAACAATATCCATATTCCCATAAAGTGTCCCACCCTGGACCTCCTGTGCCTGAACTGCAACGCTAAACATGGCTAGACCAAAAGCGACACTAAGTGAAGCGAGCACGGATTTACCTTGATACTCTATCTTGATATTCATAACTCCTCCGAAAGTATAAAGTCCAAAAGTGAAAGGTTTTTAGACGATTTTTATTGTGATACGGGGATTATTATTTGATTTGTCAGGAGGT
>Ga0209271_10000621_pt1 | contig 12203 bp, 8 predicted proteins | sample tdAd002_FD_187123 | JGI IMG/M metagenome (GOLD analysis project Ga0209271, IMG submission 187123) | Marine sediment microbial communities from the Atlantic coast under amendment with organic carbon and nitrate - tdAd00.2 (SPAdes)... | ecosystem: Environmental > Aquatic > Marine > Coastal >... | reverse complement strand
GCTTATGATCCTTTGAATTTCCCGGGAAAAAGTGAAATAGTCTGGACAGCCGGGACAACCCCTGATCCGCAAAAAGCTTTAAGTCGTGCCCTTACAGAAGTGGCCCAGCTTGCCGGTGATTTTAATACCGGTTCCAATTATGTGGCCAGCGGCCTTCCCAAATTTACTAAATTAGAAGACGCAAATATTGTAATCAGCTCTGACAAAGAAGTAGATATCAACACACTTCCTGACATTTCAAACAATAACATTAAAATTGAAGTTCAAAACTTAATATCTGCTCTGGCAAAAAAGGGTATGGAAGTAATTGTTGTCAATACAATGCATCCTTTACTTGAAATACCGGCTTTTTATACTATCATACCCGGAGCCCATTTCAGGGAGCGTGCTCTGGGAACCAGTGTTGGGATGTTCTCTGCCAAAATTATTGCTGAAAACAAAAAACCGGAAGCAGCCATTGATGAACTAAAAAAGATAGAAAAATTGCTTCCTGAAAAATATTACATCAAATTTTATCTTGGTTCATGTTACCTCGCCCTTAGAGACCCTGGAGCAGCGCTCAAATATTTCACTCAGTCTCTGGAACTTGATCCAACAGAACAGGACATCCCGAGCATCTTTTCCTATATGGGTGTAAGCCTCAATGAAATGGGAGAATACCGCAAAGCTATTGGGGTATTAAAAAACGCAGAGAGATATGATAAAGAAAGAACAGATATCTATAATTTAATGGGATTCAGCCATTTCAAACTCAAAGAGCATGAAAAGGCCATAGCATGTTTCAAAAAGGTTCTGCAGATCGACCAGGGTTCAGCCATTGATTATGCAAACATTGCCTCAAACTATCGGGATATGGGCCAAAAAGAAAACGCAATAAAATATTATGAGGTGGCCTTGGCTATGGATCCTGCAATAGAGTTTGCAAGAGATAATCTGGCAAAGTTGAGGCAAACTACTTAGTCCCTATATAGTTGCCTTGAAAGAAATTTAAATTTAGAAATCCGAGGTTGAACCGCGTGTCAACAATTCCTCAGCAAGACTTGCGTAGTCAAATGAACCGTAGCAGCTCTGTCTGAAAAAAATCACAGGTTTGCCAACACCGGCACTTTCGGCAATGGTTGTATTAACCCTTATCACAGTATCGAAAAGAAAATCGGCATACCTGTCATCATTTTTAAGCTTCTCTAAAATACTGTGGCTGATTCTGGTCCGCACATCGAATAACGTTGCAACAACACCTGTTATTTTAAGATCAGGGTTAATATTCTCCTTGATGGCAAAAATAGTGTCAAAGAGTTCATCCAAGGCAGCATAGGCATATGGATGTGTCTGGCACGGTACGATAACCTCTTTTGCATAGGCTAATACATTGACGGTCAGCAATGAAAGGCTGGGGGGAGTGTCAAGGAGTATGAAATCATATTCCCCTGATAGGCTTTCAAGAGCTTCTTTTAGCCTGTTTTCCCGTCCGGCTTCATCAACCAACTCAACCTCTGCGCCGGCAAGATCTACATGGGATGGAACAAGATCAAGTCCCTCCCATCTTGTTGGTACAATTGTTTCGTCGGCCTTAGTCGAATCTTTATCCTTGATAAGATCATACACCGTAGGCATTTCGTCATCCACTTCAACTCCAAGCCCCCTGGTTGCATTAAATTGCGGGTCCATGTCCACAATAAGAACTGTTTTCCCTTTCTGGTTCAAAGCCGCTGCAAGATTTATGACTGTCACAGTTTTTCCTACGCCGCCCTTTTCATTTGCCACAGCAATGATTCTGGTCTGTTTATCGCCCATCATTTAACCTCCATTGGTTTAATTTCATCCGGGTAAACTGTCGACTCTATCTTTTCTCTTATTATGTTTATCCTGTCATCGATTTCTCTGGAAGATTGCTCCATCTCATTCAGTATTTCAGTTGCCTGTTTTTTGTCAATCAGCTTGTTGTTGATCAGTTCAACTATGTTTGAAAGATCTGCAACATAAGCCTGAAAACGATCAAGTAGCGATTCGTACAGGCTTTTTGATACTGCCTCAACAAGTTTATTTATGTATTGGAATTTTATATTCTCCTGGTAGTCTTTGAAATGAAAAACGATCGATCTTTCTGTTTCACGCTTCACACGCAAAACACCGCCCTTCAATGCCCGCATTTCATCTTCATTTTTACTTTGAATCGGTTTTTTAAATATTCTTTTAAATATTTTAATAACTGTATAAAGTCCAAGATGCATTACTGCTTCGGTTTTCATCTTTGTCGTATAGCGCATAGGCGCAACTGCAGGAGGAAATGCTAACCCTGTTATATCTTTTATCGCGTCGATGTTCGCCAACTCGATCCTTTTCTGATTATTTTGAGAACGTTTGATTTCAAGACTCCCAATCATACTGTTATATTCGGCAATCGCATCCTGTATCATGACATCGAATGGGCCGGTGATTGAATCAAAAAATTCCTTGATCCGCGCCTCCTTTTCCCTGATAAAACGGATTATTTCAGGATTTATGGCTTCGGCCATATAAGTGTCAAGCGCCTGCTTGAATTCCTGAAAAACCAGATATAGAGTGTTTGAAAAACCTGCAACTTTGAGGTTTTCATCATATTGATGATGCGACACTTTATAGCTTCTGATAAATTCAACGATATCGCTTAGTAGATTACCGGATCTGACGTCAAAATAACAATCAATATCTGATTTAAGCTCACGCTTTATCTTTTGAATGGAACCATCAAGCGTATTTTTTATCATAGACTTGATCTGATTCATCCTTATCTGATGGCTCTTTATCTTCCCAACGATTTCATCCGCACTATCGGCATCTTTGGCAAGAATGTTCTGTCTGATTAATACCCAATGAGCCGCCCCTGATGAAATCACACTGAGACGTTCGAGATGGTTTTTTAGCAGCAGAAAATAACTGTCCCTGGTCAGTTTATTATAAAAATATGATTCAAAATGCTCAGTTTCTCGGTCTGAAAAGGCTGTCAACTCCTTTTCTTTTTCCCATTGCGCCAGTCTCAGTCTATCTTTTTGTGAAAGGTTCATATTTTGCACTTTAAAAAGGTTAAAAAGTGCTGATATTGAATAAATATCGGGGTTCGGTTTTATAATTGAAAGCTCTTCTTTTACTTTTTCAATCAGGGCCTTGAGGTCGTTGATCGATTCATGTTCGCTGAAATCACAATTTATAACAAATAAGATGTTATCCATAATCCCCATCTTTTTTATTATGGATAAAAACTTGATGTCAGCCTCCCGAAGTCCTGTTCTACTGCTAACAACATAGATAATGAGATGCGTTAAAAGCAAGTAATCCTGGATCATGGCAAGATGAAGGGGATTGGGGGAGTCGCTGCCCTGACAGTCGGCAAATTCAATATTGCCGTCAATGCTTCCTGAATCGATTTCCAGTTGAATATCCTTCAGGTAGACTGCCATAGACATATCACTCACAAAAGCCCAGTGTTCTATAAACAGATTGTCCTCATATTGACTTGTCATGGTGTCTGAGGATATTGTATCTTTAACCTTATCATATCCTTTAATGTAGGATGTTAGAAGAGCACCGTTAACGTTGCGAGTATGATTGGTAAATAGATGCTTCGTTCCCAGCGAGTGGAGTGCCTGTTGAAGGTCGATTCGTTCTCTTTTTCGTCTTATGTCGAACCCATTCTTTTCTGTTCGCCAGTCTAATGATGGGAACAAAGCCAAGGCTTGTTCTATCTCCGAATTAACCTCATCCCAGGATTTAAAAAGAAGTTTTGCTTTAAGCTGTTTTCCGCTGCGCACTCGTGTAGTAATCGATGTAACAACACCGGCGCCTCGTTTTAAAAAATCGCCTTTATAAAGTGCATTAATAAATGTACTCTTTCCGGATTTAATGGAACCCACAACAGCAACACGAATAATCTTTTCCGACATCTGTTTGTGGATACCGCTACATGTCTTTTGCCAATCTTCAAAGGATTGATCAGACATCCCGGTTATAGATATAGCCTCAGAAAAAAGGGTCGAGATATCCTGATTTATCTGAAGAAGTTCTCCTTTAAGAGAGTTATATGTATCCATTTCAACTGTAAATGTTTATTTAGATTAAGAATTTGGAACTAAAAGATACAAACGCAACTCAAACGTTGGCGCTGTTTATTACAATGGATCAAATTAATTGTCAAAGCGATTTAATTTTCATCTCTTTTAGAGCGACTTTTACACGGTTTAGAATCGTATTGTATATACACATTATTATTTTAAAAGGGCTAAAATGTTACTGATTTTTTATTTTTTAATGCTTGATTAACATAATAGCTTGTAAATTTTAAGTTTTCATGCTACAAATCCTTTACTCCTATGAAGCGTAAGGTAAAGTTCGTTTTTTAGGACAAAAACTAAATAGTGAAGGAAACACAAGTTTATGTCAGAAAAACATCCTGAATGTCCGCTGTATAATCCCTTGAATTGCAAAGAATATTATCATCCTATACTCTGTGCATTTGTAAAGGAAGACAAGATCTGTTTGAAAAAAAAGAAGCCAAAAAAGAAACAAAAAGCAAAAGAAAAAGAAAAATAGATCATTTTGCCACATTAAGTTAAGCGATCATGCCGACGCCAGCCCGAATATTTCAAAAAGAATACCATCTAAAGTAACAAATGCGGCAAATCAGACTTGTGAATTATGCGAGATATAAAAGAAGATTATAACAACAGGGAACATATACTTAGGGCTCGCTCAAAACAACTTCACATTTTAATACGCCGATCCATCCCGCCTGGTTGCGTTGTTCGTCGGTTAAATAGCCTGCTATTCGCCCTCATCGCGCCTTGCAATGCGGGCCTTTGAGGAGGTTTTGGAATGAGTTCTACGAAACAATTGGGACATTCATGCATGGCCTGATGTATCTAAAAGCATGGCCGGATTTACTCCCATCTTTTTCATGGCCTCTTCCCATCGTGTTTCAATCGGCATATCAAATATATTTTCTTCAAAAACAGGAGATGTCAGCCAGGCATTTTCCTTTATTTCTGATTCTAGTTGTCCCGGACCCCAGCCGGCACAGCCCAGGGCAATAATATAGGATTTCGGCCCTCTACCCATGGCAACCGCTTCTAGGATATCTCTGGTATTGCTCATGGCCATAGTAGATGTAATCATAAAACAACCCTCCCAAGTAAAAGGAGGGCCATGGAGGATAAATAACTCGCCCATATGAACCGGTCCTCCAATATGGATTGGAATCGATTCTGCGATAGTAGTATTCTCAATTTTAAGTTCATTAAAAATATCCTTTCCGGACAGGGAAGGATGTACTCTGTTTATTACGATTCCTACAGCACCTGCCGGAGTATATTCGCAAATACAAATAACGGTCTGGTTAAAATTCGGATCAACCAATAAAGGCATTGCCATTAGAAACTGTCCCTTGAAAGAAACAGGGGAATTATTTTCCATATTTTCCTCCATGGAATTTTTTTCTATCAAGTATCATAGTTTATTACAGGATACTTTTGTCTTCGAGTCTTGTCAATAACTCAAAATATGCTCTTTCCTTTTGACAGATAAGATTGTTAAACATATAATTCAAATTATAAAATCGTTTTGCGATTTTATGCAACGCGGCTACGCCACTCAGCTGCTTATTTAACTTAATGAATTTACTAGGATAGGGAAAGATATATCGTGAACCATTATTCAAGTATTATAACCGAAATGCGAAATCATGCAGCTGATATTTTTTCCAAAGCCCTGGAGGCTGTTGAACCAGGCGCTGCTGTTAAGCGATACTGCAGGGTTGATGGAAACAACCTTTTTATCGGTGATAGGATTTATGACCTTGTCAAATACAAAAACCTGTTTCTGATCGGTGCTGGAAAAGCCACAGCCCCCATGGCGGCAGCCATAGAGGATATTCTCGGTAAAAGGGTTACAAGTGGCATCATCATCGTAAAATATGGCCATGTGGCTGAACTTGACAGGATCAAGCTAATAGAAGCTGGGCACCCCTTGCCTGACGAAAATGGACAACATGGAACAGAAGCCATCCTGAAACTCGTAAGAGATGCCGGAAAGGATGATCTGATAATATGCCTGATTTCAGGAGGTGGATCAGCCCTTACGCCGCTTCCTTTTCATGGCCTTACCCTCAAAGACAAACAGGAGACTATCAAAGTACTACTTTCCTGCGGTGCAACTATTCACGAAATAAACGCGATACGGAAACACACTTCCATGATAAAAGGAGGTAGGCTTGCACGGGCAGCATATCCAGCCACGCTTGTTTCTCTTATACTTTCGGACGTAGTGGGAGATGACCTCGATGTTATCGCATCAGGGCCAACTGTTCCTGATTCGAGCACGTTTTCCAGTTGCATGAATATTCTTCAAAGATATAATATCTTTAAAAAAATACCTGAAACCGTTTTGAATCATATCGAGGCCGGTGCCTCTGGAAAAGTCCCAGAAACTCCGAATACCGATGATTCTGCTTTTGACAAAACGTACAATCTGATTATCGGAAGTAACATTGAATCATTAATGGCTGCAAAGCAAAAAGCTGAAAGCTTAGGATACAAAGTCCTTGTCCTTTCTTCTATGATAGAAGGTGAAACCAGGCATGTCGCACATGTTCACGGGGCCATAGCCAGGGAGATAATTAAAACCGGAAACCCCCTGCATCCTCCTGCCTGTATCCTTTCAGGAGGTGAAACTACAGTAACACTCACAGGAAAAGGGCTTGGAGGACGAAACCAGGAATTTGCACTGGCTTCAGCAATAGATATTGCCGGTAAGAATGAAGTTGTTATTCTAAGCGGCGGTACCGATGGTAACGACGGTCCTACAGATGCGGCCGGGGCTTTTGCTGATAACTTTACGCTGAAGCGAGCCGGCGAAATGGGTTTAGATCCTTATTATTTCCTTTTAAATAACGATTCTTATCATTTTTTTCAAAAACTTGGGGACCTGCTCATGACAGGTGCTACCAATACTAATGTAATGGATCTTAGGATTGTGCTTGTAAAATAACAACTACCCCATACTCAGGATATTTCTGATTTTCCGAGACAGTTGTTCCACATTAAATGGTTTCTGAATAAAGCCATTACAACCACGATTCATTATTTCAGAAGCCTGTCCATCTATGCTGTATCCACTGGAAAGAAGAACTTTAATTTCAGGGTTTATTTCTTTGAGCCTGTCATAAGTCTCGCTGCCTCCTATGTCAGGCATGATCATGTCCAGGATGACCATATTAATTTTGTTCTTATTTGCCCGATAGATCTCAATCGCTTCTTTTCCACTTTTAGCCATTATTACTTGGTAACCCAAGCTTGATAGAATCTGTCTTCCAATATCAATGATTATTTCCTCATCATCGACAAAAAGAACCGTTTCAGTCCCCTGCAAGGCTTTCTGATCCAAATATTTTTCTTTTACAACCTTCTTTCGGGATGCCGGTAAATAAACGTCAAAGACGGTCCCCCTTCCTATCATACTATGGGCATTGATAATCCCACCATGATTCTTGATTATACCGTAAGCAGAAGCAAGACCAAGCCCTATCCCCCTACTTCTTTCTTTGGTTGTAAAAAATGGGTCAAACATCCTTTTTAAAGTATTCTCATCCATACCCACACCGGTATCTTTTACTGAAAATTTAACATAGCTACCACTTTCGACAGAAAAATGCCTGACGTAGTTCTCATCAAGTGTGACATTTTCTGTTTCAAGATATAAATCTCCACCACTTGGCATAGCCTGTCCAGCGTTAACATAAAGGTTTAACAACACCTGTTCAATTTGACTAGGATCTACCTCGACCGTCCAGATATCTTTTTGATATTTTCTGTGAAATCTGATCTCTTTTTTGGCTCGACTAAACATATCGAAACTTTTTTCGATCAGATCATTAATGTCAACCGGTTTTACTTCATACTTTCCCCCTTTAGCAAATCCTAAAAGCTGTTTGGTAAGATCCGCTCCACTTATAACATACTTTTCAATGTTTTTTATTTTTTCATGGTGTGGATGGCTGAAATCAAAATCAAAAGATATGAGAGATGCGTTCCCCAGAATCCCCATAAGCAGGTTGTTAAAATCGTGGGCTATACCGCCAGCCAGGGTCCCAATTGCTTCCATTTTATGGGCTTGCTGGATCTGAGCTTCCAGCCTCTTCTGCTCACTGATGTTTCGTAAATTTACGACGCTTCCGGCAGGGTTTCCATCTCGGTCATTATATATGGCGCCACTTATACTGACAGGAATAATATCACCTGTTTTAGTGAATCTTTGTGTTTCAACGCCTGAGATGTTTTCACCAGCAAGCACCTTTTCAATCATTATCCTGGTTTCAGGCCAATTTTTTTCAGGAACAAACATATCCATTTTCTTACCCAAACATTCCTCAAGGGTCCATCCAAAAACTTTTGTAAAAGTTGGGTTTAAATAGGTTGCCCTGCCATCCATGTCATAAACCATGACCGAATCAGGATTTGCTTCAAGAACAGTACGATATTTATTTTCACTCTCGCGCAACTCCTCTTCAGTCTTTTTACGGATGGCAATTTCTTGCTGTGCTTTTTCATACAACCTAGCATTCTCGACTGCAATCGCTGCAGATCCGGCCAGTGGCTCAAGCAACGTCAAGTGTGTTGCATCGAAACGCCCAGGCTCTGTATCCACAACCTGGAGCACCCCGATCACTTCTCCTTTGATCCGTAGCGGAGCAGCTAGAATAGAATTCATATCCTGCCCTATAATCTGGTCTATTTCTTTATGATGGCGTTCATCGGTATAAGTTTCTGATGTGATCAAACTCTCACCGTGGCGAGCCACCCAGCCGGCTATACCTTCTCCATGTGCCAATCGCCAGCCGTGCAGAATATCTCCATAAGCACCAGTGGCTTGCCGGCAGACAAGTTCGCCGGTTTCTTCCTCGGTTAACCATATCGAGCTGCCCACCACATCCATCAGCCGTCGCACTTCTTCCAAAACAGTGTTGAGAACCTGGTCCAGCTTTAGGCTTGAATTAAAGGCCAGGCTTGCCTGGTTATGCAATTTCACCTCGCGGTCACGTAACCGCATCAATTCCGCTGCCCGCTCTTGATCAGTCACATCACTTAAAACAATTATACTTGTCGATTCTTCCATATTGATAGGCAGGCTTTTTATTTTGACTTGATACTCGTTCAATCTAAAAGAAAAATCCTCGGGTATTATTTTTGATTTTTCACTCAATGTTTTCAGAAGATTAAGCACTCTTAGACGGTCATCTCCAGCAAATAGTTCGGCAAAATTGGAACCTAACAACAATTTCTCAGAGATCTGGAAAAAGGAAAGAGCTTTTGGATTGGCATAAACGATTCTTCCATCAGAAGTGATCTCTAAAATCCCTTCTGATATTTTCTCTAATACGATATCAAAATGTTTTTTGACCGCAGACAATTCCTCCACTATTTTGCCCATGTTATCAGTCCCTTTTGGAAAATATTTATTTAAAGTTTAATTTAGTAGTATGCATTATTAAATCATGACATTCAAGCTGTTTTATTCTCATACATTTAAATAACATAATACTATTTATTCATTAATCATCATTTTTATCTTTGTATTTAAAACCTTGATAAATAGTTGGACATTTTCAGCTTGGTTTAATATAAAAAGGCGATTGATTGTTTAACTTACGAGAAGGATAATTATGCGCGCAGTAGTACAAAGAGTAAAGTCAAGTTCTGTAGCCGTGGACAATGATGTGATCGGGAAAATCGGAAAAGGGCTTTTAATACTTTTAGGAGTTGCAAAAGCGGACACAGCCGATAATGCCGAATATCTTGCCGATAAGATTGTAAACTTGAGAATTTTTAAAGATGAAAACAATAAGATGAACCTCTCTTTACTCGACACTGGCGGCGAAATGTTGGTTGTCTCCCAGTTTACTCTGCTTGGTGACTGTACAAAAGGCCGACGCCCCTCATTTATCCATGCTGCCGAGCCGGACCGGGCCAACGAACTTTACGAACAATTTGTAGAGAAAGTTCGCCAAAAAGGTGTTAATATTGAAACCGGCCAATTCCAAGCCATGATGGATGTATCTTTGGTTAATGACGGGCCGGTAACACTCATCGTGGAAAGCCGATAATCCTAATCCCTCAAATAATAACTATCTTTACTTAGAACCATTACTCCCAACTCAGTTGCAGGCATTAAAACATGCTTTTCTCATCAAAATCGAGGACCCCTTTTATTTTTGTTGTGTGGTTTTTTCTGCTGTTTTTTTGTTTTTTACACTCTGGACAAGCGAAAAACCTTTATGCCCAAAAGCTCGATGATTTAAACAAGCTTATTGGGAATCAGGATGCAATTTTGGTTGCAGACCCCCAAGGCCGGGTTATTTTTTCAAAAAATGCCGACATGCAGCTTGTTCCAGCTTCTATCCTGAAAATTTTCACCGCTCTTGTGGCCCTCCATTATCTTGGCCCGGAATACAGATTTGCCACAGAGTTTTATCAGGATCAAGATTCAAATCTCAAAGTAAAAGGATATGGGGACCCTCTTCTCATATCAGAAGCTTTAGCGGAAATCGCTAGCGACATTGCAACCAGGCTTAACTCCAATCCTAATGGCATTAACGATCTGGTACTGGATGATTCGTATTTTAAGGCTCCCATCATAATTCCTGGCGTTACATCTTCTTTCGAACCTTATGATGCACCCACCGGAGCTTTATGTGCCAACTTCAATACAGTCAATTTTAAGCGTAAAAAAAATGGCGCCTTTGTCAGTGCCGAACCTCAAACCCCTCTTTTGCCGTTTGTACTTTTTAGAATAACTGCATCTGACATGGATCGAGGCAGGATTATACTTTCCCCAATAAAAAATGAAATTACACTCTATGCCGGTCATCTTCTTTTATATTTTCTGAAAAAAGAAGGGATAGAATCAAACGGAAGAATCAGGATAGGAAGGGTTAGAAAAGAAGTCGACAAACTCATTTTCAGATACCTTTCCAGGCTCTCATTGATACCGGTCATCTCAAAGCTTCTTGAATATTCGAATAATTTTATAGCCAATCAGTTACTTATTGTCGCTGGAGCAAAGGTTTACGGCCCTCCTGGAACCCTGGACAAAGGTATTCACGCAGCATTAACTTATGCAAAGAACAATCTCATAATCGATAATATCAACGTTGTGGAAGGTTCAGGAATATCACGAAGAAACCTGATTTCGGCAAGAAGCCTTTACAAGATTCTCAAAGTATTTGAACCGAACCATTCTCTTATGCGCCGGAGAGGCAAAGCGTTTTACAAAACCGGGACTCTTAACGGCATCAATACTAGGGCCGGCTATATTGAAAATGCAAAAGGAGAGTTATATTGCTTTGTGGTGCTTTTAAATACTCCGGGAAAGTCGTCTAAACCTATTATGGATATAATTTTGCGTAATCTGAAGTGAAGAGATAAATTTGCAACAATTACAAAGAAAAGTTGATGCAGATTTTTGGGATTAATTAAAGAGATGAATGTTTTCCGCTTGTAATAGAGGCATAAGCACTGTGGTTATGGATTGATTCAAAATTTTCGGCACTCACGGAAAACCAGGTGATGTTTTTGTCCTTTTTCAGCTCATCGGCAATATCCCGCACGATATCCTCAACAAACTTCGGGTTTGAAAACGCCTTTTCAGTCACATGTTTTTCGTCAACACGTTTGAGGACAGAAAATACATCACATGAAGCGGCACTCTCCACCAGTTCGATCATATCTTCGATCCAGATAAATTTGTCAAAACGTGTACTGAGCCGGACTTGCCCGCGCTGATTATGGGCGCCTGCATCACTTATTTCCTTGGAACACGGGCAGACAGAAGAAATCGGAACAACGACGACTGATACAAGATCGATTTTACCTTTAGGATCGCTCGATCCTAAAAAACTGCAGGTATAGTCCATGAGACCCGGTGAATTGCTGACCGGAGATTTTTTTTCAATAAAATAAGGAAACGTCACTTCGATGTTGGCTGAAGCTGCATTTAAACATTTTTTCATCTGCTCGAGTATTACTGATATCTTCTTCAAAGAAACCTCAGGGCGAAACAAATGGAGCATTTCTACAAAACGGCTCATGTGGGTCCCCTTATAGTTATGGGGCAAATCGACATACATGTTTATGGTGGCCACCGTATGCTGCAAGCTGTTTCTGCGGTCAAGCACCGTT
>Ga0209271_10000619_pt1 | contig 12208 bp, 10 predicted proteins | sample tdAd002_FD_187123 | JGI IMG/M metagenome (GOLD analysis project Ga0209271, IMG submission 187123) | Marine sediment microbial communities from the Atlantic coast under amendment with organic carbon and nitrate - tdAd00.2 (SPAdes)... | ecosystem: Environmental > Aquatic > Marine > Coastal >... | reverse complement strand
TAAACGCAAAAAGCGTATAAAACAGGCTGCTGTTGCTGAAAGCAAAGCCGATTATGAAGCTAAAAAGGAAATTTAAATAGAAAGCGTTGGTTCCGATCGAAAGAATTACAAGTAAGATATACCTCATTAGAAATGTGAAAGTTATGTTGGACCGAGATCTGGCTGAACTATACGGGGTGGAAACAAAACGTTTAAAAGAACAGGTTCGGAGAAATATCGAAAGATTTCCAGAAGATTTCATGTTTGAACTCACAAAAGATGAATTGGGAAATTGGAGGTCGCAATTTGCGACCTCCAATCAAGATATAATGGGCTTACGTAATCGAAGCAGATCTACTCTCAACAGGCACTTTGGATGTTCTTGGCTTGGCCCTGAGGTTATCCATGGCAAATTATTTTCTGAAAGAACAAGAAGCCTTTCTCGTTATGGATGATCCTTTTGTTGACATGGATCACGGCCGCCAATCAAATGCCGCCAACCTTCTTAAAGAATATTCAAAGACAAAACAATTAATTATTTTCACCTGCCATCCGACACATGCCGACCTCATGGGCGGTAATAGAGTTGTAATAGATTAAAAAATATGCAACACTTTCAAGCGCCAGCATAATTTCAAAAGTCATTTTGTTTTGTCCCCAACCCCAGACATTGCGCAACAATGCGCAAATATAGCAAAAAATATATTGCGCATTATTGCGCGATATGGTATGTTCCATTTCAAAATTACCTTTAATGGATACTATTCCGATTTTATCACGCGGCTTTGATATAATATGCTGATTTAAAATAGGTTTCTTGTTTTTTTACAGCCAAAATAAATTCTTAATGAGAAATGCAGGTTAGTATGCTCTCTTTTACCCCCAGCAACAAAATAGAAAATGAATTGAAAATGCTCCAGGAATTGTTTGTGGAAACATATAGAGACTTGGAGGACTTATCTCCAGACGAGGCAAAATATTTGCATCGTTTTGCGCTCATCAGCAATATCGGCGCGTCTACCCGGATAGAAAATGCAGTCTTGACAGATCAGGAAATCGAATGGGTAGATACGGTCTTGAATGAGAATGGCAAAACCACCGCATTTGATGAACAAAGGGCTTTTATTCTGGACAAACTCTCAAAAGATAGAGAACGGAGCATTGAGGAGGTGGTCGGCTGCCGACAGGTATTGACAACTATTTATCTGCAAGCTAACGAGCTTTTTCCTTTAACAGAAGCTTTCATCCGTGGCCTTCATCATGATTTGCTACGCTATTATCCTAAGGCTGTAAGTCATGCCGGAGGATATAAAACAGCGTCGAACCGAGTAGTTTTTATCAATCACGACACGGGAGAACATCGAGTAGTTTTAGATCCGGCACCGCCGGGTATTATTACCGGTACGGCTATGGCAGAACTGGTTAAATGGTATAATGATACTATCCGTGAACACTCCTGGCCGTTGCTGGTTGTCACCGAATTTGTTTTTCGATTTCTGTCCATTCACCCATTCCATGATGGCAATGGAAGGCTCGGAAGGGCCCTTTTTATACTGGCATTATTGCAGTCAAAGGATAAATATTTAACGGGTATCAGCTCTTTTATTGCCCTTGACCGCCATATTGAACAAAACCGCTCCCTCTACTATACTGTTCTGCATCAATGTTCGGCCGGCAAGTTTCAAGCAGATCCTATACATTATAATTTGGAGCCGTTGGCCTGGTTTTTTATCAAAGTTATTAAATCTTCCCTGGCCGATATTGAAATTTACCGCCAAAAATATACAAGCTTACAGAAACTTTCTGAATCGTCGCTGACTGTTTTAAGCTGCTTTAAAGCCAGTCCGGAGAAGCGTTTGAAAGTAGCTGATATCGTAACGGAGACAGGGCTCCCGCGCCGGACAGTGCAATATGCGCTGAATACGCTAACCAAACAAGATTTTCTCCAGCTGCTTGGACGGGGAGCGGCAAGCCGTTATCAACTTTTGTTTTAAGGCAAAAACAACCTGTGCAAAAATTGAGACTTGAGATCAGTTAAAAGGCGGAAATAAGGTATAATAATGAAAACAGATACTATTTTATTGGATCACGGCAGCGGCGGGAGTATGTCCCACCGCCTGATCACAGATCTTTTACTCCCGGCTTTTGATAATCCCGTCCTTGCTCAGCTCCATGACGGTGCAGTTTTGGATATAAACGGGCAGCGGCTGGCTTTTTCCACAGACACCTTTGTGGTGGATCCTATCTTTTTTCCCGGCGGTAGTATCGGAGATCTGGCCGTCAACGGAACCGTCAACGATCTTGCCATGTGCGGTGCGACTCCCCAATACCTCAGTGCAGGATTGATACTTGAGGAAGGTTTCCCTATGAGGGATCTGCAGAGGATATTAAAAGATATCAGTATTGCAGCAGAAAAGGCGGGTGTTATCATCGCTACCGGAGACACCAAAGTGGTTCCCAAAGGTGCGGTTGACAAGATTTTTATTAATACATCCGGGGTTGGGCGGATACCAAAAGACGTAGAGATTTCCAGCCACAGGGCTCTCCCCGGAGATAAAATCATCATCAGCGGAAGCATCGCCGATCACGGAATGACTATATTGACACAGCGAGAAGGGTTGAAGTTTGATTCACCCATTAAAAGTGATACTGCACCGCTGAATCATATGGTGGCAAGAATGCTTGAGGTCTGCAAGGATATCCATGTGCTTCGGGACCCAACCCGCGGTGGTGTCGGCACAGCTTTGAATGAAATCGCAAGCAAATCCGGCGTCGGAATTAAGATCTATGAAGAAAAGATTCCGCTAAAAGATGAGACCGCCGGAATCTGTGAACTCCTGGGATTTGATCCCCTTTATGTTGCCAATGAAGGCAAACTGCTTGCTTTTGTCGACCCGGTTCATGCCGCCGAAGTTCTTGCGGCTGTTCAAAAAGATGAATTCGGCCAGGAAGCCTGTATCATCGGCGAAACGGTTTCCGATTATCACGGTAAAGTAATTATGCAAACCCGTATCGGAGGAACCAGAATTGTCGATATGCTGACGGGAGATCAACTCCCGAGGATTTGCTGATGGGAAAATATCTTCAAACGACCCTCTTAGTCTTTTCCCTATTATTAGCAGGATGCGGTTTTAAAAAAGAGGTCTCCTTTTCAGGTAAAACCATGGGCACAACCTATCATATTAAAGTTGTGACCGGGTTTTTTGAAAATACAAAAGGCCTGAAAAATAAGGTTGAAATGCGCCTTGAACAGATTAATAAAAGTATGTCCACTTATAGAAAAGACAGCGAAATAAGCCTGTTTAATGCATTTAACCGCATTGGAGAAAAGTTTTACATATCCGACGATTTTTTTAATGTCATGAAAGTTGCTAAAGATATTTACAAATTAACAGGCGGGGCATGGGATGGTACCATCAAGCCGATTGTAAATCTTTGGGGTTTCGGCAATTCCAAAAACAAAAAAAGAATCCCTGAAAAATCAGAAATAAAAGCGCTTTTACCTGAAATAGGATTTAATTATATTGAAATTTCATCCAACCGGTATCTTGTCAAAAGAAAAGCTGCCATATCTCTTGATCTTGCTTCCATTGCAAAAGGTTATGCCGTTGATCAGATTGCAGCGCTTATCAGAACAAATGGGATAAAAAACTTTTTGGTTGAGATCGGAGGCGAGGTATTTGCTGCAGGACTCAGGAATGACGGCAAAAAATGGAGAGTCGGAATCAACAGCCCCAAGAAAGATGCGCCTTTTGATAAGATATACAAAGTTATATCTTTATATGACAAAGGCTTTGCAACGAGTGGTGATTACAGAATTTTTTTCGAATTTAAAGGAAAACGCTTTTCCCATATAATCGATCCAAGAAATGGACATCCGATAGACAATGGGGTTGTGAGTGTTTCAATCGTGGCTGATACCTGCACATTGGCAGATGGACTGGCGACTGCGGTCATGATTCTGGGCGTTGAAAAAGGGCTTAAGCTTGTAAACAGCCTAGACCACACTGAATGTCTGATCGTTGTCCAAAAAGATGACGGCACCTTGATCGATCACTTCTCAAAAGATTTTAGCCCAAATTCAGGTTAGGCACTAAATAATCAACCCGCCCAAAAAAGCAAGATATACACAGCGGCAAGCAACAGTATGGGCCAGCGCTGCCGAAAAGAAAGGCGCTGTGATGAAGTCTCCTGGCGTGAATTAAACAGCCTTTTTAAAACGGCTTTCGAAGCAAAGGCTCCGATCAAAACAAACAAGATCTGGCAAGCTAAAACTAACCAGGGGGCGATGTTCACCCCGAGAAAATCCCAGGCAAATCCAAGCTGCCGACCCACGGTAGGGAGCAGCTGCCCACCCAGGTCTATTAATCGCTCAAAATGGAAACTCAATTCAAAAGCAACAGCCAGTGGTACGAGAGTATATGCATAAAGATACGACTTCTCTTGTGATGTGAACCTTGCCGAATCAAAGACCACTTTGCCCACGGTTCTAACAAAGAGAAATGCCAGGGATGTGGTTATTATAATAAGGACCGAATAAAAAATCCACGGCTGATTCATTGCAGCAGTATAATGATGAAAATAACCGGTTTTTTCCAGACCTCGAAAAAGCTGGGTACCTATAATAAGTGGTCCAAGCAGGGTCATTACCAGGTCCGGTTTGCGAAAAGTCCAAAGCTCGTGGCCCGGCACCCTGAGATTAAGGACCGGCGACTGGTTAGGGCAATTTTTTATACAGTTCCCGCAGATGATGCAGTTCTGGTTGTTATGGATTGAAAATGGCGCCTCGAAAACCGGGCAGCCTGCTTGGCTTTCATGTCCGACATAACAAGTGTGATCCTTACAGTCGCTGTTGCAGATGTTTTGGTTGGCACGCAACTCCAAGAAAGAGCAGCTGGACAGAAAGCCGATCAATTTGCCAAGTGGACAGAGAAATCGGCACCATACCCGGCGCCGGTAAATCAGAGCCAATATCAATGCCGGCAGGGTAATTGACAAAATCAACAAAGCCGTTGCCCGTGGAGAAAACGGCATATTAAAAACCACCTCAAAGAGAATAATTAGTCCCAAGCCGATGGCACTCAGATGAACGCCATAAGAGCGGATAAAAGACGGAACGTTTCGGTTAAGACCGTATTTTCGGCTTATAAAGGAACTTGAAGCGCCCACAGGGCAAATCGCACACCATATTCTTGCAACCGGGATACAACTCAAGACGATTAGAGGCTCCCACAACCCCCAAGTTAATACAAGAGATACATTGTAAACGGCTGCTCTCTGGCCAAAAAAACCAAGGAATATAATCAGGCCAAAAAAGAGGGCAGTGAATAGTTGGGCCGAAACGGGGAAAGCGTTGCTCTTAAACAGATTCCGGATCCGATCCAATTTCAGAACATTAAAGCTTAACTTCCCGGTAACCTGTGGAGCCATGCCGATTAGAATATCTTCAGGAGTGAGCCGGCTGTTTTGAACTAAATTAACGGCCCGCCGAATAACTACTCTGAGCTCGTCGGTATTGCCCGGCCAGTCGTATGCCATGATGCTCTTGTAGACATCATGATCGATACCGGCTACCGATTTATCTGCCTGTTCGCTGTAATGTTCCAATAAGTGATCGACAAGCTGGCGAAGGTCCTTTCTTCGCCTTCTAAGAGGTGGAACAGCAAGGATTTGACTTCCCCCCAGAAGGTCGAACAATTGTTCATTAAATTCACCGTCCCGAACCAGTTTGCCAATGTCGGCGGAACTTGTCGCCAAAACACGGATCGAAGAATACGAAGGGTCCTGGCTGCCCAGAGGTTGGAAATGGCCGTGTTTAATAAAGTCGGCCAATTTAGCTTGAATGCTTTCGGCCAATTGTTCTACATTTTCTATGACAACCGTACCACCGTCTCCCACCTGAAGCAGTCCAAGCCGTCTTTCCTGTGCAAAAGAGAGAGCGCCCTTGGCATGTCCAAAAAGAGTACTGTTTTGAGCAAGTTCTAACCGAATCGGATCCTGCTCTTTAGACCGGACAATTACTCTCCCCATGTTGACATTCTTAACGTTTACAGCTAAAAAAGGACCGTCGCTCCTTTTGCTTCCCTGGTGAATTAGCCCAGCCACATCGCCTTTTTCCGTTCCGGTTTCACCTATAATCAGGACCGGCTGGTCATGGCGAGCCACCTCCTTAATTGTGGACTGGAGTTTCTTAACCGCCTTGCTTCTTCCGATCAATCTCGACTTTGGTCCGGCGCTCTGTTCCGAAACAAACCGCTGGTAGGCCTTCTCGGTAGAGGTTGCAGTAACAAGGTTAATACCTCCCCGGACCAGCCGGCTGGAGATGATCTTGGAAAGGGCCAGAGAAAATTCAGGGTTTTCATCAACAAGTTGATCAAAAGCCTGCTTCGAAATCAGCAAAAAGCCACTCGCCTCCAGAGTTTTTACAGACGCGGAGCGGGGCTCGCCGGTTAGCAATGCCATTTCACCGAAACTTTCGCCTGGCCCCAAAGTGTTCAGTGTTACTTCAACTCCGTCTTCAGAGACCCGAAAAACACGTGCCAACCCTGAGATGACCTGATAGAAGGAATCTCCCTGATCACCCTCATGTATGATAATCTTGCCTTTAGGAAAAGCCCGGCATTCGGCCACACCGGCTATCTTTGTCACCAACTCCGGAGACAGAGATTTAAAAAGCTCTACCGAACGAAGTATGTCCTCTCCTTGACGTCGCAGGATCAAGTCAAGAGCCTCATAGTTCAAATCGCCATTCTCTATAATGATTTGACCAATAGGTTTATATATCCCTTCGAGTTCAAGAGCGAGTTGCCGTTTAAGGGCTTGGTCAATCATCTGCTCGTTGCAGGTTTGATTTTCAACCAGATATGCGCCTATCTTCTTGACTTTCATGTGTTGCTTATAATGCTGACTTTAGTCTAACAGTTTACAAAACACATATGTGCCGCAAAAAACCTATTAAATTTATCTATTACTCCAATTGAGCAAAAACGCTCATTTGAAAGTTGTCGGGTGTCCGAAAACTAATTCCATCTTAATTTTATAATACCCGTATGAATGAGATATAACTCATAAAGCGCAACTTCCTTTCTGACCCCTTATACTGATCTCTGGCCTCTCCCTAATTGTGCTTTGGCACAATTAGACTATTATCTAACTAATAGAAAAAATTTGCAACCTTGATGTTCTTTCTTAATGCTCACAGTGATACGATTTAAAACCTGAATGCCTGAATGCCCGTCAGGCTGGTTTTTCATATAATCTGAATTAATGCCTGGTTTTATGCTCCTAAATATCGTTACAATTTTATTGACATAAAAAGACTGGTACTGTACTTTTCCTTGCTATAAAAACGTAATCCAATTTATTAAAGGGGTTACAATGCTTTTTTTGACTTTATACAGGGTGAACCACATAAGAAAGGAAAGGTAAAAAGAGTGGAAATCATAGTATTGTTAAAACAGGTTCCGGCAACAGAATCGTCAATCGGGATCGCCGACGACGGGGTATCCATAAAGACCGATGACATCAAGTGGGTCATTAACCCCTATGACGAATTCGCAGTTGAAGAAGCCCTGCAAATAAAAGAAGCTCATGGCGGTTCTGTTACCATCATTTCTGTTGGACCTGAAAAAACGGCTGAAGCCATAAGAACCGCCCTGGCAATGGGCGCTGATAAGGGGGTGCTGGTCAATAATCCGGCTGCTTCAGGATACGATGGTTTAAACATAGCACGAATTCTGGCAGCAATGCTGAAGGAAACGCCTTTTGACTTGATTATCGCAGGTCAGCGAGCTGTTGACGATGATAACTTTCAGGTGGGACCGGCCACAGCAGAATTTTTAGACATTCCACATATTTCCATGGTTATAAAGCAAGAGATCACCGACTCCAAGATCAGATGCCACAGGACAATTGATGGTGGAACCGCCATCCTGGAAGCGCCGCTGCCCATCCTTTTTACAACTCAGCGCGGATTAAACGAGCCTCGCTATACTTCTCTTCCGGGAATCATGAAAGCAAAAAAGAAACCTATTGATATTAAAACCTTATCAGATATCGGACTCGACACTGCCCAGATAGGAAAGCCGCTGATAAGGATCGTTACAATGAAACCTCCCCCGGAACGAAAAGGCGGAAGAATGATAACAGGCGACTCTGCACAGGCAAAGGCTGCCGAACTCGTCAGGATCCTGCATGAAGAAGATAAAGCCCTTTAAATGATCAGCTTAAGATCACTTCCGGTGGTTATAATTTGACTAAGGAGATAAATATGTCACAAGGTGTACTGGCAATAGCAGAACAGTTAAATGGGGTTTTCAGAAAAGTTACTTACGAAGCATTAAGTGAAGGAAGGCGCATCGCTGACAGACTCGACGGTAACCTTACAGCCATGGTTTTAGGAGCAGACGTTGAAAATATTTCAAAAGAGCTTGAACAATACGGAGCCGACAGAATAATCGTCGCCGACAACCCGGCCCTATATGAATATTTGACCGACGCTTATACCAATGTAATTGCCGATTTCATCAGTAAAGAAAATCCGGCTGTAGTTATTCTGGGTGCATCCACCCAGGGCAAGGACTTGTCGGCGCGTCTTAGCGCTCGCCTGAATGCGCCCCTTGCCATGGATTGTGTTTCTATTCGTTTCGAGGATAAGAACCTTATCGCAACACGCCCTATGTATGGAGGCAAAGTTCTGGCAGATGTGGCGCTTGACGGGAATCCGCAGATTTTAGCGATTCGACCGAATGCCATGGCCATCGCGAACGCTTCCGGAGCCGGATCGATTGAAAAGCTTGATACAGATATCGGTAACACCGCGCTGCAATTTATTGAAAAGAGTCTCGATACAGGCAAGGTCGAACTTACTGAAGCTGACACGGTTGTGTCCGGCGGCAGGGGAATGAGAGGACCCGATTTTACTGTTATAGAGGAGTTGGCTCAACTTCTGGATGGCGCTGTGGGTGCATCGAGATCTGCAGTTGATGAGGGCTGGCGGCAGGCTTCAGACCAAGTGGGGCAGACAGGGAAAGTTGTTTCCCCCAATCTCTATATTGCATGTGGGATATCCGGAGCCATACAGCACCTTGCCGGAATATCTTCATCCAAAGTTATTGTGGCCATTAACAAGGACACGGAAGCACCCATATTCTCAAAGGCTGATTACGGCATTGAAGGCGATCTCTTTGAAATGGTGCCTTTAATTTCAGAAGAAGTAAGGAAACTAAAAGGTTGACAACAAAATATGTCTCCGGTTCACTGGAACCCAAAAAGCATTGAAAATTAAATTTTTAGGAACTAAAGGCTACCGAGCAAATCCGGGAGCCTTTTACATTTTAACCTACAATAAACGATAATAATGAAACTGCATTTGGTAAGTTTGGGCTGTGCCAAAAATCTCGTTGACAGCGAACTGATGCTGGGCCGGCTCATGAAGGCGGGATGGACCAACACCCAAAACCCTGGAAAAGCCGACATTATAATCGTAAATACTTGTAGTTTTATAGAATCTGCGGTAAACGAATCAATCGATACTATCCTTTCACTGGCAAGGTTTAAGCACGATGGAGTCTGCCGGCGCCTCATAGTTGTCGGATGCCTCCCTGAACGTTTCAGGGAAAAAATCGTCAATTCCCTACCCGAGGTTGACCTCTTCCTGGGAACCGGAGCCTTTGAAAAAATTGTACAGGCTGTAGATGGGTCCCTGAATGCTACAAATTGCTTTCTGCCGGACCCGGATTCGATACCCTTTAGGCGACAGGAAGCTCCAAGGATAAGGAGTGATTCTCACATGGCTTATCTGAAAATTGCGGAAGGATGCAGTCGCCGTTGTACCTATTGTATTATCCCGAAGCTTCGGGGAAAACAAAAAAGCCGTTGCCCTGAAGATATTGTTGATGAAGCGCGTTACTTGATCTCATCGGGTGTAAAGGAACTCGTTCTGGTTGCCCAGGATACAACCTGTTATGGTATGGATCTGTACCCGCCCGTTTCTCTCAGCCGGGTACTTAAAAGCATTTCAGAAATATCCGAAAGAATGTGGATCAGATTTTTATATGGACATCCGGAAAGTATAGAGGATTCTGTTATCAGAACTATTTCCAGGCACCGGAACATATGCTCTTATTTTGACATTCCGATTCAGCATTCAAGTGACAGTGTTTTAAAAAAGATGGGTCGCAATTATACATCTGATAACCTTCGCAAACTTTTTGATAAAATCAGATCATCGGTTTCTGATGCTGCCTTAAGGACAACCGTGATCGTCGGTTTCCCTGGAGAAACGGATAAAGATTTTGAAAAGCTTTTAACCTTTGTAAAGGACGTCTGTTTCGATCACCTAGGGGTTTTCATCTATTCTGATTCCAAAGACCTCAGATCTCACAGGCTCTCCGATCACATTCCGGAAAGTGTGGCCAAGGATCGGTATGACCGGCTCATGTCCTGCCAGTTGAAGATATCCTTGGAGAATAACCAAAAGCATATCGGTAATGTTTATGACGTTCTTGTGGAAGAGGCAACAGAGAAGAATCTTTTCAACGGTCGCACATTTTTTCAGGCTCCTGAGGTTGACGGCATTACCTATATTCATTCTAAACAACTGGAAATCGGCTCATTTGTCGGTGTAAGGATTGCAGACGCTTTTGAATATGATCTCACAGGAGATGTTGCATGAGCAACATAAAGCATAGGATCCTCGCCCTGGTAAAAGATGACCTCAAGGAAATTGAAACCGCCCTCAAGGAAAATTTAAATCCGCATTTAGATCTTGTGTCTAAAATAGCCGGCCATATATTGTTCAGCGGCGGCAAGCGCTTAAGACCCTTGCTTATGGTGCTTTCCGCCAGGATCTGCGGTTACGATGGAGACTATGACAAGACATTCTCAACCATTTTCGAATACTTGCATGCAGCTACGCTCTTGCACGATGATCTTGTGGACCAAGCAACATTACGGAGAGGCAAGCCGGTGGCTCATTCAATATGGGATAATGCAACCACGGTTCTTGTGGGTGATTTCCTGCTAGCCCGCGCCCTTTCGATTGCCTCTGAAACAGAATTGCCCAATGTTATCAGGATAGTAGCAGAAATTACAGAGAACATGTCCCAGGGCGAAATTCACCAACTTATGAGAAAAGGGAGCTTAGACCTCACCGAAAAAGAGTATATGGAGATCATAAGGCGCAAGACCGCTGTTCTCTTTCAAGGAGCATGCCGTGTAAGTGCTCTGATTGCAGGTGCCCCCAACGAAAAGGAAATCGCTTTGTCGGATTACGGTTTCAACCTTGGAATCGCTTTTCAGATGGTCGACGACCTTCTCGACTACACACTCGATACCGGCGTTCTTGGGAAAGAGGTGGGAGCAGATCTCAAAGAAGGGAAACTGACCTTACCGGTCATATATTCCCTTAAAGCAGCTGATGCCAAAGATCGAGCCCAGATGGAAACAATAATAAAAAATAAAGATTTTTCTGTTCATGTTTTTAAAAAATTGATATCACTGATAAAAAAGTGCGGTGGACAAAAATATACTGAAAATCTGGCAGCAGAATATGTTAGAAATGCAAAGGATGCTCTTGCAGTCTTTAACAATTCAAAAACCAAAGACATCCTTTTGATGATTGCTGATTATACTTTGGCCCGCAATGCCTAAATATGTTTATATGAAGTCAAATTACCATTCCAAAGGGTGAAAAAGTTATGTCCGTACCTTCCAAAATCATCATCAGATTCATTTTTGTAGTATTTTTCTTTTCAGTTGTGCTTACCCTGTCTTCGGATGTTCGGGCAGAAAATCAGATTCCTATAAAAACTGTTGTGGTGATGGGAACAGGTAAAATATATAATAAGAACTCTGCCAGGGCAAGGAAAGAGGCAATCGCAAACAGCCTTGTTTCCGCAGTAGACAGGGTTGTGGTGGAACTTTTGCCTTTAGAATCTCTGGTCAGAAATTTTCAGGTGTTCAATGAAATTCTTTATGGCCAGACCGGCAAATTCATCCAGGATTACAAAGTACTGGCAGAGTTCCCATCCAAAAACGATTACAGGGTAATTGTGGAAGCAACCGTTTCAATCAGAACTTTGAAAGAGCTTATGTCAAACGCCGGAATTGTACTTGAAGAAAAGCCCCTGCCAAAAGTTCTATTTTTAATTTCAGAGCAGATTTTTAAAGACCAATTGCCAAAATACTGGTGGGGACAAAAGACGTACTTTGCCGAATCTTTCTCAGT
>Ga0209271_10000617_pt1 | contig 12211 bp, 9 predicted proteins | sample tdAd002_FD_187123 | JGI IMG/M metagenome (GOLD analysis project Ga0209271, IMG submission 187123) | Marine sediment microbial communities from the Atlantic coast under amendment with organic carbon and nitrate - tdAd00.2 (SPAdes)... | ecosystem: Environmental > Aquatic > Marine > Coastal >... | reverse complement strand
GCGATGAAAGGCGGTGATACCGCCGCCGCCGAATCGGTAGCCATCAGCCACACCAGCGCCATGGTGGTGGAACGCGATCTGTGGCGGGCCTTCTCGGAACGTTATGGCCTGGTCGAAGTTTCATCCCCAAAGGCGATGGTCGAAGCCCTGAAACTGCTGACCATCGGCGGTATCCCGCGCGGTAATCGGGTCAGCGCGATTACCCATTCGGGCGGCCTCAATAGCCTGATTGTGGCGCAGGCACCCGATCTTGGTCTCGAATTGAACCGGCCAACGACTGACAATGCCGATATCATGCGTGCGCGGATGCCTGCAATCATATCGATAGCCAATCCCCTCGATCTGAACCTGCCCTGGACCTCAAAAATCGGCATGTCGTTGCAGGACGGAGAACAGATTGCCGAATGCCTCGGCTGCCTCGCCAGTGAAGTGTCAGACATGGCGGTCATGTTTCTCGATGTCCCCAGACCCGATGGCATGGGATCTGATACCGACTGGTATCCCAGTATGGAAGCAATGGCGAAGCTGCGAGATGCACTGGATATTCCCTGCGCAGTAGCGGGAATATTACCCGAGGGACTGGTTCCCGAGTTACGCAGACACCTGATTAAACTCGGTATCGCACCCCTGCTCGGCTTCAACGACGCGATGGAAGCCCTGTCGATCGCGGTTCAGGTAAACTCGATCCACAGACAGAAAAATGGCCAGCCCCGGCCCAGCGATTTACTGACCGACCCGGCTGACGCAAAACTCAATGCACAAACGCGAATGCTCGATGAGGCCGAATCCAAGACGGTGCTCGCGAACTACGGCCTGGAGACCCCTGAGTTTCGTGTCAGCAACCGCGACCAGGCCGCAGATGATGCACAGAAAATCGGCTTTCCGGTAGCGCTCAAGCTAATCAGCAACGAGATTTCGCACAAGGCGAAAATGGGTGGCGTCAAGCTCTCCCTCGACTCGATGACGGCAGTCTATGATGCGGTTGTCGAAATCACCAGGGCCGTGGCGCAGCATGGCGGTAAGCCCATCGACAACTTTTTGGTTGAGCGCATGATAGATGGTCCGCGTGGCGAATATATTATCGGTATCAAGCGTCAGGCTGCATTGGGCCTGGCGATGATGATCGGTCGTGGCGGGGTAAATACCGAGGCACTAAACAGTCACAGAACTGTGTTGCTGCCGCTGGTAGATGCCGATTTGCTCAGGGCGATGGCAAGCATAGGCTTGCATGAGACTAGCGCGGGCTACGGCTCGATGCTGGCTGCCGCCCACGCCGTGGCCGCTTACGCGCTCGACCATCGCCATCGACTGCAAACGCTCGATGTTAATCCGCTTATCGTAACTGAAAGTGGTGCCGCTATTGCTGCCGATGCACTGATTGTACTGTCGACGGAAAACTGATCATGCCCGCGGAAGATGCCATTGGAATGCAGGGCCCCGAGTACGAGATGGATATCGAACGCGGCAGGATACGGGATTTTGCACGCGCGATGCACGCGCCCTTGCCCGAGTACATCGAAGGACAGCATCCGCTAATTCCAGCGAGCTTCCTGATCACCGCGGCCTACAGCTGGGGATACTCGCTCGAGCGACCGCGTGGAAGCGTATTCGAAAAAATTGATCACGATCTGTCGGTACCTTTGCACGCGGAAGAGTCTTTTACCTTCCATGCCCCGCTGCCGCGGGCGGGTGACCGCCTGGTTTGCCGGGCATCACTCGAAAATGTGTGGCGCAAGCAAGGTGGGCGCGGTGGTGACCTGACCTTTCTGACCATGCTAACCGAGTTTCGCGATCAGGCGGGAGAATTAATCGCCGAGGAACGCTCGACCACGGTCACCACGGAAAATGCACCCGATGCCGATGACTGGAATGTCGATATTCCCGACTATCGGCCCGACTATCCTGAGAACCTCGATCCGGGCGATCCATTCGCGCATATCATGCGCAGCAGCTGGGCAGCCCTGGAAGAAGGTACGGGTCCGGGTGAAATTAATACCGGAGCATTGCGCATCGGCGATATCGTACGTTTCCAGAGCGTGGTGGGTGAAGACAACCCGCTGCACTACGACCTGGTCTGGGCGGAATCCCTGGGTTACCCGAATGTATTCGGTCTCGGTTCGCACCAGGCCAGCATGCTCGCCGCCTATGCCGCACACTGGCTGGACCCTGCAGCCATCCGCTTCTTCAAGGCCCGCTTCAGAAATGTTTACTGGCCCGGTGAGATCCTGTTTTACAAAGCAGAAGTAGCAAAAAAATACATAAACAGGGACAGCGGACATCGCCTGCTCGAATTGACTCTCAACTGTACCCGCAACCACCACGACCCGGTGGTGGATGCCTGGATGACACTGGACTTCGGCCGGTAACTCTCGCCGCAGGACCGCATCGAGCCTGCTACGGTAACGATGGGTCTGCTGCTACCACACCAACCCGGACGCTGTGTTAGAGTTAATCCATGTTTGAATTACTGAAACAGGCCTGTGATACCGCCAGGTCGGAAGGTTGCCAGTTCGCTGACGCGCGTTACCTGGCAATTCACAAACAACGCGTCATGTCGCGTGATCTGGCGCTGTCTGACTGCAGCGAAAGTGACGACCGTGGTTTCGGTGTACGCGTACTCTATAACGGCGCCTGGGGATTCGCCTCATCGCCACGCTATAACGACGCGGAAGTATCAAAGGTAGTGGCTTTAGCGATGCGTATCGCGCGGGCATCGGCAATGGCCCTGCGCGAGGGTGGCGTGAAATGGGCGCCCGAAGACGCGCTCAGGCTTGATTTTAAATCCAATTGCGCCCAGAACCCGTTTGAAGTTTCACTGGAAGACAAGGCTGATCTTTTGATCAGCGCAAACGAGGTAATGCTCAAAAACAAAGCCGTCAAACGCGCCCAGGGCTACCTGCTGTTCAAACGGGTACAGCGCTGGTATGTCAATACCGAAGGTTCCGAACTGCACAGTGATGTCACCTCTTCAGAATCAGTGATCTGGGCAATTGCGGTGGGTAATGACGATTTCCAGGAGCGTAACTGGAAGGCGCCATCGAGCAACCAGGGTTTCGAATCTTACAAAAAAGACGAATTCCTGGTGCAGGCTGAACGGGTCGCCACCCAGGCTGAGGAGAAACTATCCGCCAAACTCTCACCCGAAGGTGATTTCGACATTGTTACCGATTCTGAAAATCTTTCCCTCACCATTCACGAGTCGGTCGGTCACGCTACCGAGCTCGACCGCGTCATGGGCTATGAAGTGTCGATGGCAGGTTCATCGTTCGTCACGCGGGACAAGCAAGGCGAATTCCAGTATGGCAGTGACCAGGTAACACTAATGGCTGATAACACCCTGGAAAACGGTCTTGCCACCCAGGGTTTTGACGATGATGGCGTGCCCGGCCAGCGCTGGGAAATCGTCAAAGATGGTATTTTTCAAACCTATAGCAGCGGCCGTGAGTTTGCGCACTATGTTGACGAGGAACGCAGTCGTGGTTCGTGTCGCGCCGACCATTGGTCGAGTATTCCTATCGTGCGCATCCCCAACCTGTTTTTAATGCCAGGTAAACAGGCTTTGAGTCCTGACGAATTGATTGCCGATATCAAGCACGGCCTGTATTTCGAAGGCATGGACAGCTTCTCCATCGATCAGCGTCGTCTTAATTTTCAATTTGGCGGTAACGGCGTCTGGGAAATCAAAAACGGGAAGAAAGCTGGCATGCTAAAAGCCGCGCTCTATCAAAGCCGCACACCGACCTTCTGGAATGCCTGCGACGCTACCTGTGACGAAAGCTACTGGCAGCCGCACGGGGTAATGAATTGCGGCAAGGGCGACCCGATGCAGATTGCGCAGATGACCCATGGCGCGGCCCCTACCCGTTTCAGAAAAATCAGCATTATCCGCGGGCGTGATTCATGAACCGGCAACAGGCACAGGATTTCATCGCCGATGTGCTGGCAACGCCTCACCCCGGTGAGTTACAGGTTGCGCTTAGCGGCACGCATAAACTGGGCACCCGTTTCAACGATTGCGCGGTGTCGCAAAACATTCTGAAGCAGCAGATAACATTGACACTCACCGCCCGGCTCGGGCAGAAAAAAGCGTCGGTAACGCTCAACACCATCGACGATAAAACCACCATTAAACGCGCTGTCGAACAAGTGTTTAACACCTGTCGACATATGCCCGATGACGAAGAAGTGATGCCGGCGATGGGCGAAGTACTCGCAAGCAAAGAGTATGCCTACAACGCCGACACAGAGGCGCTGGAAATTGAAACCATAGGTGCGTGGGCTGCAGCTGCCTGCAAGGAAGGCGCTGCCGCAGGTATCGATCTGGCGGGTCTGCTTTCGCTGGGTAAAAATTTTTACGGCTACGGTGACAGTGCCGGTGGTTTCGCTTTCGAGCGCTATCATCGTACCGATTACCACGTCACCGCCACGGGTAACAACGGCAGTGGTTGGGCGGAAGATCAGGGCGTCACCATTCAGCAGGATGATGTGGCGATAACCACCAGGCGGGCTATCGACAAATGCCTGCTGGCACAGGCTCCTGAAGTGTATCAGCCCAGGCCAGGTACGGTAATTCTCGAGCCACAAGCGGTTGGTGACTTGCTAATGATGGCATTCTGGTATGGCTTCGATCAACGTTCCAGAGACGAGGGTCGCTCGGCCTTTTCCAACTTTGCTAAAAACCTCGGTAAGCTTTCGCTTTACTCGGATCCTGCCAATGAAGTCTTCCCGACAATTTCGTTCACGGCGGACGGCGAGGCGCTGGATAAAACACTATGGCTGGATGAAGGTAATTTACAACAGTTGTTGACCAACCGTTACTGGGCTGAAAAAAACAAACTCGAAGTAAAACCTTCACCCAACAATATCATTCTGGCAGGAGAAGATACGCCGCTGGATGAATTAATTCAGGGTACCGATGATGGCATCCTGGTCACGCGCTTCTGGTACATCCGTTCCACCGATGCGAAAACGCTTGGCTTTACCGGCATGACTCGTGATGGCATCTACCGAATCGAAAACGGCAAAGTGACACGTCCATTGGTGGATATGCGCTGGAATGAATCGGTACTGCGCGTGTTGAACAATGTCGTGGCCAGCGGAAAACCGGTAGCAACCGGCGAATTCATGTCGATGGCGATGCCCGCACTGAAGGTTGAAGACTTCCACTTTACCTCCCTGTCGAACTAAGCAGTTCCGCGTTCGGGCATTATTGATAAAAAGTACTAAAGTACTCAATACTATGGGCAAGACTTACAACCCGCAGGTTCCACTTCACCAAACCATCTGAACCGGGGCAACTTATGAGTATCGAAAAATGGATTGGGCACTAGTTTTATTTATTGCGGTGATCGCGGTGTTCGCCTATCGCGGCTACCGGAAAGGCCTGCTCAGGTCACTGTCCAGGGTACTGGGCCTGGTAGCCGGATATACCGCGTCGATCCTGTTTACCGAGCGGGTCTCCGCCCTGCTTGCTGCCCAATTTCAGCTAGAAGGTATCGTAGCGTACATCGCCGCCGCACTCGGATTGTTCATCGGTGCCGGCATCGCGGTCAGTATTGCTTTCTGGCTGATTGGAAAACTGATACCCACGCAGGAAACGCCATCGACGGCATCATCTATCGGTGGTATGACGGTAGGTGCGCTGGTTGGTGTGATAGTCGCCATCGTCGCGGTCTGGTCATTCACTTTCGTGCGCGATTTTCGCAGTAACCCCGGGAACGACGAATTTGCGCAAGCCGACACGAGTAAAATCGAGAGCCTGGCCAGTCGAGCCGCCGGCAAGGCAGTAACCACCGCCATGTCGCTGGGCTCCGTCAATCCCGAAGTCGCGAGGCTGAGCGCCGCCGTCATCGAAACCCCGGCCGAAATTTCACAACAGGCGCAGCGGCTCATGCGCAGTGAGGACTTGCAAACCCTGCTGGCCGATCCGCAAACCGTGGCGGCGATGGAAAGCGGTGACGTTAACGCCTTGCAGCAACTGCCTGCCTTTCAGCAGTTACTGGTAAACCCCGATTTCGTGGCGCTCGCAGAATCCACGGGGATGCTGGACGAAACTAGCGGAAACGGCGTGCCGGTGGAAGCCGTTGTAGCGAACCAGATGACGGATATCTGGGGACGCGTGCAACGTGTAAAGAACGACGCGCGGGTACAGGATATTATCGCCGACCCCGAGTTCCAGCAAAAAGTGCAATCGGGAAACCCGGTAGACATGCTTACCAATCCCCGCCTGTTGGAGCTGGCGAACATCATTTTCTCTGACCCCGCGGCCCCCGAAAATTCCGGTAGCGAAGAAGCTGGTGACACCCGGGCCGAGCCTGATCGGCCGAAGGATTCCAAAAAGAAAACCAAAATCTACAGCTGGACCGATGAAAACGGTACGCTTCACGTAAGCGATATAAACCCGGATTCCTGACCTACGCAAGACAGGGCGATCACAGAGAATACACATCCTTGCTGCCTTGTTATAATCTACTTGCTCGAAACAACCCGACATACCTCATGGCATCATTACAGGATCAATTGCTCAAGGCCGGCCTGGTCGATAAAAACAAGGCTCAGCAGGTAAGCAAGGACAAGCAAAAACAGGCTAAACTGGTTCGTAAATCAGGGGCCAGGACCGATAACGCGGTAAAGGCCCGGGCTCAGCAGGAGCGCGCAAAAAAGCTGGCACGCGACCGTGAACTAAATCAGCAAAAACAGCAGGCATCGAACCGGAAAGCGATTGCGGCCCAGGTAAGACAGTTAATCGAAATAAATAGTCTGGATAGAGACCAGGGCGAAATTCCCTATAGTTTCATCTATCAAAACAAGGTGAAGAATATCGGTGTCACCGAAGACCTGAAGAATCAACTTACCCTGGGCCGTCTCGCGATAGTGACTTTACTGGTAAACAGCGCACGCAGATTTGAAATCGTTCCGGCCGCGGTAGCCGAAAAAATAGCCCAGAGGGATACCGAATCGGTCGTTCATCTCAATCAGAAAGTTGAAATGGAAGAAGATGATCCCTACGCCGATTTCCAGGTGCCCGACGATTTAACCTGGTGAGCTAACGCCTGGTTCGGAATCGGGGACAGTGCCCTGATTTTTCCAGTACCAGCAACAACTGTATTCGGACCGGGGTTTTAAACCTATATCGTCATGGAAAAAATTCTGGTATCCGGGGCCTTACGCAACAGGCGCAAATCAAAGGCCATACAGATATTTCTGACAAAAGGTCGGGCATGTTCAGGAACCAGAAGCTTGTTATCCGTTAATTCCACTAATCCATCGGCTTCCATTTCCGTCAACTTCGAGAGACACTCCTGCAACTCCGGAAACTGGTGAGCCTGATCTTCCCAACTGGTCTCGAATTGACACATGATATTAAGAATATGCTGTCTCACGATGCGATCTTCATCGGTGAGTAAATGACCTCGAAATATCGGCAGTTCGCCCTGGTTGGCACGGGATTCATACTCCGGAACCGTTTTTTCATTTTGAGCAAACGCGTACCAGGAATCGCTAATCGACGACATGCCAAGGCCGATCATCAACTGCGTCTTACTTGCCATGTACCCCATAAAATTACGGTGCAGTTTCTTGCTGATTAACGATTGAAACAATGAATCGGTCTTCAACGCGAAATGATCCATACCGATTTCTTCATACCCTAGTTCCGAAAACAGTTGCTTGCCAGCTTCGTATAACGCTCTTTTAACTTCGTTTTTAGGCAGGTCCGCTTCGCTGAATCCACGTTGACCGGTGCCTTTTATCCAGGGCACGTGCGCATAGCTGTAGAAAGCCAGTCTATCCGGAACCAGCTGGTTGGTTTTATTGATCGTATCGATTACGTTTTCCAGGGTTTGATGCGGTAAGCCGAAGATCAAATCATGACTTACCGAGGTAAAACCGGTTTCCCTGGCCCATTCCGTCACCTGCCTGACCTGCGCAAAACTCTGGATCCTGTTAATCGTTTTCTGCACCAGGGGATCGTAATCCTGAACGCCAAAACTGCACCTGCGAAAACCCAGGTCATACAAGGCGTCGAGATGCGACCGCGTCGTACTGTTGGGATGCGCTTCGAACCCATACTCGTTGCCCTCCGCTACCGCGGCATGTTCCAGGATTCCTTCGATTAGATATTTCAGATGGTCCGGACTAAAAAATGTCGGCGTACCGCCACCGAGGTGTAATTCCTTAATCCTGGGCGTTTCGTCGAACAACTCCCGGTAGGTCTTCCATTCACTTAGAACCGCATCGATATAGGGTTTTTCGACGCTATGTCTCTTAGTGATACGTTTGTGACAACCACAAAACGTGCACAGGCTTTCGCAATAGGGAAGGTGAATATATAAACTGATACCCTCACTGCTATTACTTTCCTCAAATGCCCGCACAGCCGTATCTTTCCAGACGGTTGGAGAAACTGACGCTTCGTCCCAATAGGGAACGGTGGGATAGCTGGTATAACGCGGCCCGGGTATATTGTATTTCTGAATTAAATTATCATGCATGTCAGGCAATCAGGGGTAAGTTCGACAAACCGGGCCAGGCGGATTTTCGCGCAAGCCCCTATGTTAACAGAACCAATATATATATCATGACCAGAAACCGCTACTGGCGAATTCCGCCACAATCGTGGCGAACAGTTAACCAAACCGAGGTCCTATGCTACCGCTGAATTTATCTGCTAACGAAGCCCGAATCATCGGCTGCCTGATGGAGAAATCCGTCACCACGCCGGACCAGTATCCGCTAACCCTCAACGCGCTGACCAATGCCTGTAATCAGAAGTCGTCACGTGAACCGGTGATGTCGCTGGCGCAGGGCGTGGTACAACATGATGTGCGCTTACTGGAGAGTAAACATCTGCTAAGGATTGAGGAGGGTTTCAAACGCGGGGTAGAAAAATATGCACAACGATTCTGCAATACATCGTTCAGTGAATTGCAATTCGACGCGGCCCAATTCGCCATCGTTTGCCTGTTGCTGCTGCGTGGCCCGCAAACCCCGGGAGAACTTAGAGCCCGCAGTGGACGGCTGCATGAATTCGAAGACAATGCCGCGGTGGTGGAAGCCCTCAACGGCTTGATCGAGCGCGAGGGCGATGCCCTGGCAGTTCAACTGCCACGCACTGCGGGACGCAAAGACGCCGAGTACATGCATCTCTTCTCGGGTCCCGTCGACCTGCAGGCACATGCTGAAAAGGCTCAGTCTGACGCCGGTAGTGAACCCCGGGCACGGGTCGGTATGGCCGAGCTCGCGCAGCGGGTGACCGATCTCGAGGCTGAAGTTGCCGAACTCAAAAAGCTGCTGGAGTAATGCAACTTGCCTGCGCGCTATTCCTTTGCAACAAATTGCAGGGACTGGTAAGCGGTACGCCTGGCCTGCCGGCGCTTGAGCGGCGAGTCGAAAAAGCGGGCCAGTGCGGCAACGAGAACTTCAGCATCGTCCGGCTCGAGGGCTGCAATTTCCTCACGCACGACCAAAGCGGTTTTCAGCAGATGCACCGAAACAATATGCTCGCCTTGCCCGTGATCCAGTACTCGTTCGAGTAACTGCTCTATCTTGATCTCGATATCGTCTGCAGACCAGCCAGGCAGCTCAACCCCGGTGGTGGTGAATCCGGCGTTACGACCATTAAAGCAGGCCATTTGCAGCAACCCCTGTGGCCATAGCTGCGGGAAACGTGAGCATTGCCGCCTGACAGCACTAGCGAATGTCAGGCCGTGAGTGAAGTCCAGCCAGCCCACGTTACCCGAAACCGATACACGAACTTTATCCTGCTGTGCGATATCAAAACTCAACAGGTTGATCGCGTTTGCGACCAGCAGCGCCCGATAAATATCTTCAGCGGGATTCGCACTACAGTCGACCGCGGCCTGCATGGATTTATTGATACTTTTGTGTCTCCACAGTCCGGGCTCGGGTTTCTGCTCTTTGTGATGTCCCCATTTTTCCAGTTGCCCACTATAAGCACGGAACTCGGGAATCTTGTCCTCGCGTGAGGCATAGATAAAACCGCGTACCAGCGACAGCAACAAGGGTTCCATCACCGTATCACCCAGCCGTTCGATCAGGCTACCGACCTTCGTTACATAGATCAGCGAGTGGCCAAAATCATTGTAGTGCAGCAGCGCGGCACGCGTGAGCGCCGGCTCAAAATCAGCGAATTTCATGCCATCACGAATACCGCCGCGAACCGCGGCAACCGCCGCAGCCTCGTTTTCGATTTCAATGTGGTCGACAAAGGCCTGTTCTTCAAAACCAGTGATCTCGTTGCTATAGGCATAGTCGCGTTCGCGCAGCACATCGTAAGCAACATGGGCAACACTCTCTACCAGGCAGACCAGTTTCAGCTCCTCGTTCTGTTCCTGCTCAGCATACAGAACCAGCCAGTCTGCCATGCCGGCGTAGGCATGGGTCCAGCCAAATTCCATTTTTTGCCACGACCAGTCAATCGCCAGGCGTAGTGCATCCAACGGATCGGCACCCAGTTTTGCCAGGCGCGCAATTTCACGACCGATACGATCGTAGCTGTAATCGACGAAAGCATCGTGCAGGCTGTTGGTGATCGCGCTGTATCTTTCCGCGTATGGCAGGTCTGTAATATCGATCCAGATCTTATCTTCACGAACTTCAAGCGGATAGGTACGCAGCCGATCCCCACCATAGAGGTTGTCGCCGGTATCGAGGTCAAACTTCCAGTTATGCCAGTTACAGGTCAGGATACAGGATTGCGACAGGCTACCCTCTGACAACGGGTAACCTTCGTGTGGGCAACGATTGTCGCAGGCACGAATTCCCTGGCGCGTATTGAACACCGCGATCTGCTTGCCCGCGATGCGGATCATTTTCGCAGACATCGGTTCGAGTTCGGTCAGTGGCATTAAAGGTTGCCAGTTACGTTCCGTCGTAGCAGATTGATTCAGCGCCTGTGCCATAGATATCTCCTGTTGTGGAATAAAAATTTGACAACAGTATAAAAGTTAAAGTTAACTTTAAGTCAAGCAAAAACCACGAGCACTGAAAAATCATGAAAAAGTCGAATGCTTATATGACCATCGGTGACGCGGCACGACGCAGTGGCGTGGCCACATCCGCGCTGCGCTTCTACGAGTCCCGTGGCCTGATTAATTCGGTCAGAGTCAGTGGCAATCACCGTCGTTATCATCGCGCGATGTTACGCCGTATCGCGATAATCCGCGTTGCACAGACCCTGGGGCTGAGCCTGCGCGAAATTGCAGACGCTTTCGCTGCCCTGCCGGACAAGCGCACAGCAACTAAAAAAGACTGGGCAAAACTATCGACAAGCTGGGGACGGCAACTCGACCGGCGTATTGCCGATTTACAGAATCTTCGTGCCCGCCTGAGTGGTTGCATCGGTTGTGGTTGCCTGTCACTCGAGCACTGTTCGCTGTACAACGCCGACGACGAGGCGGCGGACCTGGGATCCGGCCCAAGATACCTGCTTGGCGATGCTCCCGCAGCGACCCGCTAGTCGGCAGCCCGATTTATTCAGTTCCGGTAGGACGGGTCCTTGTCATCGAGTAAACGCAACACCGCGTTCCAGGCCATGTTGACATGATCAGGGGTTTCGGTAGCGCGTGCCTTGCCATCACTTGCCAACTCGTCGACGATCTCGGCAGCGGGGGTCACAAAATCCTTACCGGATGCCAGCACATCGACCTGCACCTTGCAGGCGTTTTCGACCGTGTAAAGATAATAAAATGCCTCGGCCACGTTACGACCAACTGTCAGCAAGCCGTGGTTTTGCATAATCATGATCCAGCTATCGGCCATGTCTGAACCCAGTCGCTCGCACTCTTCGCTATCCATACGCGCAATGCCATAGGCGTGATAGCAAAGCATGTCGCGAATCTCGTTAGCCTGCTGCGTCAGGGGTAATAGTCCACATTCCATGCACGAAACCGCCATGCCCGCGCGGGTGTGACTGTGCAGGGCCACGTTGATATCGGGTCGCGCCTTCAGCATCGCGGTATGAATAGCATGCCCTGCCTCGTTGTAGGGATAGTCACCCGCAACAACATTACCATCGAAATCTACCTTGATCAGATTGCTCGCACAGATCTCATGAAATAATAAACTGTAGGGGTTGATCAGGTACTGGCCTGGATGACCCGGAACCCGGGCACTCAAATGGGTAAAAATCGAATCGGTCCAACCATAATGCACAAAAGCCCGGTAACAGGCTGCAAGCTGAACCCGAAGC
>Ga0209271_10000616_pt1 | contig 12219 bp, 10 predicted proteins | sample tdAd002_FD_187123 | JGI IMG/M metagenome (GOLD analysis project Ga0209271, IMG submission 187123) | Marine sediment microbial communities from the Atlantic coast under amendment with organic carbon and nitrate - tdAd00.2 (SPAdes)... | ecosystem: Environmental > Aquatic > Marine > Coastal >... | reverse complement strand
ATTTGCTGGCGGCGGATCAGGAGCTGGAAAAACTGTCGATACGGTTTTCCGACCAGGGGGTAATCGATTTCGAGACGATCGAAACCTCGGTTGCGGAATCGGCTCGCTATAGCCACTTTCTGCTGGTCGATGCCTGTCTTGCCGGTAAAACCCGGCGCGCGCTCAGGATTCTGCAAAGCCTGGAAGCGGAGGGTTATGCCACCACGCAGTTGCGCTGGGCTGTGCAGGCGACACTGGAACAGCTCGATCGGCTCAAGCAGGCCCAGCGCAGTGGAGCGCTGAACGATCGTACCTGGCAGGAGCTGCGCATCTGGCGTAACAAGCAGCGTCTGTACCAGGCGGCAATGAGCAGATTAGAGACTGCGCAGATTGAGCGTTTACTGCAAAGCTGTGCTACATTAGATCGCCTTGGCAAGGGCCAGCAGGACAGCGAATTTCCCCGCCAGGACTGGTTCGAGATTAAATCACTGGTTGCCGACTTCAGTGGTGATATTGGTATTAAAGATGAGCGCTGCACCAGATAACGAGACGGGTATTGAATTGAGTCAGTATACAGCTGACCTGGGACGCGCCGCGCGCGCCGCGGCAGCCGAGCTCGCGCATGCTCAACCGCAAGACAAGAATCTGGCGTTGCTTGAGATTGCAGCAGTGCTCGATCAACAGCGCGCGGCCATTTTGCAGGCGAACAAAAAGGATCTTGCGGCGGCTGGTGATAACAAGATCGGTGCCGCGATGCTGGAGCGACTGGAACTCAACCCGGCTCGTATCGATGCGATGATCGAAGGCTTGCAGCAGGTGGCCGGACTTCCCGATCCAGTGGGTGAAATTATCGAGTTACGCTACCGACCTTCCGGTATTCAGGTTGGCAAGATGCGGGTACCGCTTGGGGTCATCGGAATCATTTACGAGTCGCGTCCAAACGTGACTGTCGATGCCGCCGCGCTATGTCTTAAGTCCGGCAACGCGAGCATCTTGCGTGGTGGCAAGGAAGCGCTGCATTCCAACCAGGCGATTTATCAGTGTATCCAGCAAGGTTTAAAGCAGGCCGGATTGAATGAAGCCGCCGTGCAGGTCGTCAATACCACCGACCGCGCCGCGGTAGGCCATATGCTGAGAATGCGTGACTGCATCGATGTGATTATTCCGCGGGGCGGTAAAACTCTGATCGAGCGCATTGCCAGTGAATCGATGATTCCGGTGATCAAGCACCTCGATGGCGTGTGTCATGTTTATATCGACGATCATGCGGATCTACAGAAAGCAGTCGCGATCGCGGTGAATGCCAAAACCAGGCGTTACGGGGTCTGTAACGCGATGGAAACGCTGCTCGTGGCCAATGCAATTGCGCCTCGGGTAATGCCCGAAATCATCGAACGCATGTCGGCCAAGGGGGTCGAACTGCGTGGTTGCGAACGCTGTCGCGAGTTTGATGGCGAACGTATCAGTGCGGCGAGCGAAGACGACTGGTTTACCGAATACCTCGCTCCCATTCTGTCGATTCGAATAGTCGATGGCCTGGAGCAGGCGATCGAACATATTAATCACTATGGCTCGCAACATACCGATGCGATTGTCAGCGAAGACTATAGTCATACCCGCGAATTTTTACGACGCGTCGATTCGAGTTCGGTCATGGTCAACGCATCAACCGGTTTTGCCGACGGTTTCGAATATGGGCTGGGTGCCGAGATCGGCATCAGTACCGACAAGTTGCATGCTCGCGGCCCGGTAGGCCTGGAAGGACTGACTTCGCAGAAGTACGTCGTATTCGGAGACGGAAACATACGCGCTTGATATGATTGGGATATTGGGCGGTACCTTCGATCCGATTCACAACGGGCATTTGCATATCGCGACCCAGCTGGTCAACCGACTAAGCCTGGAACAGTTACAGTTCATGCCTTGTGCGATACCGGTGCATCGTGAACTGCCGCGTGCGTCGACGACGCATCGCTGTGCAATGATTAACCTGGTCATCGCCGGGCAGCAGGCCCTCAGCTTGAACACGGTCGAGATTGATCGCAACGGGCCCTCATACAGTATCGATAGCTTGCGCGAGATGCGTCGCCAGACCGACTCGATTCTGGCGCTGGTACTGGGTGCAGATGCCTTTAACGCTTTCGACAGCTGGAAATTGCCGCAGGAAATCCTGCAACTGGCGAATCTGGTGGTCTGCTATCGTCCCGGTTTCGAGGTCAACCGGGAAATCTTCAGTCAGCATCGAGTCGCCTCGCCGGGCGAATTGTCGAGGCAGCCGGCCGGTGCAATTCTGTTGCTCGAAGTCGAGGCGATCGACTGTTCTTCCAGCGCAGTGCGTGCGGCGCTGGATACAGGTAAAATACCCCGGCATTGTTTGCCCCCGGCGGTGGCGAACTATATTGAAAAACACAATTTATATCGGAAACAAGGTGACTGAAAAAATTCCTACCAATTTGCAGGTTGAAGCAACCAGGAAACTGGCTCTGGAGGCGCTCGACGCGCTCAAGGCAGACAATATCGTAGTGCTCGATGTGCGTGCACAGGCCAGTTTTACCGACTACATGATTTTCGCCAGTGGTAGCTCCAGGCGCCACGTCAGCGCCATTGCTGACTCGGTTGTCGAGGCCGCAAAGGCGGCTGGCGACCCGGCACTGGGGGTCGAAGGCGAGGACGTGGGTGAATGGGTATTGGTCGACCTCGGAGATGTGGTTGTGCATATCATGTTGCCCGATGTGCGCCTTTATTATGAACTTGAAAAGCTCTGGGGCGAAGAACTCGCGGTTGAGGATGCAGATTCAGCTCATTAATGTCGCGCAAAAATTACCTGCGTGGGTTGATCTGGCCTGTAACGATTACCTCAAACGCCTGCCGCGTGAAGTGTCCCTGAAACTGGTCACCATACCGCTACCAGCGCGCAAATCGCAACAGTCCCCAGCACGCCAGCAACAACGCGAATCCGAGTTGATCCTGGGAAAACTCGCTGCCGGTAGTTTGAACATTGCACTTGATGAACGGGGTGAACAATGGTCAAGCGCCGACTGGTCCAAAAGCCTGCAACGCTGGATGTTTGAGTTTCCACGGGTAAACCTGGTGATCGGTGGACCCGATGGGCTGTCTCAGGATTGTATCGAGGCCTGTCAGCACCGGGTCTCCCTGGGCAGAATGACGATGCCGCATGCGCTGGTAAAGGTAGTGCTGGTAGAGCAGTTATACCGCGCCTGGACGATTCTGCAAGGCCACCCATATCATCGCGAGTAGGCGACCTTGGCCTGCATTCAGGCTATCATTACAGCATGATTTATCTTGCCTCCAGGTCTCCTCGCCGCGCTGAATTATTGCATCAGGTCGGGGTCGAGTTTTTAGTACATGATATCGATATCGACGAATCCAGGTTGCCTGCGGAGTCGCCAGCCGAATATGTATGTCGCATGGCCAGCAGCAAGGCCCGGATTGCTGCCGAACAAATTGCCGGACGGCAAGAATCATGTGTAGTGCTCGCGGCAGATACTACAATTGCAATAGATAACGATATTATTGGCAAACCCGCTGATCGAAACCAGTGTCGCTGTATACTGAGACAACTGTCTGCCAGGCAACACATGGTTTTAACGGCCGTCGCGTTAGCGGCACAGGGCGATATTGCAGTGCGCCTGACCCGGAATCGGGTAAGTTTCAGATCCTTGTCGGCGCAGGAGATAGAGTCCTATTGCGCGACCGCGGAGCCCATGGACAAGGCGGGTGCTTATGCAATTCAAGGCAAGGCCGCCATGTTTATTGACCACCTTGAAGGCAGCTACTCGGCGGTAATGGGACTGCCGCTTTTCGAGACTGCCGAGTTATTGCGCAACGCTGAAATTGAACTGTTTTAATTATGATCATTAATGAAGAAATACTCGTAAATATAACGCCCCAGGAAACCAGGGTTGCGATTGTCGAAAATGGCGCGCTGCAGGAAGTCAGTATCGAACGTCAACACAGTCGCGGAATCGTCGGCAATATTTACAAGGGTCGGGTTAACCGGGTTCTCCCCGGAATGGAGGCGGCTTTTGTCGATATCGGGCTGGAAAAGGCTGGATTCCTGCACGTGTCGGATATTGACTACGTTGATGCAAGCGGGCAAGACGAGGAAAGCGTCACTCGAGTTGCGATAAACGACCTGTTGCACGAAGGCAAGAATTTACTGGTACAGGTGGTTAAGGACCCGCTGGGTACCAAGGGGGCGCGTTTGACAACCAGTATATCGGTGCCTTCGCGTTACCTGGTATACATGCCTAATTCGTCGACCGTGGGTATATCGGTCAAGATTGAAGACGAAGTCGAGCGCGAGCGCCTGAAAAATCTGCTTGAAACCTGCCGCAGCGAAAACCAGTTAGGTGGTTGTATTATTCGAACGGCGGCGGAGGGCGTTGATGAAGAGGAGTTACGGCGTGATATCAGTTTTCTGTCCAAGCTGTGGGCCTCGTTACTCGAAAGTGTCGACCAGGTTCCGGCAGGCAGCGTAATACACGAAGATCTGCCCTTGTCGATACGTACCTTACGCGACATGGTGGGCGTCGATACCACGCTGGTGAAAGTGGATTCGCGCGAAACATTTCAGAAGATGACAAATTTTGTGACGCGGTATATACCCGATCTTCCCTGCAAGATCGAACACTATCCGGGCGAACGCCCCCTGTTTGACCTATACAATATTGATGACGAATTGCAGCGTGCGCTGGCTCGCCAGGTTAGCCTGAAATCCGGAGGTTACCTGATTATCGACCAAACCGAAGCAATGACTACGATTGATATTAATACCGGGGCATTTGTCGGTCATCAAAACCTGGAAGAAACCATTTTCAAAACCAATATGGAAGCATCGCAGGCGATAGCGCGCCAGCTCAGGTTGCGCAACCTGGGGGGTATCATCATCATCGATTTTATCGATATGGAGCACGAGAATCATAAGCGCCAGGTTCTGAAGTCGCTTGAAAAATACCTGGCTAAAGACCATGCCAAGACCCAGGTGTGCGAGGTATCACCCCTCGGACTGGTGGAAATGACGCGCAAGCGCACCCGTGAAAGTCTCGAGCATGTACTCTGTGAGCCCTGCAAGACCTGCCATGGACGCGGTTCGCTAAAGACTACCGAAACGGTCTGCTATGAAATATTTCGAGAAATCCTGCGTGAAGCCAGGTTTTACGACGAAGCGCAGCAGTTGCTGGTAATGGCAAACCAGGATGTGGTCGACCGTTTACTGGACGAGGAGGCCGCTAATTTGGCTGAACTGGAAACCTTTATCAAGATTCCGGTCAAACTACAGGTAGAGGCGCATTTGTCTCAGGAATCCTATGACGTGGTGCCAGTATAAAAACTCCAGGTTGGTAAAATGGGTCTGTTAAGAAGGATCAGCCTGTTTTTACTCGTCTTTGCGGTTATTCTGCTGGCGGTAATCATGGGTGGCTTGCGTCTTGTGATAGTCAACATCGATTATTTCAAACCCGAAATCGACTACCTGCTGGCGCGTGACGTCAGCAAGGGCGTCGTGTTTTCGGGATTCAGTGGCGCCATGAACCGCTTCAATCCGGTTCTGCGTATCGATAACGTTTCCATTAACCTGCCCGACAGGTCACAACCGTTGTTTGTCGACCGACTGGCGGTGGAGTTTGATTTCTGGGCCAGCCTGCGTGAATGGGCGCCGGTCGTGCTGGAGATTTCGGGTCAGGTGGAAAAGCTCGAATTGACCAAGGACGAATCGGGTCGGTGGTGGACCCATGAATTCGAACTAAGTCTGGGTGACGATGAAACTGTTATGCCGGGATTTGCGCGGGCCCTGCAGCTGGCGCCGCGCTACCTTAAACTCGATCTACATCGCTTGATTATTCGCGATCAACAATCGCAAACCAGCTATCAAATCAACGGTGTCAGCGCGCAAATCAATCATCGCAAGGATCAGTTTCATACGCAGTTCAGCGCGCTGCTTCCGGATGAGCTTGGACGCAGGGTTTTAATCAAGTCGGTACTGGATCCCAAGCGCAGTGAGATTTATATCGATTCAACCGATTTGCAATTATCCCGCATCGCCGGGTTGCTCGGCATCGATAGCTGGGGTTTACAGCAGGGAGCACTCGATGGCGAAGTCTGGTTAAGCATGTCGGGCTATCATGTCATCGCGGTTAATGGGAATTTGCTACTCAAGCAGGGCCTGCTGCAGTCGTCCCCGGATAAAACACCGCTGGCGGTCGATTATCATTCTCGCTTCAACGCCATTAATCGGAAATCCAGTTGGCGTATTACGAACCAGGTGGAGCGCCTGGAAATTAACGGTGACAATGTTCCTGGATTCCGCGCGCAGTTTGAGGTTACTGCCGGCTCTGAATATCCCGTTATCTCAGCATGGGTAGACCGGCTGCAAGTTTCCAGTTTACCCGTGATCGCTGGTCAGTGGCTGCCGGAAAATATCGATCAACAAATCGCAAATGGGAGGCTCCAGGGCGTACTGCAGGACCTCATGCTCAGAATAGACCTGGAGCGACCCGGCGATTTCAGAATAAGTGGTCAGGCATTACAGGTCAGTAACGAGGCTTTCGGGGGCTACCCGGGCGTGACAAATCTGAACGCCGAATTTCTGCTGGGGAATAATCGACTGCAGGCCAGGTTGTATGGCGAAGCGGTCAGGCTGGATTTTGATGAACAGTTCGAAGCGCCGTTCGAGTTTGAATCCCTCAAACTGGACGTGATTGCAAACAGATCAGAATCCGGTGACCTGGTGCTCTTTGCAGATAATATTCTGGCGCACAATCAGGATATCAGGGCCGCTGGCCGAATGTGGCTGGTCGCCGATCAGGCTGAGCAACCCTTTGTGTTCATGCGGGCTAATTTTACGGATACCGATGCCAGCAGTACGCATAAATATCTACCGCTCAAAGCCCTGTCTGCAGAGACACTGGGATGGCTGCGGCGCGGTATAAAAAAGGGCTTCGTGCCCAGGGGTGATTTTCAGTTACATGGTAGATTACGCGATGTTCGCGAATTGGCGCGCGACCGGGCGGGGGAGATGTTTGTAGATTTCGATGTCGAAGATACCGATTTGTTTTTTGCCCCCGGTTGGTTAGCGCTTAGAAATGGTAACGGAAAAATGTTATTCCATAATGCCGGGTTTGAATTTGACCTGGGTCGGGTCAGCTATGAAAACCTCGATGAGGTACAGGCCACCGGGATAATTGCTGATTTTGATAAAGCCGAGCTCGCACTTGAGATTCATACGCATGTGTCAACTGCAGACGCGGTACGCGTCTGGATCGGTTCGCCGGTAGGCGAAGACTACCGCGATATTGTCAGTAACCTGCATGATCTGGGTGGTCGCGTCAGCGCAAAAATCGATCTGCTCATACCATTGAGCGACGACCTTGCAGAAGAGCGGGTCAAGGTCGCTTTAGATTTCGACAATGCGCATGCCAGTGCGAAAAACTGGGGGCTGGAGCTGGGCGGGATAAATGGTCGGTTGCTGATAACCGAGGATGCGCTGCTAGCCAGAGATATCAGCGCAAGATATTTTGATGACCCGGTCACAATCGACATCAGTACTGAAGAACCGAGTGGCGATACGCTGGTCAATGCGCGTGGATCGATTGAATCCAGAAACCTGCTCAATCAACTACCGGATGAGTTGACCCGGTACGTGGATGGCAAGAGTGACTGGCAGGTCAGATTGAAGTTTGCCAGTGAGACAGCACCCACCGAGCAGGCATTTTTGCAAATTAACGCTGCCAGCAATTTGCAGGCTACGGCGCTTACGCTGCCGCGGCCATTGGCCAAACCGTTAAAGGATGTCTCTCGACTTTCTGCCGATGTGGATTTTTACCCCCAGCACATCCTGTTTCAGTTTAGCCTGGGCAACGAGTTGCTTGGCCGGGGTGAACTGGTCGCGGAGGATGCTCAGGAATTCGAACTGGACGCACTCGACCTGGCTTTATCGACACCTCTTGATGCGGCGCAGGGACGGGGTATGAATCTTTATGGTTCAGCTAGCGAGATTGAAGTGGGTGGCTGGATCGAGGTCATCGCTGCTTCTGAAAGTACGGGTTCGACCCTGCTGAGCACGGTTGATCTCGATTTCAAGCGGGCTTATGCATTCGGCCGCACTCTCGAAAACGTAAAATTTGAATTACATCAGGAGAACAAACGCTTGCTGGGACTGGTCGAATCGACCCTGGTCAGGGGTAATTTCAATGCACCTCTGCTACCCACCCTTGAGGATCCGGTGGTTGTCGAACTGGAATACCTGAGGTTGGATAAACTGGAGCAGGAACTGGATTACGGCGCGATGCTACCGAGTGACCTGTTCGATTTTCGTATCCGCAGCCTGTCGTTGCTGTACGACGATATGCTGTTTAGCGATTTACTGGTTGATGGTAGCCCCGTCGGAAATACGCTCTTTATCGATAATTTCAGTTTGCGGCGCGACAAAATAATCATAACCGGCAAGGCGCAGTGGGATTACGATGTTGCCAGCAGTTCCCATCTTTCCAGTCTTACCATCGAAGCCAGGGGTGAGGAATTTGGCCAGGCCATCGCCGGCCTCGGTTTCGGCGACACCATGCAGGACGGAACTCTGGATTTTAGTGGGGAGTTTACCTGGCAGGCGCCGTTACTGGGGTTTAGTCTGGGCATTCTGCAAGGCGATGCTCGAATGAAAATCAATGATGGGGTTTTGAACAACGTCGATCCCGGCGGCGGCAGATTTGTCGGACTACTTAGTTTGAGCGCTTTACCGAGACGCCTGACACTGGATTTTTCGGATGTAACGGTTGAGGGCATGGAGTTCGAGAAGATTACCGGGAATTACCGGCTGGATGACGGTATACTTTTTACCGAAAATACTCGGATGGATGGCCCTGCGGCCAAGCTCAAGGTTTCCGGCAAGACCGGTTTGATCGATCGTGATTACGATCAGGTTATCGGGGTAATTCCCAAATTAAGGCAGACATTACCGATACTTGGCGCGGTTGCGGCCAGCACCACGGTGGGCTGGGGCCTGCTGCTATTGCAAAATTTGTTTAAAAAGTCGATAGACGATGCCGTGGAAATAGAATACAAGGTCACGGGAAGCTGGGATGATCCCCAGATTGAATTAATAAAGGCAGTTGATGAAAACCAGGAAGAATTACCGAATTCTGCGAAATAGCCTCTGTTTCGCGGGTCTGCTTTGTATCGCAGGTCATGCGGCAGCTAATTCGATTCGTATTTTTACGCTGAGTGCCGATGAATGGGCGCGTCCCCGCACGGGTGCAGTTATCCCACAGCTGGCAGCGGTCCGTTCTGCAGTCAGTTACTGGGGCAAGGGTGGTGACAGGGCCATGATTATTCGCTATCCGGGTGAAGATACGGGTGAACTCTGGGCGGCAGAACTGCGTGACTGGTTGATATCCCTGGGCGTGCCCTCAGATTATATCCTGTTGTTATCAGGCACCCAGGCTGCCGATGAAATCAAGCTGGAAGTCGGGAATCGAGACGAATTGGAGCAATAGCAAGACATGGCATCAACTTTAGAAGCAGTTAGTAAAAAAATACTCGAACCGAGCGAACTTCAAATCGAGCAGCTAGGTGGATTTCTGGATGGTTTGCAGAGCAGGTATGTCGATGCCGGCGATTTGTACTTTCAGACCAGCCAGCAGGAATCCTGGGTCATGGATGACGGAATTCTGCGCGAGGGTAGTTTCAACATCGAAAAGGGTGTCGGTATTCGTGCTATGGCGGGGGAAAAAACCGGATTCGCTTATTGTGATGATTTACGTGGTAATGCAATTACCCGGGCGGTAAACAATGCCCGCGCCATCGTCAAACAGGGCCAGTCAGGAAGTAGTGCCGTCGCGTTGTCCAGTAAACCGGCGCCGGCGCTATACACAGCGCAAAATCCGGTCGATGGCCGCGATGCTGATGAAAAAGTCGAATTACTCAAAAAGCTTGATGTCTATACGCGCTCACTCGATGAGCGCATCGAGCAGGTAATTATTTCCTTGTCTGGTGGTATCGACCACATTTTAGTCGCCGCCACCGATAATACCCTGGCAGCCGATATCCGTCCGCTGGTGCGCTTAAACGTGACTGTCCTGATGCATCAGTCAGATCGCCGCGAGCAGGGCAGCGCCGGGGCTGGGGGCAGGCATGGTTATGATGTATTTTTTGACACCGATCGCGCTTACGAACTCGCCCGCGAGGCAGTCAGGCAGGCGGCTACCAACCTCGAGTCGGTGGCAACGCCGGCAGGTAGCATGCCGGTGGTGCTGGGTCCGGGGTGGCCCGGGGTCTTGCTGCATGAGGCGGTAGGTCACGGTCTCGAAGGAGATTTCAATCGCAAGGGCACCTCGGCATTCAGCAATAAGGTGGGTCAACAGGTTGCCTCTCCGTTATGCACCGTGGTCGACGATGGTACGCTGCTCGATCGTCGTGGCTCGCTGAGTATCGATGACGAGGGGATGCCCGCACAATGCACTACCCTGATCGAAAATGGCATACTCAAGGGCTACATGCAGGACAAGATGAACGCCCGCCTGATGGGAACGCATTCCACCTCCAACGGACGCCGCGAATCCTTCGCCCATTTACCCATGCCGCGTATGACCAACACCTATATGCTGGCCGGGGAAAGTGATCCCGGGGAAATTATCAGCTCGGTCGATAAGGGCCTGTACGCGGTTAATTTTGGTGGCGGCCAGGTGGATATCACTTCGGGGCGATTCGTGTTTTCGCTGTCCGAAGCCTACCTTATTGAAAAAGGCAAACTGACCGCGCCAGTCAAGGGCGCGACCTTGATTGGTTCCGGACCCGAGGTTATGGGCAAGATATCGATGGTAGGTAACAACCTCGAACTGGATCAGGGTGTCGGTGTATGTGGTAAGGAAGGACAATCGGTACCTGTCGGAGTAGGGCAGCCCAGTCTCAAGATTGACGATATTACGGTTGGTGGCACCGATTAGCTGCTAGCTCGCAGATGACACCAGTATCCCGGGTGCTGACTAATTGACTGAAACTGCGGTGATCTCCATGCCGGACTCGCCACTTTGCAGGGTCAGCAGGCCGAGAAACTCACCATCGTATTTCGAACTGCGCAGCCGCCACAAAATGGTTATCGCCTGTTTCCGCCGAATCGAATCAATAAATTCAAACCCGGCTTCGATGGTGGTCAAAACAGGGAAATCCTCGCAACTCTGGCGGAAGTGTTCTTCCGAAAGTTTTGCCAGTAGCTCGTTGGAGAAACCCCGCGAAAACTTTGCATAGTCGCGTTCGCGCGCCGCCACGATGATGTTTTTCCAGATCGGTTCTGCCACCGAGCGCAGCTGTTCTTGCTGTAAACGTGAAAATTGTGTCATGTCGTTGCCGCCGGGGTTTGAGGTTCGCCTTGCAGTGCGGCGTGAGCATCCTCGTAGATAGATAACATCGCCGGAATCACCAACAGGATCAGCAGCGTCGCAAACGCCAGTCCAAAGGCGATCGAAACTGCCATCGGTATCAGGAATTGCGCCTGGCGTGAGGTTTCAAACAGTAACGGCGTCAAGCCTGCAATGGTGGTCAGCGAGGTCAGCAGTACCGCGCGTAATCGTTGACAGGCGGCCTCTTCAAGCGCGTCATAGACCGACATTCCCTTGTCCCTGATGCGCCGATAGAACATCACCAGGATTATCGAGTCATTGACGACAATTCCCGACAGGCCGAAGAAGCCGAACAACGATAAAATGGTCAGGTTCATGTCCATGATCCAGTGCCCGAGAACAGCGCCCGTTAGCCCAAGGGGTATGGTAAGCATTACCAGCAATGGCCAACCGTAGGATGAAAAGACCCAGGCCAGAACCAGATACATTAATGCCAGCGCAACGATTGCGCCGAGGCGCATGTCTGCAAAAGTCTCGCGCTGACTTGCTGAACGCCCTTCGACGCTATATTGGATGCCATACTTGCTGGCCAGTTCGGGCAATGTAAACTGAGTCAGGTCGACGACGATTTCGGCGGTGTTGTTGAGCGCGGCGTTGACGTCCGCCGAAACATCGACCGAGAGGCTACCGTTGAAATGGCGTAGCGTTTCAAACCCCTGTGCTGAACGCCAGTTGGCGACGGTTTCCAGTGCGACGAACTCGCCGTTCGGTAGCATGATTGGCAGATGCAGCAAACTGTCCAGGCGGCGCTGCTCTGATTCCGGTAACTGTAAGCGTACCTCGACTTCGTCGGCTCCCTGCTGAAATCGTTGCAGGATGATGCCATCGT
>Ga0209271_10000615_pt1 | contig 12223 bp, 12 predicted proteins | sample tdAd002_FD_187123 | JGI IMG/M metagenome (GOLD analysis project Ga0209271, IMG submission 187123) | Marine sediment microbial communities from the Atlantic coast under amendment with organic carbon and nitrate - tdAd00.2 (SPAdes)... | ecosystem: Environmental > Aquatic > Marine > Coastal >... | reverse complement strand
TTCCGGTAGCAACAGGTTTGTTATCAACATCTGTAATCAGCACGTGATGACAAACCGGGTCCATCTCATCCAGTTCAAGTTCCTTTGGGACCTGCTGCTCCTCGATGAAGACGATACGCCTTATGCTGCTGAGAAGCTCACTGCTATCCTGCCAGCTGCAATGTATCAGTTGAAAAGATGCATCCATTGTTACAGGCCAACCGGTCAGGGCTGCGGGATTAACTTTCCGCTGTTATACAAGTCCAGCACCAGGCTGGCCTCGCAAGCCGTCATGGAACCGGACAGAATTTGCGTATTCAGTTCGCGTTGAGTGCAGAGGCTTTCTGCAAAGGCCAGGCTCACCCTGTAGTCGTCACCATCAATGAACAACAGCGCATCATTACCGTTCCGCCAGAAAGCAAAGCGGCTTGCAGGACTCCTGAACAGTGCAGGGTGCGCAGCTACCAACCCGGCCAGGTCATCAAAGCAGCCTTCATTTTCAATAGTCATATCTGCTTTTGTATCGCTGATAAATCGGCCAAACCAGGCTGGAAACGCCGGGTTATCTGTTTTCAGATATTTCTCAAGGACAGCCCTTGCCGCTTCCACGGTTGCAGGCGTAATTTCATTCGGCTGGTCTTGAACTTCCAGGGGAGGATCTCTCCATGTCAATTCACTGGCAAGACCTTCACTGATACAGGCTGTAAAACTATCGAGCATCTCGGCATGCGTGGCCGCACGGAAACCGATTGAAAAACTCAGGCAATCATCCGTCGCGACGCCGTAGTGGGACACGCCGGGTGGAAGATAAATCATATCGCCCGGTTCGAGCAGCCACTCGTGTTCTGCAACAAAATTCTTGTGGATGCGCAGATCGGCGCCCGCCACCTGGTTATCGGCTGCAACCTCACGGCTATGTATCTGCCAGCGCCGCTGACCCTGCGCCTGCAGGATGAACGTATCGTACTGGTCGTGATGCGGACCGACTGAACCACCCACAGGCGCGTAGCTGACCATCAGGTCATCAATGCGCCATTCGGGAATAAATCGGAAGCGGTCAACAATCCACGCCAGTGCCGGGATATGCTTTTCCACGTCATTGACCAGCAGGGTCCAGTGCGTTTCCGGAAGCCTCGCGAACAGGTCTTCATCCATTGGACCGTAGATGGCCTGCCAGGGATGCTCGCCACCTTTTTCAATAACGATCCTCGAGTCCACACCGGCCTCACAGGACAGGCCTGCCAGCTCTTCAGCCGTGATCGGTGATTCAAAACCAGGGAAGGCCTGCTTGATGACCAGTGGCTTCTTTTGCCAATAGTCTCTCAGAAAAACGTCCGGGCTCAGTTCACCCAGGGGGTTCACTGGTTTGGTCAAACGAATACCCTACACACTCACTCGATCGAGCGTGATAAAGCTGTAGCTATGCGGGTTGTTGTCATCGGCGTCACAATCAACCCGCCCGGCTTCCTGCCATTCGGAGCTAATCAGTTCAGGGAACAGGGTATCCCCCTCGAAATCTTCATTGATGCGGGTCAGGTAGATACGATCAGTACGCGGTAATACCTGGCGGTAAAACTCGGCACCCCCGATTATCATGACTTCATCCTGCTTTGTCGCGGCCTGCAGGGCGGCTTCGATGGAATGCACCACCACACAGCCGGGTGCGTCGTAGTTTTCATCGCGTGTAATCACGATGTTGGTGCGCCCCGGCAGTGGCCGGCCAATCGACTCCCAGGTCTTGCGGCCCATCAGGATCGGCTTGCCCATGGTGGTCTGCTTGAAATGCTTCAGGTCGGCGGGCAAATGCCAGGGTAGCTGGTTGTCCCTGCCGATTACACGATTGGCCGCCATGGCAACAACAATGGAAATTTTCATAACAGCGTCAGACCGCAACCGGCGCCTTGATATGCGGATGCGGGTCGTAGTTTGTCAGTTCGAAATCATCGAAGCTGAAATCAAACAGGTCCTTTATATCCGGGTTGAGCTGCATGATGGGTGCTGCATGCGGTGTACGCGACAATTGCAGGTCCGTCTGTTCGAGGTGGTTCAGATACAGGTGTGCATCACCAAAGGTATGTACAAACTCACCGGCCTGCAGGCCGGCGACCTGTGCCATCATCAACAGCAACAGTGCATAGGATGCAATATTGAACGGTACGCCAAGGAAAATATCTGCGCTGCGCTGGTATAACTGGCAGGAGAGTTTGCCGTCGGCCACGTAGAACTGAAAAAAGGCATGACAGGGCGGTAACGCCATGTTTTCAATATCACCGACATTCCAGGCACTGACAATGATGCGGCGTGAATCCGGGTTGTTTCTGAGCTGGTCGATCACCTGGCTGATCTGGTCAATCTTGCGCCCGTCCGCTGTGGGCCAGCTGCGCCACTGGTGGCCGTATACCGGCCCGAGATCACCGTTCTCATCGGCCCACTCGTCCCAGATCGTCACCTTGTTCTCATGCAGGTAGCGAATATTGGTATCGCCTTTCAGGAACCATAACAACTCGTGCAGTATGGAACGCAGGTGTATTTTCTTGGTGGTAACCAGCGGGAACCCTTCTGACAGATCAAAGCGCATCTGGTAGCCGAACACGCTGACGGTACCGGTGCCGGTGCGGTCTTCCTTGCGGGTACCGTGGTCACGGACATGACGCATTAGGTCGAGATATTGTTTCATTGTTTACCTATTAACCTTTAATTCTACCACCGAGACTACCGTGACCTGTAGGAGCGCTTCGCAAGCGCGATTGGCATTCATGCAGGGTCATCGCGGATGCGATCCGCTCCTACAGGGTAAATACCAATTGTCCGTTACCAGCTTACCTTTCCATCGGTGCGGCGCATGGCATAGGCGAAAAAGATGACCCCGATGATAATCATGGGCAGGGACAGCAAGTGTCCCATGGTCAGCCAGTCAAATGCGAGGAAGCCAATATGTGCATCCGGCACGCGCACAAATTCAACACCGAACCTGAATACGCCATAACATACCAGATAAAGCCCCGAGACGGCCATCGTCGGGCGCGGCTTGCTTGAATACAGCCACAGGATCGCGAAAAACAGTATCCCCTCGAGAAATAACTCGTACAGCATGGACGGGTGGCGCGGCAGGTGATCAACATAGGGAAAGACCATGCCCCAGGGCAGCTCCGTTGGCCGGCCCCACAACTCGCCATTGATAAAATTACCCAGGCGGCCGGCACCCAGCCCGATCGGGACCAGCGGGGCAAGATAATCGGTCACCATAAAAAATGTACGACCCGTATTTCTTGCATAAAACCACATGGCAACGAACACGCCCACCATACCGCCGTGGTAGGACATCCCGCCCTGCCAGATACGCAGAATCACCAGCGGGTCGTCAAGGAATGCGCCAAAATTGTAGGCCAGGGTGTAACCGACACGTCCACCAAGTATCACACCCAGCGCGACATAAAACAGCAGGTCACTGATTTCTTCTGCGCGCCAGCTGGTTCCCTCGCGCCGTGTACGCACGACGCCCAGGTACCAGCCTGCAACAAAGGCAACCAGGTACATGAGGCCGTACCAGTGCACTTCAAAAGCACCGAAGGAAACAGCAACGGGATTTATCTCAGGATAGGTCAGCATGTCATTCTCAGGTTGCCGGTACCCGGCAAAACAGGGCCTTCAGATAGGCGGTTTCAGGTATGGCCGGATGCACCGGGTGATCGATCGCCTGGAAACCACGTTCGATGATCTGCACGGTGCGTGCCAGCTTGCGCGCCGATTGCAGCAGGATATTCTGCAGCCGGCTCTCGGACAGGTGCATGGAGCAGGAGCAGGATATCAATATGCCGTCCGGCGCCAGTAACTGCATGGCCAGCCGGTTCAGGCGGGCATAACCCTGCTCACCCGCTTTTATATCCTTGCGGCGTTTTATAAATGCCGGCGGGTCAACAATGACCACATCAAATTTACGGCCAGCCTCTTTCATGGCGCCCATGACATCAAAGGCATCGCCGCCTTCAATACTGACCCGGTCCTCGACCTTGTTCGCCAGGCAATTTTTCCTGACGGCTGCCAGTGCGGTCTTTGAAGAGTCCACGCAACATACTTCAGCAGCGCCTGCCACGGCTGCCTGCACACCCCAGGCACCCACATAACTGAAGGCATCCAGCACAGACTTGCCTTTTACATACTTGTGCATGGCAAAGCGGTTGTCGCGCTGGTCAAAGAACCAGCCGGTCTTCTGCCCGCTGCCCAGCGGTATCTCGAAACGTGCCCCGCCCTCTTCCAGGGTGATACTTTCGGGTACATCACCAATCACTTCCGTTGCCTGGTCAAGCCCTTCCAGCGCACGCACCGGGTTGTCATTGAGCAATAAAATACCGGCCGGTGACACAAGCTGCTGCAATGCCTCGAGGATTTCAGTGCGGAACCGCTCCATGCCGGCCGTGGTGATTTGCACCACCAGCACATCATCATAGCGATCGACAACCAGGCCGGGTAAAAAATCGCTCTCGCCAAATACCATCCTGTAAAACGGGCGCTCGAAGAGTGACTCGCGCAGGCGTAATGCCGAGCTGATGTAACGCTCAAAGAAGCCGGTATCAAACGTGGTGCGTGGACGCCGGCTCAACAGTCTTGCGCAAATCAGGGAATGCGGATTTACATAGGCCGCACCCAGCGCCTGCCCGGTCGCCGACTGAACCACGGCAAGGCTGCCCGCTTCAAAGCCGCCCAGCGGTGTCTTTCGGGTATCAACCTCGTTGCTGTATATCCAGAGATGACCGGCCCGCAAGCGCCGCTCTTCATTCTTTTTCAGTATCAATACCGGTAAATCTGTAGATGTCATTGTGCTTCCTGTTTATTGGGGTAACGCGGGCCTGGCAACCACGGCCCTGCCTTCGCGGATAACAAGATAACCGCCGCGATACGGCTGGGTAAATATGCCTTTTGGATAATCGTCCCGGCCATCACGGTAGACCATCACCAGGTACCCCTGCGGGTGCTGTTCTGCCCAGGCCAGCACCTTGTCAGCAGGAATATACAGGACCGGCTGCGTCAGGCGGCCATAAAATCCGAACTGGCCATGGTAACGGGTGACCACGGCCACCTTGCGCCCCTGTTGCTGTGCTTTCACCAGCAGTTGGCTGGCGGCCTGCAGGTCATAGGCCGGAGCCGCCTTCCTGAACACGCCGATTTGCGCAACAGCAACGACAACCACCGATAACAGGGAGATCCGCAGCAGGGTTGGCGCGTTGGCCACCGGGCGCATTATTAAAAATGCGATAGCGATAATGACCAATAGCCCGCCCCAGAGGGGATGCACCGTGTTGATCCAGGCCGCCTTGTGCAACACCAGTGGCGCTATGACGCCCACCACTCCCACAGCTGCCAGCACCAGAAGCAGCAACCATGGACGTGCATTTACGGGCCTGGAACCCGGCCAAACCGAGACACGTGTCAGCAGCAGGGCAAAGGCCGGCTGCAGCGGCAACAGGTATTTAAGCTGCTTGCCACTGACAAGACTGAGCAGTGTAAAAACAGACAGCAACCAGACCAGGCAAAAACGCAGACCTTCATCCCTGGCAGGTTCTGCCTGGCGGATACTCGACCACACCTGGGGCAGAAAACACCAGGGTGCGAACAGTACAAACAGCCAGGGCAGGTACCACCAGACCGGGTGATTATGGGCAAACGAGTTCACCAGGCGGTTTGCGGTTTGCCCCCACAGGATCGCATCGTGATAGGCCGTACCGCCGGCCTGTGCCGCCGGCAATGCCCAGGCCAGTGCAATGGCCGCACCCAGCGCCACACTCGCCACGACACCGGTATACCAGCCCCGCCAGAAGTGTTCGGCTGCATCACGTTTCCAGAATGGCGCCAGCAGTGCAACCGGCAATACGTGCAACAGGATAACCGGCCCCTTTGACAGCACACCGAGGCCGATAGCGATGCCGGTCACGATCCAGCCGCTGACATTACCCTGCCCGGCCCGAACCAGCCCGATCATGGCCAGCAGCGTGAACAACACCAGCAGCATGTCGATCTGCACCCAGCTGTAGAACGCGGCATAAAAGACACTGCCGAACAGGACCCAGGGGACAAGCCATGTCAGCGTGTCCGCCTTTGGCCATAATTGCCGGGCGAGAAAGCCGCTTGCCACCAGTGACAGCAATGCAACCAGCGGGGCGACGGCACGCAGCACCCATTCATTGACACCGAACAACCACCAGCCGGCGTGAATCAACCAGAAAAACAACGGTGGCTTGTGACTGTAAGGCTCACCGTTCAGGTAAGGCACCAGGAAATCGCCGCGCGCCCACATCTCCCACGCAACGGTGGCATAACGCGTCTCGTCTACCGGGATCAGCGGGCGCGTCAACAGGGCCGTTAACAGGACGACCAGCCACGCGGCCACCAGGCCCAGCCATGATGCAATACGGGGACTCATTGATTTATGGAGACGGTTAAAAACAAGCTGCGCAGTGTAGCGTATTTTTCAACCGGTCGCGGGGCCGTTTCCCGCACCTGCTTCGCTTTCCGGTTCAATGCCCGGCAATCGACTGCGGGCGTATTTCCGGTACAGGTAGACACCAAGTACCACCGCAATCACAAGCATGGCCATGGCAATGGCTATCTTCCAGAACTGATCGACCTGCGCACCACTGCCCACCAGTGAAAAGATTATCATTTGCGGCAGGTAACCGAGCGCCGATCCGAGGAAGAATGGCATGCTGCGCACACCGGAAACACCCCCGGCAATGTTGAACATCCAGTTACTGCCCAGGGGCAACAGGCGCACCGACAGGGTCATGGAAAATGTGTTGTCGCGGATAAATTCATCCACCCGGCGGATGCGCTCTGAGTAGCGCTTCAGCAGAAATCCGCGCAACAAAAGGCGCGCAACAAAAAACGTGATAATGCACCCCGAGACAACGGCCAGCATGGCCAGCAGAACACCTTTGGTGAAGCCGAACCCGTAGCCGGCGAGAAACGCAACGATCTGGCGCGACAGGCCAATGCTTGCAAGCAGCGCACACAGGCCCACAAAAAACACCTCTCCCGCCAGCCCCCTGTTGCGCACGTGCGTATCGACCCAGGCCTGGTCCAGTACATCACGCAGCAGGTAAGCGATCAGCACCAGGGCAACGATCACAAGAAATCCACGGAATATGTATCGTACGACCATTATTGCCACCCACTAAACCCCCTCTCCCTCCGGGAGAGGGTTGGGGAGAGGGGATCAGATAAAGGCAACTGCCTTATATATCCCCTCTTCCTGGCCTTCCCCCTGAGGGGGAAGGGATTCTTTTTTTCTTTAACGAGTAAATCACTCGACCTCGGTTACATCAGGACGCCGTGTACGGCGTTGCAACCACTTCACACCAAACATATCGACAATGCCCACCCATAAACGGTTGTGGACACCGTACTTCGATACTCCCTGCCGGCGGCTACGGTGATTCACCTCTATAGATAACACACCACCCCCCTGCCGCTGTACCAGTGCAGGCAGAAAACGGTGCATGTGATCAAACCGGGGCAGGCTGACAAAGGTTTCGCGCGAAAACACCTTCAGGCCACAGCCGGTGTCCGGGGTATTGTCCTGCAGCACCGCAGCCCGCACTGTATTTGCCAGCCGCGCTGAAAGACGCTTTAACCAGCTATCCCTGCGTAACACACGATTGCCAATCACCAGCAGCACATGGCCAGGCGCCTCCTGCATGGCCCTGTAAAGACGCAGGATATCAGCCGGATCGTTCTGGCCATCGCCATCCAGGGTTGCAACCAGGGCGGCGTCCGCTGCACTTACACCGGATGAAATCGCCGCACTCTGTCCGCAACGATGCCGGTGCTGCAACACTCGCACGGAGTCGTGCCGGCTACGGCAAGACTGCAATACAGCCGCGGTCTCGTCATCACTGCCATCGTTCACTACTATAATTTCGTACTCGAGTTTTCCTTCCAGCCGCTCACAGATCTCATCGACCAGTGAAGCGATGCTTGCTTCTTCATTAAATACCGGGATGACAATCGATAGATCCACGTCAATACCTTACATCAAGTAGGTGTAAACCTTGTTTACGGAGACAGCTTACAGGTGTTTCTATATAGTACAACGCCACTCGATTGAAACCGCTGCAACGCCACGTCCCATGAAACAACAGAACGACTATAGCAACCACCTTGCCAGCGAGACCAGCCCTTACCTGCTGCAACATGCCGGTAACCCGGTTGACTGGTATCCATGGGGGCCGGAGGCACTGGAAAAGGCGCGCCGCGAAAACAAGCCCATCCTGTTGTCTGTCGGTTACTCGGCCTGCCACTGGTGTCACGTGATGGCACACGAGTCCTTTGAGGATGAAGCCACCGCCGGGCTGATGAACGAGTTGTTCGTCAACATCAAGGTTGACCGTGAAGAACGGCCGGACATCGACAAGATATACCAGACCGCCCACTCGTTACTGACGCAACGCCCGGGTGGCTGGCCGCTGACGGTGTTTCTGACAGCGGATGACCATGTACCTTTTTTTGCCGGCACCTATTTCCCGGATACGCCACGCCACGGCATGCCATCATTCCGGGAGCTGATGCAGCATATTTCCACTTACCTGTCTGACAATGAGCAGGACATCAGGAAACAGAACACCTCGCTGGTCAATGCCCTGCAATCCATGAGCAATCGGCCAACGCAGACCGGAACACCGAACCCGCTGCCACTGGATACGGCAAGGCAACAACTGGAAAAAAGTTTTGATGCCAACGATGGTGGCTTCGGCGATGCACCGAAATTTCCACATCCGACCAACATTGAACGGCTGTTGCGTCACTGGGCAACCGCCAACACCACATCCGGTGAACCTGACAAGCGGGCGCTACACATGGCCGTTTTTTCACTGGAAAAGATGGCCCGTGGTGGTGTGTTCGACCAGCTTGGTGGCGGTTTCTGCCGTTATTCTGTTGATGAGCGCTGGATGATCCCGCATTTTGAAAAAATGCTCTACGACAACGGTGCCCTGCTGGCCCTCTATGCCGAGGCCTGGGCTGCAACCGCCAACCCGTTGTTCGAACGCACCTGCCGACAAACCGCAAACTGGGTCATGCGGGAAATGCAGGCACCGGAAGGCGGCTACTGGTCCAGCCTGGATGCCGACTCCGAAGGTGAAGAAGGCAAGTTCTATGTCTGGACACCGGATGAAATACGGACAGCGATCGGGGAACAGGACTATGCCGTGTTTGCCCGGCGCTATGGACTGGACCGGCCGGCCAATTTTGAAGGCAAGGACTGGCATCTGCATGTGTACCGCAGCCGTGCACAGCTTGCTGAGGAATTTTCACTGGACCCGGATGCTATCGAGCAGGCCATTACACGCAGCCACGAAATCCTGCTCGCTCTACGTGAAAAACGGGTACACCCGGGCCGGGATGACAAGGTACTGACCTCTTGGAATGGCCTGATGATCCGCGGCATGGCCATGGCAGGCCGCTACCTCGATGAACCCGGCTGGATTGACTCGGCACAACGTTCACTCGATTTTATCCGCAGCACACTCTGGAAAGATGGCCGCCTGCTGGCAACGTATAAGGACGGCCGTGCACACCTGAATGCCTACCTCGATGATTACGTCTACCTGATTGACGGTATTCTTGAACTGTTGCAGGCACGCTGGCGGGACGGCGACCTGGCATTTGCGATCGAACTGGCAGAGGCCGTACTCGCGCATTTCCAGGACCCGGCTGGCGGGTTCTTCTTCACCTCGGATGATCATGAAACACTCATCCATCGCCCCAAACCCGACCATGACGACGCAACACCCTCGGGAAACGGCATCGCCGCCAAGGTACTGGGCCGGCTTGGCCATATACTCGGGGAAACCCGTTACCTTGAAGCCGCCGATAACACGCTGAAGAGTCTCTGGGCCGGCATTGAAAGCATGCCACATGCACACACCAGCCTGCTGCTGGCATTGGAAGAATCCCTGCTTGGCTTCCAGACGGTTATAATCCGTGGTGACGGCGACGCACTGGAACACTGGCGCAGACGCGCAGCAAGCGTCTATGCGCCATCCCGGTTCACCCTGGCCATCCCTGCAACAGCAGCGAGGCTGCCTGCCCAACTGGCAGAACGCAAACCTGTTGGTGATGTGGTTGCCTATGTCTGTAGCGGCCTGGTATGTGGCGAGCCGGTCACCGAGCTTGAGTCTTTTAATTCACTGCTGAGCGAATCAGAAACCGGGGAACAACCATGAGCGATACAATTTACATCCTGCAGATTCCCGGTGCACAACTGGAGTCGATTGACCAGGGAGATAATAAAATCACCCTGCACTTTTCACAGGTCCATCTGATACAGGAAATGGAAGGGACCATTGAGGATTCCCTCTGGACACAGGCCATCGACCTGAGCATAGAAGACGTTGAGCTTGAAGGCGATTTGCCCGAATGCCCCTGTGAAATCGCGGGCGGCGACATGACCGATAACATTTATACGTATCGTGACCATGCCCCGCTGCCGATCAACTGGATTGGCGAGGTGTCTTGCACATTTAAACCGAAGGACACCGACACGGTTTTCTCAATCAGCGGTGAAGCCATGCAACTGGAACAACTCGGGCATCCACGCTATATCAAACACGTCAAAAAGGATTAATATGTACGATCACAGCCAGCTTGGTAGAGGCTAAAAAGAACACCTTACCGACCTTTTAAGAGAGCAGGATTATTATGAGCGAAACCCAGGAGTGTCACTGCCAGTCCGGCAAGCCCTTTGCCGAGTGCTGCGAGCCCTACATCAAGGGGGTCCAAAGCCCGCCCACTGCCGAGGCACTGATGCGCTCACGCTACTCGGCCTACGTGATTGAGGATATCCCCTATCTTGCCAACACCCTGCATCCGAAGGAACGTGAGGATTTTGACGAGGCCGGTGCAGCCAAGTGGGCCAAGGAAGCGAATTGGCAAGGCCTTGAAATCGTCAGAACCGATAAAGGTGGCGCTGATGACAGCAAGGGTGAGGTTGAATTCAAGGTCAGTTACAAACGCCATGGCAGCCCCTGCGTGCACCATGAACTCGCCGAGTTCAGGAAATCAGAGGGTGCCTGGTACTTCTTCGACGGAAAAATGATCAGTGATGGTCCGGTCAAGCGTGAAGGACCCAAGATCGGCCGCAATGAGCCCTGCCCCTGTGGCAGTGGGAAGAAGTATAAAAGGTGTTGCATGAATGCCTGACATGCTTCGCGGATGCGATCCGCTCCTACAATGATTAATCTACATTTGTTGGAGCGGATCTCATCCGCGATACCAAACTTTAACCTATCTCCGAACCAAAACTTTCCTTGTAACGCTGTTTGAATTGATCCAGCGTGAAGCTGTGGTTTTGCGTGCCATGCTGCTCGATCTTGATAGCACCCATGAGCGCAGCAATGCGGCCGGTGGTCGCCCAGTCCAGCCTGTTCATCAGGCCGTATAACAAACCGCCACGGAAGGCATCGCCACAGCCGGTCGGGTCGTGCAGATGACTGGCAGATGCGGCCGGTATATCGATGCGCTGGTTGTCGGTATAGATATGCGAACCTTCACCACCAAGGGTAACGATCATGGCATCGACCTGTTCAGCGATCTCATGGGGTGACATCCCGGTGCGCTCCTGCAGCATTTCGGACTCGTAGTCATTCACACAAACCCAGCTTGCCTTGTCGATAAACCCCTTCAGGTCATCGCCATCAAACATCGGCAGGCCCTGCCCCGGGTCAAAGATGAACGGGATATCCGCATCGGCAAACTGTGCCGCATGGTCAAGCATGCCCTGGCGGCCGTCGGGAGAAACGATGCCAATAGTGACACCATCGGCATCATCGATCGTGTTCAGGTGCGCCGCATCCATGGCGCCGGGATGAAAGGCCGTGATCTGGTTGTCGTCCATATCCGTGGTAATAAAGGCCTGCGCGGTATAACTTCCTTCCGCAACCTTTACGTGGCTGCGGTCTATACCACAGCTATCCATCCATGCGGCATAGGGCGCGAAATCATCACCCACCGTACCCATCGGCAGCGCATTGCCACCCAGCAGCTCGAGGTTATAGGCAATGTTGCCGGCACAGCCACCGAATTCCCGGCGCATCTCGGGTACATAAAAAGAAACATTCAGAATATGCACCTTGTCGGGCAGGATATGGTTTTTAAACTGGTCCTTGAACACCATGATGGTATCAAAGGCAAACGAACCGCAGATCAATGCAGACATAATTGAATCCTTTTAGAAAAAATCTGTTAGTACAAG
>Ga0209271_10000614_pt1 | contig 12223 bp, 10 predicted proteins | sample tdAd002_FD_187123 | JGI IMG/M metagenome (GOLD analysis project Ga0209271, IMG submission 187123) | Marine sediment microbial communities from the Atlantic coast under amendment with organic carbon and nitrate - tdAd00.2 (SPAdes)... | ecosystem: Environmental > Aquatic > Marine > Coastal >... | reverse complement strand
GATGCTCGAGGATCTGTTCCGTTTCGAAAAACGAGCGGTCAATCCACTCGCTATCGATCCGAAGGCGCGGTGGACGCTGCTGCGTTCGGCAATTCCCTACTGGTTGAATCGCAATATCACCATGCAGTCCTTTCCGTGGTCGCGCCGTATTCGATTCACCAAAGAACAGCTCAGCGGCACCTGGTTCACGGTCAACGAGGCCGGTGGTGTGGCCCATTTTCTTCCGGACTACGAGTCGATCATTCAGCTCGGCACAGAGGGCTTGCGGGAGCGGGTGATCGCCCGGCAGACGCAAGGAAGCTTGAACGACGCACAGAGGGATTTTCTCGATGCGAGCCTGGTGGCGCTCGATGCAATCGAGATGTTTGCCGATCGGTATCGGGCGGAGGCCGAAAACCAGGGGAGGGCTGATCTGGTTGTTCTGCTGGAAAGTTGTCCTCGCAAACCGGCCAACAGCTTCCACGAAGCGCTTCAGACCATCTGGTTTTTTCAGTTGCTCGTTCAGATGGAGTCGCTGGACCAGGGCATCAGTCTCGGGCGCATGGACCAGTATCTTTACTCGCTCTACCTGAAAGAAATGGCGCGAGGCGATTTCGATCCTGCGGAGGTACGCGACCTGCTGGCTGCCTTTTGTCTCAAGCTCTCCGAAGTGATCCCGCTTTTTTCGAGCCGCGCGACCAAGCTTTTCTCCGGATTGCCCAGTGGTCAGGCGCTGACGATTGGCGGCATCGATGAGGATGGAAACGACGCCAGCAACGAGCTCACGTTTGCGTTCCTCGATGTGATGGACGGCTTCAAAACCCGACAGCCCAACTGGCATGCACGCATCAGTCAGAATTCAAAGCCAGAGTACGTTCGCCGGGTCGTCTCCGTGATTTCCAACGGTGGTGGCTCACCGGCGCTCTACAACGACGACGCAATCATGCCGGCGATGGTGAAAAGGGACGTGAAGCCCGAGAAAGTCTGGAACTACGCCACTGTAGGGTGTGTCGAGCCAGCCCTTTCCAAAGAAAGCTTCACCTCATCCGACGCAGCACTCTTCAATCTCGCGATCAATCTCGAGCTGGTGCTCGGCGGTGGAAAGCAGCTGAAGAAATCCACCCAGAAGAAGCGCCCATGGCTCCGCGGCCTCGAGTCGATGGACGAGGTCTTTGGCCTGTTTGAAAAGCAGACCGGGGAGAAGCTTGCGTATCTCAAAGAGTGTCTAGACGCGATTGAAAAGGTGAACGCCGAAGCGTTTCCGACACCGTACTCGTCCCTCACCATCATGGGTTGTATTGACAGCGCCACAGACTTGAGCGCCGGCGGAGCGCCCTACAACGCCTCCGGCATTCAGGCCGTTGGCGTCGCCGACGTGGTCAACTCGCTGGCGGTGGTCGAGCAGCTGGTGTTCATCGACAAGAAATACACGTTAGAAGAACTGGCCAACGCCTGCGCCAACAACTTCGAGGGGCAGGATTTCCTGCGCGCACAGGCACAGAAGGTAGCCAAGTTCGGAAACGACAACGAACAGGTTGATCACTGGGCCAACCGGGTAACGGCGATGTTTGACCGTCTCGTCTCTGGTTACACCAACACCCGCGGCGGGAAATGGATGCCTGGCTTCTACTCCATGACTTGTCATCAAGGGTTTGGTGAGAAGACGGCGGCACTGCCTTCCGGCCGGCTGTCAGGGAAACCTTTGGCCGATGGTCTGGCTCCGGTTGACGGTACCGACGTGCTGGGCCCGACGGCATCACTCAACTCAGTCGCCAAGTTGGAGCAGCAGCGGTTTGGCAACGGCATCAACCTCAACATCAAATTCGATGCCGATACGGTGGCGGGTGAAGAAGGGCGCGCGGTTCTCGAAGCGCTGCTGAGGGGTTATTTCAGTCAGGGCGGGATGCAGGTGCAGCTCAATGTCCTCGATCCGAAGGTGCTGGAGGAGGCGATGGCTGACCCTGACAGCCACCGAAATCTTCTCGTGAGGATCTCGGGCTACAGCGCGTACTTTGTCGACCTGACGCCGGAGATGCAGCGGGAGATCATCGACCGCTCCCGTCAGAAGGCCCGCTGAGTTGACCGGCTCTCTAACAGCTCCGGTGTTCGACATTCAGCGATTTTCGATTCACGACGGCCCCGGTATTCGGACGCTCGTCTTCTTCAAGGGGTGCAATCTCCACTGCGACTGGTGCCAGAACCCAGAAGCACACGATGCGCAGCCGATTGTTGCTTTCTATGCGGACCGCTGTCGCGGGAGTTTCTCCTGTGAAGAAGTCTGTGCTGAACAAGCGATCAATCGAAGCGGTTTTCGTATCAACCCGGACCGGTGCACCGTCTGCGGCGACTGTGTTGAAAGCTGCGCCTATTCGGCGCTAAGACTGATCGGAGAGAGGCTGACGCCGGAAGAGTTGATGGATCGGGTCCTGCCCGACAAGGCTTACTTTGATAGTGGTGGTGGCGTCACGCTCAGTGGTGGGGAGCCGACGCTCTATCCCAAGTTTCTGGACCGCTTTGTGGACCTCTGTGTGCGAAGCGGTATCCACATCGGGATCGAAACCGCTGGTCGATTCAGCCTAGAGAAGTGCCTGCCTATTCTCGAGAAAGTCGATCTGATCTATTTCGATCTGAAGATTCTCGATCCCGTTCGGCACGAGCAAGCCGTGGGCAAAGGATTGGAGACGATCCTGCGCAATGCCGAATATCTCGCGACGAACGGGTTCCCTGTAGAGCTTCGCATGCAGCTGGTTCCCGGCTATACCGATACCGAAGAAAACATCGATGCTGCGGTCGAGCTCCTGAAATCAATCGGCCGTCCGAAGCTTCACCTTCTCGCGTACCACAACATGGGGGAGGTCAAGATCGACATCATTCAGGGCAAGCAACCGAAACTGGGACTCAGCCGCTACACCGATGAGAGTTTGGCCGCGATTGCACGCAGGTTTGAGAAGGCCGGAATCGAAATTGCCAACAGAAAATCCGCTTCGTAGTTCAGCGGCGTTGACTTCTACCTGACTGAGAACCCGATGTAGAGACAACAGCGAGTGCAATCACTTGTCTTAAGTAGTGGAGGCGGTGGGAATCGAAAACGCTCTGCCAACTGGCAAAAACGAACGCGAGACTGTGCAGGGAAGGGCGGACGTGGGAGACGTGCCCGCCGCTCAGACCTTAGGCACGTTGGCCCGAAAGGATTTGTCGAGCTCGCGTCACGCAGACTCTCGCTGCTTGGCGCGTGCCGTGTTGCGGTTACTGGCACTCTCGAAACCGAAATGGCGGGAGGTTCGTTGAGACTCGAGACCTTAGGAAGCGCTCGTCGCGATTGCGCCATGTCTGCGTCCTGGGAGTGTAGCCGAAACAAAGACCCTCTTCTTGGCGGCAAAAGGTTTACGCACAAGGTGTTCTGCGCAATTCCGGAGCTGAATGAGTGTATGCTCTTAGATCGGATGCTCTCAGGATTCGACATGGGTGGGAAGCTCCTCCGCGCGGTCAGCGGGGCGCCATGAGTGCTCCGGTGCGGATCGAATTACGCCCCGACGGCCGCACTATCGAGGTGGAGCGTGGCACGCCCTTGCGCGACGTCCTCTACGTCTACGGCGTCGAGTTTCCGTGCGGCGGTCGAGGGCGTTGCAAGCGTTGCCGGATCCGGGTGGTGAAGGGCGAACTCGCGGTCACTCCCGAGGAGGAGGCGATCCTCACACCGGCCGAGCGGGCGCAGGGCTGGCGTCTGGCCTGCCGCTCGCTTGCGGAAGAGCGGGTCACCCTCGAGGTGGAGCAGTTCCAGCTTCCCATCCTGGCCGACGACTCCATCTTCGACTTCGAGCCCCGACCCGGCTTCGGCGTGGCGGTGGATCTGGGCACCACCACCGTGGTGGCGCAGCTCGTCGACCTGTCGTCGGGGCGAGTGATGGCGTGCCACACGGCGCTGAATCCGCAAGCCGCCTACGGCAGTGACATCATGAGTCGCACCCAGCTCGGATGCGAATACGAGGGGCGGCGCAAGCTCACGGCAGTCGTTCGCCAGGGAATCGGCACGCTGGTCGGGCGCGTGATCGCCACCGCCGGTCTCGACGGCGGCGTCGTCGACAGAGTCGTCGTGGTAGGCAACACCGTGATGCATCATCTCTTCTGTGGCCTCGACATGGAGCCGCTCGCGTCCGTTCCCTTCGAGTCCGACGCCGACGGGCTCCACGAGTTTTCGTCGTCGGATCTGCACTGGGAGGTGGCCGGGAATCCGGTAGTGCGCTTCCTCCCGTGCCTGGGGGGATTCGTCGGGAGCGACTTGCTGGCGGGCATCCTCGCCACCCGCATGCACGAGAGCGCGGCGCTGGGGGTGCTCGTGGACCTGGGGACCAACGGAGAGATCGTCGTCGGAAACGCCGAGCGCATGCTGTGCGCATCCACTGCGGCGGGACCGGCCTTCGAAGCCGGTGGCATCGCGATGGGTATGCGGGCGACCACGGGCGCCATCGACCAAGTCAGTGTGGCAGGCGGCGGCCTGCGCTGCCGCACGATCGGAGACGCAGCGCCCCGCGGCATCTGCGGCAGTGGCCTGGTGGATGCCGTGGCGGCCGGTCTGGAACTGGGCTGGATCGAGCCCAGCGGTCGAATGGAATGCGGCCGCAAGATCCTCGACCTCTGCGGCCCCGTACACCTCACCCAGGGTGACGTCCGGCAGTTGCAGCTTGCGAAGGGAGCGATCGCCGCTGGCATCCGTATTCTAATGAAGCGTTGGGGAGCGGGCGCGGAGCAGGTGCCGCGTGTGAAGCTGGCCGGGGCCTTCGGCAACTACGTCAGCCGCGAGAGCGCACGACGCATCGGCCTGATCGACTTTCCGGAGGAGAGTGTCGATTCCATTGGCAACACGGCGCTGCTCGGGGCGAAGCTTGCCCTGTTCGCGAAGGACCCGGCGGCGTGCGAGTACCCGGACGTGCTCCGGCGCGTCGAGCATCTCTCACTGGCGTCGGATCCGAGCTTCCAGGAGATCTTCGTCGGCGAGACGCGCTTCCCGGATTGAAGATCGTCACGGGTTTCCGCCCGCGACCCGCGCACCCAGAAACGCTCTGGCGGTGACGTCGTGAAAGTGGTGCGACAGGCCGATGTCGTGGGGCTGGGGATAGTGACGGGCCATGAAACCGCCGCGGAAGCGCCGGAAGGGCGTCGTCATGGCGGCCACCTCGGCCCGCAGGTCGGCGTCGGACAGGTCCTCGCTGGTGGCCCACTGGGTATCCACGGTGTTCCAGAAGCAGATGCGTCCCCCGAACGCCTCGGCCAGCCGCGCATGGCCGATGAGTCGGGGCTGGTCGAGCTGCACGACGTCGACGCCGATCGCGATCATCTCGGGGATCAGGTCGAAGATCTGGCCGCAGCAGTGCCAGACGAAGTGCAGGCCAGCTTCGTGTGCGGTGCGAACCACGCGCGCCAGCCGCGGCGCGTAGAGCTCGCGAAACGTATCCAGTGAGACGGCCAGCTGCGTCTGCGTGCCAAAGTCCTGCCAGGTCATGAAGGCGTCCACCCCGCCGAGCTCTGCCAAGCCCTCGATGGTCTCGACGGTGAGCTGCGTCAGGCGATCCAGGAGTGCCTCCAGTCGAGGGCGTTGCGCCCAGGGCGCGAGCGTCAGCGTCTCGAAGCCCAGCAGCGCCCGTGCTCGTTCGAAGAGGCCGACGGGATCGCCGGCCACCACGTACTTCCCCACCCGGTTTGCCCGCTCCACCAGGGGTGCGATCCGCGCGAAACACTGCGCTGCAGCCACGTCGGGGAAGGGGTAGCCGTCCAACTTGCCGAGGTCGGCGAGCGGATGGTCGAGTACCCGGTCGAGCAGGCCCGGCACCACCGCCTGGGGCACGCCCCAGGTGTCGGTGTAGACCTCACCCGGCGAGCGCTGGGAGCCCATCTCGACGCGGTCCAGTAAACGCTCCAGCTCGGCCAGCTCGAAGAAGTCGCTGCGTATCGGATCGACAAAGCTGTAGGGAATACGCGGAGGGCTCTCGCAGCGGATTGCCTGGCGCACGATGTCGCGGCTCGTGGCACCCGGCGGAGCCGGCTGGGGCTCCAGCGCGTCCTCCAGCCAGGCGTGCAGCTCGGCCTTCATGCGGTGTCCGCCAGCTGCTGGCGAAGGGCACCAATGAAGCGTGGGTCAGTTCCACAGCAACCGCCTATGAAGCTCGCCCCAGCCTCGACGAGCTTCGGCAGGAATCCGGCGAACTCCTCCGCCGTAGTCTCGTAGACTACCTCGCCCTTGACCAGCTTGGGGATCCCCGCGTTGGGCTTGATCCAAATGGGCAGCGCTGTGGAGGCCGCCAAGCGCGAGCAGACCGGCACATACTGCGCCACGCCGTTGCCGCAATTGGCGCCGACGACGTCGACTCCGAAGGCGGTCAGCTCCTTCGCGGCCTGCTCCGGGGTGACGCCCATCATGGTGCGGTCCTTCTGACGGCCCGAGTCGAAGACCATGCAGCCAACCACCGGCAGCCCAGTGGCCTTGGCGGCCTCGACGGCGAGGCGCGCTTCAATGAGGTCACCCATGGTCTCTACCACCAGGGCGTCGGCACCGCCCTCGGCCTGGGCGCTGGCCTGCTCGCTGAAAGCCTCGGCGAGCTGCTCCTCGCTCACCTCGCCTGTGACGAGCAGCTTGCCACTAGGCCCGATGGAAGCGAAGACCAGCGCGCTGTCGCCGGCCGCGCGCTTCGAGATCTGCACACCCACGCGGTTGATCTCGGCGATGCGCTCCACATCCGTGTGCGCGGCGAAGGCAACGCGGTTGGCACGGAAGGTGTTGGTCAGGATGATTCGGCTACCCGCCTCGACGTAGGCGCGGGCCACGGCCTCCACGCGATCGGGGTGGAGGAGGTTCCAGGCGTCGGGCATCTCGCCCGGCTCGAGACCGCGCTGCTGAAGCTCGGTTCCCCAGGCACCGTCGGTCAGCACCGGCCCGTGCGAGGTGAGCTCGTCGATCAGTTGCCGCTCAGTCATTTTCACCGTCTCCTTCGTATCAGCGCGGCGCGTAGCGCTTGCCTGTCTCGATCATGGCGCGAAAATTTTCCGGCCGAACGTCGGCCGGCACACTGCACCCGCTGCTCAGGATGAAACCGCCGTCGTCCCCGATGGAGTCGATGAGCTTGCGGCAATAGGCCTCCACCTCCTCGACCGTCCCGATCGAGAGCAGGGCTGCAGGCACGTCCCCCTTCAGACACATGTGACCGCGCAGCAGCTCCTTGGCCGCGACTATGTCGGTGTTGCCATCCAGCTCGAGGATTGCAGAGCCCCGCGGAAGCTCCTTGAAATAGGGCAGGTTCTTGTCCCAGCTCGTATCGAGGTGGAAGAGGGTCACGATGCCCTCGGCCCAGAAGGCCTCGACGATGCGGCAGGTGTGGGGCCACCAGAAGCGCTCGAAGACCGACGGCGGGAAGAAGAAACAGGAGGCGCGCTCTTCGGTGAGCAGCCACACGTCGATGCCCAACTGCTTCGCAAACGGGACCTGCTTCTCGATCAGGTCGTCCGTCATCCGCTCCAGCGCCCGCTCCACCGGCTCGGGGGCGTAGTAGAGGTCCTGGGTGAAGGGGACCATGGAACGCATCAGCGAGAGAGTGAAGAAGGGATGGAGCGCGCTGGCCAGGAAGAGCGGGCGCGTGTCGCGGCGGGCGCACTCCTGGAGGAAGAGAGCGCCACCTTGCGCCATGGCGGTCTGCACCGGCGACAGCTCGTCGCGCTCCAGGTTGCCGATGCGCCACAGGAAGTCGTCGTAGTAGAAGCGCTCGAAGCCCAGCTCGGCGAGGGCCTCGTAATCTTCGGGGACCAGAAGCTCTTTCTCGTCGAGCTGGTAGGGGATGTCGTCGGCCAGATCGACGCCGGGAATGCGCATGGGCATTGGGAAAACGCCACCCGCCTGGAGCTGGAGGGGGGTGTAGGAGGCGGGGTAGGGGTTTTCCCAGCCGCCGACCTCGTCGAACACATGGAAGACCGCTTTGACGGCCGTCTCGACATCGCCCGCGACCTCGGCCTGGGAGACACCCGCCAGGGTTGCCGCGGGCTCCGGAAGCAGAGTCGGGAGGACGGGCACGCGGTCCGGTCTCTCCAGGCGAATCGCCGCCCACAGCCTCTCGTCGGGGGTCATGGTCTCGATCACGGCACTCATCTGGCTTCCGCCCTCTCGATGCACCAGGCCACGCCTTCGGACGCATCGAGGGACTGGAAGTCAGCCCCTAGCCACGTCTTTAGCTCCGGCGTGGTGACGCCCCCGCCGATCATCAGGTGCAGCGAGTCGCGGAGGCCCGCTTCTTCGAGGAGACGACGGGCCTCCTGCATGCTGCGGAAGGCGGTCGTGATCAGCACCGAGAGCCCCACGAAGTCTGGCCGGACCTCGCGCACCTTATCCACCAGCACGGCCGGCTCCACGTTCACACCCAGGTCGTGAACCTCGAAGGCGTGTGCGCGCAGCAGCGTGGCGAGGATGTTCTTGCCGAGGTCATGGATGTCGCCACGCATGGTGGCGAGGACCACCGTGCCGGCGGGTCGATCGTGCGCGGTGGCGGGCAGGTGAGGTTCGATCTGGGCAACCGCCGCCTTGAAGATCTCGGCGGACAGCAGCAGCTCGGCCAGATAGTAGTCGCCATCTTGGAAGCGCTGGCCGACCCGGGTCATCCCCTCGCGACACTCGGCCAAGATCGCGAGGGCGTCCTCGCCCGCTTCGAGCCTGCGTCCAATCATCTCGGGGACGTCGTCGTGCGCCAGCTCCAAGATGGCCATGCTCAGCTCTTCGGACATCACAGCACCTCGATCCTCTCATCATAGCGGCTTCGTGTGGAGCCTCGAGGGGGGGCTCCTTCTGCCGCCGAGTTACGCAAAATACCTTATCATTCGTGTTCGGATAAGCTGCAAGGCGCCGGGACTGCGATCACCTGGACGAGATGATTGCACGCACCTTGTGGGCCGGGATGCACAAGCAGCTCAAGCCGGTCTTCTCTCTTCCAACGGTGGTGAGGGCGCGTGTCAGCAATCTGCAAAGGGGCCGACGCGCATTCGAGGTCGGACGCAAACACTATGACCTTGGCAACGCGCTGTAGCGCTTCGAACACCATCCGGGCGATGACGGCCGTAACGACATGAACGACTTCGGTTGGCACCAGGGAGAGGTCGATCACCGACACGCAACCGCCTTCCCCGTTATCGCTCCCGATGTAATCCGTCAGCCACTGCTCCAGCGTTGTGTCGGCCGCGCTGCCAATGATAGGTCTCATCCGAGTATCGGTGAGTAGCGCGCGCATTCGGACCAGCAGCGTTTCGACATGCTCGGATACATTGAGCATTTCTGCCGCCGCCTCGACGCCGTGAAGCAACGACGTGCCTTCGAAGGGGCGAGGGGCATCGACGTCCGACGGAATCATATCAGACGCGGTGCCGCCGAAGGCAGAATGAGCATTGCTTGTTGCTACGAGAAGGTCCTGAACTTCTTGGCGCGTGAAGTCGTGGTGGGAATACTGGACCCGGCGAGGCGCACAGAGCGCCTCGATCTTGTCCACAAGCGCCTGCAGTTCAGTCTGTTGGTCGCCTGAGAAGGATCTCAACTCAGGCTCCAAGCCCCTTCTCCACTTCTCCAGCTTCTCGAGCAAGCCCCAGCGTTTTAGTTGGATACTCTCGGCTTGCCAAAGGTTGTGGGTCGAGAGGGTATCGCTCGGAAAGCGCGCGCGATCCACGATCGCCACGCGATAGCCAGCCCTAGCCAGCAGCATCGCGACGGATGCGCCCGCAACCCGACCCCCCACAACTACAACATGGAGATTTGGAGCTAGCGAAGCCGTGGCTCACGACACCGTGGATTTCGCTGCGCCAGAGAGGTCAAGTGGCCTCCTAGATGTCTTCGGTCACTGCGCGGGGGTCAGGCAGCCGATGCGATCTTTGGCGACTACGACTTGGTCCCAGGACATTGAGCTAGGGCCGGAGTCGACGTAGAAGTCCAGCCAGATCCAGTTGAAGCCCAGGTCCTCGGTGTCTCGCCAGTTGAAGCCTGGGAAGGGGTCTCCGCTGGGGTCGGGGCCCCACCAGCCTCCGCCCATACGGTCCATGTTAGGCGCGCCCTCCCTCAGATGTTGGATCAGCTGATCGTTGATCCACACGGCAAACTCTCCATCGCTTTGGCCCGGTGTGTTCAGCTTGAGCATCAACTCGAAGCAGTTCCATTCGTCGGAGACGACGGCGGGCCTAGCGCCGCGCATGAGGTTGTTTCCGTAGCAACTCGGCGTCGGCATCCAGCAGTCCATCCCGGGCCACTGCGCGTACTGATCGAGCTCGAGCCCCTCGCCCTGTGGCTCGAGTGCGTTGTGAAAGAAGTCCGAGCCGTTGGGGGTGATGCCGGCCGTGCCCTGTGGCCATTGCGTCGGTGGATTGAAGCCACCGAGCCACATGCCGGTGTGGTGATAGTCGCTGCGGTCATCGTACTTCGCGTAGTAGCGCACGTAGACCGTGCCCTGTTGGGTGGGCAGGCTTTCGTACAGAGTGACGCCGGTCACTCCATTGCCCTCCGGTACGAACATCTGGAGAGCTTGGGAGCTGGCCACTGAGCCTACCGGGACGTCACCGGTGAGCGACATCGTGTCGCCTCGCGTGACGTTGTCCCACCCGGCTCCCATGGCATCTACGCTCGAGTCTTCGAAGTCTTCGTAGAAGATCACCGACGAGTGAGAGTCGATTCCCACGTCACCCGGGTACGCAGCGGATAGCCCCGTGCCGTTGATCGCGGTGCCACCACTGCCACCGGTCGCAGACGAGCCGCCAGTGCCCGGTGTCCCGCCCGTGCCCCTGCCCCCGGCGCCAGAGCTAGAGGTCTCGTCTCCGCATCCAAGTAGCGCGAGGCCAGCAACGAATGCGAACCAAATCGATCGGCTATTCCCCATGATCAAAGGATGACAGCTCAGACGCGCGCCCCCAAAGTCGGCACTGACGCTGGCGCTGCCTAACCAAAGACCCCTTGCCGGACCCACCACGCTAGCGCGGTGACTCCTGCATACATGATGATCTCCGCGTCTTCGGTCCAGGGTTGGGCGCGTCGAAGCGCCCCCCAAACGTGAACCACCGCCATGAGAGCGCTGGTCGTGATGATCAACTCGAAGACGAGGGGATGCTGCTCGGGCACGGGGACCGCTCGAAACACGACGTATAGGATCGCGAGAGCCGCTGCTCCCAGACACCGGCCGAAGTACACGGTCAGGTCCGTGTCGTCAGGGACGGTCCACCGCATGACCCTCGCCCAGCGGAGCGGCGCCAAGAGAATTGGGCCTACGAACGCAAACAGGAAGAAAACGCCGGCAATCAGGAGAAACCAGCTTGCGATTGGGTGTGCCGTGCTAATCATGGTTTGCTTCTATACATCAGGCTTTTGTCGGTAGACTAGGCTTCAGTGAAGGACTCCGAGTGTGTTGCGTTTCTCCAGTGGGCATTGCCACGTCTCCGGCTCCGCTGGCCCGGCTATCGGAAAGTCCGCAGGCAGGTCTGCAAGCGCGTAGATCGTCGCATCCGGGACTTGGGCCTGGACAACATCGAAAAGTACCGCGCCCGTCTGGACGCTGACCCCGCAGAGTGGGTCGTTTTGGACACTCTGACGCGCATTACGATTTCACGCTTCTTTCGTGAGCGCGATGTTTTCATGTATCTGTGCGAGACAGCGCTGCCAGAGCTTCATGCGGCGGCCGCGCCGGAGCCGGTTCGCATCTGGTGCGCTGGTTGCGCAGGAGGCGAGGAAGCATACACGCTGGCTATCGCGGCCCACCAACCGAGGATTCCAGTCCGCATCTTGGGCACGGACTTGGATGAGCACCAGATCTCGAGGGCCCGACGAGGCTGTTATTCGGCGGGCAGTCTCAAGGAGCTTCCACCGGCCTGGCGCGCATTGGCTTTTGAAGCGCGGGGCGATGAGTTGTTGCTAAGGAGTGCGTTTCGGACGAACGTGGATATCCTGCGACAGGATATCCGGCGAGAAATGCCCCCCGGGCCTTTTCACCTCATCCTTTGCCGATACTTGGCGTTCATGTACTTCGACGCAGAGCTCCAGCGCGAAATCGCAGAGGGTTTGCTCAAGCGAATGGTGCCCGAGGGCTTGGTGGTGCTTGGCAAACACGAGTCGTGGCCGGCTGATGTTCCTGGCGTCGTAGAAGTGGAATCGGGCCTGCGCATCTATCGAAAGGAGCGGTAGTCCCCGGGCCCGACGCTGGCACTGGCACTGGCCCTTACGTGAACAGCACCTCGGCCACCTCGG
>Ga0209271_10000613_pt1 | contig 12230 bp, 14 predicted proteins | sample tdAd002_FD_187123 | JGI IMG/M metagenome (GOLD analysis project Ga0209271, IMG submission 187123) | Marine sediment microbial communities from the Atlantic coast under amendment with organic carbon and nitrate - tdAd00.2 (SPAdes)... | ecosystem: Environmental > Aquatic > Marine > Coastal >... | reverse complement strand
CACTGTAGTCCAGATCAAAACAACAAAACAAGTATTTGCCTCTGTGCCTCTGTGGCTAAATGTTTATCGTATCAACCCACTAAGTCTGGTGAAGACCCTTATAATTTAACCCTTGCAACCGCTTTATATTGTTTATTTTGAAATTGTATATTTCGCCGGGATGAAGCCTTCGTGTTCAAGTTGTTCTACCAGGGTAGCGGCAAGTGCAGCAACGACCGTTGCACTATCAGCATACCATGGCCCCCGAGTGACATAATCAGCCTGGAACACGATGAGCTGTGATGCAGCATCAATTAGCGTAGCGCGCAGCGTTATCACCGGAACATCGGCTGTCTTGCGCCCGCGCATTTGCGTCAGCGAAGTGCGGCCATAGCTGCGGTGATACTCCACAGTTTCAATGCGGCGCTCAAGTTCTTCAATCGATAATAAAGCACTACCGGGCACATCATGAATTGAAGTCCCTGAAGTTATTTGTGCGGTTATAGCTTGCAGGTCTCGCTGTTCTAACTGCTTTATGAGCTGATCAGTCAGATACAGTGTATCAACACTATCGCTAAGATCGACACTCAAAAGGATGTGACGGTAGGAATTTCCGGCGGGCCCATCGACCGGGCGCCGTGACAACTCCGCTGTAGCGCACCCGCTTGCCAGGATCGCCAGGCACAATAAGGTGAACCATCTCTTCGAAAGCAGCATCGCTAATAACGGGGCCAGAGTCATAAATAGCAGCCTGATTCCTACTCCCTTAATTATGCGGGATCAGATCAGATCACCGCCGACTTTATCTTACCAGCCCATTATTTATCTTTTTTATACCAACAGCACATCAATCACATATATGGCGATTTTTGATATCGTTTTCCAGTCCGGTAAAAGACAACTTTGGCATTACATCTTTCATCGTATCGCCGCACTTTCTCATTATTTTCATTGTTGGATCATTTACTATTTCCTTTCCAAATGAAATAGCTTCTTTCTGTGCCTCATCTCGTTTACCACTGGCACATAAAGATTTCACCTCGGACTCCATCTGGCGCGAACGTTTCTCAAGCGCTTTCAGCTTTGATTGATCAACATTCTCCATGCACGACTTCATTTTCTGCATTTGTTGCATCATCTGTTCCATATCTTCCTCACTCATTCCCGGGTAATTCTGTGCAAAGCTTACTATTGGCAGCAATAGAAAAAGAAATATTGTAGAAATTTTCATATGGTTCTCCTGTTGGAACTTATTATCATCTAATGAAACGCAAAATACCTGTCACGAACCCCAACATTCTATTCGTTATTCCTTGCACGAAAATAAATCAAACCATCCCTGATAATATTCGCCTACGAAACATGACAATAACGATGAGCGCAAAACAGGCCCCTGCTATTACCGCAGGGAACAACACTGTCGTCAGAGAATAATACTCCAATGCCATGATGACTATCAGGTTACGGGCCATGAATATTGAGAAAAACGTCAGATTCTCTTCATATGGATGAAAATATGCTTTTCGTATCGTCGGTCCAAATCCTAGTAAATCAACAGCAGTTAATATGACCACGGCCCATAGAGGGTCTGATGTAAAGTACCATGTTGGCAAGGAAGCCATTGCCGACAGAAAGAAGCACCAGTCTATTAACGTGATTGTCTTATCTGAATTTTTCAGATATGCCAGAAAGGCTACATATATTGTTATCAGGCCCGACACGCCAATCGGCCATGCCCCGACCCCACCACCGTCTTTAAGCTGTGCCAGAAATACAATGAATGTAGTAGAGCCCCAAATCACCCAGGAAAATACATGGGGTTTTGTTTCTTCTTTTAAGATAGAACGAATATATGGAAAAAATGCAATAAACGTCAACGCTATAGCAATTGCGCTATAAAGCTCCTTATACATCATCATTTGATTATGAATATCTTTCTATTCAAATGACCCACACTCCGTGCACCATGTTCACCTGAGGTAATGCATGAGACTAAAGGCGTCTGCCCAATATAATCAGTCAGGCTTCCGGCGATCTTTAGAAATCTTTCTTCTATCGATAGTATATCTGCGAGGCGGTCCATCGTAATCAGAATCTTTATTAGACCGTTGCTCACTATTTGGATATCTGCGATCCAGGTTCATTTTCCCAGTCGGATCCCTGGACGTTATATCATCCTGGATGCGGCGACCAACTTCATCCTCAATAGCATCATCCTCTTCCGCCGTCTCATTGGTGGTACTATTTTCTTCGCCTTTTTTTGAGGAGTCGTCATTCATACCGCTCTTCCCTACTATTCTCAAGATTTGTCCGTAATGCGAAACGCCCTCATGCGTCATCGATGCCTTTTATTTCTTCTTGCTTGATTGAAATATGTGTATCATCACAGCGTGGTGCGTGCCGCGTGCGCTTACATCCACAGAACGCAACCATCACATCGTCCTCCGCCACATACTCGACCGGTTCGAAATCCGTGCCTTTATGTGAGCCATCACAAAATGGCTGAGATTTGCTGCGGCCACACGCGCACCACCAGTACGTTTTACCTTTCTCGACAACAACACCATACGGTCCTTTTTTTGCAACAACGGCTTCTTCACTCATATTAAATCCCTCAGGATAAAGATCATCTGACCCGGTTATCTCTAATTCAAATTGCAGTATTTTTCTGTTTACCGCAGCGTTTACATTTGTAGACAGTCACCATGCGGCCTTGTGTCACTTCAAACTGCTTTTCTTGAATAATTTCCCATTTATGAAAACCATTTTTACACAGTGTTTTGCCTTTGTGTTTATCTGACAACTTGTTTTTTTTAAAAGCCAGGATATCCGCCATGGTGTATAAATTACTCAAAAGTTTACGTAAGTGTTTAACGTCTTATACTCTCGCAAAGACGCCAAGAGCGCAAAGAGGTCACAAATGCCCTGTTTCATGAAACAATTTGTTTATTCCTCTTCCTTTGCGACCTTGGCGGCTTTGCGAGAAAAAACATCTGTATCGTTATTAATTGGGACCTGCATTAAAGCTGTAACCAGTTCACGCCTTCCAACAACAATCGAACCACCCCGCTTACCATCAGTGCCACACCCACAGACAGGGCAATGGAGAAAAACGCTTCCTTGCGCCCAATGGTCCTGAGCATCACGGCGAAAGTGGATATACAGGGGATGTAGAAGGTCAGGAAAATCAGGAAAGTCATCATCTGCACCCAGTTCAGGTACATGCCGATCTCGAAACTGCCGAGGGCCTGGTAGATCATCAACAGCGACAGTTCCTTGCGCAATACGCCGAACAATATGGGCACGCCCAGCACCACAGGCAGACCCAGCCACCAGCTGGTGATAGGGGTAAATACGGTGTTAATAATATCGTCAGCACCGACATGACTGAGTAGCGCCAGCACGATGCTGCCACCGACCAGTAAGGGTGTCACGATCGTCAGGATATCGCTGGTGCGCATCCATGTCTTACTAATAAGCGATTTCGCGGTGGGCATTGCATAGTGAGGAATTTCGATCACCTGCCCGGGGCCCGTTTCAGGATAACGCCGGGTTAGCAGGCGTCCAAGTACTGCAATGACGACCATGGTGAGCATGAACACCGCGAATACGCCAATACCACCGAGATATTTTCCACCGATGGCGAGAATAATGGCGGAGCGCGCCGAGCAGGGAACAAAAGTAATCAGCAGCGATGCGACGATGCGATCACGACCGCTGGCCACCGCTGCAGCGCCGGCAATGGCCGGCACATTGCATCCCAGGCCAAGCAGGAATGGCAGGGCCACACCGCCATGTAGACCAATTTTGTGAAAGCCGCGGTCCACCACGAACGCGATGCGCTGCATGATGCCGGCTTCTTCCAGCCACACCAGTAACAGCACCAGAGGGATCATGTAGGGTATAACGATGCCGACCAGACCGATTAGACCATCCACCACGGCTCGGCCGACAACGCCGCTGGTGGTTTCCGGCTGCCAGGCGGATACCCAGTCGATGAGTTTAGCCGCCGTGATGCTGTCCAGGTATACACTGCCCTTGAAGACAACAAACAAAACCAGCGCAAAAACACCCAGACTTCCCAGCAAACCCCAACGAGGGTGCAGAAATAACTCATCCAGCCAGTAGCGCCAACCACGCCCTTCCACCGGCGGACCCAGCCGGCTGACGGCCTCGAACAAGCTGGCCACACGGTGGTGACGGTCCGCGTGCAGCTCTTCTTCCAGTGGACGCGGCAGTGATTGTTCCGCCTCGGCTCGTAATTGCAATAGTGTCGGCAGGCGCTGAGGAAAGTGCTGTTCCAGCTCATCCATAAAGTAGCGGTCGTTTGCCGCCACCTGCATCAACAGCAAGGAATAAGGCACACAGAAGGCTTTTTGTAGCTCAGGGTCGTGCAGGGCTATGCTCAAGGGTTTTAGCGCTTTGACGAGATAGTCACTCGGCCGCTGGGGGTGTGGGTATTCCCCCTCCCGCACCGCACTCGCCGCCGCGGTGAACAGCTCCGAAATACCATGGCCCATCAGTGCAACGGTTGGCACCACGGGAATCCCAAGCCGCTCACTCAGGGTGCGGCTGTTGATATGTACACCCTTCTTGCGAGCCTCATCCATCATGTTTAACGCCAGCACCATAGGCTTACCGAGTTGACTCAGCTCACAGCTAAGCTCCAGGTGCCGCTCCAGCGCGGTGGCATCGACGACTTGAATGATCACGTCGGGTGGCGCGAAGGGCGCCGGCGGCGCCTCCTGTTCGTGCGCCGACACCAGTGGCAGCTGGTCGCCCCACAAAAGGTACTGCAAGGCCACCAGATCATCATGGGGCAAGTTGTTCAGCGACTGTATACTCGGCAGCGACACCAGCCGGGCCTCATCGAAGCCAATCTGGACCGGGCATTCAGCATAGGTACTGCGGGTTCCAGTCAGCTCACCGGTTTGAATCGAGGTCGCAGACACCGCATTGAACAGCGTGCTTTTACCACTATTGGGCATGCCCACCAGGGCGATGCGCAAATGTTTCTGGCCGCGAAACACCGGTTTCGACAGTGGCAGGTCGAATTTCTGGCTGGCTGGCTGTTTCTTCATTGAGATACCTGTCCCCACAAAGCCTGGATTTATCCAGAAAATAATACTTAATCGGACACAGCATAATTTACTCCAAATTCAGCGTGATGTGTCTACAGTGTTTGTGCTTGAGTGTGAGAGCAGAACAGTGGAAGGAAGCACTTGAAAGAACGGCGTCGAGTACATGATTCACATACTGAGAATGACTCAAAGATGTCGTTGATTCTGACATGCATATGACCCTCCTTTGCCACCGCCACGCTGTTAAATAAACAACCCCGCCGCAAGCGGACGGGGTATTAAGATGAATTGCCCGAAATCAAAGATTACATTGCAATCCTTTTTAAACGCCGCAAGCAGCGGGGAATATAACCCCAAGGGATTCAATTGATCTATGTGACGGTGCCGTCAATCATGCATTTTGTCAGTGCCAATAGCTGCCAGCAGCAGAGGGAAAAGAAATGCGGTAACCAGGGTGACTTTATCAGATCCCTATTGATCGTTTTATGTTTGCTTTTTATGCTCAGCAGATCAATTTATCAGTGTCATCTTGGTGTTTTCTATCATTTCCTTATTTTCTTCGATATCAACCACGTTGACCTCGACATCAATGCCAAGACGTGTAAACGCAGGTACAGTCGCCCAGCTTTCAGGCACAAATTCACCTGGAATATGCTTTCCTTGCAATAGCGCCACCTGAACTATATCTACAAAACTTGCCGACTCGCCATTGTCGTAATTGAAATTGTGGCACTGTTTCACAACTTCGATCATATGATCATCAAACTCCCAGTGCTTTAAAATAAGCTCACCAACATTTCCCTGTAATTCGTAAGTCACCCTGCTCAACGCTTCTTCATCATGAAATAGCTCATCATCGTTTTCTGCCAGAACCAGAACGGGCAAGGCACCGATGTTGTGAATCAGGCCAGCAAGCAGGGCTTGCTCCGGATTAATGCCAGGTACGAGTGTTGCCATCATACGGCTGATAGCTGCCGCATCGACTGATTTATTCCAGATTTTTCTGGAATGGACGTCAAGCGCATCCGATGTCGCCTGGAATATCTGTTTCATTGCAAGACCGACCACCAGGTCGCGCACGATACGAATACCAAGTCGGGTAACAGCCATTTGCAGGTCTTCAATAGGGTTCCTGGTGCGGTATAAAGGGCTGTTTGCAACCTTGAGCAGGCGCGTAGCCAATGAAGCATCCTGCGCCAGAGCATCCGATATGTCCTGTGCAGTCGATCTTTCACTTTCTACGGCATCACGTATTTTCAGGGCAACATCGGGGAGCGTGGGTAAAATCAGTTTGTCAGTTCTTACAGCTTCAGTTAGATCATCAAAAAGCGTTTCAGCTTTTGCACTCATAGCATTCATCACGTTTGCGGCTCCCTTTGTTATAAAGTGATTTGCAGACATACCAGACATGACAATGTATGCATGAAAGCAAAATATTAATCTCTAGAAATCACTTCGATACCCGTATGCACATACCTGCCCCATTGGTAATCCATGCACAAAACAACATACCAATTCACGACAAAAATTGTGGGCACTGTACTGATATCGACAGCAACGACAGGATCTTTAGCTGGAAATACAGGATGCGGTGAGAATAGAAGGCTCAGAAACGCGTGTATTAGCGGGGGGCTGGTTCTCTGCTGCCCTGTTTAATCATTGATTTTAGGACCTGCATTTTTTACCTGTTCCGATACCATACCTTCAAACTGCCTGAAATTTTCCCTGAATGCCCGTACAAGCTCGCAGGCTTTGGACTGGTAGGCAGCCTTGTCTGACCAGGTGCTCTCCGGCCGCAGAACATCATCAGACACTCCAGGGCAGGTTTCCGGGACCATCACATTGAATACCGGGTCCTCATGCATACTCACTTTATCCAGTTCACCTGAAAGCGCAGCTTTTAACATGGCCCGTGTATGGTTGATGTCCATGCGCTCACCGATACCATATGGTCCACCACTCCAACCGGTGTTGAGTAGCCAGCAATCGACATTATGCTCGCGAATCTTTTTACCCAGTAGTGCATCGTAGACACTCGGATGAAGCGTCATAAAGGGTGCACCAAAACAGGTACTGAATGTTGCCTGTGGTTCAATGATACCCGCTTCAGTACCCGCGACTTTGGCGGTGTATCCGGAAAGAAAATAATACATGGCCTGATCGACAGTGAGTTTCGCAATGGGCGGCATGACGCCAAAGGCATCTGCCGTCAGCATAACGATATTGCTGGGGTGGCCTGCTTTGCCGGGATAAATCGCACCCGGTATATGTGTAATCGGGTAGGCGGCACGCGTATTTTCTGTGAGGCTGTCATCATCGAGATCCAGATATCGATAGTGAAAATCAATGCCGACATTTTCGATCACCGTGCCAAAACGACGGGTGGTGTCATAGATAAGTGGTTCTTTCTCTTTTGAAAGATGAATCACCTTGGCATAGCAGCCACCTTCAAGATTGAATACGCCCTCGTCTCCCCAGCCATGCTCATCATCACCAATAAGACGCCGATCAGGATCGGCTGACAGGGTGGTTTTGCCGGTACCAGACAGGCCAAAAAAGACCGCGACATCGTCTTGCTCTCCGATGTTGGCCGAAGCATGCATGCTCAATATTCCCTTCTGGGGCAACAAATAGTTCATCACAGAGAATATTGATTTCTTGATTTCCCCTGCGTACTGGGTGCCGCCGATCAGTACAATCTTTCTGGCGAAGTTAATGATGATGAAGGCTTCTGAATTCGTACCATCAATACTCGGCTGGGCCTGGAAATGGGGCGCGTGAAGCACGGTAAATTCCGGCTCGTCAATACCAATACGTCGATTGAAATTTGACGGGCGAATAAACAGGTTGCGCGAGAACATGGAGTGCCAGGCCATCTGGGTAATAATTCGAATTGGCAGTTCGTTATTCTCATCCGCCCCAGCCAGCAGATCCTGAACAAACAGATCTTTTCCCTCGAGAAAGACACAGACTTTTTTGTACAGCAGGTCGAATGCTTCTTCTGAGATGGAGTGATTGACACTGCCCCACCAGACGTTATCGTGGCTAGCGGGGGAATCAACAATGAACTTGTCGTTGGGTGCCCGCCCGGTAAAGCTGCCGGTACGAGTTACCAGCGGACCCATGTGCGCAAAAAAACCCTCTCTGCGCCGAATTGCTTCTTCATATAACTGGGCTGTTGTCAGGTTCCAACGAATGATATCGAAATTTTTCAGACCAATTTCTTTAAGTTTTTCTTCAAGGTCTTCGATGCTCATCGGGCAGTTCCTCAGTAGTGATTTTGTGTAATACAAAAACCCGAGGCAAAACACTGTGCGATCGGATCACAATGGTGTGATTTTAACGAAAACCGCAGCCTGACCCCAGTTAATTTTGAGGAGATTTTAATTATTGGACTGGCTGCCGCCAGACCCGATTATTTTCATGACACTTTGTCAAGTGCCTGGCTGACATCAGCCATGATATCGTCAATATTCTCGATACCGGCCGAGATACGAACCAGGTCTGAGCTGACCCCCGCCGCTGCTAACTCATTTTCATTCAATTGCCTGTGTGTTGTGGAAGCCGGGTGACAGGCGAGGGATTTCGCGTCACCAATATTGACCAGGCGCAGAATCATTTGCAGGGCATCGATGAATTGCCCGCCAGACTCGATACCCCCTTCGATGCCAAAGCTGAGTATGCCCGAAGCCTTGCCACCAGTGATCTTCTGGCATGTTTGATAGTAGGGGCTATCTGCTAAAGCAGCATAGCTAACCCATTTCACTTTCTGGTGTTTACTGAGGTAATCAGCAAGTTTTTCAGCATTTTCGCAATGTCTTTCCATGCGAAGCCCCAAAGTTTCCAGGCCCTGTAAAATCAGGAAGGCATTGAGGGGAGATAATGCAGCCCCGGTGTTTCTCAGAGGCACCACCCGGCAGCGCCCAATATAGGCAGCAGGCCCGAGCGCTTCCGTGTATACAACACCGTGGTATGAGGGATCCGGTTCATTGAGCATCGGGAACCTGTCTTTATTTGCCACCCAGTCGAAGTTACCCGAATCGATAATAACACCGCCAATTGAGGTACCATGACCACCGATGTATTTGGTCAATGAATGGATCACAATATCTGCACCCAGCTCAAACGGTCGACAAAGGTAGGGGGTTGCAACGGTATTATCCACCATCAATGGAACACCATGCTTGCTTGCTATAGCCGCTAATTTCTCAATATCGACAATATTGCCTGCGGGATTACCAATGGACTCACAAAAGATGGCCCGAGTATTCTCATCGATGGCGTTTTCGAAACCCTCAAAATCATCGAAGGAAACCATGCGAACATCGATGCCCTGCCTGGGAAGTGTGTGCGCAAAAAGATTGTATGTGCCACCATATAACTGGCTGGTGCTGACAATATTGGAACCAACGCTGCAAATACACTGAATCGCATAGGTAATGGCTGCCATCCCTGAAGCCAGCGCGAGAGCACCAATACCGCCCTCCATTGCAGCCAGTCGCTGCTCGAGCACATCCGTCGTCGGGTTCATTATGCGCGTATATATGTTGCCCTGCACTTTAAGATCGAACAAGTCAGCGCCATGTTGCGTATCATCAAAGGTATAGGAAGTCGTTTGATAGATAGGGACTGCTGCTGCGTGAGTTGTAGCTTCGGATGTATATCCGTGGTGTAGCGCAAGGGATTCAAGTTTCATGTTTTCACCTTTTGTTCAAATTTATGATTTGTATCAATTTTTCGGGTCTTCACCAAACTCAGTGGGCTGGTCCGATAAAAATCTTTGCCACAGGCACAGAGCTCACAGAGGCTAATACCTGTTTTGTTGCTTTGATCTGGACTACAGCGAACGGAGCGGCTTTAGCCGCGAACAATCCGTCAGATTGCGATGAATTCGCGGCTGAAGCCGCTCCACACAACTAAAAACCTCTGTGTTCTCTGTGATCTCCGTGGCTAACATCTAAATATTTACCCACTTGATTCAGGGAAGAGCCATGTTTTCCAATGAAACTGGAAAGTCAGACTCACTGCTGTCCCATTTATGCATGATTCCCACGAAGTCGGCAATAATACTGGGAGGGAGGGATTAGTATTCAACCATGTCGATATATTGATCATTGTTAATCCCCCCCAGCCGCTTATATTCGCCTTTTACTCCTGGCTTGCTTTACCTGCCGCTGTGGCCTCAGGGATTTCAACCAGCTCCCCTGTTTTGCAATCGTAGATATAGCCATAAACAGGAATATCAGAAGGCACCATGGAGTTGCTTCTGATGCGTTCAACGTCCTCAACTACACTCTTCGCATTATCACTAATCGTAAGCCAGTTAATGTATTTGCCATCGCTTGTCCCGCCACCGGCATTACTATCATGCCAGCCGGTCTCGTCGACGCTAGCCGTTTTAAGGCTGCCTGACAGTAGATCACTCATGATCTCGGTGGTGAATGTTTCCATTCCACAGTCGGTATGGTGTATCACAAACCATTCTCTGGTTCCAAGTAATTTATAAGATATAACCAGGGAACGAATAGCATCATCACTTGCTCTGCCACCTGCATTTCTAATGACATGGGCATCCCCTTCGGCAAGGCCCGCATATTTTGCTGGATCTAAACGAGCATCCATACACGTCAATATGGCGAACTGCCTGCCAGGAGGCATGGGTAAATCGCCCTTATCACCAAAGCCTGAAACATAATCAGCATTCGCTGACATCACTTCTTCAACTACTTTACTCATCCGCATTCTCCTGTGGTTCACCGAATTTTGATTTTTGATCGTTTTCCCATGCGGTGATTTTTGGGAACCTGACCACTGAAATAAAGGAGACGATGGAATTATTATTTAGCCAGGTTGCAAGATCGATAAAAATTTAATCCGTCCCCTTTTACTCTGTTAATTATTTTTGTTTTGATACCCAGATAGCAAGTTTATGCTTCATGGACGTCTGGGATACCTGGTCTTCCGGGATGGGCTGAATCACCTTGTCGTGGACCAGCAGTCGATAGATATACTCGATTTTCTCACTCGCCGAATCTGTGGGTTCGAATTCTACGACGCCCCGTGCTTCGCCGTATTTTACGCCTTCGAGAATTGCTTTTTTCACCAGTTCTTTTTCATTTTTTAGTTTCTTCACATCGGCCTCGGGAAAATAGCTTGGTAGTGTGCCCACTTAACAATGACTTCGTCCTATAAGCAAGCGGGTCAGAGCACTGATTTCGATAATATCAGCGACAACTGAGACTCGATTGATTTTCAATTTGCGCTATCGAACTTTTCCTGCTGGTGTTGCAGTGCCCGGTTCATGGCATCGGTGGCCTGGTTTGCCTGGTCGAGATACCGCTCGGGTTTTGATTCGACAGTCTGTGAGGAGCCAAGATAGATGTGAATACTATAGCCAATAACAGCAAGTGTGATGATTAGTCCTAGAAAACGCATGATGGTCACCTCGTGAAAGTCATAGAGTGATATTTAGTGGTGTTTTAATCACTTATCAAGGAAAGTGGTTGACTCTCGTTTGTCATGCTCCCTTGTATTTTATTTTTCGACCTTAATTCTATACTATGCAATTTTAATTCTGACCACCTTCATAATTTCTAGCTCCATTCCTGCCACCGACTCCTTGTCGGGGTAATAAGTTAGATTAACGCGCTGGCCTTTCAAGTTCTTGTACTGTTTTTTACGTTTGTATTTGAAGGGCACGTCACAATCCTCAATCATGATCGTATTCAGAATCCAGTCATCCTGAGTTCTTTGCACGTGCGAAGTTACCTTAACCATCTCAGTATGGGTAAGTTGCCTGTGTTGTTGTAATAACTTTTTGGGCTGTGATTTCAATGGCATTCACAAAACGGAGATGATTGCGCATTCATCTGGCACAACCAGCTTTAGCTCACCTGGCACTGCCTCAAAACGCACTTCTTCTCTGCGACAGGCTTATCATTCGGGTTGATCGGAAATACTTCCTCTGATGACAATTTCGCGCAGGGTATACTGACCTGGACCTGGCTCTTCTCTCTTGTCGCGAAAATAGTCTGTCTGAAGTATCCTGCGGGTTTACGCTTACATTTATCAGCGTTCCCAGTTATTTGTTCAGGTCATGACACCAGGACGGAATGGCTTTGTGTTCCGCTTTCCATTTCGTTGACCGCCTGATTTGTTCTGATACAAAAG
>Ga0209271_10000612_pt1 | contig 12231 bp, 11 predicted proteins | sample tdAd002_FD_187123 | JGI IMG/M metagenome (GOLD analysis project Ga0209271, IMG submission 187123) | Marine sediment microbial communities from the Atlantic coast under amendment with organic carbon and nitrate - tdAd00.2 (SPAdes)... | ecosystem: Environmental > Aquatic > Marine > Coastal >... | reverse complement strand
CCCGTTCCGGATGAGCGTCCGGTTTACGAAGATGTTCTGGCGCTGATCGGATCCATCAGAAAATTACAGGCCGTCAAGGAGGTGAGCATGCTATGCTCCTCCTGGTTTGAACCGCAGCACGGGGAAGATGCATCCGCTGGAATGGAAAAATCTGTCGAATACATGCAACGTCTTCACGAAATCGTCTGCCGCACAAAAACAGAATTTCCCGCCCTGGATCGCGCCGGTTTGTGTAGCCGGGTTTTAGAGATCATCAACCAGCCGAAGATACCCAACGTGATAAAAACGATCGAAGCTCATCTGGATGCCAGCCACATCGAAAATTTATTGGATATCTAGAAGCTATTTCAAAGTTAGCGTTTTATTTTCGAAGACAGAGAAAAGAAAGTTGCAAATGTGTTCTAAAGTTAGAGGTGCCTAAAATGCCTAAAGTGAGCTAAAGTGCCTAAAGTTAATGTCTCGCTGCGCTCCATCTTTTTTATTAAAATGATCGTTCGACCCAGTCGCCAGACCCTGTCATTAGACCCTGAGGTTCTCGAAGGGAGGTTCTCGAAGGGAGGCTCTCGACGGGTAGAATCCCTTAACTTTAGGCACTTTAGATCACTTTTTTCATAAACTAAATTCAATACGTCCGGAGAAAAAATGAACTCAGAAAATCTAGATGACGCAATTGCTGCAGTGGGTGTGATCGGTTTGGGTGTCATGGGGTTGCCCATATCCGTAAATATTGCCAAAGCTGGCTTTGAAGTCAGCGGGTATGACATCTTACCGCCAAGAATCGAGAATCTGGTGGCCAACGGTGGCAAGGCCGCAGGCTCTGCTTTGGAGGCTGCCGGAAAGGCCCAGGTCATAATAACTTCACTGCCCAGCCTTGCCGCTTTTGAAGATGTCGTCTGGGGCCGGCAGGGGATTCTGTCTTCCGGCGCTGAAGGATTGATTGTAATGGAGTGCAGCACGCTGGCGGCCGCTGACAAGCAGCGGGCCGCTGAAGACATGGCAAAAGCCGGTATGGTCCTGCTGGACTGCCCCATCAGCGGCGGATCACGGGCTGCCCAAAAGGATCTGGTTGTCTACGGCAGCGGTCATCACGGGACCTATGAGAAATGTCTCCCAATTGTCAACGCCTTTGCCAGGGCCAACTATTATCTCGGCGAATTCGGAAACGGTACTAAAATGAAACTGGTGGCCAACCTGCTGGTGGCGATTCACAATGTGTCCACGGCCGAAGCCATGGTGTTCGGGATGAAGAGCGGTCTGGATCCGGAAACCATTTTCAAGGTGATGTGTGACAGCTCCGGCCGGTCGCGCATGTTTGAGGTGCGGGGACCGAAGATGGTCGCGGACAATTATCAAAATCCCACTATGCGGGTGGACACTTTTCGAAAAGATCTGGAAATTATCGCCAGGCAAGCAGCCGACATCAATTGCCCGACGCCGCTTTTTACAAGTTGTGCACCCGTTTATTTGGGAGCAATGGCCCAGGGACTTGAAGATCAGGACACCGCGTCAGTATGTGCAGTATTGGAGGAATGGGCGCGGTTAAAGCGGCCGTAAGACTAGAAGCTATCTCAAAAATGTATTTAGCATGCGATGGTACAGTTTTAACCCAATATAAGGTGCTTACAACAAATGAGCTAAAATTAAAAATGATCTAAAATGCCTAAAATTATGGTTTCGCTGCGCTCCATCTTTTATTATTAATATGACAGAATTCCTCAACTTTAGGCATTTTAGCTCATTTTAGTCATTTTAGGCATTTCTAACTTTAGAGCACCTTTGGAACTTTTTTCTCTGTTTTCGAAGATGAACTGCTAATTTTGAGATAGGTTCTAGTCTGTTGGCATCTTTTTCCCAATATTCTCCATGGGAAAAAAGCTCGGGTTTTTTTTGACTTCAGATTCAATGTCCTTTTTGAGTGTCTGAATGTGGGCACGCATGGCCTGTTCGGCCATGTCCGCTTTTCGTTTTTCAAGCGCATCTATAATGGCCTCATGTTCATCAACGGAGAGATTTCGCCTGGCGGTCATTTCAATGGTTTTGAGGCGAACCAGGCCCAGGTGATCGTACAGATTCTGGACCGTTTCAATAAGTTTGGGGTTGTTGCTTGTATGCAGGATTTTGCGGTGAAAAGAAACGTTTGCCAATGCAAATTGCCTGTGACTGACTTTCTCAATATCTCGAAAATCACCAAGTGATTCAAAAATTGAACGGAGTTCTCGAAGATTGGCATTTGAGAAGTGGTCCACAGCCATACGGGCAGCCAGTCCTTCCAGAACCTCCCGGATTTCTAAAATGTGCACGTATTCCTGATAGGAGACTATGACCGGGAAGACGCCATGCCGGGGCACTATCCGAATGAGCCCTTCCTGCTGCAATCTGCTGAGAGCGTGTTTAATGGGTGTGCGGCTCATGTTGAGCGCCTTGCTGATGGACCTTTCAACGAGTGGTTTTTCATGAGAAACTTCGCCGGATACGATCATTTCTTTGAGTTTCTCATAGGCCAGGTTATGCAATTTGCCTTTCACATTATTGTGCGTGTCTTCTTTCATAATTTTTGGATACCAAACTATCAGTTAAGATGTCAATATTTTCAGCTCGAACATAACTAATTAAAAAAATTATTAAATTAATTTTTATATATTTTGAATTGTGCAATCTATTGGAATACCAGCTTATATTTTTACCCCGGCGAAACCCCAAAAAACGGTACGGTAGATCAGGTTGCCGGTTGGCAGATGGTACTTATTTTCAAATTTCCGGTAGCATTATCGTGAGCCTTTGTTGCCATAAGCTTTGCATCAATGGTCTGCTGGCACTAAAAAACGCTAGCTGGTATACCAAATAATTGGCGGCAACCAAAAAGGCTAAAACGATTAAAATACAAATATAATTAATTAGTTATATATATTTACAGTAGTAATTTAAATACTTGTTGACAGGGTAAATGGTTATTGGTATCCAAATCTAATATTCTTTCAACATAAAAAGAATAAAACACATACCCAAATGATATGCGGAGATTGAGCGATGACTCAAAAAGGAGATTTAATTCCGGATCCTTCAATTGAAACCGGGCCCTGGCGGCGGGATCACATCTGGGTAAGCCAGCACAACTTTACTCCGGATCTTGAAAAAAACCGTAAAATGCCTGCCGAGGTGATCATTCATGATTCCACTTTGCGTGATGGCGAACAGGCACCCGGTGTCAGTTTTGATACCGATGATAAAGTCCGTATCGCCACCATGCTGGATGAAGTGGGTGTCCAGTATATTGAAGCCGGCTTTCCACCGGTCTCCCAGCAGGATCGTGATTCGATTCGGGCCATTTGTGATCTCAACCTTAAAGCTGACATCACCTGCTTGTGTCGTGCCATGCGAAACGATATCGATATGTCCGCGGATTGCGGCGTCTGGGGAGTCGTTCTCGAAGTGCCGATCGGTTATCCGCGGCTGATGTACCAGTTCGAATGGCCGGAACAGAAGTTGTATGATCGTGTGATGGATTCCATTACGTATGCTAAAAAGGAAAAGAATTTAGGTGTCTGCTTATTTTTAATCGATACGGCCAGAGCCCGTCTTGAATTTCTCGAACGCCTGCTAAAAGACGCCGTGGCAACCGGCTGCATGGACAGACTCGCAATAGTTGATACCGTGGGTGCAATTGTCCCGGAGGCGGTTGCCTGGCTAACACACAAGATTCGTCAGTGGATCGACATTCCCTTAGAAGTCCATTGCCACAATGACCTGGGGCTGGGTGTGGCAAATACGATTGCCGGGCTAATGGCGGGAGCCCAGATTGCGTCGACAACAGTTGGCGGCATCGGGCAACGTGCCGGGAACGCACCCACCGAAGAAGTCATTATGGCGATGAAAGTGGCTTACGGAGTTCCCTGCTCACTAAAGACAGAAAAACTTGTCGAACTCAGCAAACTGGTCCAGGAACTGAGCGGTTATCGGCACCCGGCTTATCGCCCCGTCGTAGGTGACAATGTTTTTCGGTGGGCCGCCGGAATTCCCACTGCTGCGCTGCTAAAAGAACCTCGAACGGTCGAGGCGTTCGGCCCGGAACTTTTGGGGAAGGAACATCAGATCGAAATCGGCAAAAAGGCCGGCAAGGCCAATATCGTATGGAAAATTAACAAGCTGGAGCTTGCGCCCGTATCCGACGAGCAGGTCGCGCGACTGGTTGATATGGTTAAAGAAAAGGCCACTGAGCTCAAGGATGCGCTGAGTGATGAACAGTTCCGTGAGCTTTACGACTCGGTTACCTGAACAGATTCTATAAAGCCAAGACAGCTGGAAAGCTTGTGTCTCAAATTATCTAACTATCGGAGGATGGGGGTATGGCCGTTCTCAAACATATCTGGCAAAATTTCGACCGCTGGGTAGCCGTTTTCTTAATCGCTTTTTTGACCGTTATTCTGTTTGTCGAAGTTCTTTTCCGGTATTTGCTGTACAAGTCGGTGGGTTGGATCTCCGAATTTTCAGGTTTTATCTTTGTCTGGTTCCTGTACCTATCCGTCAGTTATATAACCGGTCAGAATTCCCACATCCGGGTGCAGATACTCGATCTTTTCACTCCCAAACACTATATCAAGTATGTCGACCTGTGCATGAATTTTCTGTGGCTGGGCTTTAATGTTCTGATGACGTATTACGGTATTCAGCTGGTCTTATCGGTCATCCAATATCCCTTTAAAACACCGATTCTGGATATTTCCATGGCATATCCTTACGCCATCATACCGTTGGCGTTCGGCCTGATGTCGATACGCGTGTCGATAAATATTTACAATGATATCAAAGGAGAAACTAAAGCCAACGACGATTAGCATCGGATAATAAAATATGATTCCGGACACCTTTACGGTTGCACTAATTCTTTTTGGCGGTCTGGCCTTACTGATTTTACTGCGGGTGCCCATCGGATTTGCCCTCGGCATTTCGGGTGTATTGACCCTTTTGTACACCAAGGGCTCCTTCCTGGCCATGGCCCAGACTTACTACGACGCGGTGGACTCGTTTCCGCTGATGGCCATTCCGCTTTTTTTCCTGGCCGGCTCAATTATGGAAATGGGGGGTATCTCCCGCCGATTGGTCGACGTGGCCGAAGCGATGATTGGAAATATACGCGGCGGTCTCGGGATGGTAACCATTCTATCTTCCATGTTTTTCTCAGCCATATCCGGTTCCGGCCCTGCAACAACAGCAGCGGTTGGCGGTGTGATGATTCCTGCCATGAAGCGGCGTAATTACGAGCGCAATCTGGCAGCCGCAATTGCCGCTACCGGTGGTACCATGGGCGTTCTCATCCCCCCCAGCATTCTACTGATCCTTTTTGGTGTGAGTGCCGATGAGTCCATTACAAAACTGTTTATTGCCGCCATGCTGCCGGGAGTGGTGATCGGTTTCAGTCTGATGATAGCGGTCTATATTATTTGCCGCATAAAGGGGATTAAAACCATTGAAGAACGGTTTTCAATGGGAAGACTTTTTAGGACCATCTGGCACGGAAAATTTTCCATCCTGGCACCCGTTATTATTCTCGGCGGAATTTATGCCGGGGTCTTTACACCCACGGAAAGCGCGGTGGTCGCTGTGATTTACGGATGGTTTGTTGCCACGTTTATCTACCGGGAATTGAAGTTCAAGAATTTCTTAAAGGCGCTTGACTTTACGGTCAATGTAACCGGAAAACTGGGCATCATCTGGGCCGTTTCCAAAGCCTACGGGGAAATCATGACCCTTTATCAGATCCCGCTTGTTTTGAGTCAATATATCCTGGAGATCACACAGGATCCTTTTTTGATTCTGGTTCTGATCAGCGTGTTCCTCACGTTTATCGGCATGTGGATGAATTCCATTGCCCAGGTTATCATTTTTACACCCATTTTTTTGCCGGTTATTACCACGGTCGGGATATCACCGATTCATTTTGCGATCATTTTTGTGGTCAACGCCGAGGTCGGTTTTTTAACACCGCCCCTGGGCACCAACCTGTTTGTTTCCATGGAAATTGCCGATTCCAACCTGGGCGGGGTGGCCAAGAGCGTAATTCCACTGTTGGGGGTACTGTTTCTCATGATTCTGGTGATCATACTCTTTCCGCAAATCAGTCTGTTTTTGCCGGAATTGCTGGCACGCTAAGAATCAAATCGTTTCTTATAACCCATTCATTATAAGGAGGCACTATTATGCGCAAGAAGGGTCAATTTATAAGTCTAATGTTGACTGTTTTGTTTGTCTTTTCAGCGTCAACGGCACTGGCAGGTAAATACAACATTAAGTTAGCCCACAACCTACCGGCAACCGAGACATCACTTTATCACCAAGCCGCATTGAAATTTAAGGAACTGGTCGAGAAAAACAGCAATGGCCAAATTACGGTCCAGATTTTCCCCGGTGCACAGCTCGGCAGTGATATGAGCGTCGCCAAAAAAGTCCAGAGCGGTGCAATTGAGGCCGAAATACTGACGGCCAACAAATTGGGCTCCTTTTTTCCGGAAATGGATTTGTATGCCCTGCCGTTCCTTTTGAAAGATTTCGACGTCGCTGCCAAAGTTTTCCAGCAATCGATACATCAAAAGGTTATCAAAGAGCTGGAAGAAAAAACCGGTTTTAAATCCCTTGCCTTTGTTGGTGCCGGTTTTCGTAATATAACCAACTCCAAGCATCCGGTTAATAAACCCGAAGATTTAAGGGATCTAAAAATCCGGGTACCCAAAAATAAAATCGAGATTGCCGCATTCAAAGCCCTGGGAGCCAATCCGGTAAACATCCCGGGCAGTGAACTTTTCAGTGCTTTGCAGCAGGGAGTTGTGGACGGTCAGGATGGATCCGCGGAGTGGGCCTATGCCAAAAAAGTATATGAGGTTCAAAAATATCTGTCGGTTACCCATCACCAGTTGTCGACTTCAACGCTGATGATAAATGCCAGGTATTTTTATTCACTGCCTTCAGATCTGCAGAATGTTCTTTTAAAAGCTGGTGCTGAAACCCAGACTTACTGGCAGAAAGCCTCCAAAGCTGCCGACAAAAGCGTTATCGAACGGTTTAAATCCCAGGGGATGGCGGTTATATATCCGGACCTGCAGCCGTTCATCGATCGGGTCCAGTCGGTGTATACCGAATTTGCCGACCGTGTCGGCGGTTTGGATAGAATCAAGGCGGTTCAGGCGGTCAAATAATTTTCCCGATCATTTAGAAGAATTAAATTTATATACCGGTTTTGGCAAACATATCAACGGGAGGGGCTGTCGGAGCTGATAGCCCCTCTGCAACGAATAACGTGCGGGTTCAGTTGTTTTTTTAAATTCCGGGAAGACCACCAACCGGATGGGGGAGGTTTTGTCTATGGGTTCAAAATTAAAGGTCGTCATCACCGATCACCGATTTGCAAACATTGAGATACAGCAGAAAGTTCTGTCCGAGATTGAGGCGCAATTGGTAGTGGGACAGGCCAAATCGGAAGATGAGATTATCGAAATCTCCAGGGATGCCCACGGGATTCTGGTGGCCCGTTCCAACATTTCCGCCAAAATCATCCATGCTCTGGAAAATTGTAAGGTCATGGTCCGGTACGGCGTCGGTGTCGACAATATCGATGTCCCGGCGGCAACCCAAAAGGGTATCATGGTGAGCAATGTGCTGGATTATTGTGTCGATGAAGTCGCTGATCATGCGCTTGCTTTGATTCTCAGTCTGGCCCGGAAGATCGTTTTCTCAGCCCGGCGAGTGCAAGCCGGTGAATGGACCATTCAAAACCTCAAACCCTTAAAAAGACTTTGCGGACAAACCGTGGGTGTTGTCGGCTACGGGCGCATCGGCAAGTTGCTGGCGAAGAAGGCATCTGCTGTCGGTTTCAAGGTGTTGGCCCACGATCCATTTGTAGGGGCAGCCGGGTCCGAAGCTGACGCCGTAACGTTTGTACCGCTGGAAACCATTTTAAGAGAATCGGATTTTGTTTCGCTGCACACCCCGCTGACAGAAGATACGGCCGGAATGATCGCAAAGAAGCAGCTGGACCGGATGAAAGACAGCGCCTGCCTTGTTAACGTAAGCCGAGGGGCACTGGTTGATGAAGCTGCTTTGATAGCTGCCCTGGAGGAAAATCGTATCGCCGGAGCAGGGCTGGATGTGCTGGTGGAAGAATCGGCCAACCCGGACCATCCATTACAAAAGATGGAGCAGGTAATCGTGACATCCCATACCGCTTTCTATTCCGAAGAAGCCATACAGGACCTGCAGCGAAAAGCCGCCCAGAAGGTTGTGACCGCCCTTTCAGGCCAGATTCCTGAACCGCTGGTAAACCCGGAGGTTTTAAAAATCATCCAAAAATAATTGTTCGGGATGATGTGCAAATTCAAGATGTCTGCGTTTGTTTAAATACGTGTCCAGGCGTAATCCTGGTCATGAATCACGTGTTTTTCATTTCCGGGCCGTCGGTCCACATATATTTTACCTTCTTTCATAACAATCTTAATTTTTTGCTTTTCCTGCAGGATGCGAATATTTTTCAGCGGATTTCCATCGATTGCGATGATATCGGCATATTTTCCGGTTTCCAGCGTACCGGTCTCTTTGCCGAGCCGAATGGCCTCAGCTGTATTTTTGGTGGCGGTTTGAATGGCTTGCATGGGCGTCATGCCGTAATCGACATATATTTCAAGCTCGCCCGCGTTGGATCCCATCTCGGGATCCAATTGGGTGTCAGTGCCCATGGCAATTGTAACACCGGCCTCGATAAATCGCTGAAAGGTTTCTTTGGTGTAGGGTTGCAGCGATTTCATTTTGTTTAATGTGAACGCTGAGGTCCCGATACGTCTTCTGACTTCAATGGCCCGGTCAGAGCGGTGCATTAAGGTCGGCACAATCGGTTTTTTTTCGGATACCAGCATTTCGATGGCCTCATCGTCGGTAAACACACAATGATCAATGGTGTCTGCCCCGGCTTTCAAAGCCATTTTCTGTGCGCTGGGCGTGAAACAGTGGCAGGCGCAGTGTTTGTCCAGGGCATGCGCTTCATCCACAACTGCGTCCAGTTCTTCCTGGGTCATGTTGCGGACATCCGGGGCCTCTTTGTCCGTACCGCCGCCGCCGGATGCGCAGGTTTTTATAAAATCAACCCCGGTCCTTAATTGCTGCCGGGCGAGTTTGCGCAGTTCCCAGGGGCCATCCGCAGTCGCATCCGGTTCTCGGCGACAACCGCGGGGCACGATCAGGTCAAGATGAGACCCGGTCATGGTGGCATAACCGCCGACGACCAGACGGGGGCCGGCGAAGATGCCTGCAGCTATGGCGTCGCGAAGCGCAACCAGTTCAGCAGAGTTGTGACCACCGTATGCATTCGGCCAGGGATGATCTCTCAGGGTTGTAAATCCCATTTCAAACATGATTTGCTGATGCAGCAGGGCGTAAAGCATTTGCAAAGGGGGGGTAACTTCAAGCTGGGCGATACGATAATTTTTAAAGGTCAGCACATTATGAGATGAGCAGTGCAGATGGATATCCATCAGCCCCGGCATCAGGGTGTATTCGGACAGATCGAGCTCAATTGCATCTGCCGGAATGTTTACAGCTCCCTCGGCCCCAATTTCTTTGATGCGCTTTTTTTCGACAATAACCACCGGGTTTTTTAGGACATCACCACCATTGCCGTCGATTAATATGCGTCCCTTTATAACGGTTGTGTTTTCTTTCATTTTTTCCTCAATTTCGTTTGAATTGCTTATATGTTTCATCCTTCTTTGAATACGCAGGGCTGGACCCTCAGAGCTTGAATACCAAAAATTGTCTTTGAAAGCAAGCCAGAGCATAAATTTAATATATGATTGAATTTATACAAAAATATTAATATTTAGTTAACAAAAAGACGAAGAAATTGGAATACCAAAAGTATATTGACAAGCGCTCTGATGAGCAGTAAGTGCATTATAATTGGCAACCCTGCTCAGCCTTGAAATATCCGGAAAGTAAGGACCCACTTACGAAAACTATTTGCGAGGACACGTATGGACAAGCCTAAAATTTTTGTCACCCAGCCTCTGGAGGAATCGGCCCTTAAAAGACTGCAAGCGGTCATGGACGTTCAAATCCACCCCGACGCATCAAAATCGATTTTAAAGGATGACCTGATCAAAGGGGTTCGGGCAGCCGATTATCTGTTCTGTCGTCTGGGGGATATTGTTGACGCCGAAGTGATTGCGGCCAATGCGGATTTGAAATTAATTATCACCATGGCAACTGCATCTGCCAATATAGACATGCAAGCCGCGACCCGTCATAAAATACCGGTTGCCGGTCGCAGGGTACCGTCAAGCGGTTTTGAACCGGACAGTATTATCGAAGAGACCGCCGACATGGCCTGGACCCTGCTGATGTCCGTTGCCCGCCGCGTCATCGAAGGAAATGAACTGGTTCGAGAGGGGATATTTCCGGGTGGGCAATCTCCTTATATGATCGGTGCGAAAGTCTGCGAAAAGACCCTGGGTATCGTGGGGCTGGGTAAAGTCGGCAAAGCAATGGCCAGACGTGCAAAAGGATTCAATATGAAGATCCTTTATTACGATATGCAACGCTTTGCGGAAGCGGAAAGCGAGTTGGGGGTCGAATATATTTCCTTTGAGGACCTGCTCAAAGAATCGGATTTTGTTACACTGCATCCTTTATACACCCCGGAAACACACCATCTCATCAGCACAAAAGAATTGTCTTTGATGAAACCGACCGCTTTTCTGATCAATACATCGCGGGGTCCGGTGGTGGATCAAGCGGCCCTGGTCGAGGCCCTCCGGAAAAAAGAAATCGCGGGTGCCGCTCTGGATGTGTTTGAAGGCGAACCGCACCCCGCGCTGCCCGAGGACTTTGTTGCCATGAAAAACGTGGTGCTGACGCCCCATTTTGGAAGCGCCGTCGCCGAGAAACGCGAAATAATGTCAAATACCGTGGTGGATATGATTTTGGATTTTATGAATGGGAAACGGCCCGCCACGCTTTTTAATCCGGAAATTTATGAAAAGGAGGTAAAGTCATGAATGATCTGACCCTTGATAAGGCTTCTCTTATTGTCGATAAGGCTCTGGAAAAAGGAAGAGAAATGGGATTCGTGCCCTTGACCGTTGTGGTACTGGATGCCGGTGGGCAGCTCAAGGTGCTCAAACGTGAAGACGGTTCAAGTCTGCTGCGCCCCGAAATTGCCATGGGAAAGGCCTGGGGAGCTCTTGGCATGGGTTTTGGCGGACGTGAACTCGCGCGGCGCGCGTCGAACAATCCGATTTTTTTCGGGGCGCTGTCTGATATGTCCGGCGGGCGCATGGTTCCCAATCCCGGAGCTGTGTTAATTCGCTCTGATTCAGGGGATATTCTGGGCTCCATCGGTATCAGCGGCGATACGGCTGGAAATGACGAAATTTGCGCCGTATACGGAATCGAAGCGGCCGGCCTCACGGCAGATACGGGCGATTAAAATCCATCCCAATCCGTGTACCAAATAACAAAATGACGATGGTTGCAGGTGCCAGGCCAAAGTAGGTTTCAGGTGTCAGGTATCGGGTGTCAGCAAACAGATGACTGAGGGCAGAAAATAGCACCGCTTTTGTCTACGGCCGTCTGTTTTCAGCGCTCGACTCGGCTGAGCCGTTTAGCCCTGAGTTCACGGCCGATGGGCTTGCCGCAGGCTGTCCTCTGTATCTTCCTGACACCTGACACCCGACACCTGAAACCTAAAATAAGCGAAATCGGCAATCTAAATAACGTGAAAGGATTCAGGCAAGGTAGGCAATTGGAAGGGCGCGCAAGGAAGGGCTTGACAACTGGTATGATGAGTAATAGGTGTATGATGACATGCAAAAAAGCCCGGTTAAAATAAGAAAAGTATCGGCGGTCGATGCGATCGAAACCTATTTAAAAACGCAAATAGAAGAAGGCGCACTTAAACCGGGCGAACAGCTGCCGAGCGAAAGAACCCTCCAGGAAATAATGGGTGTCAGCCGCTTTACCTTAAGAGAAGCCCTGGCCCGGCTGACCGCTCTGGGTATCATTTCAATCGCCCATGGCAAGGGTGCCTTTGTAGCGGAAGAGATGAGCCCTACCAGTCTGGAAGATGTCTTCTTACCCTTATTTGCCAGTCGACGTGATAAAAATGTTAGCGACTTTTTTGAAGCACGCATGATTATTGAAAGTGAAATCGTCAGATTATGTGCCAGGCGCCGCAAACCGAAAGATCTGAAACGA
>Ga0209271_10000611_pt1 | contig 12285 bp, 12 predicted proteins | sample tdAd002_FD_187123 | JGI IMG/M metagenome (GOLD analysis project Ga0209271, IMG submission 187123) | Marine sediment microbial communities from the Atlantic coast under amendment with organic carbon and nitrate - tdAd00.2 (SPAdes)... | ecosystem: Environmental > Aquatic > Marine > Coastal >... | reverse complement strand
ATTGCTGAAACCAAAATTAAGAGACATCCACATATTCTGAGTCCCTTAGTTACCTGATTGGCAAATTTCTCTCCATTATCCTTTTGTAATTTTTGGTAATTATTCTTACTAAATGAAAGGGCAAGGAGGTGAGCTCCGAAAACAACAAATGAAATTGAAAATATAAGGCTAATATTTACTCCCATTTTTAAATTGAAGATAACTTGCCATTGTTTTGCCCATTATTAGGCTATTTCCGTTTAACAATATTGCATATTATCTTTAATTGTTCTTTATTAAAAAATCTTTGATATTTTGAAAAATTTTGTCTGTCTCTCTTACATCATGCCATATAATTTCCGGGTCATTATTAAACCAGGTATATTGCCTTTTTGCATAACGTCTGGTGTCGCGTGCCAGCAACTCAAGTGTTTGCTCCCAGCTCCAATTGCCTTCAATAAAATTTATCATATGACGATAACCGATGGACTGCATTGATTTCAATTTATTGTCATAGCCCATGGCGAGTAAATTTTCAACTTCAGGAAGCAGGTCTTGTTCGGTCATTTGCTGAACCCGCAGATCAATGCGGGCATAGAGTTCTTTTCTCGGCCGTGTTAATCCTATTTTTAGTGCCTGGTAGCGCAGATTTTTCTTGGATTGATTTGCCAGATGTTTTGACCAGGGTATACCTGTGGAATAAAATATTTCAAGTCCCCTGAGAATTCTCTGGACATCGTTGGGGTGGATACGTTGTGCAGATTCAGGATCAAATTCTGCGAGTTCATTATGCAGTTTCTTGCTTCCCTCTTCTACCAGCCTTTCCCGTAAATTTTGTTTAATTGTGTCTGTTTTTTTTGGGGTTGTTGCCGATTCCTTCTCAGATCCGACAAGTTCATCAAATACTCCATTGAGCAAACCTTTTAAGTAAAGCCCTGTTCCACCAGTCAGGAGGGGAATATTTTTATGTGAATAGATTGACTGGATAGCTTCTTCAGCGTCCCTGACAAATGTCCCGAGGGTGTAATCTTCATCAGGATCAACAATATCGATAAGATAATGAGGTATGCGGGATCTTTCAGCAATCGTAGGTTTTGCAGTGCCAATATCCATATGCCTGTATATCTGCATGGAGTCAACACCAACTATCTCGCAGGAAAACCGTTCGGCAATCTGCAAAGAGAGTTCCGTCTTTCCCACCGCTGTCGGTCCACACAGGACAAGCAGAAGATGATCAGGGATTGTAGTCTCTTCTTTATTCATGAAATATGCAGGCTAGTCTAAAATTATATGATCTAGCAACCGGTCGAGTTTTTTAGGGCCAATCCCGGTTATGTGCAAGAGTTCATCCTTTGATCTGAATGGTCCCTTATTATTTCTTCTAAGAACGATTCTTTCGGCCAACTTAGGACCAATCCCAGGCAATGTGCTCAGAATTTCTTTTTCAGCACGGTTTATGGAAATTGGCTGGAAGAAGATGTTTGCTACTGCAGGCGGAAGATTGACTGATCGGGGTACATCAGATGTATACTGAAAGGCTGCTACCCTGGAATCAAATTCCGGCGAAGCTGATGTTATGGTCATAAGGGGCAGCAATTCCGGGAAGGTTTCTTCCAATTGCTCCGGAGTGAGAAGGTATAACCCTTCTTTAATCTCAGGTGATCCTGTTATCCAGACATATGTTTCAGCTGTGTCTGATGGTGGTGTTAAATATTTTTGAAATAAAGAGGATTGGCTGGAGAAAATACTAACGGCAAGAAGGCAGAGACCAAGGACAAGAAAAACCGGAATGTTTTCCGCTAAGTTCTTTTGCAGCTTACTATCTGCTGACTGAAGAACATCTGGTTCATTAGCTCTGTTTTTTTTCATCCTTCATGAGTTTGTAGGTGATAGAATCAACCAATGCTTGCCAGCTTGCCTCAAGAATATCATGAGAAACCCCTACCGTTCCCCATTCTGATTCCTGATCGCGTGACTGGATTAGGACACGCACCATGGCTCCTGTGCCATGTTCACCTGAGAGTACCCGTACCTTGTAATCAGCCAATTCCATGTCTTTTAGCTTTGGATAGAAACGTGTCAGAGCTTTTCTCAATGCCTTATCCAGTGCATTAACAGGCCCATCACCGAGTGCAGCAGTGTGTACTTCACCTTCATCTCCTACAACAATCCGAATTGTAGCCTCATCCTTGGATGGTTCATCCATACTGGCTTTTTGGCTTATTACCCTGAAACCTTTAAGATCAAAATAATGGCGTCTCGTACCCAGTGCCTTTCTCATCAGGAGTTCAAAAGAGGCCTCAGCCCCCTCGTATTGAAAACCCTGATTTTCGAGCTCCTTAAGCTCCTGGACAATCTGACTGACTGCGGGATCTTTACTGTCCAGATTGAGTCCGAATTTTTTGGCCTTATGTAAAACATTACTCTTGCCTGACTGGTCAGATATGAGGATACGCCTTACATTCCCCACCCTTTCCGGTTCTATGTGTTCATAGGTAATTGGATTGCGTTCTACCGCCTGGACATGTATTCCACCTTTATGGGCAAATGCTGACCTGCCGACATAGGGCTGGTACTTATTATGGGGCAGATTGGCAAGTTCATTGACAAAACGGGCAGTCTCATGCAAACGCTCAAGTTTTTCCGCTGCTTTGAACCGGCAATTCATCTTCAGTGCCAATCCGGCAATAATGGAGGTAAGGTTGGCGTTACCGCATCGTTCTCCAAAGCCGTTCATGGTTCCCTGGATATGGGATATACCCATTGAAACTGCCACCATGGAGTTGCCTACAGCTGTTTCAGAATCATTATGGGCATGTATACCTAAAGGTATTGAGTTGCCCTTGCTTTCAAGATGACTATATAAAGCTTCAATAATAGCAGGGATCTCGTTGGGCAGAGTGCCACCGTTGGTGTCACAGAGCACCAGGCATTCAGCACCCCCTTCTACAGCCTTATCAATAGTAGCCAGGGCATATTCGGTATTTTGTTTAAAACCATCAAAGAAATGCTCAGCATCATAGAACAGATGTTCGACATGGGGCTTCAGATATTGCAGAGACTCAACAATAATAGTGAGATTATCCTCAAGTCCGATGCGCAGCGCATCCCTGACATGGACATCCCATGTTTTTCCGAAAATGGTAATCCCTGGTGTTTTTGCAGCAATTAATGCCTGCAGATTAGGATCCTGATCTGCAGGCTTACTGAAGTTTCTGGTGGAGCCGAAAGCAGTAAGTTTGGCATGCTTCAGGGTCTGATTTTGCATGGCCTTGAAAAATTCAACAGCACTGGGATTTGAGCCGGGCCATCCACCTTCTATAAAATCTATGCCAAGCTCATCAAGTTTCAGACTGATGCGGACTCTGTCCTCAACCGACAGGTTGAAATTCTCAGCCTGGGTGCCATCCCTTAATGTCGTGTCGTATATATCTATCTTATGATTCATAATAGTAGGAAATTTTTATGTATTTTATTGAATGTCAACCCTTTCCAGGGCAAAAGCATCGTGAAGTGCCCTGATTGCCAGTTCAGTATATTTCTCTTCAATAACGCAGGATACCTTAATTTCAGAGGTGCTGATCATCATAATGTTAATGCCTTCATTCGCCAAAACATGGAACATGGTTGATGCGATACCTGAGTTGTTGCGCATGCCAACGCCCACGATGGAAACTTTTGCGATATTATCCGCACCGCTTACATTTTCAGCACCAATATCCGCTGCTATTTTTTTAACTAATTCCATCGCTTTCCTGAAATCCGGCCGGGGTACTGTAAAGGTCATGTCCGTCAAGTCCCCTGCCCTGGTATTCTGGATAATCATATCCACCACAATACCGGCATCTGAAATGGGCATGAAAATTTTTGAAGCGATGCCAGGGTTATCAGGCACCTTGGTGATGGTAATCCTCGCCTCATTTTTATTATACGTCACTCCAGAAACCAACATGGATTCCATTGCTTTATCCTCCTCGACCACCCATGTTCCTTCAGTATCAACAAATGTCGACCTGACATGCAGTGGAACTTTATATCTTTTTGCCAAACCAACTGACCTGATATCGAGCACCTTGGCACCTAAGCTGGCTAACTCCAACATTTCGTCATATGAGATGCGATCAATCTTACGGGCTGAAGCGCATACGTTAGGATCAGTTGTAAAAACACCTTCAACATCAGTAAAGATTTCACACTGGTCAGCTTCAAGGGTTGCTGCAAGTGCAACTGCAGTGGTGTCCGAACCTCCTCTGCCCAGTGTGGTAATATCACCATTTTCGTCAACACCTTGAAAACCTGCGATAACAACTATTTTCCCTTGTGCAAGATGTTTTTTTACCTTATCCGTATCAACGGATTCGATTCTTGCCTTGGTGTGCATACTACTGGTGAGTATTTTAACCTGATCGCCAAGAAAGGAGATTGCATCAAATCCTGCAGCCTTTACCGCCATGGCAAAAAGAGATATGGTCACCTGTTCACCGGTTGACAGCAGCACATCCATTTCGCGGGTGTCAGGTTGTTCTTGCACGCTATTTGCAAGTGATATTAAACGATCGGTTTCACCTGACATTGCAGAGAGCACAACAACCATCTGGTTTCCCTTGCTTCTGTAATTGAGAACATGCTCGGCAACGGCCTTTATTTTTTCAGGTGAGCCTACTGAGGTCCCACCATATTTTTGAACGATTAACGACATTTTATGAGAACTTTTTAATTAATAAAATTGTAAGGCTGTAAGACAGAACAATGTAAACTTTATTGCCAAAAAAGCAACTATGTTTCCGCTTGGGTTGTGTTATAATGCGAGTCTATAATATTTCCAGACAAAAACAAACTTGTAATCCCTTTTAGATATTGTTAAAAAACCGCAACACTATAACAATAAAAAACTAAGACACCGTTTATACAGCAAAAGATTTAGAATAATGGATTCTGGAAAAATATTAATGAGTTTAACGGTCTCACTGGCAATCTGGATTGGGATTGTCCTTGTTTTACTGTTAGCTCAAAACGATTTTAATGACAATGCCATTGCGGTTCCTATTTCTGCCAATCTTGAAGAACAAAGCCATGCCCAGATCAATATCCCCAGTCCTGACCTAGCAGCAACCTTATTAGCAGAGACGTCATCTGCCATTCAAACTGAAATTGCCGGCGAAATAAAAAAAGGCGAAAGTTTTGATCTGGCCATGAAGCGGCTCATGGTGTCGAATACTGTCAGGTGCGACATCATAAAAGGTTTTGCTAAATCGCTTGATTTTAAAATGCTGCAACCTGGTGATCGCTTCACTATTGTTTTAGAGCAGGATAATTCCATCGCCCGGGCAACGTATGAATCCGGACTATTAAATACCCATATTTTAAAACGCAATGAAGATGGTAATTATTGGGCTGCCAGGCAGGCGGTCCCACTGGAATACAGGGTTGAAAGACTTTCCGGTGATATTGTTTCGTCACTTTATGCTGCATTTTCTAAATTGGGTGAAGAGCCCAAACTCATTCACGCCTATGCTGATATTTTTGCCTCTAAAATCGATTTTAACACGGAAACCAGAGCAGGTGACAGATTTGAACTTCTGGTGGAAAAGTATTTTAAAGGTGATGTCTTTGTGGGATATGGAAAAATCCTGGTGGCCCGTTATCAGAAACAGAATAATGAGTATCAAGGATATCACTTTGCTTCTGAAAACACACCTGCCGGGCATTTTGATCAGAATGGAGAGGCATTGGGAACCTGGTTCATTCGGTCACCGATTCCGTTTGGCCGGGTAACATCCCGGTTTACCATGAGACGTAAGCACCCTATAGATGGTATTGTAAAACCTCACCTCGGGGTAGATCTGGCAGCACCAAGAGGTACATCGGTCATGGCAACGGCAGAAGGAAGAGTGGAGTACATTGGCAGAAAGGGAGGTTTTGGAAAAACGGTCATCCTGCGACACCATGGTGGGTATAAGACATATTACGGACACTTGAACGGGTACAAAAAGGGTTTGAAAAAAGGCAGCACCGTCCAGCAGAAAGACATTATCGGCTATGTTGGGTCGACAGGCATATCCACCGGACCTCATCTTGACTACCGTATCCGGTATAATGGTGTTTTCAGGAATCCATTCGGTATAAAATTTAAGGCAAAAACTGTATTGCAAGATGAGGAATTGGCCATTTTTCTCCAATCGAGTGCCGAGATTACCGAACTGTTTAATGCTGACACAGGTGAGAAAACCTTGCTGGTCAAAAATATAACTTTGACCGAAGACCATTTGATTTCCTTTCTATAATTAACAGTTGATGTTAACTATTAGCCCTTTCAACGTTGTCCTGGTAGAACCGGAAATCCCCCCCAATACAGGGACCACAGCCAGGTTGTGTGGAGCAACCGACACAGTCCTTCATCTTGTTAAACCCCTTGGGTTCAGCACCGATGATAAGCATCTGAAACGTGCAGGTTTAGATTATTGGAAATATGTGAAAATTATTTACTGGGAAAGTTTTGATGATTTTTTAACAGCCCAGGATGAAAAAAAACTTTATTTTTTCACCAAAAAAACTGATAGACCATATACAGAAACTGAATTTAAACCGGGAGATTTCCTTATTTTCGGCAAGGAAACGAAAGGTTTGCCGGAAGAGATAATTAAACTGTATATAGAGCGCTGTTACACAATACCGATGAGCAATAACAATATACGAAGTCTTAATCTTGCCAATGCCGCAGGCATAGTTTTGTACGAAGCTCTGCGCCAACAATCTCTATGGTAAGGTTTGCATCTGCCATATCTCCAGGACGTTTTTGTGGAAAAAAATTATCATTTAATTATGTCATAACACTAAATATGGAGGATTTTTCTCATGCCTGACCGCATTTACAATTTCAGCGCTGGTCCTGCTACCCTGCCCCATGAGGTACTGGTTCAGGCTGCAAAAGATATTGTCAACTTCAATGATAAAGGAATTGGGCTGATAGAGATGAGCCATCGCAGCAAGGAATTCATTGAGGTTGTTGATGAGTGTGAATCTCTGCTCCGTGAACTGATGAGTATACCGGACAATTACAAGGTCCTCTTCTTGCAAGGAGGAGCCTCGACTCAGTTTGCCATGGTGCCGATGAACCTGCTCCAACCGGGAAAATCAGCCACGTATCTGAATACCGGCACCTGGTCTAAAAAGGCTATTAAGGAGGCAAAACTATTCGGCAATGTCGATGTTGCCTATTCCAGCGAAGATACTCTTTTTGACAGGGTCCCTTTACCGGATGAATATGAGGCAACAGCGAATGCAGAATACCTCTATTTTGTATCGAACAACACAATTTACGGGACACAGTTTCATCAGTTCCCGGAAACTGATACTGATCTGGTATGTGACATGTCTTCTGATATTCTGGCAAGAACGGTCGACGTCAACCGTTTCGGGATTATTTTTGCCGGTGCCCAGAAAAATATGGGACCAGCCGGCTGTACAGTGGTTATTATCCGCGAAGATCTGTTAAATAATGCACCGGACAGCATTCCTACAATGTTTCGTTATAAAACCCATGCCGAAAAAGGCTCAATGTTCAACACTCCTCCATGTTTTTCTATATACACAATCGGCCTTGTTTTGAAATGGCTGAAGAACCTGGGCGGGCTGCCATCCATTGAAAAAATGAATCTGGAAAAGGCAGAGTTGCTTTACCAGGCTATTGACAACAGTGATTTTTATACGGGCCATGCCCGGTTTGATTCACGATCAATAATGAATGTTACCTTTAATCTGCCGACACCGGAGCTGGAAGCACAGTTTATCCAGGAAGCGGCAGCTGTTTCGTTTGATGGCCTGAAAGGACACCGATCTGTTGGCGGTTGCAGAGCTTCTATCTATAATGCTTTTCCCAGAGAGGGAGTTGAAAAACTGGTGGATTTCATGGTTGCATTTGAAAAGAAAAACAGTTGATATATTTTGCATTACGAAGGTAATATAATTCGCCCTCCCAGTGAGGCCAACTCCATTATTCTGCAAGTTTCCGTCGGTTGTTCACACAATAAGTGCACGTTCTGCGGTCCATACAAAGGTGTGCGTTTCCGCATTAAGGATTCAGCAATTATTAACGAAGATATTGCTTTTGCTGCAAGGTATTGCAAACAGCAGAAAAGGGTATTTATCGGAGATGGTGATGCCCTGATCATACCAACGGATCGTTTGGCAGAGATTTTTTCCAGTATAAGAGAGAACCTGCCCTGGGTAAACCGTATCAGCCTTTATGGCAACACCAGGAGTATACTGAGAAAAAATAATGAAGAGTTTCTGCGCTTGAAAAAGCTTGGCCTGGACAGGATTTACATGGGACTTGAGAGCGGGCATAATCCTACCTTGAAAAATATTCGAAAAGGAGTAAATGCGGAGCAGATGATTGAGGCGGCAGGAATGGTTCGAGAAGCAGACATCTTTTTGTCCGTCACTGTGTTGCTTGGTATTGCTGGTATTGCCGAATCTGAAATCCATGCTTCTGAATCAGGCCGTGTTTTGACAGATATGAAACCGAACCAGATCGCAGCCTTAACTTTGATGCTTCTTGAAAATACACAACTTTATGAAGATGCTGTTTCCGGTTCTTTTCAATTGCCTGACCAGAGAATGCTCCTTGGGGAACTGAAAACAATGGTGCAATATATCAACCTTGACCGTGTACAGTTTCAGGCCAATCATGCCTCTAATTATTTGCCGATTTCAGGAAGATTGCAAAAGGATAAAAATAAAATACTACAAATCATTGAAGATGGTCTTGCAGGCAGACAGTATCTGAAAGCAGAATGCCAGAGGGCTCTCTGATAATCTATGAATAAAACAGACATTACAGATTTTTCTTTATCACAGCTGACTGATTTTGTTGAGAGTCTGGGGTTGCCGACTTATCGGGGCAGCCAGATTTTTGCCTGGCTGTATCGTCCCAATATAACCGATTTTTCTCAAATGACTGACCTGACAAAGGACCTTCGTGAGACATTAGCGGCCCGGGCCAGTTTTGATTGGCCTGAAATTGCAGATGTTGAATGCTCAAAGGATGGTACTGTCAAATACGGATTTAAGCTTAAGGACAATAATTATATTGAATCAGTCCTTATCCCTGAAGACGGCAGAAATACCCTGTGTGTTTCTTCTCAGGTGGGTTGTGCGATGGGTTGCGAGTTTTGTCTGACAGGAGGTATGGGATTCAAACGTAACTTGTCGCCCGGCGAGATAGTTGGCCAGGTTGTCAGGGTCCGGAACCGGCTCCATGATGATGAGGACACTGAGGTGGTATTAAATAATCTCGTGTTCATGGGAATGGGAGAACCCCTGGCAAACTTTGATAACCTTTTAGTTGCTCTGGAGATTCTAACTTATCAGCGCGGCCTTAATTTTTCTGATCGCAGGATTACGGTCTCCACCTGTGGCCTGGTACCTAAAATCAAGGAGTTGGGGCAGAAAACAAGAGTAAATCTGGCTGTTTCTCTTCATTCCGTTGATGATTCGGCTCGCTCAAAATTGATGCCCATCAATAATAAATACCCGGTAGCGGAGTTGCTTGAAGCCTGCAAGAATTTTCCCATGCCGAAACGCAAGCGCATCATGTTCGAATATATTCTCATAAAGGATCTTAATGATTCTATTTCAGATGCAGAAATTCTGGCCGAAAGGCTCAAGGACATACCCTGTAAGATTAACCTGCTGCCATATAATGAAACCAGTGCCCTTTCTTATCAGAGACCTTCAGATAAGAAAATTGAGCTATTCCAGAAAACACTCTGGAAAGCAGGATATACTGTTCTTGTTCGTTCGAGCCGGGGTTCTGATATTTCTGCTGCCTGTGGCCAGTTGGCCGGCAAAATGAATTCTTGATATTTAATTGAAGAATATTGTAATTTGGTTTTTAATAATTAAATTCTAAAATTTAAAAAAACAGTTTATCATCCTGTTATCAAGGTGTATTATAATAAATTGTTTATCTTTTTCACCTGGCAGTCAGTTTGCAAGCCCGAATTAAATTAGGAGAACAGTATGGATTTGCAAGAAGCAATGCGGAAAAACTTTAGAATCAACGTCAAGGGAAACAGTGACATCACCGTTAAGATCAATGATGCAAAATATGAAGTTTTCGACGTTGTTGACAATGGCATTGGGATAATATTCAGTCCTGAGGATATCTTAATCGCTGTTGGTGATGAACTGCCAATTGAATTAACAATTAAGGAGACGACTCATAACCTGCAAGGGATGGTGGTCCATATCAGTCCGGAAGGACCTGAAAAGTCACTCTGTGGTATAGAGTTTATCAACATTGATAAGAATTCGAAAGAGAAACTGATGCAGTACATCCAAACCTGTAAAGAAAGAATATTCAAGTAAGGGCAACTGGTACTATTATTGCATTTATTAAGGACAAGGGTGTCCCAATCTCAAATTGTTAATCAGGCTCTTCTCTTAATTCTAAAAGAATATGAGGCAAGAGGCGAGAATAGCATGTTGGTTCGCTCCATTATACAGAAGACTTGATTTTGTTTGATATAGGTTTCCTGCTTTATAATAACTCAAATATTTGGAGGCGGTAGAATGCTTGTCATTTGTCCTCATTGCAACAAAAAGCATACAATTGACGAAAATAAGATTCCTGCCAATGCGACAAAGGCACGCTGTACTACCTGTGGCAAAACGTTTGCTCTTAATATAAAAAGATCTGTTGAGGAGAAGAAACAGAAACCGGTTAAAAAAGGCGATACGGTTACCAGAAAAATTGGTATTTCTTTGAGCAAAGGAGGAGTTGGGAAATCTACTACTTCCATAAATCTGGCTTCTGGTTTGGCTCTTGCCGGCTTCAAGGTATTGCTTATTGATACAGACACCCAGGGGCAGGACAGCTTCATGCTTGGAGTAAAGCCTAAAGCCGGTCTTACAGAGATCGTAACGGGTGAGCTTTCGCTTAAAGAGTGTTTGACCAAGGCTAGGGAAAACCTTTGGTTGCTTGCCGGAGGCAAAGCCCTTGCAGGTGTCAAACGCATGATAGACCGTAAGGATTATGGCGGTGAAATGACGGTAGCTGAAGCGCTGATACCTGTAGACAATATTTTTGATTATGTGATTGTCGACACTTCACCTGGCTGGGATCCCCTGACAGTAAACGTTCTCTTTTATGTAAATGAACTGTTGATACCTGTTGCTTTAGATATTATGGCATTGCAGGGACTTAGTGAGTTTTTACGGAGTATTTCCTCTATTCAGAAATATCGTCCTGAGCTTAATTTAAAATACATCCTTCCAACTTTTGAGGACAAACGCGTTAAGAAAACTTCAAGAATTCTGAAAAAAATCGCGAAAATTTACGGTGAGAGACTCTGCCAGCCTGTTCGATATAATGTCAGACTTTCTGAGGCACCTGCCTACGGCAAGACCATTTATGAATATGCCCCCGGTTGTAATGGATCACAGGATTACCGGGAACTTGTGAGAAAAGTCGCAAATGATCCGGAGCTTTTATCGTAAGATTACTGATAAACTGAATAAATAATTAAAGCCGTGCACTAAAGTGAGAAAGTGCACAGCTTTTTATTTTCCCGGTAGATATGCTGCAATAATGGAGAATTAATTTTTCCTAAAGTTGGTAGATTAGCCATACAAATAAACAAAAACCTACGATCCCGATTACGATAGGTTTTACCGCAAACCATATTTTGTGCATCTCGTCCGGAGATACCTGTTGTCGTTGTCAATTACTCATGGTTCCCTGTTATTGTCCTTTCAATAAATTCGATTTATTAGTGCCTTACTCCTTGTTTTCTGCAACAAAAAATAAGAAAACTCAAAAAAGTCTATCTTCCTGATACGTTGCAAACCGCTGTTAAGGCACTTATTTCCGGGTTTTCCGGATTAGATTATTAGCTACAGTATCCTATAAGCATTGTTGCTCACATCTCCAACCCATAAGCTATGTAAAAAATTATCAATGAACTTTGGGCCAGACTATGAGCAAGAGTCCGAAAAGAATCAGCAGTGGACCATTGGCAATATAAATCACATAGACAAGGGCATAACGGTCACCCATTAAATTTTTCATTTTTTCTTTGTTTAAAATGCCCGGTATCCAGAAAACTATGCTGACAACCAGACCAAAAAACATCAGCATTATGCCGGAAATAGTGAGAATCATTTTAAAGTTTCCTGAAAAACTAATTTCTATACTTCGTTTATCGTGTCTTTTTGAGCAGATTATTTAGGCGATCATATTTAACCAGGTCGCCTGCATTAAACTGAGTGCGATATGTATTTTCCAGGATCAGTTCCTTCTTG
>Ga0209271_10000610_pt1 | contig 12285 bp, 7 predicted proteins | sample tdAd002_FD_187123 | JGI IMG/M metagenome (GOLD analysis project Ga0209271, IMG submission 187123) | Marine sediment microbial communities from the Atlantic coast under amendment with organic carbon and nitrate - tdAd00.2 (SPAdes)... | ecosystem: Environmental > Aquatic > Marine > Coastal >... | reverse complement strand
CAGAATGGCAAGTGGCGGCCGCCCGGGCAAATCGCCTGCCGGCAATCCGCCTGACCGCCGGAGCCCAATACGGGGAGGGCGATATGGACGTGCTTTTCGATAACTGGATCCTCAGCCTGGCGGGCAATTTGACGGCACCGATTTTCGATGGAAATCGGCGGGCAGCGGAAGTGGACCGCAGGGAGGCTCTTGTGGATGAAAATTTGTTCGCTTACCGACAAGCGGTTTTAACGGCCATAAAAGAAGTCGATAATGCCCTCGTCATCGAGTCCAAGCAACGGGAACACATCAAAGGGCTCGAAAAGGTTGAGAGTGCAGCCCGCAAGGCCCTCGAAGAGGCAGGGGTTCGCTATCGCAACGGGCTTAACGATTACCTGCCGGTACTGACCCAGTTATTGGCGGTTCAGAGGCTCGAGAGGGATTTAATCCGGCAGCGGGCAAACCTTTTTAATGCACGTATCAGTCTCTATCGAGCCTTGGGCGGAACATGGACGGAATCGCTGACTCCTTGAGGAATAAGGCTTACCTTGTTAAACAGGAATGAGAATAGTGGATGATAAGCAAAGCAAAAAGATTCCGGAAAAACAGCTGAACCCTGCCCGAAGGCGGCGACCCATTGTCAGGATTATCCTGTCGCTGCTCATACTCGCCGGCGGCGTGGTCGGGGCATCTTACCTAAAAAACAGTGCGCCCCGGACCCAGAAGCGGCCGCCGGTTAAATTGAGCTCCACGGTTCAAGTCCTGACGGTGACACGTTCCGACTATCAGATTGTCGTAACGGCAATGGGAACCGTTATTCCTGCCCGGGAAGTACTGTTGAAATCCCGTGTGTCCGGAGAAATCGTAGAGATCCATCCCGAGTTCACGGAAGGCGGGTTTTTAAAAAAAAACACAAAAATTCTTCAGATCGATCCGCTGGACTACGAGCTGGCACTGGCCCGCAAGCGGAGTTCGGTGACCGATGCCGAGTATACCCTGAAACTGGAGCTGGGACATCAGGCGGTGGCCAAGCGCGAATGGGAGCTGTTAAACGAGGGCAAGCCAGCCCAAGATATGGAGAAGGAACTGGCGCTGCGCCAGCCCCACTTAAATAAATCCAGAGCAAATCTTACAGCAGCCGAGGCCGAGCTAAAGGCGGCAATGCTCGATCTTGAGCGAACCCAAATCAGGGCGCCTTTCAATGCCATGGTACGTTCCAAATCAGTGGATCTAGGGTCTCAGGTGACGCCGCAAGAGCCCCTGGCCGAACTGGTGGGAACCGATACTTACAGAATTCAGGTGTCCATACCGGTGGATCGCCTTGAATGGATCCAAACGCCCAGCCAAGCCGGTGATCCGGGTTCCAAAGCCCGGATCGTTTACGGCCAGGGTCATGAACGCAGCGGCCGCGTCATCCGGCTCATGGGGGATCTGGCAGCCGAAGGACGCATGGCCCGAATTCTTGTGGAAGTTGCGGACCCGCTGAGGTTGAATGCTGCCACTCAGGATCGCACACCCCTAATCATCGGCGAGTACGTCCGGGTAGAAATCCAAGGGCGAAAACTTGACGGTGTATTTGAAATTCCGCGATCGGCATTGAGAGATCATTCCAGTGTCTGGCTGGTCGGTGAAAATCAAACATTGGAAATCCGGCAGGTACGGCCGATCTGGCGCGACCCAGAGATGGTTTTCTTAAAAGATGCACTGAAACCCGGTGAACACTTGATAGTCTCGGATTTGGCTGCACCGGTGGAAGGTATGATGTTGCGTGTCGATGCTTCGAAATCCGAAATGAAGCGTGGATCCCCTGTAAAGAAAAATCCCCAAGGGACAGGAGTTCCTAAAGAATGAGCAGCCTGCCGCAAAATGATTCCAAAAAAAAGGGTGTCATCGCCTGGATGACCGCACATCCCGTAACGGCCAACCTGATCATGCTGGTACTTCTGGTGGGAGGATTTTTTTCGGGTTACCTCATCAAGAAAGAAGTTTTCCCTTACTTTGAACTGGATCTTGTCCAAATCACCGTTCCCTATCCCGGTGCCAGCCCTCAGGAAGTGGAAAAAGGTATTATTTTGGCCATAGAGGAAGCGGTTCAGGGCCTGGAGGGTGTTAATGAAGTCCGGGCATCTGCCAGAGAAGGGGTTGGAACAGTTACCGTAGAGATGATCGAAGGCGAAAATCTGCAAAAGCTAGGGCAGGACATCCAGAGCGAAGTGGATCGGATCACTTCTTTCCCCGAAGAAGCTGAAAAGCCAAGGGTGGTGATTGTTTCCAGAAAGCGTTATGTGGTGTCGCTGGCGCTTTACGGCGATCAAAGCGAGAGGGTTTTGCGGGAATATGCCGAGTATTTGCGGGATCGGTTGCTTCAGGATCCGGATATCACCCAGGTGGAACTGGTGGGGGTTCGAAATTATGAGATCAGCGTCGAAATCCCCCAGAATACGCTTCGGGCGTACAACCTTACCCTTGAGGAAGTTGCCCAACGAATCGCCAGGACATCCGTGGAGCTTCCCGGCGGCGCCGTCAAAACCTCCGGCGGCGACATCCTGGTGCGAGTAAAGGAACGTAAGGATTACGGGCATGAATTCGGACAGATTCCGATTATTACGTCCACCGACGGAACCCAGGTTCTGCTAGAAGATATCGCCGATATTAAGGACGGGTTTGAAGAAACCGACAATGCCGCCACCTTTAACGGCGAACCCGCGGTGATGATCGAGGTTTACCGAATTGGCGATCAAACACCGGTTTCGGTATCTGATGCCGTCAAACGAACGGTGACTGCGGTAAACCAGGAACTGCCCCCCGGTCTGACGGTGGTTCCTCGCAATGACCGGTCGGAAATTTACCGGCAGCGTATGGGGCTTTTGGTCAGAAACGGATGTGTGGGACTGGGACTGGTGTTTCTTTTACTGGCGTTGTTTCTGGAAATCCGGCTTGCTTTCTGGGTGGCCCTGGGCATTCCCATCTCTTTTTTGGGGTCCCTTTTATTTTTGCCGACAATGGATGTCAGCATTAATATGATTTCCATGTTCGCGTTTATTGTCACCCTCGGAATCGTTGTGGACGATGCCATTGTTGTCGGGGAAAACATCTACTATCATCACCAACGCGGTGTTCCCTGGTTCAACGCCGCCATCTCAGGGACCCGAGAGATTGCCATGCCGGTTACGTTCAGCGTATTGACCAACATGATCGCTTTCGTGCCCATGTTCTTTGTTTCCGGTATCATGGGAAAGGTTTTCAAACAGATTCCGGTGGTGGTGATCAGCGTGTTTGCCATCTCCCTGGTGGAATGCTTTTGGATTCTCCCTGCCCATGTAGGCCACCAGAAGCACCCGCACAAAGGATTTTTCGGCTGGATGCACGGCTGGCAACAACGATTCAGCGAAGCTTTTATCCGTATGGTTCACAATCGATACGGCCCTTTGCTGGGGCTGGCCCTTCGGTGGCGATATGTAACCATATCTTTAGGTATCGCTATTTTACTGGTTACGGTCGGCTATGTGAAGAGCGGGCGCATGGGATTTGAACTTTTTCCCAAGATAGAATCCGATTATGCAAAGGTGACGGCGACGCTGCCTTTTGGAACTGCTTTTCAAAAAACTGAAAAAGTACAACAGATTCTGGTCCGGGCGGCCCAGGAGGTTGTCGCAGAAAACGGCGGAGAAAGACTCACGGAAGGCATTTTCGCCAGGATCCATGACAACCAGACCGATGTTCGCATCTATCTAACGCCGCCGGATAAGCGTCCCATGTCGACGGCCGAAGTCACCGAACGCTGGCGGGAACGGGTCGGGGTTGTTCCGGGATTGGAATCGATTCTGTTTGAATCGGATGCCGGCGGACCCGGCCGGGGACCGGTAATTTCAATAGAACTCAGCCACAAAGATATTGGCCTGTTGGAAAAAGCTGCCGCCGACGTTGCTGAAGCCCTGGGATTTTATCCGAATGTAAAAGATATCGATGACGGTTTTGCACCCGGCAAACAGCAGCTCGATTTTCAGATCAAACCCGAAGCCCGAAGTATTGGATTAAGATCTAAGGAAGTGGCCCGGCAGGTCCGGCATGCCTACTACGGGGCCGAGGCCCTCCGGCAGCAGCGGGGGCGGAATGAAGTCAAAGTCATGGTGAGGCTGCCCAAGAACGAACGGATTTCCGAGTATAATCTCGAAGAAATGATCTTGCGGACTCCGGCGGGCAATGAAATTCCTTTGCGATCCGGCGTTACCATAAACCGGGGTCGTGCCTATACCGACATTAATCGTCGAGACGGCCGCCGAATTGTGACGGTGGAAGCCGACGTTCGCCCCAGAAGCAAGGCCGGTCAGCTGTTGGCGTCGCTGCAATCTGAAACTCTGTCGGCTTTGCAAACGGAATATCCGGGTTTGAACATAAGTTTAGAGGGGCGGCAGGCTGACCGGCGGGAAAGCATGCAGAGCCTGATGCGAGGGCTTTCAGCGGCCCTTGTGGTAATATTTGCCATGCTGGCCATTCCGCTGAACAGCTATGTCCAGCCCCTGATCATTATGGCGGCCATTCCCTTCGGATTGGTGGGGGCTGTAATCGGTCATTTGATTATGGGCTACAGCCTGAGCGTCCTCAGCATGTTCGGGGTGGTGGCCCTGAGCGGCGTGGTGGTCAATGATTCGCTGGTGCTGGTCGATTTTGCCAATCGCAAGGAGCGGAGCGGAATGACCCGACGGGACGCGATTCATCAGGCGGGCATTCACCGTTTCAGGCCGATTATTCTAACCACCTTGACCACTTTCGGCGGGCTGTCACCGATGATTTTTGAAACATCTCGACAGGCCCGGTTTTTGATTCCCATGGCGCTTTCTTTAGGATATGGCATACTCTTTGCGACGTTGATTACACTGGTTCTGGTACCGTCCTTTTATCTTATTATCGATGATATCCAGCAGCTGATCCGAATGGAGTCCGTGGCCGACGACAAGGTTTGAACTGCAACAGCTCCCCGGTTAAATCTTTCGGAGGAGGGCCGCGAAGCGACATTTAACCGAGCGAGGGAATATTAAAATAGATGGATCATCTTCAAAAGGGTTTATGATTTTGAAAGGATTCAAGGGGTCAAGGGTCCAAGGATTCGAGTGAAATGCTTAAGAATTATGTAAATAAAGAAAAATTAAAGGCTCTCAAGGATGATACACAGGAAGTTGAAAGGATGCTCAAAGCGCTGATAAAATCGTTGGAGAACAAACGCTTGGCCCCTTGAGGAATTGAATCCTCGAACCCTCTTCTCCAACTAAATTGGAGAAGAACCAAAGAGGTCTATCATGCTAAAATCTGCGATTACGGTTTACGGTGCTCACTGGTGTCCGGATTGCCGGCAGAGCAAACAGTTTTTGGGGGAGCATCAGATCCCCTACCGGTGGATCGATATTGAAGGGGACAAAGATGCCGAAGAATTTGTGACAAAGACCAACAAGGGAAAGCGCATCATCCCCACCATTGTCTTTGCCGACGGGTCTTTTCTGGTGGAGCCCAGCAACGCCGAACTTGCGGCCAAACTGGGATTAAAGACCATCGCCAGCCGCAGCCATTATGATTTGATCGTTCTGGGCGGTGGACCTGCGGGTTTAACCGCAGCGCTGTATACGGGCCGTGAATACATCGACACGCTGGTGATTGAACGTGCGGCCTTTGGCGGGCAAGCTGCCGGCACCGAAAAGCTGGATAACATGCCCGGATTTCCGGATGGCGTGGCCGGCATCGAATTCTCCCGACGATTACGTCTGCAAGCCGAACGATTCGGCGTCGAGTTGTTGCAGGCCCAAGAGGTCGTAGAACTCTACCAGCATCACAATTATCACTGCGTAAAAACCGGAGACGGTCAAACGTATAGCGGTCTGGCTGTGTTGATTGCAACAGGAAGTCGTTATAAGCGCCTGGGCCTGCCCGGCGAAAATGAATATCTTGGCGCCGGGGTGCATTTTTGTGCTACGTGTGACGGCCCTTTTTACACTGGCGAGCGGGTTGCCGTCATCGGCGGTGGCAACAGTGCTGCCGAAGAGAGTTTGCTGTTAACAAAGTTTGCCGAACATGTGACCATACTGGTACGAAGTGATCGATTCAAAGCCACCCAGATCATCCAGGACAGCGTTTTAAGCAACCCAAAAATTGATGTGCGATGGAATACGGAAGTCAAAGCATTCCTGGGGGAGGATTTTAAACTTAAAAAGCTTCGGCTGATAAACAATCAGACCGGTTTAGAAGACGAATTACCGGTAAACGGTGCCTTTATTTTTATCGGGCTGACCCCAAATAGCGGATTTCTTAAAAGAAGCGGCATTCGGCTGGATCGATGGGGCTTTGTGGTTACCGGGCACGATCTGGGGCATGGTGGTCAGCGGCCGAAAGGGTATGATCATCGAGACCCTCACATATTGGAGACGAGTATACCCGGGATTTTTGCTGCAGGGGACGTGCGAGACAAGAGCACCAAGCAAGTGGCAAGTGCCGCAGGTGAGGGGGCAAGTGCGGCGTTGATGATTCGAGAATTTTTAAAGACAATAAGCCCGAATGTTTCGAACGTTATATGAAGAACAACCCAATAATAATATTTTTTTTAATGCCGGTCCTGTTGTTTATGCTACGTCAAGGTAAATACTTGATTTATGGAAAAAGAGAATAGAAATGTCTAAGCAATATCCAGAATGCCCTTTGTACAATCACGATAACTGTAAAGAGCTTCATAACCGGAAAGTCTGTGCCATTATCCGGGAAGACAAAAAATGTCTTAGGAAATTTCCGAAGTCGAGAAAGAAGGCATAGCGGTGCCTGAATATTCCATGAAAAAATCAAAATAGAATGTTCACATGGCAAAAGAAAAAAGAAAGATCTCGATCATACCGTTTTTTGTAAAATGGATCGTTTTATCCTTTTTGCACGGTTTCTTGTGGCCGATACTTTCCGGCAGCCTTCCTGGAGTTGATGGTTCGAATGATCACCGAAAACAGATATCCTCCAATGGAATTTTGACGCCATTGGGGTATAACATTCATTGCCCAACAACCGTGTAGTTTATTTCCCAAATTCAATTCATTTTCATACACACCCCGTTATCTTCTCTTAATCGATATTAATTTAAATCAATCGGTTACATAACATTGTTCATCTAATATATTTTCTGGCATTATATTTGCTGTGTTCTTATGCAAAATGTATCTAGACAAAAAATTCCATGAAGAACGTCCACCAGAAGGGCAAAGAAACGATATCGATGCCGTATCGGGTGAGATTTCCGGAACAGGTGGAAAAATATGAAGATAGTGGCAATTGCATTCATTTTATTGGAAAGTATTTTTCTCTTATTCTCAAATGGGTATGCCTTAAGCTTGAATGACCCGGTAGAAAAATATTCTTTATCCCAGGGTCTGTTTCCGTTTCTTTCAAAGGAACTCGATGGTCGTGACAATTTTTCCGGCAATGGCATGATTCAAACACCGCCGTTCTTGACCAAGCTGACCCATTCCTTTGGATCATTCGACACTTATAGTCAGAACCCGACAAATGCCCCTGTGGAACATACTGAGACCCATCATGGTTCCAATTTTACAGACACGGTCCGTGAACGTTTAAGATCCCGGCTTGCAGCCCTGACCCTGAGAAATAAAATAGAACTAAAAACCCACCTGATTTGCAATCCGGCATTACTTCTTGACTTCTATCTTCACCGGGAAGTTCAGCCCGTATGGGTGACCGAAGACGGGTTGAACACCCAGGCTGAAGTTCTCATCGAGACGATTCGAAAAGCAGACCTAGAAGGACTCGATTCCAAAACCTATCATCGAGACGATATTTTGACCTTGCTGACGGATATTGAACACAGCATTGCCATGGATATGTCTGAACCGGAAAAGTCTGCTGAACTCGAACTGCTTTTAACCGATGCGTTGTTTTCATACGGATTTAATTTATCAGAAGGGATCGTCGAACCGTATTCAAACAATTTTGATTGGCATATAAAAAAGCCAAAGAAAGATCTCTCAAAAATTCTTCAAACCGTATTGAACGATGACAGACTGGAGGGATTGGTTGATACATTGCAACCCCGTCATTCAGGGTATTTAAGACTGAAGTCGGCACTATTGAAATTTCAAAATATTAAAAAATCAGGTTCCTGGCAAAAAGTGCCTGCCGGCTCAAAAATGCTCAAAAGTGACGTTGGAAAACGGATCTTTGCTTTGCGTTTGCGCCTCATCGCTTCCAAAGATCTGGAAGATCCCATAAACGGCCATCAGGAATATTTTGATGACGCTTTGGAAGACGGTGTTAAAAGATTCCAGGCACGGCACGGACTCAAGGTGGATGGTATTGTCGGATTTAATACACTTGCGGCGTTAAATGTTTCGCTGGAAAATCGCATTCAACAAATAAAATTGAATATGGAACGATGGCGCTGGCTTCCTCAAAATTTGGGGACGCGCTATATTCTGGTCAATACGGCCAATTTCCAGCTGAACGTGATTGAAAATGAACAGACCCTAAAAACAATCCGGGCAATTGTGGGTAAGAAGAAGCGTCCCACTCCCATGTTATCCCGAAAAATAACCTATTTGGAACTGAATCCTTATTGGAATATTCCTCACAAAATCGCCTTAAATGATATATTGCCTTGTATTAAAAAAGACTCGGCCTATCTGACGGAGAAAGGTATCCGAATTTTTGAAAACTGGACGGCAGATGCAAAAGAATTAAATCCTGAATCCATAGACTGGAACGCAATTGGAAAAGACAACTTTATCTATAAACTCCGCCAGGACCCGAAATCGTCCAATGCCCTTGGGCGTGTAAAATTTATGTTTCCAAATAGGTTCAGCATATATTTACACGATACGCCGGCTCGCGGATTATTTGACAAGACAAAACGCGCCTTTAGTTCCGGTTGTATTCGCGTTGAAAAGCCGATAGAACTGGCCGCCTACCTTTTGGCAGACAATCCCAAGTGGAATCTTCAAGAATTAATCGCTGCGGTAGACAGCAAAAAAACCAGGGCAATATCGTTGCCAGACCCGATAAATATTCATATTCTTTACTGGACAGCCTGGGTTGATGAAGACGGCACTGCCCACTTTAGAGAGGATATATATGGGAGAGACCGTCAGTTGAATATTGCCCTCAACGAGAAAGCGACTTCTCCGGAAGTGTTGTATGGGGAAAATTCAGGAAAAAAATATTTATCGTCCCGGAATCTACCGGAAACTTATCCGCCGGTCACCCATATGAATACATTTGGGTCGTGGATGGTAAACAACACTTCCACCCGCTAACACAATTTACAGACAGACCCAATCGAAAAAAACCCTCAGGTAATCTCTGTTCTCCGTTCCAGGTATTGTACAAACATGGAGAGGGAAAAGGTCAGAATAAGATATAAAATTGCACAAACAAACCAGAGGTCAAACGTTTGAAGGCTGGTGGTAATAACTTCGCGGGTTGCCTTGGTCAGTTCCCGGATGGCGATACTGCCTAGTAAAGATGAACCTTTTATGAGACTGATAAATTGGCCGGCAAGGGCTGCGATCCTGAATCACAGAAAGCTTCTAATTTTTTCCAGGTGATATGGGAGGATCCGTCGGCGATCAATGGGAATATATTTTTTAGAGTTAGGCCAGCGGCGCAGTATGGCGAGAGATTAGCACATATAAGACGAGCATTTAAACTCCATATGAGAATTTAGGATCATAGGCAGCTATTTTTTTATAGAATCTGGCTTAAAAAAAGCTTGGTTCTTTCATGGGTCGGATTTGTAAAGAAATGCTCAGGTGTTCCGACTTCTACAACGGCGCCTTCATCCATGAAAATAACCCTATCAGCCACTTCTCTGGCGAATCCCATTTCATGGGAAACAACAACCATTGTCATACCTTCCCGGGCCAGATTTTTCATAACATCGAGAACTTCACCGACCATTTCAGGGTCGAGTGCTGAGGTCGGCTCGTCAAAGAGCATCACTTTAGGTTCCATGGCCAGGGCACGGGCGATGGCCACACGCTGCTGCTGTCCACCGGACAGCTGGTCCGGATAAACATCGGCTTTGTCCAGAATACCGACTTTTTCCAGCAGCGCCATTCCTTTCTTCCTGGCTTCTTCTTTGGAGTTTTTCCGTACAACCATCGGCGCCAGGGTAACATTTTCAAGGACAGTTTTATGGGGAAACAGGTTGAAGGATTGAAACACCATGCCGACTTCAGCACGAACCTTGTTTATGTCGGTTTTTGGGTCGAGGATATCGATACCGTCAATAACGATACTCCCCTCATCTGCCACGTTCAGATAGTTCAGGCATCTTATTAAGGTGCTTTTGCCGGACCCGGATGGACCCAGCACCACGACGACTTCTCCTTTATCGACTTTAGCGGTTACATTAACCAGAGCCTTAACCTCCGTTGAATGACTTTTGAAGGTTTTGGAAATATTTTTTGCAACAATCATACTACAAGTTGCCTCCTTTCAAGATGTTGTAATAGCATTGATAGTGAAAATGTTAAAACAAGATATAACAGTGCGCATACAAACCAGAGTTCAAACGGTTGTAGGCTGGTTGTAACCACTTCACGGGTCGCCTTTGTCAATTCTCGAATGGCGATGATGCCCAGGAGCGAAGAATCTTTGATGAGGCTGATAAACTGACCGGCCAGGGGCGGCAGAATTCTTCGCAGGGCCTGTGGAAGAATAATATGCTGCATGGACTTAACGTAGGTCATGCCCAGCGACCGAGCTGCTTCGGTCTGCCCCCGATGAATGGACTGTATGCCGGCCCTTACCATTTCCGCCACGTATGCTCCTGTAAAACAGGCAAGGGCCGCAACGCCGAAATAGAGTGGAGGAATCTGGGCAATCCCATTATTGGCAAGGAGATTATTCAGCAATGTTCCAAGAACAAAATACCAGATAAAAATTTGTACCAGCAGGGGCGATCCGCGAATCATCTCAATATAAGTTATTGCGGACCATTTTAATGCGGGGTTGGATGATATGCGTGCTATGCCGGTGAACAGACCGATGAAGATTCCGAAAACAATGGCGATAATACTGACCTTTAACGTAAGCCACAGACCTTGCATCAGGATGCCGACCTGCCACTTTTTATAAGCGGCCAGTGGGTCACCGTAATATATTTGATCACCTTCTTCTACCGTTAAAGCGCTTGCCGAGACGGCGTATGATTCAGTCCCCTCGAGGCCCTTTACACGGACAACAGCATCTTTGCCTTTCTTTGTGATACTTTCAACTTCACCGTCTATTTCCGATTTGGTTTCAATCTGTTCCTGATAGGCAAAGTACTGGGGAATTCGATACCATCGCCATGTATAGTCAATCTGTCGTGCAGAATAATAAAGGGCTAGGACGATAGATATTAGGAGGAGAAAAAAAACGCCGATCCAGACATAATAGTAGTTTCTATCTTTTAGGCGATTTAGAAGTGACCGTGAACCCATCTGTCAACCTCATGTGTCCGTATTTAATGGTTAAGGCGCTTCGATTCAATCTTAATCAACAGACTCATTTATCCAACGGATTCTTTAGGTGTACTTAAAAACAGGCCGGCAGGACCTGAAGAATAAAGCTATACCGGCCTGTTTTAGATTCTGTTGTTACCGTTAGGGTCTACTGAACATTCTTGATCCAGTCGGTACTCTTTATCCACTTATTGTAAATTCTGTCATACCGCCCATCGTTTTTGACCTGTTTTAAAAAGTTGTTCAGCCAGTTCATAAAATCAGGATCACCTTTTTTCACAGCCCATGCAAGGGGCTCAAACGTAAAAGGCTTATCGATAAATACCAGCTTGCCGGCGCCCTGCTGGCCCATAAATACAACACAGTAGGGGAGGTCATACACAAAGGCATCGGCTTTTCCGTGAACAACTTCAAGGGCTGCTTCCGGCTCGGTTTCAAAAGATTTGTAGTTGCATTTTGGAATCAGTCTTTTTACGGCCTGTTCTCCGGTGGTTCCGAGCTTAGATGTTACGATGTATTTAGAATTATTGAGGTCTTTGTAGGATTTAATCTTGCCGTCATGTTTTTTATTTAACAGAATGGCCTGTCCGATAATAATATATGGGTTAGCAAAATTAATCTTAAGGTTTCTTTCCTGGGTTACGGTCATGCCGCTCATGATAATATCGAATTTATTTGTAATGAGCGAAGGGATGATGCCGTCCCAAGCGGTATTTACCGGAACGAATTTGACGCCCATGGCTTTGGCCATGGCTTTGGCCATATCGATGTCAAAGCCGACAAACTTTCCTTTTTTGTCCGTCATTTCAAAGGGCATGTA
>Ga0209271_10000609_pt1 | contig 12289 bp, 7 predicted proteins | sample tdAd002_FD_187123 | JGI IMG/M metagenome (GOLD analysis project Ga0209271, IMG submission 187123) | Marine sediment microbial communities from the Atlantic coast under amendment with organic carbon and nitrate - tdAd00.2 (SPAdes)... | ecosystem: Environmental > Aquatic > Marine > Coastal >... | reverse complement strand
CATGCAATGAATCGGTATTCGCCAAAAATGCCAGCGTGAACGCGAATGTCTTCCCGGTATGGCTCGTTGCCGAGCAAGCTCCCATCTGGGCTGAGTGCGAGGCCCGACTTGTCGAACGACACCCAAGCGGTGAGGCCCAGCTGAAGCGCACCGGCCAGAGTGAATTCAGCGTCGGCGTGGATCCGGTTCGTCGTAGTGAAGTTGCCGATGAAGGAAGGACGAACCCGTCGGTCGTACCCGGTTGTCAGCGATATCGTAGGTCGGGGTCGCCAACGCATGTCCAAGCGGGCGATGACTCCGTCAAAGTCGCTTGCGAGTTCGTAGAACCCGGCGGTGTAGCCGATCATCGCCGTCAAAGAGAACCTCTCAGTGAGCGCGCCGTTATAGCCGATCGAGTTCCTGACCCGATTGTTGTCGGACAGCAGCGTGGGAGAGGCCGCGATCTGATCCGGGTTCGCGAAATTCTGCCTAGCGTACTCTACGTCGTAGACCAGGGCCGAGGACGGAAAGAACCGCCAACTGAGAGAGGCTGGCACCCGGTGGGTCATGTTGTTCCCGTAGCGGTAAACGTCAGCATCGAAGAACTCGAGGGCGTTGGTGTACCCAAGGCGGCCTTCGAGCACTTTGCTCTTGCTGCGGCCTACCAGATCGAGCGACGCAATGTTGTGATTGAAGCCGTAGCTGATTGTCGTGCCGTCGACGGTATTCGGGTCCGAAAACGGGCGCACCGTGCGTCGGAACATATCGCGGACTTCGAGTGAGAAAACCGGAGACGGGTTGTAGGCGAAATCGACGTGTGCATCCGCGCCGACGTTGTCCGGTAGGCGGTCGAGGAAGTAGTGATAATAGCGGGCGCCGAGGCCACCGCGAAACTGGATCTTCTGCGGCTCGGCCTTGTTTGTCTCTCCCTGGCTCTGCCGTTCGGTTCCCTCGGTGGCGACGTCGAGATATCCAGTGAGCCGCAAGATGAACGAATCTACTTGGTCGACGTCCTGAAGGAAGACATTCGAATCGTAGCCGCCCTCGAGTGCGAGGCCGGGGTGCAAGACGAGCCTTCCAGCTTTGAAGCCGGGGCCCTCCCTCGCACCACGATCGATGCCACCGCCCTGCGCGCTACCAATCGCTGGTGACAGCGAGGCGCTCAAGACGGCCAGCAAAGCCAGAGCACGCTCTAACTTCCTGCGGCAGCGCATGATCCCTTACTCCCCCCGCGCATACCAAAACCATTCCGCTAGCTAGTTGACTCCACTGACGGGTGGCGGGATGTAGGGGACCGGCCAGTCCGGGACCGGCGTGATCACTGCCGGATCCTCATCGGGAGCAAACAGGTCGACCTCTTCTTTCACCTGGGTGTCGCCGGTGTCGAATAGATCCTGACCGACGCACTGGTTGGCGGCCTGGGCCAGCATCTTGAACTTTTGCGAGAGCACGCCGATCACGGTGAACTCGTGGTTTCTGCGACCCGTATCCCCTTCGGCGATGGCCTCGTTCAATGCGGCCTCTCGGCGTTTGATGTTCTGCAGGTTGGCGTTGCACTGGCTGAGCTTGTCATCCAAGCAGGTCGCCCGGATGATGTCCTTGTCGCGCTTGGCGCTTTGAAGCGCCTGCGACTGGGCGGTACAACTCGCGTTCGCGTTGGCCACTGCAGCTTCTGCGGCCTGGGCCTGTGCAGCCGGTGAGAGGGCTTCTTGCGCAGCGGATGCGCCCATTGGCTCGACCTTGACGACGTCGACAGTCGAGTCGGCCCCTTCCTGAGCTACCGCGTAGCCCAAGCTGCCACCCACCACCACGGCGGCGAGGAGTGCGTATCCTGCGGTACCCATCCGTCTAAACATCAACGATCCCCTCAACTTGCGGCGATTATACGCCGCACCATTCTCGTGTCAATCGAAGCATCATACAGTTAAGCAGGAATAGTGTGATTATGCCGAAGCTAATTTTGGGGCTGGAAAACAAAAGGATAACGGAACGTCACGCTACCGCCATCCGGCCCCGGGTTAAAGCGAAAACGACTGATCGCCCTGGTTACACAGTCGGCGACGCCTGGACTGCCGGTTGTATTCTCGCTCGCCTTGGCATCGGTCACGTTGCCCCGCTCCTGGATCGTGAATGTCACGGTGACCTTGCCGGAAAGGCTCGGATTCTTGCGTAGCTCGGACTCGTAGCAGCGGGTGATCGACTTGAGGCGTTGTTTGATCTGCCGCTGCACGAGCGCGGCGTCGAACTCACCGCTGCCTCCGACGTCGCCCCCCCTGTTCAGCCCGACGTTTCCACGGACTTCGCGCTCCTTGACGACCTGACCTTCCTCTGCGGCCTTGCCGGCGCCCTTGCCCTTCTTCAATGAGCCCAGGCCGGCTTTCTGACCGCTACCCCCGCCGCTACGCGTGCGCAGGGTGCCCGCCTCGCTCTTGGTCGCAACACCGACACCCGAGGCCTGTGCCAAGACGTCAGCTGCGTTGCCCGTCACGGCGCCACCCGCGAGCACGTCTCCGAGCGCGCCACCCTCTCCGCCCAGCGCGCCCAGCAGCATTGCTTCGGCCTGTGCGGCGGCCTCCTGCACGATGCGCGCGCGGCCTTCGGCGGCTTCAGCCGGCTCGGCGCCGCCCGCCGGTTCCTTCTCTTCGGCCTTGACCGGTTTCTTGTCTGGCGCTTTGGCCTTCGTTTCTTCCTCTTCGCCCTCGCCTTCTTCCACCTCTTCTTCGACCGTGGGCGGTTCCATCGGTGCCTCGAAGATCAGGCGCGCCAAGCTTTCGGGCACCTCCTGGGCGCCCGTGTCGACTTCCCAATCGGCGTTCTCCATGTAGATGATGAACCCGAAAAACACCATGTACGAGAAGATGACCCAGGTCGTGAAGGTCCAGTCGATGTTCTTGATGAGTCCGCGCTGAACGGCCGCTGGCAGCTGCGGTTTCGGCGTGATCGGCGGCGCGGAGACGAACTCGAAGAAGACCGTGAAGTCCCCGATCCGGATGTTGCCGCGCGACGTATCTGCAAGCTTTATCTGAAAGTGGGTTCCTGCGTTTCGAGCTGCGCCGGTTTCCCGGAGGTGCTCCAGCTTCTGCACACCGCCTGGCAGCGCGACCTTGCCGGTCATGTCCCCGGTGAAGTTCAGGATGTAATCGTCACCGACCAGCTGGAACAGCTCGAAGCGCGACTCGAGCTTCGCGGGAAGAGTCCCGGACTTGAGGATGAGGTGGTTCTTGGCCGCCGTCCCGATCGAGACCGTCTCCCGCCGGCGCACGATGCGCTCCTCGACGATCTTCTTGTCCCGGAAGAGACCAACGCGAAGGACCTTCGGACCCGAGTGTTTCATCGGGACGGCCTGCATCTCCATCGTCATGGCGCCGGGCTGCGGTCCCTGCCTCGGAGTCTGGGGTTGCACCATTTAGAACGGTTCCTTCTGGACGCTGCGAACCACCTCGCGGAGGAAGCTCGTGCGAAGCTCCAGCACTTCATAGCCCAAGTTGGATCGGTTGAGGATGTAAAACGCGTTGGGTTTCTGCACGCGACCCTCGATGACGATTTCTTCGAGTTGGATGACCCTTGGCTGGCGTTTCTTGCCGCCTTGGGCGAGCGCGGCGGTCGTCGACGTCGCGACGAAAAGCAGCGCAAGCAGCACGGTGGATGCCCATCGTTTCATGAGGCGCCTCCCTGTTCTCGTTCGGTCCGACGTCGGGCCCGTTTGATCAATCGATCCAAGTCACGAAGGTACTCCTCCGACTGGTCGTCCTTGGCTAGCCGAGGCCCCATTTCGCCACGGTAGGTCTTGAACTCGTCGACGGCCTTGTCGTAGGCACTGAGCTCGTCGAGGCCGGGGAAATCCCCGCCGGCGGTGAGGAAGAGCAGGCCAAGGCCATAGTGCGCTTCGGGGAGCTTCGATTGCAGCTCGAGGGCTCGCCGGTATGCGCGCTGGGCTTCGGTCCACTGCTGGGTCGCGCGGTATGCGCCTCCGAGGTCGACGTGAATCGCCGGGAGCGTCGGAACCAGGCGTTCCGCTGCTTGGAAGTGTGAGAGCGCAGCAGGATAGTTGCCGCCCGCGAGGAGCTGAATCCCGAGCGCCATCCGCGCCTCCGCGTAGTTTGGGCGGAGTTGAATGGCCCGCTCGTACGCCGCCATCGCCTCGCGGAGTTGCCCGGGTTCCGCTTCGAGCTTCTCGCCTTGCAGGAAGTGGAGCTCGGCCACATCTGGATCGATCTGCATGGCCTGCTCCAGGATCGAGTCCGCGAGCTCGTCCCGCCCCTGTACGCGGCTCGCCTTGACGAGGGCGATCAGTGCAGGCACGAACCGCTCGTCGCACTTGAGCGCGCGCCTCGCGGCCATCCATGCTTCGTCGAACCGCCTGGCTTCGACCAACACTTCGGCATAGAGCGCCTGCAGCTCGAGGTTGGCACGGTGCTCGTTGGCGAGCGGCTCGACGGTTGCCACGGCGGCTTGCACTTGGTTTCGCCGGATCTGGATCGTCGAGATGCCGCGCACCGCCGGTTCGTAGTCGGGCAGCACCCGCAATGCGCGCTGGTAGTAGCTCGTCGCGTCCCGTTCGTTGCCTGCCCGATCGGCCAGCACGCCCAGATTGTACAGGGCCGGGTATGCGCGGGGGTCCCTGCCGAGCGCTGCCTTGAAGCTCGCCTCGGCCGCCGCGGCGTCATTGCGCTCCGCGGCGCGTACGCCCTCATCGAACGCCTTCTTCGCTTTCGACGACATCGTTGGCTGGGCTTCCCGGCGGCACTGCTCGGCACGCGTCACACCCCAGGGGCTCTCCGCTTCGGACGAGGCTACGCCGGAAGGCACCTCTCCGGACGCGGCCGCAGCTTCCCCGCCCGACGTGGGCTCAGCTGCGCTGGGCTCGGAGGCTGACTTCCCTGAGCAGCCGTACGTGGTCGAGAGCAGCAGGAGCATTGCTCCAATCAAAACCAAGGTTGGGACCCGCAAGCGCATCACTCGTTCTCCTGGGTGATAGCAGGCGGCGCGATTCCAGGTCGAATCTCTAGCGGTTTGCCTCTCGGCGACCGGGCGAACTCCCCGGGCACGTACCCTTGGAAGGTGGCGTCGCGCGTTTGCGCTTCTGCGATGCATTCTGCGATCCGCTCGTCGCCGTACGCTTGCAGGCGATCGATCGCGATACGTGTGTACGCATCGTCGAAGCTCCCGGCCCGGCCTGCGCGCGCCGCCAGCGCGTAACGCGCGACCGCAAAGCATTCGACCGGCCGCACCTGGTTGTCGAGAACCTGCCGGACCTTGTCTTCGAAGTCGAGCTCGTACTCCTCTCGTTCGTCACGACCGGCCTGGCGGAGCACCTTCTTGAGGTCCAAGGGCAACACGATCGGGGTGTTCAGGATCGAGCGCGCGAGGACCTCGTAGGCTCGCCCTTGACGAACGTACGACGCGATGGTCCACCGTGGGCGCCGGTACGCAAAGACCGGTTCGTAGCCGTTCGCAATCGACTGGGCTTGCGTGCCGCCGTTGCCGATCTGCTTCGTGATCGAGTTGATGTACGCCTCGACCGTCCGGGGCTGGCCGGGCTTGATCTGGAAGCTCTCGAAGCCCGCGAGCTTTCCGTCCACCAGGATGAAGCGAGCCTCTGCGGCGTATCCGGCCGCGATCGAGCCGGCGGGCTGGCCCGTGCGCTCGTACGCCGATGTCACGTCGTTGAGCGCTGCGCGGTAGTCGCTCGTTCGACCGCGCGCCTTCCAGGACTGCGCGATCCGCCAATACGCTCGCACCACCAGTTCTCCGGCCTCGCCATCGTTACCGTAGACTTTGATGAACTCGCGCATGCCGCTGATCGCCTGCGGGTAGCGCTCTTGCTTGTAGGCCATCTCGGCGATTCGGTAGAGCGCGTTGCGTTTCGTCTCGGGATCGGCGCCGGTCCCGTAGACGCGACGATAGTACTTCGTCGCTTCCGGATACCGTTGGAGTTGCTCGAGCAACACCGCCGAGTTCACGAGACCGTCGGCGCGCTTGCTCTGCACTTGAGGGTCGGTCGACTTGGCGAAGCGCTGCGAGTCGGCAAGGACGCGGTAGTTCTCGACCGCGAGATCGAAATCGAAGTTGCGGCTGGCGGTGTACGCAAGCTTGAAGTGAGCGTTTGCCAGAATCGCGTCGAGGGTCTGCTGCTCCTCCGCGTCTTCGGCTTGGCGCGGTCCGACCTCGTCGATGATGCGCTGGTAGAGCTGGCCGGCGGACTCGAAGCGGTTGGTCGCTTCGAGTGCTAGGGCGGCGTACTCGAGCGCGACCGGCGCTTGCCGGTCACCTGGGTTGCTGTTGACTGCGGCCAGTAACATCGTCGCGGACTGCTCGTAGAGGAGCCGCTGCTCGCTCCCGGTCGCTTGGCCGGCGCGTTTGTAGACCTCGAGAGCGTCCTGGTAGACGAGCGCGTTGAGGTCTGCCCCTGCGCGACAAATCGGCTTGTCGCGATTCGCCGGCCTGGCGCAATCGATTTTGTCCGCGCGCGCCGAGAATGTGCAACCTCTCTCTTGGATGTCAGTCGCCAGACGGCGAATCTCTTCGGAGTCGTCCGTAGCCATGGCCATCGCGCGGAGGTTCTCCCAGGCGATTTGGCCGGTTGCGTCGGCCTCGGGGCCCGAGCAACGTTCCTCGTAGATGCGAGTGAACCGGGCGTCGGCCTGGGGCCAGTAGCCATACCAGTAGAGCAGCAGCGCGTTGTTGTAGTCATATGCTGCGCGCACGCCCTCTGTATCTCGGCTGGGTTTCACGCGCGTGAGGTAGATCTCCCTAGCGCGCGCGAGCCGCTGCACCGTCTCTGGCATCGCCACGGGCTCGACCGATGGGGGCGCACCGGCCGCGGGCGGGGGCTCGTCGCGGATGACGAGCCGTCCCTCCTCGACATCCTGATCCGCGATGCGCTTCAGCGATTCCACCACGCGCCGAGCGGATTCAGCGAGGTAACTGTCGTCGACGTTCGAGTCCCGGACCTCGGCATACTCCGTCGCGGCCTGCTCATAGTTCTTCGACCAGTACAAGGCGTCGGCGAGGTTGTAATGCAGCTCGTAGCCCTGTGGATTGTTCGGGTAGCGCTCTAGGTACCCGCGGTACGCCGTTGCAGCGAGCTCATATTCGAGCCTCGAATCGCTACAGAGCCTGACGTTGCGCTCCTCCACGCACTGCTGCCGGAGGCGCTGAGCCCGTTGGTGGTGGTGGAGCGCGGTGACGATGAGCGCGTTCTCCGCAAGCTGCTCTGCGTTTCGTTGCTCCGCGGGACGGTCCATGTTGGCGTTCCACCAAGGGCTCCCCTGCACGAATTGCGTGAGCTCGGAACGCGCGACGATGGCGTTCTCGAATTCGTTGTGCATCTGGTGAGCGACCGCAATGTCGTTGAGAACCTCGGGGGTCCGGTGATGGTTGGGCCACTTCCTGATCGCGAGCCGCCAGGCCGCGATGGCCTCCAGGTACTTCGCTTCGTCGAAGTATACCTGTCCGAGTTGGAAATAGACCTCAGGTGTCCACGGCCTTTGCTGCGGCAGCAGCGACGCATCCTGAATGCGTTCGATGCCGGTGGGCCGACCTTCGATCGGATCGGCGACCTGGTTCTCGTTCCAGTCGTCGTACGCGAACGCGATGCCGAGGTATTCGATCGCCTCGGGTCGGAGCTCGGAGCCGGCCTTGCCGGTCTCACTCCGCGTGTCGTCGGACCATTGCACCAACTTGCCGAAGTGCCGGATCGCGTCCGGGTAGCGGCTGGCGCGGTAGTACGCCCAGGCGACCTTGTAGAGCGCGAGATTGTAGTTTCGGTCTTGTGGGTTCCCGAGAATCTGGCCGTACGCAGCGATCGAGAGGTCGAGTGCGTTGGTGCCGCCGAAATCGTCGAAGTGATACTCGCCGATCCGGAACCAGGTCTCGCTCACGAAGCGGGCTTGTGGGGTGATCGCCTTGCAGGTTTCGTAGGGGTTGACGAACGCGCCTCGTACCGGCGCCCCTAGGGGCCGGCCGTCCAGGGTCAACGCCGGGTACCTGGCTTGCGCCGCCAAGGACGCGTCCGCGGGTGGTGGTCGCCAATCGGGATCGTAGTCGTACTTGTTGGAGCACACGAGCGCGAGCCAAGCGGCCAAGGCTTCTTCGGGGCGGCCCATTTCGTTTAGGGTGTACCCGATCAAATAGTAGACGCCGTCGGAGCGTTCGTACGCCGGGAATCGGCGCGCCAAGGTCTTGTAGAGGTCGACCGTCGGCCTGAAGTCCGGGGACGTCGGCAGGCTGTCCTCGGCCGAGAGGTCGCCAGCGTCGCGAGCGGCCTGCGCATCGTCGTAGAGCTTCTGAAAGTCGACCGCGCTTCGCTCGAAATAGAGCTCGCCCAAGCGGAACATCGCATCCGGTGTGTACTTCGAGTGGCTCGGATAACGGCGAATGAAGTCCTCGAAGACTCGAATCGAACTTTCGCGGGCCTCGTTGAACGCCCGCTCCTCCGTTTCGAGTTGCTCACCGTACCATCGGTCGCGCTCGCGCCTCTGGTGGAGATACGCGCGCCGCACCAGCGAAGTGACCGTCGAGCGGAAGGCCTCTCCGGTTTCGGTGAAGCGATCGACCTCTTCTTCGAGTTGGCGCAGTGCTTCGAGCTGCTGCTCAGTGGGCGGCGGTCGTTGGTCGACGATGCGTTTGCCCGTGTCCTGGAGGAACGGAGGCAAGGTGACGTCGGTTGCGCCCTTCCAGGGCGCGGCGTCCTCCTCCTGTGCAGCGCCAGGAGCGGCAGCTCCCGATCCGGCGAACAACAGTGCGACGAAAACCAGCGAGGCGAATCGGGAGCGTACGATCATGGCCCGCCCTCGCTGCTCCGGCCCTCGTCCATCACGTCCCGGAATTCGTCATCGAGCGCTTGAAGCTCTCGCGCACGCTCCCGGGTCAACGCGTCGATGCGCAGCCGATGATCCTCGCGTCTCGCCCAGGAGACATCGATCTTGCCGAGGTCCGCCCGGAGGACCAGGTCGTAGAATCGGTTGTGAACGCGATTGAAGTTGAGATACGTGATCGCGCCGACGACATGCTCGGTCTCTCCTTCGAGCGATCCGAGCGCAACGCGATAGCGCGCGAGGTTGGCGGTCTCCTCGTCGACCACCTCGAGCATCCCCGCAACCCGTCTTCGCACCATGGCCGCGACCTCGGCGTCGCGTTGGTCGAGTTGGCGCTCCACGGCAGCCACCCTCGAGAAGGCTGCGTCGTACGCAGGGCCGCCCGATCCGGAAAGCTCGCGTTCCCGATTGACCGCGTCGATGAACTTACTGCGCTCTGCGTCGTCCGCCTGGTACCGCTTATCGCCCACACCCACGTGGAGCCGGCCGACTTCGAGACGGCGCCGAATCCAGATCAGCTGCTCTTCATACTGTTTGATCTCCGCGTCGTGCCGATTGATGTCTGCACGCAGCCCCTCTCGGTCGACCTTCTCAGGATCGACGGCAGCCAACCCGGTCCTCGATGCGACGATGCGGGCTTCGAGCCCGAGGATTTCGACCCGCAAGCCCTGGAGCTCACGCTCGGCCAACCTGTACTCCTCGAGTTTGTCGAAGTCTCGATCGATGAAGTCTTCCGTCTCGATCGGCATCTTCATCACTTCGGCCTGGAGATCCTGACGCCGTGATCGGATCCGCGCCGCCTCGCCCTGGCGGTTGCCTCGCGTTTGGGCTTCGCTGCTGATGAGCGTTCCTCGTGCACGCGCCGCACGATTGCGGAGGCCGGTCGTCCTTTCGCGCTGGCGGCGCAGGTCCGAGAACACGCTGACCCGGTTCGGTGCGCTCAGGGCGGCGGTGATCCGTTGCGCGAGCTCGTCCGTCTCGCGCACGAGCTGCTTGGCCTGGCTGAGGTCCGCGAGAACCTCGAGCGCCCGCTCGTAGTCGCCCTCGAGCGTGATCCACCGTCGAGCGGACTCCGGAAGGAAGTCATCAATGTCGAAATGGTCCAGGTTTTCACGCACAACCTGTCGAAAATAGGCGTGAAGATCGGGGTGTTCCTGTCGCTTGCGAGCAAGCTCGTCACGGATGGGGCCGAAGGTTTCGCGGACCTCGTCGAACACCACCTCGGCCTCGTCATAGCGACCCGTGCGCGCCAAGAGGTCTCCCCGCAGGACTTTGCCGTCGGCGTTGAGCGGGCTGTCGGGCGCCGCCACCGAGAGCACTTCGAGTGCGCGTTCGGCTTGGATTGCGTCGCCTAAGCTGATGTAGGTCCACGCAAGCTCGTACAGGGCGTTACCGAAATGAGCCGAGGTTTGCTGGATCGCGCGATATGCCTCGAGGGCCTGTTCGAGTTGCTCGGTTTCGTAATAGAGGCGTCCGAGCGCGAGATAGGTCAGCTCGACGACCTCTCGCTCTTGCTCGTTGGTAGGCTCGTGGCCGAGGACACCGTGGAACGCGGCGATGGCGTCGAGGTATTCACCGCGGAGGATATGAATTGTGCCCACGAAGTACTTGGAGCGAAGGGAGAACTCGGTGCCGCCCGGGATGGCGATGAAGCCCTTTCGCGCCTGTTCCAGGCGGGCCTGATCGACTCCTCGAATGGCGGCGTTACGCGGAGCGTTGGGCAGGTCGTCGAGCGGGACGGCGCGGTTGTACAGGTACTTCGCGCGGAAATACGCCGTGGTCACCGAAAGGGTCGAGGACGGCAGGGCTTCCAGGCGCGCGAAATATCCGTCGACCTCTCGGAAGTCGCGGGTGTGAATGGCAATCTCGATGAGGCGGCTGAGCGCCATCTGAAGGTATGGCGAGAAGGCCGGGTCGCTGCTTCGGTCGATCACCTCCGCATAGCGCTTCCGAGCACCGAGATAGTCGCCCGCGAAGAAGAGAGACTCGCCGAGAAGAAAGAGAGCCTCGGGATAGGCGCGGTGCGTCGGATAATGCTCCACGATGTCCATGAGGAGAATGGCGGAGCGGAGGTAGTCTTCGAGGCGCAGATACAGCTCCCCATCGGTCAGGCGTTCCTCGACGAAGGTGTCGCTCTTGAGGTCGTGCGGCCGGACGCGGCTGGCCATCAAGCGTTGCGTATCGGATTCGAGGTCGGATACCTCGCGATTCGCCGCGGTCATGTCCTGGGCGGCGACCTCGGGCGCAACGGACGCAAAGAGAGCGAATGCGAGGACAAACCCGAACGTCCGCCCAAAGGCCCAAACGAGCAGACGGAGCGGGGTGATACCCAGCCAAACCCGTTTCGCTCGCCCCCTGCCAAGTGTCGGTGTGGGCGGCGATGTGGTCGCCCCACGAGGTCGCATTACCGATCGCCCTCACCGCTTGCTTCGGGTCGTACCTGTCGTTCGACACGCTCGATGTATCGAACCGCTGGCCGCTCTTCGAGCGGTGTCGTCGGACCGCCCTTTTCGTAGCCCACGACGTGAACGGTCGAGACGCGGCCCTCGGGCACCGCGAACGTGTAGGTGGAGCGCACCTTGAAGCGATACCCCTTGAGGTACGCGAAGACGCCGTAGCCGTGTCCTCTGTACTCGAGGTTGACCGTCAGTGTGTGCTCGCCGGGAACGATGCTCCCGTTGTAGATCTCGAACTCTTGCTGGTCACCGAGCGAGCCTTCCTCGTCGGCCTTGGTGAAGATCGGGGCGCCATCGAGCGCATAGACGACTCTCACGAGCTTGTAGGACTGCGACATGCGGTTCTCGTGAAGGATGACCGCCTGGCCGCCGCCCACGACACCTTCGAGCACCGTCTCGGCCAGCAAGGAAAGCCTCGCCTTGGAGCGAAAGATCTGCTCCTTCAGCTCATTGATCCGCTGTTCGAGATCGCGAAGACGGACCGCGTAGGTGCCTGCGTCGATCGACTCCGCCGGCGGAGCAGGCGCGGCCGGTGTAGCGGACTTCCCACCTGGTGCGTCTGACGGCGGCGTGCCTTCGGCCTGGGCCGCGGCGGTAGCACCCCAGATGCAGACCAACGTGACCGAGAGCGCAATTGTCCTGCGCATCGCAATTCCCCTCTAAGTGACCACCATCAGAAGCGAAATTGCCCCCTGACGGTCCCCGCGCTTATACCGCAGCGTCGGCAGGTGGGTCAATCAAGGCCCGGGGCATTTTCGAGCACGACGTTCGGGCGGAAGCGCTGAATTGTCCTTCACTTGCAGGGGGGCGATCGAGTAGATCGTCTTGCAGTCTCAGACGTCGATCAATGTGTGGTCATCCGACGCAACATAGGCACGGAAAAGACGGGGGCGCGGTTTGAGCGATCCCTCAGACGAAGTGTTGCTTGCTGCCTATCGCGAGGGCGACGCTGCGGCGTTCGAAACCCTGCTCCAACGATACCGCGGGCCGATTTTCAACTTCCTGCTGCGCTCGGCTCGGGATCGAGGGCGAGCC
>Ga0209271_10000608_pt1 | contig 12295 bp, 9 predicted proteins | sample tdAd002_FD_187123 | JGI IMG/M metagenome (GOLD analysis project Ga0209271, IMG submission 187123) | Marine sediment microbial communities from the Atlantic coast under amendment with organic carbon and nitrate - tdAd00.2 (SPAdes)... | ecosystem: Environmental > Aquatic > Marine > Coastal >... | reverse complement strand
CGGAATTAATGATTCACGACCATCGCCTGATGGGATCCTCCTACAAAAGCGTATATCACGGCCGCATTCGCTGGGGCTGGGGGCAGTACTTTATGGGCACCCATCCCCTCTACATCCTGGCGATTGGATTTTACCGCATGCGGGAAAGACCGTTTGTAGTGGGGGGGATACTCATCGTTTTAGGGTATTTAAAGGGCTGGGTGACCCGCACGCCGAGGTATGAATATCCGGGATTTCGCAAATCTCTGCACGCCTGGCAATTTGAGCGTCTAAAACTTGGGAAGCGCTTAGAAAGTATTGCGCCGCCCCCTGGTGAAGATTAAAGAAACAAGCCCTCAGATTTTAAATGGCTACTCTATGTTGGAATACTGGATATAGCCGATCAATAGTTAGGGCTTAAAACAGAGAGCATCGCGTTTAGACGGTATTATATATTACTAGTTCGATACCGTCTGATCCGTGCTTTATGCATTTTGACAAATGATGACAACCACGTAGAAAGGTAACACAAATGAAATTAACCGTAACAGGTACAGGATATGTTGGAATCGTAACCGGCACGGGATTTGCCAACCTTGGAAATGACGTTATGTGCTTTGACATCGACAGAGATAAGATCAGCGAGCTCTCAGAGGGCAGACTCCCCATATATGAGCCGGGTCTCACAGAAATTTTCAAACGCAATCTTGATGCGGGTCGACTCCGGTTCACCACCGATACGGTTGAAGCGATGCAGGGATCTGATATCATTTTTATCTGTGTGGGAACACCGGAAAATGCAGCCGGTGAAGCAGATCTAACCGCCGTAAAACAGGTGGCGACAGCCATCGGCAAGTACATGAACGGGTATAAAGTCGTGGTGAACAAAAGTACGGTTCCCGTTGGGACCGCGGATATGGTTGCAGAAATCATCAATCAGAACCAAACAGAAGAAATTCCGTTCGACGTTGTGTCCAATCCGGAGTTTTTGCGGGAAGGAGCTGCTGTCAAGGATTTTGAAAATCCAGACCGTATCGTGATCGGGACCGACAGCAAAAAGGCAGAAGAGATCATGACGTCTTTATACCGCTCCAAGATCAGAACCGGCAGACCGATCCTGATAACCAACATTCGGAGCGCTGAGATTATAAAGTATGCCGGCAACGCCATGCTGGCTACGCGCATCAGTTTTATGAACCAGCTTTCTCAGTTATGCGAGGCAACCGATGGTGACATTAAAGATGTGGCCAGAGCATTGGGTCTGGATGGCCGGATCGGTTCTCGATTTCTGCATGCAGGTCTTGGATACGGCGGCAGTTGTTTCCCTAAAGATATCAAAGCGCTGATTTCCACCCTGAAACAGCACGGCTGTGATGCAGACCTATTTGAAGCGGTTCACAGAATAAACGAAAAACAAAGAACTGTTGCAGTGAAGAAACTCAAAGCCGTCATGGAGATCAAAGACAGCACCATCGCTGTTTGGGGTTTGTCTTTTAAACCCAAAACCGATGATATCCGGGAAGCACCGGCACTAACGATCATTAAAGACCTTCATACTTTGGGGGCTGCCCTTCATGCATATGATCCCGTTGCCATGGAAAATGCGAAGAAAGAGTTAGCGATGGTTACCTTTTTCGAAGACCCTTATGAGGCTATTCGTGATTGTGACGCCCTTATTGTGGTAACCGAATGGGATGAGTTCAGAAACCTTGATATGCGTGCAGTAAAGGCGCTTTTAAAAAAGCCGGTCATTGTGGATGGTAGAAATATTTATGATCCGGAAGAGATGCGAACCCTGGGGTTCACCTATATCGGAATCGGGAGGTAACTCAAAGACAGGTAAACCGCTGTTAAACAAACCGAAGGAGATTTTCAAAATGTAATTTTTGGCCATGCCGGAGATGGCTGACAAACGCAAAGCGCTCCGTTTTATGAAGACCTTAACGAAGGCGCCATAGTTTTATTTGTCTGAAGCGCATTGTTTGGAGGTGGCATTTGACAGACTTAAAATCGAATCCAGATGAGGAAACTATCGATGTTTCCATTGTGATTGTCTCTTTCAATACCAAGGAGGTCACCCGTCAGTGTCTTGAGCATGTGCAGAAACACGCGGCAGTGGTTCGCCACGAAGTGCTGGTGGTGGATAATGCATCAGGTGATGGATCCGCCGATATGGTAGCCGCAGAATTTCCCCGGGCGCGGCTGATCCGATTGCCTGAAAATAAAGGTTTTGCCGGCGGCAACAATCCGGCCATGAAAATCGCCAGGGGGCGTTACATCCTTTTACTCAATTCCGATGCCTTTCTGGCCGAAGGCGTTCTGGAAAAGACCATTCACTACATGGATGATCATCAGGGCATCGGTGTGCTGGGCTGCAAGCTGACCGACCCGGACGGAACCCTGCAACCCTCCGCCCGCATGCTGCCGGGTCCCTTGAACAAAATCCTTCACATCACCGGTCTGGCAGCCCGTTTCTCGAAATCAAAGTTCTTCGGGCGCGTCGACTATACCTGGTGGGATCATTCGGAACCCAAACCTGTAGGGTGGGTCGTGGGTGCCTATTTTTTGATACGAAGGGAAACGATGGAAGATATCGGGGTTCTTGATGACCGCTATTTTCTTTATTTTGAAGAAATAGATTACTGCCTGTCGGCCCGCCGTGCCGGTTGGGATGTTGTTTTCTACCCGTATGCCAGCGTCATACACCTTGGCGGGCAGAGCAGTGTGAAAACCGGCAAACAGGTTTCCGTCAAGGGCAGGCAAATGATCGCCATTCGAATTAACAGTGAATTTCGCTATTACCGCAAAATGTACGGTTGGTTGTATGTTCTCATGTCGGCATTCACAGAACTTTTTTGGAGCACAGCGGTTTATCTTAAAAATTCTTTCTCCAATTCATCCGATGCTTCGTCGAAACGATATGAGGCTCTGTCTATTATGCGTCTTATTATCCGAATACTCAGAAAAGATAGTTGGGGTCGTGGAGCATACTCAAAAAATCTGAACAAAGCGTCAAATTGAAAAGCCCGCTGCAAGCCGCCGGTTATAATCAAAGCTTGACCGCAAGCCGTCTTCAGTCAACTGGAAATTACAGGGAAGGAAACCATAAATGTTTGAAAACCTCAGAAAGGATCTAAAAACTTACAGCGGTGATTGGAGCCGCCAGGGATTTTGGGTCATGATCGTCTACCGCTTTGGACGATGGCGATACACGATCAAGCCGCCGCTATTGCGCAAGCCATTTTCCCTGCTATATAAAATCCTGTATAAATTTATTCAAGTCATAACCGGTATTGAACTACCCTGTGAGGTTAAACTGGGTAAAAATTTCAGAATCGATCACTTCGGCGGCATCATTATCAGCGGTTTTGCAAGTTTCGGTGACAATTGCGTCATTCGGGACGGGGTCACCGTGGGGCTTCGCAGAGTGGATGACCCGGTTGCACCGAAGATCGGTAATAACGTGGATATCGGCACCGGGGCCAAAGTGCTCGGTGAGATAACCGTGGGAGACAATGTGGTTATCGGCGCCAATGCCGTGGTGCTCGATGACATACCGCCCAACTCCATCGCCGTAGGAGTGCCGGCTCGAATCATTCCGTCTAAAAAAAATGAAGAACACGCAGCCTAAAATCGGAGTTGTTATCATCGGGATCAACGTGGAGAACTATCTGACCGATTGCATCCGGTCGGTCCGGTCTGCCGATTATCCGCAAGAGTTGCTTGACATTGTCTACGTGGATGGCGGATCACGGGACAACAGCCCCGGAAATGCCAGGGCCATCGACGGCGTGACGGTAATAGAACTCAACGATCGGTATCCCACGCCTGGAAGAGGCCGAAATGCGGGCTGGAAATTTTTATCCACCCCCTTGATTCAATTTATGGATGCCGACACGGTGCTCGACCCCCGTTGGTTTAAAGATGCATACCGGCTTCTGAACGATCCTGTGGTTGCCGTTTGCGGTCATCGACGCGAAAAGCATCCCGCGAAAAACAACTACCATCGGCTGGTCGATATGGAATGGCATTACGAGATCGGATCCTGCCGCTATTTTGGCGGAGAGGTTTTGATCACACGAGAGGTTTTGGAAGAGACCGGCGGGTTTGATGAAGCGTTGATTGCCGGCGAAGATCCGGAGCTCAGTTACCGTATTCGACAATCCGGATGGCAGATCCTGAGAATCGATGCGCAAATGACCACCCATGACATCAACATGTCTACCTTCCGTCAGTATCTGAAGCGGGCTTTTCGCAGCGGATACGCATACGCTGAAATCGCTTTGCGGTTTATGCGAAATCCAGAAAAGTTGTGGCTGAAGGAACTGACTCGGATCGTTGCCAAAGCCCTTCTCCCTGTCGGTTTTGTCGTTTTGGGAGTGTTGACCGGTAAAACGCTACTCGGCCTCCTCCTGGGCCTGTTGATTTTTGCAAAACCTTTTTTCGGCCTCGGGCGACTCAAGCGCACATATCGGCAAACATGGAATATGTGCATCTTGTACGCGGGGCACTCCGCCCTGGTCGTCTATCCGCAATTTTGCGGCATCATGCGGTATTTTTGGGCTATATTAACCCGCAAACCGCTAAAAAACAAAGGATTGGACAGTCAGGGCATGATGGTTGTCTCCCCAAATGCAAATGGTGATAAGACAGAAATAAACCCCATCGAAGAGAAGAAGAATAAAAATGGAGCGTAAAAAAAATGAGTTTACAGTGCCAAATTTCACCCATTCCCGAAGTCATTCTCGTTGAGCCGGTTGTTTTTAAAGACGACCGCGGTTTTTTCCTGGAAACCTATCATCAGGCCAAATATGGTGAAAAAGGAATCGCGCCGGTGTTCGTTCAGGACAATCACTCCCAATCCCGCCAAGGGACCGTCAGGGGGCTTCACTACCAGTTGAAACATCCGCAGGGTAAGCTGATTTATGTGATCTCCGGCCGGATATTTGACGTGGTGCTGGATATTCGACGCGGTTCGCCGACCTTCGGAAACTGGTGTAGCGCGCATCTTTCCGCCGAAAACAAGCATCAGGTTTTCATTCCCGAAGGTTTCGCCCATGGTTTCAGCGTCTTGAGCGCAAGCGCGGATGTCATCTACAAATGCACGGATTTCTATACGCCCGGAGACGAATACGGCGTACTGTGGAACGATCCTGACCTCAATATCGACTGGGGCGTTGAAGCGCCGCTTTTATCGGAAAAAGACCTTTCAAATCCGGTCCTAAAAGACATTCCGTTGGAAGTGCTTCCGGTTTACGACGCGTCTGAAAAACCTGAACCGTGAAAATTTGGGCGACCGCCGGCGACGGTGCCGTTACCCGGATAAAACGTTTCATTAGGATCTCGTGGCCCTGCCCGGGCAATGACCGTTCGTTGTCTGCTGACGGGAAATCTAAACGCCCGATCATGAATGATCGTGATCAAGCCGGAAATGGAAATTATGCAAGAATCACTGGAAAAGGCGTGTGAAAGTGCGCTGCGTTTTGCCGTCGGAAAAGAGCCGCAGCGGGCCGCCGAGTATGATAAATATCAGAGTATTGCCATAGCGGTGCGCACGCGCTTGATGGACAAATGGTTGCAGACCGAGGAACGTTATCGAAAGACGGGTGCGAAAAAGGTGTATTATCTATCGCTCGAATTTTTGATGGGACGGACATTGCAAAATGCCGTCGTAAATCTTGATATCGAGCATGAGGCCAGGGAAGCAATCCGTAAACTGGGAATGGTTCTGGAGGATGCCTATGAGCAGGAATATGATGCCGGTCTGGGAAACGGCGGTCTGGGTAGACTGGCTGCCTGTTTTCTGGATTCGATGGCGACCCTTAATCTGCCTGCAAAGGGATACGGCATCCGGTATGAATACGGCATTTTCAATCAGCTGATTGAGAACGGCTATCAGATCGAGCAACCGGACTATTGGCTGTATCGCGGAAACCCGTGGGAAACACAACGCCTTGACAGCATGCAGACTGTGCAATTCTACGGTAGAACGCATTACCATACTGACGACACTGGAAAATTCCGGATCGAATGGGTGGATACAGATGATGTTCAGGCCTTGCCTTATGAAACGCCCATTCCCGGATATCGAACGGATACAGTCAATTTGCTCACCCTCTGGTCCGCTAAGGCGTCCAATGAGTTTAACCTGGCGTATTTTAACCATGGCGATTACATGCGCGCCGTGGAGCAAAAAGAGGAGAGCGAGACGATTTCAAAAGTGCTCTATCCCAATGACATGATATTCGAGGGCAAAGAGCTGCGCCTCAAGCAGGAATATTTTTTTGTTTCAGCATCACTGCAGGAAATCTTACAGGATTTTTCGCAACGATTTGATAATCTCATGCAATTGCCCGATAAGGTTGCCATCCAGCTCAACGACACCCATCCCGGCATTGCCATTGCGGAATTGATGCGATTGCTGGTTGACGTGCACGGCCTGGACTGGGAACCGGCCTGGGGGGTCACGACCCAAACCTTTGCGTATACGAATCATACGCTGCTGTCAGAAGCGCTTGAAACCTGGGACGTAGCCCTTTTGCAAAGGGTTTTGCCGCGGCATATGGAGATTATCTATGAAATCAACCGGCGCTTTTTGCAAAAGGTCGAAAAAAGATTCCCCGGTGACCCGCACAGACAACGCCGTATGTCAATCATCGACGAGCACGAACGCCAGCAGATCCGCATGGCACATCTGGCCGTCGTCGGCAGCCATTCGGTAAACGGCGTGGCTAAACTGCATAGCAAGCTTCTCAGGGAGTCGCTCTTAAAGGATTTTTACGAAATCTGGCCTGAAAAATTCAATAACAAAACCAACGGCATCACTCAGCGGCGCTGGCTCAAGCAGGCAAATCCCGCGTTAGCTAAATTAATTACCGAGACCATCGGATCTGCCTGGGAAACGGACCTCAATGCGCTCGAGGCCCTTACGGCTTATGTCGATAACGAAGAATTCCGGTCGTCCTGGAAGGCCGTAAAAGAACTGAATAAAATGGTTTTTGTCACTTATATCAATGAATTAATTAACATAAGCATTGATCCGGCCAGCATGTTCGACGTGCAGGTCAAACGCATCCATGAATATAAACGCCAGCTGCTGAATATCCTCGGGATCATCGCCCGCTATTTTCGAATCAAAGACAACCCGGGTGAACGTTTCGTACCCCGAACCATGATACTCGGCGGGAAGGCAGCCCCCGGCTATTTCATGGCCAAACTGATCATCAAGCTGGCCAACGACGTAGCCAATGTGGTTAATAACGATCCGGAATCACGGGATCTGTTAAAAATCATTTTTCTCCCGAATTACGGCGTTTCATTGGCCGAACGCATCTTTCCGGCAAGCGATCTTTCGCAACAAATATCAACCGCGGGCAAGGAAGCATCGGGCACCAGCAATATGAAATTTGCCTTGAACGGCGCCTTGACCATCGGAACCCTTGATGGTGCCAATATCGAAATACGGGATGCCGTGGGGGCCGATAATATTTTTATTTTCGGTCTGAATACCGCAGAAGTGCAGGAAAAATTAAGCCACGGGTATAACCCCATCGAATACTATAACGCCGATGAGGCATTGCGGCGCGTTGTTGACGCGCTCAGCTCCGGTTTATTTTCAAACGGGGATGAGGACCGATTCAAACCCGTTGTCGACGCGCTGCTGCATCACGGTGACCCTTATCTGCTTCTGGCTGATTTTAAGGCTTACCTGGACTGTCAGGATCGGGTCGATGACTGTTATCGCAATCCGCAACAGTGGATTAAAAAATCCATCCTGAATGTCGCGGCCATGGGCTATTTTTCCAGTGACCGCACCATTCGTGAATACGCCGCAGATATCTGGGGGGTGGTTCCGCTGGCGCAACCGGAATCTTGATCTGAATAATTCATCTTTTTTCATCCATTCGTACCGTGGGCGCTATGCCGTTCATAACCGGTTTGATACTTTGGGTGACACACCGGGTTAAACACGAAGGCGGCGGGCTTGAATGTTTTTCCATAAGAACCGCTCTGATCATCGGATGGTTGTAAAAGCAACCATGATGAAGTTTCGCTGAAGAAAGTCAAATTGGGAAAAATTAAAAAGCAGATTTAGGTCCCCTGCAGGTATTAATAGCATGCCGGCGCTGCAGAGGATAAACTCGAATTAATTCAAAAAAGGAAGTCAGGATGATGAAAGGAATTATACTAGCAGGTGGGTCAGGAACCAGACTTTTTCCGATTACGCGGACGGTGAGCAAGCAATTGCTGCCGGTTTACGACAAACCAATGATCTATTATCCGTTGTCGGTTTTAATGCTGGCAGGGATCAGGGAAATATTAATTATCTCCACACCTGAAGATTTACCCAAATTCAGAAATCTGCTCGGTGATGGTTCGCACTTGGGCCTCTCATTTTTTTATGAAGAACAGCCGCGACCCGAGGGATTGGCCCAGGCGTTTACGATCGGTAAATCGTTTATTGGAGATGATTCGGTTTGTCTGATTCTGGGGGATAATATATTTTACGGGCATGATCTTTCAGATGTTTTAAAGCGCGCGGCACAGACCACCGACGGTGGATTGATTTTTGGATACATGGTCAAAGACCCCGAGCGATACGGCGTGGTTGAATTTGATTCAGATGGAAAGGTGATCGGGATAGAGGAAAAGCCGCTGAAACCGAAATCAAATTATGCCGTACCGGGTTTGTATATTTACGATAACAATGTGGTCGACATTGCGGCCAATCTCAAACCGTCCGCCCGGGGGGAGCTTGAAATAACGGATGTTAACCTGGAATACCTGCGACGGGGCCGGCTGAAGGTGGAGCTTTTGGGCCGCGGTTTTGCCTGGCTGGATACCGGAACCCATGAGGCCCTGCAGCAGGCAGCCAGTTATGTTCAGGCCATCCAGGAGCGTCAGGGGCTTAAGATCGCGTGCATAGAAGAAATTGCCTACCTGCTGGGGTATATCAAGCGCGAGGATATCAAACGCATGGCATCAGATATGTTGAAAAACGACTACGGCAATTATCTTCTGCGACTCATCAGAGAAGACGAGATTTGAGGGGCGCCCTATAATTTTGAATTTTTTCTGCTGAAATCACTGCCAATCCAGGACGTGCATTATGGTATAGCGGTTTTAAACAGGGGTTTGTTTATGGCACACGAAACGATCGTTATTCTGGGTATTCCAATTGATAACCTCAGCATGGCTGAAACCATTGAACAGATACTTTCACTGGTTGAGGCATATGGCCGGGACGGTAGAGCCAGACAGGTTGCAACGGTAAATGTGGATTTTGTCGTCAATACGCTGACCTGGCGCCTTTCGCGTCCCCGCCATCCGGAGCTTCTCGACATTTTGCGGAAAGCAGATCTGGTGACCCCCGATGGTATGCCGATGGTGTGGACCAGCCGACTTCTCGGCACCCCCCTGGAAGAGCGGGTCACCGGCGCCGATCTTGTCCCGCGTTTGGCTGAAGCAGCCGCCGAACACGGAAAATCGATCTATTTTCTGGGGGGCAAGGGGGATGCCGGCAAACGCGCAGCCAACAAATTGAAAAATCAAATTCCGAATCTGAAAATTGCAGGTATCGATTCGCCCTTTGTGCGGATTGAAGGCGAAACCCTCGACGCTGCCCTGGATGAAGACCGGGCGATCGTAGATCGCATCAATCGATCCGGGGCTGATATCCTGCTTATCGGTTTCGGAAATCCCAAGCAGGAGGTGTGGTTCGAGCGCAATCGCCACCGGCTGCAGGTTCCGGTTTCAATCGGGATCGGCGGAACTTACGAATTCATTGTGGGATCGGTGGCCAGGGCTCCGGAATGGATGCAGAAATACGGTTTGGAATGGCTGTTTCGCATCACCCAGGATCCCGCCAGACTCTGGAAGCGCTATTTTGTCGGATTTTTCAAATTCGGCATGATGATCTTTCCATCCATTGTCTATTACAGATTTAAAAAACTGGTTTTTCATACGATCCATCGCAAAGCGGTCGAGGCGGATGTTCAAACACCTGCGGTTATCGATGCGGAGGTTCAGCCGCTAAAAGTGGTTCCCCTTCCCCGGGCATTTGACGCTGCCAGTGTTGAACAACAGCGACATGCGATTGAAACAGACCTGTCCCTGTCAAACCATTGCATCCTGGATTTCAGTAAGGTCGAGCTTGTCGACTCATCCGGTTTAGGCTTTCTGCTGTCCCTGTGGCGGCGGGCTGGGACCCAGAAAAAGAAAATTTACATGATCGAATTGTCTGCAGCGATCAAGCGATTTTTTGAACTGAATCGCACCTTCGATCTATTTGAAAACCAAATCTTCAACAATCTGGATGATGCCCTGACCCGCATAAAAAATCTGGCACCGCTGCCGCCGTTCTATTATGTCGAAAGGGTCAGGAATCAAACCGTCACACTGAATCTGGTCGGCAGCCTGGATGCCGGCCAAATGGCCGGTCTGGATATGGCAGCTGTTGAAACACTTATCGGAAACAGGAATTGTATACTCAACTTAAAGGATCTGAACTTCGTTGACAGTTCCGGCATTGTGTTTTTTCTCAAAATTCAGAAATACATGTCCAGTCAAGACAAGACATGTTTGCTGTGTTCATTGCAGGATAACGTCCTGCAAATGTTTCGCATCACGAAATTAAATCGCCTGTTTACGATTGCCACCGATCAATTCGCAGCAGAAAAAACCATAACGGCGTTCAACGGGCAGTAGACCATCGGTTGCACAGCGATCAGGGATCCGGAGGGTGCGGCGCCCTCAAAGTAAAACCAAACCGGGCGTCGGTTAACCATAAAGGCGGGTAGGTATGAAAGCAGGTCAAATATTGGTTGTGGGGGGTGCCGGATATATCGGCGCCCATATGGTAAACGCATTGCTGCGGACAAATTATGATGTCGTCACGCTGGACAACCTTTCCACCGGCCACCGAGATTTATTGCCGGGGGGCGCTTTGATCGTTGGCAATCTCGGGGATGCCGGCTTGCTTGATCACATTTTTTCGAGCCATCGAATTGATGCCGTGATGCACTTTGCTGCCTATTCGCTGGTGGGCGAATCCGTAGCCAATCCGCTAAAATACTATCACAATAATGTGGCGCAGACCGTTGAACTGCTGGATGCCATGGTGCGGCACAGCGTTGACTATTTCATCTTCTCATCAACCGCTGCAGTCTACGGCGAGCCCCGGAAAATTCCGATTAAAGAAGACCATCCCTGCAACCCCACAAATCCATACGGAGCGACAAAAATCGCCGTGGAACACATGCTGAAAGACTGTGACAGCGCCCATGGAATAAAATTTGTTGCCCTGCGCTATTTTAACGCCGCGGGAGCCGATACCTCCGGGAAACTGGGTGAAAGACATGACCCCGAGACCCATCTTATCCCCTCGATATTAAAGGTGGCCGCCGGAGAACGACAACATGTCAAAATTTTTGGCGACAATTATCCCACTCCGGATGGAACCTGTCTGAGGGATTACATTCACGTGAACGATCTCACCCAGGCTCATTTGCTGGCACTGGAAGCGCTTTTTGAGGGAAAAGAAAGTACCATTTACAACCTTGGAAACAGCAGAGCTCATTCCGTTTTGGAAGTGATTAATACAGCCCGCAAGGTTACCGGCCACAGCATTCCCGCCGTGGCAGCCGAGCCTCGCCCCGGTGATCCGGCAGCACTGGTTGCCAGTTCTGAGAAGATTAGAAGCGAACTGGGTTGGCAACCTTCTTACGAAGATCTCGAGACCATCATCGAGACGGCTTGGCTATGGCATCAGAAGCCAGCCTCAGGCTGAGCAGTTTTACAAAAGAATAAAAATTTCAAATTTCTGTTTATGTAAAGCAATATATAATATTAACGAATTAGGGATAGCGGCTGAAGACAAAATCCCTTCCTTTGGAAACCTCTTATTGATTGAACTTACAAATCTATATTAAACGAACTCAAGAATAGAAATTGTTTGTAAGTTTTGGATTGCGATACGCAATGTGAAAAATAGCTGAATGATGGACTTCGGCTATGATTACACAATCAGTGATGAGGCTAAAAGCATTTCATTTCGCTTACAAATACACATGATCAAGCTTTAATGCTGTGTGGGGATTGTGTGGGGAAAATTGTCCAAAATCTGCTAAAGTGTGGAAAATCAGACAAAATGTGGAAAATTCGGATTCAATGATTTCAGTAACTTAAGTCAATTTAGGAGGTTAGGAAGCTCAGGGTAATTGACTGAAAATCCCCGTGTCGGCAGTTCGATTCTGTCCCTCGGCACCATCGATAAAAAGCCCGGGTAAATCTTGCCCGGGCTTTTTTTATTTTATTT
>Ga0209271_10000607_pt1 | contig 12297 bp, 13 predicted proteins | sample tdAd002_FD_187123 | JGI IMG/M metagenome (GOLD analysis project Ga0209271, IMG submission 187123) | Marine sediment microbial communities from the Atlantic coast under amendment with organic carbon and nitrate - tdAd00.2 (SPAdes)... | ecosystem: Environmental > Aquatic > Marine > Coastal >... | reverse complement strand
AATGCTTTAGGCAGGATTCTTCCCTGCTTGGGATGTTCAATCAGGGAGGTAGGATCCGAGTCAATATAATTTTCAGCCAGCAGGAACCTGAAAAAACCTCTCAACGTAGATATTCTCCTGGAAATCGAACGGGACGAAAGGCGACTGATTCTGCACCAGGAGATATAATCCCTGATGTCAGACTTATCAATTTGCTTCAGATCTTCAATAGCCTTTTTCTCTATGAACGCTGCAAAGGTATTAAGGTCGTAACGGTAAGATCGGTTGTAGGTATTGGGTGCCAGACGGCGAACTGCTGATAAATATTTGAGGAATAAATCCTGGTAGGAATAAAGTAAATTCTGTTTTGAAGATGGTTCATTGACGCTCCAATTTTGCCGGAAGCGCTTCTTGATTTTTTTTTTTGCCCTGTCAGCCATTCGTCATGTTATTCATGATACAATGTCACCGGGCTGAGGCTGCAGGATATGATCTACGCTTTACGAACGATGCCTGAACTTTCGCATTTTTCGTTTGGCTTCAGCCTGCTTCCGGCGCTTTTTCACACTCGGCTTCTCGTAATACTCGCGCCGCTTTAATTCCCGTTTAATGCCATCCATCTGGAGCTTTTTCTTCAGTTGTCTGATGGCATATTCTATATCGCCCCTTACTTCAACTTCTATCATTTTCTCTCCAGCTTTTCTTAATAAATGGTTAATATTAATTTAAATAACGAAATTACCTTTAAATATCAATATATTTCCACAACGGAAGGCGGAGATATTAAAGGGAAAAGCAATTTCTGTCAATGGCTTTTTACACTAAAAATCTTTCCAGGATTCAAAATATTGTTGGGATCGAAGAGAGTTTTGATTTTCTCCATGATTGCCAGAGATGTCTCATCAAGCTCCAGGGACAGAAAAGGGGCCTTGGTAATACCGATGCCGTGCTCTCCTGACAGGGTTCCGCCAAGAGTGATTACATGGTCAAAAAGTCTTCTTTTGGCTTCCCGGCTTTTTTCGTTTTCCAGCGGATTATTCTTGTCGACCATAATGTTGACATGAATGTTGCCATCACCGGCATGCCCGAACGTGAGGATGACAATACCAAGTTCCTGCGACATTTTTTCTGTAAAATCAACAAGCTGAGGTATTTTTGATCGTGGCACAACCACGTCTTCAGATATTTTATGGGGTCGCAGTTTGAAAGTCGCCGGCGAAATGGATCGCCTTGCCTTCCAAAGATCTTCAGCTTCCCGGTCATTTCCCGCCTGCCTTACCTCAAGGATTTCCTGATATTTTTGCCTGTCTGCCAGCAATGTTAAAAGTTTTCCCCCCTGTTCAGCAGTTGACTTTTCATCACCATCCACCTCTATAAGCAGCAGGGCCCTGGTGCTTTGCTCCATCTCAAGGGGCAGATATTCATTAACAACACTCAGTGCTGTACTGTCCATATATTCAAGAGTTTTTGGCAGAATACCATTCTTAAGGATCTCTGAAACGAGGACCGTTGCCTGTTGCAGGCTTTCAGTCAACACCAGGTAGGTCTTCGTGTGAGTCGGCAAAGTCAGCAGCCTGACAACAATTTTACTGACAATACCCAATGTCCCTTCAGAACCTATAAAAAGACGGGTTAAATCGTACCCCACTACCCCTTTAGCGGTTCTGACCCCGGTATGCATGAGACGCCCGTCCGGCAAAATCACCTCCAGACCGAGGACGTAATCCCTGGTCACACCGTACTTAACAGCACTTGGCCCTCCGGAGCATTCGGCCACATTGCCGCCCATGGTACAAAAATCACTGCTCGCCGGGTCGGGAGGATAATACAGTCCCTCTCTTTTTACAGCAGCCTGAAATTGACCTGTGATGACGCCGGGTTCTACCACAGCAACCTGGTTCTCCGTATCTATCTCAAGAATTTTATTCAAGCGGCTTGTAGCAAGCACAAGACCACCTTCGACCGGTAGAGCCCCGCCTGTCATCCCTGTGCCGGCACCACGTGGAACTACGGGAAAAAGATCCTGACCGGCAAGCTCCATGATGGAAGAGATCTCTGCAGCGGAACCGGGAAACGCAACAGCGGCCGGCATAAATTCCATGCCGGTGCCATCGTACGAATAGCACATAAGATCTTCTCTGGCTGTGGCAAGATGCTTTTCACCAACAATTGCCTGTAATTTTTTTATACTTTTTTTGTTCATATAGGTATTTCCAGAATCCGTGAGCCAGCGGATATATCCAATTTTATAGCAATTTTCCGTCACGGATTCACGTTGTTATGAATGAATATGGTACAAATGTCAACGGTCAATTGCCGATTGAAAAGTATAGCCGAAGCAGGTATTCTGCAATAAACAATAATTAAACTTTACAGGTGTTCTCTATGAATAAAAAATTGCGACTTGCCCTGCTGGCCGGTGGAAAATCAGGAGAAAGAGAGGTGTCTCTCAAAGGGGCGGAAGAGGTTGCCCGGGCTCTCGATCCCCAAAAATATGTAGTCAGGCGCTATGATCCTGCAACTGACCTTGCACTGCTGGCTGCTGAAGCAGATACACTGGATGTTGCCTTTATACTCCTGCATGGCCCCTTTGGTGAAGACGGCACAGTGCAGGGCTTTCTGGATCTGCTCAGTCTTCCGTACCAGGGATCAGGTGTACTTGGCAGCGCTCTTGCCATGGACAAAAACCTGGCTAAGATCCTCTACAGGAACAATGGCCTGAAAGTGCCTGAATGGTATATGGCAAAAAAAGAAGATATTGACAACCCAAGTAGAATACCGGGCCAGTTAGGGCTGCCCCTTGTCATCAAGCCTGTCAATCAGGGCTCAAGTCTCGGCATGACCATTGCCCGTTCAGAAGATGAAATTACTGAAGGATTGAAAAAAGCCTTTGCTATTGACCACCAGGTTATGGTCGAGGAGTTTATTGAAGGCCGCGAAATAACCGGAGGAATTCTGGGTAATGATGAGCTGACCCCCCTGCCCCTTGTTGAAATTATCCCCGGGGAACAATATGAATTCTTCGATTACGAGGCCAAGTACCAACCGGGTGCCTCATCCGAGATTTGCCCGGCGGAACTGGATGATCCAATAACAATAAGGGCGCAACAATATGCGCTTACCGCACATCGTGCCCTGCAGCTTAGGGGTTACAGCCGTACGGACATGATTGTCTGTGGAGATGACATCTACGTGCTTGAGACAAATACCATCCCGGGCATGACGCCGACCAGTTTGCTGCCGCAGGGAGCTGCCGCTGCCGGGCTCGATTTTGCAGCGCTGCTTGACCGGCTCATTGAACTGGCCCTGGAGTAAAGCTCTACTCCAGATCATATTTGTCATTTCAGAAATGTTTGCTGCCAAAAAAATAATACCGGACATAATATGCTGCAAAACCTGAACTTTTCTGTTAACAATTTCAAGAGGCTTGGGTTAAGAAGACATCAGCAGTTGGTTCAATTCTATCTGAATAGGTAACCTGTATGGACATCTTGGAAAAACTACAATCGGCAGAGCAAAACCTTTTTGCCAGAGAGCAACAGCTCGAATCCATAGCTAAAACATTTCCTGATCCGATTTTTGTTATTGACAAATTTGGCAAATATCTGGATTTAATTGGCGGCAAAGAACGGTCACCCTATCACGGCGGCAAATTTCTCATTGGTAAATATTTGCATGACGTTCTACCTGAAAATCTGACAGATGCATTTATGCAGGTAATCTCTGAATCCATAGAGAAAAATTCTTTGAAGACGATCGAATACCTCCTTGGTTCAGAAGATATTGCCGGTTCTCCTGCGGATAACCCGAAAGGCAGGCAATGGTTTGAAGCTCGTATATATCCTCTTAAAGATCATAATAATGAAATAAACTCCGCTATCTGGTTTCCTATAAATGTCACTCAAAGGAAAAACCTGGAAGAACAGATAGCGGATCTTTCTGAAACTGATCCTCTTACCGGGGCATTCAACAGAAGATACTTCCTGCAGATATTTGAAAATGAATTCTCCATTTCCAAAAGATATAAAAACAAACTTTCAGTCCTCCATATCGCTATTGACAAGCTCAAAGAGATAAATGACACATACGGCCAGGCTGGAGGAGATGCTGTCTTGAAAAGATTTGCAATTTTATGTAAATCAACTTTACGTGATTCTGACCTGTTGGCCCGACATGGTGGCGCGGGATTCATTGCTATGCTTCCCGGTACACCCAGCCTGGGTGCTGCTATCATTGCTGAACGTATCAGGGCCATTGCGGAGGAAATCCTAGTCACTTATGAACAGGAGACCATTCAGTTCGCAATCAGCATAGGTATCAGCCAGATATTGGATTCCGATAAAAAAAGCGATGCTGTATTAACCAGGGCTGACTCTGCCATCTATCAGGCAAAGAAAAAAGGAAGAAACAGAATAGAGATCAGTTAGAATCTCTTTTCAAAATAAGGCTCCAGGACTTCAGGCAGGTAAACTGAACCGTCATCGCGCTGGAAATTTTCCAGGATGGCTGCCAGGGTGCGGCCAACTGCAAGGCCACTGCCGTTCAGAGTGTGAACCAGAGAACTTTTCTTGCTGTTTCTGGGCCTGTAGCGGATACCTCCCCGCCTGGCCTGAAAATCCCCGAAATTGCTGCAGGACGAAATTTCCCGGTACTTGTTCTGGGCCGGCATCCAAACCTCGATGTCATAGGTTTTTATTGCGGAAAAACCGAGATCCCCGGTGCACAAATTTACAACCCTGTAAGGCAGCTTCAACAGCTGCAACACTTCTTCGGCATCTGCCAGCAGTGATTCAAGTTCATCTATGGATTCGTCAGGACGGGCAAACTTTACAAGTTCCACCTTGTCGAACTGATGCTGCCGGATAAGCCCTCTGGTATCCTTACCGTATGATCCTGCTTCTGAACGGAAACAGGGGGTATAGGCACAGTACTTGATCGGCAGCTGCTTCTCCGCCAGGGTCTCATTCCGGTGGATATTTGTCACAGGCACCTCAGCAGTAGGAACCAGATATAGATCCCAGTCTTTTATTCTGAAAAGGTCCTCCTCGAATTTAGGAAGCTGACCGGTGGCTGTCATTGAGGCTGAATTGACCATAAAAGGCGGCAGGACCTCTGTATAGCCATGTTTCTGGGTATGGAGATCAAGCATGAAATTGATCAGAGCACGCTCCAATTTTGAACCGAAGCCCTTGAGCAAGACAAAGCGGGCCCCTGAAAGTTTCGCAGCCCGCTCAAAATCCAGAATATCCAAAGCCTCGCCAATCTCCCAGTGCGGCTTAGGGTCAAAAGAAAATTCAGAAATTTTACCCCATTGCCGGACTTCAACATTTTCACTGTCATCCATTCCCTGTGGCACTGAGTCATCGCACAGGTTAGGAATTCCCATAACGATTTCCTGCAGGTCTTCTTCTACAGAAGCCACCTGTTTCTTAAGATCCTTGATGCGCTCTCCCGCCTTACGCATTTCCAGAATCAGAGACTCGGCATCCTTCTTCTGTTTTTTGAGTGCAGCAATTTCACTTGAAACTGTCTTGCGCCTGTTTTGCAAACTCTCAAGTTCTGTAAGCAACTCGCGCCTTTTTATATCAACTGCTGCAAAATCTTCTACCCTGGAATCCTTAACACCCCGGAATTCTGTCTTTTCTTTAACCAGCTCCAGGTTCTCTCTGATAAAACGCAATTCAAGCATAGTCAGGCCTTGTGTTATTTAAGTGAATTATCGATTATTACATGAATGTTAATGTTTACTCAGCCAACTACTATTAGTGAAACACAACATTACTGTCAATTCCTTATTGGATTTATAGCTGAATTTGTTAATGAATCCAAATTGTTCATTTGAACAGGCTCAATTTGACAAGCGCAAGGCTGTAATTTCTGGTACTTAAAACACCCTGTAATATAAATATTTCTTTACAATGCCATTTCACGTAGCTGAGCAGCACAGCAAAGTGCAGTTAAACGACTCGGCGGAGTACCCCGCGAGGGGGTATAAACTTCGCGACTTTCCGAGGCGCCTGCTCTTTGCGAGCAGCGCAGGGTAGTCCGCCGCAGGCGGGCCAAGTGATAGGCTGCCCTTTCTTTTTGTTTCTTTTTCTTTCGGGCAAGCAAAGAAAAAGAAATATAATAAGATTTATTATAAAGTATAGACTGAGTTATATTTACTCAAATTAATATTAATAGAGAACAACAATACCCTTGAAAATAAACAGCAACCTCCTCATATTTCTGACAGAACTGCGAAAATCCATCCGTCTCCTTGGATTTTCAGTCATCATAGGAACTGCTGCCCTGTATATACTTTCGCCCACAGTACTTACGGGTCTGCAGAATCATCTCCAACAGCAACTGGCTTTTTTTACCGTAGCTGAACCTTTTCTGGCCCATGTCAGGCTTTCTTTTTTTGTCACCATCTTTGTCCTTATGCCGGGAATACTCTACTGTCTCTGGATGGCCCTGGGTAAACCGTTCAAACTTGAAGAATCAACTCTTGCCTGGTTTGTTTTCTTTACCACCATACTTTTCTATCTTGGTGCAGGTTTCTGCTATTTCATCACCCTGCCCTATGGCGTTAAATTCCTTCTCGGCTTCGAGTCCAGCCAACTCAAACCGGTAATATCAATCAGCAAATTCGTAAATTTCGTCACCATCTTTATTCTGGCATTCGGGGTCATTTTTGAACTTCCCATTTTTATGGTATTTGCCGCAAAGGTGGGAATCTGCACCCGTCAAACCTTTGAGAAGCACCGCCGATATGCTGTACTCATCATCAGCATCATGGCCGCACTCCTGACACCCACACCCGACATCGTCAACATGCTGCTCATGGGCGGTCCATTGTATTTTCTTTATGAAGTGGGAATTTTAGTGCTTAAAATGATGAAGGTATAAAAGACAGGGTTCAAGGGGTCTAGAAGACTTGGGGAGGGGAAAAACGCTTCGCCTCCAACAACTATCAATAAAATATTTATATAATTTTTTCGTCTACTACCCATGAAGATCAGAAAACTCAAACGCCGCAACATCAAGAAAAATAAAGCGCCCAAACCTTCACCCAGGATCAGGAAACTGCTGGACCAGGCATCTTCCTGCATTGAATACGGCCGCCTCGTCCAGGCCGAAGATCTATGCAGAAAAGTAGTAAAACTTTCACCCCGCACATCAGAAGCTTACAATATACTCGGAATTATTTACCAGGAACGCGGGTTAATTGATGACGCAATTTCCGCTCTACATAAAGCTGTTGAACTCGACAGCTCAAATGCCGACGCTTTTTTCAACCTGGGTAATATTTTGGGGCAGAGGGAGCAGTATGAACAGGCGGCAATCTCATTACGCAAAGGTTTGGCCTTGGCACCCCGGACAGCAGAAGCCAGGAATAACCTTGGTCTCGCCCTGGCAAAACTGGGTAAGATGAATGAAGCAATAAACTCCTTAGAAAAAGCAACAAAACTGGATCCTCACTATGGCGACGCATGGCTCAATCTCGGAGAAACCTTCTGCTGTCAAGGACAACTGCAAAAGGCCGTTGATGCTTACCAACACTGTATCCGATTCATTCCTGATTTCGTTGAGGCACACTATAACCTGAGTGTAGCCCAGCACGATCTGCAACTTCTGCCGGACGCTATTGAATCGTTACAACGCACCATCGAACTGAACCCGGAACATACGGCAGCCCGTCACATGCTTGCCGCTCTGAGCGACGAAAAACCTGATAGCGCCCCCCAACAGTTTGTCACTAACCTGTTTGACCAGTATTCAAGCAGCTTTGAAACAGACCTTATCAACAGACTGGAATACAGAATTCCAACCCAATTACGTGAGTTATTCTCTGAATATGTACCGGTCGGCACCCGTTTATCGAAAGTAGTAGACCTGGGCTGCGGTACCGGCCTTTCCGGTCAGGCTTTCCATGATATAGCCGATTATCTCGCAGGCATAGATATTTCAAAAAAAATGATCGAGCACGCAAGGGAGAAAGAGATTTATGATGCTCTCCTTGTAGGTGATCTTTATGAACAGCTGCGGCAATTCCCCGACTTATTTGATCTGTTCATTGCTGCCGATGTCATGATCTATATCGGCAACCTGGAACCGCTCTTCAGCGCGGTCAGCAACAAAGCCAGCCCAGGAGGTTATTTTGCCTTTTCTGTGGAATCGCAGCAGCATAATGATTTCACCCTACAACCTACAGGGCGTTATGCACACGCCACGGCCTATATCTCCAGACTGGCCGCTGCGTCTGATTTCACTGTTATTGCCCAAAAACAAGTTGGTATCCGCAAGGAAGGTGACACCTGGATTCCGGGAGAGATTTATATATTACAGAAAAACACAGCTTAATCCGTATTGCAGAGTCACTCGCAAAAAGGAGTCAAGATTGAACCCTCACCTGGAAACCCCAAAAGTAGTAGTTCCACTAAGTACGCCATGTAGAAACACATCAGCCTTAAAAGAACCATTTCCCAAGCTGGGATAACATAAATAAGGAATCTGACTTTGGGGTGCAGAGACTGTATTTTGGGCTCTACGTTGTCCTGTGTCGAGATTAATTAAGTCCACAGTAATTGTTTCCCCGCTATAACCTTTAACTAATACGCAAGGGGTTTCACCTGCTCTAAATTGGTTAGTCCTTACATTCAAATAGTGATTCCTCGAATCGGTGCCATCCAAAGCCTTTGAGTTTATAGTAAAAACTTCTTGTGAGGGGGTGATTATTGTTGAGGGAGGAGGGGGATAATAAGCGCAACTCCAAAGAGATAAACCCAAGAAAAAAAACATTGTGATAGATATAAATTTTTGCATTAAGTCCTCCTGATAATATTTTTTTATGAAGCCATTTTTCATGGACAAGGTGTTTAGCAAATCCCCGGTTTCTCTATCAGCTGCCGCTGATTGCTGCCTGCTGTGTCTGTCAATCATCAGCAATTTTCGTATGCTGATAATCGTCGGCAGTGTGTTGGTTAACAAATCAAACCAACGATTGACACGTATGCCGACAAAACTTTTCTACTCCATTTCAATAATGGTATAACCTTCATTCTGCAGCAAGGCCGCTGTCACTCCGATCTTCGAAGCAAGGCCGCATGAAGGACTTCCTGCTTTCAAAAAAATCTTTGCAATATCATGCTGCCTGGCAATTTCTAAAACCTGCCTGGCACCCAGTATGAAATTCCCGGTCACATCAAGACCATCCCTGGTAATCACCCTGGCATGCCCAGCCAGCACATCATGACCGTCGCCGCCGACCAGGTCTGCCGCCACCCTCGGTGTTGGAAGACCGCCCAGCTGTTCCGGACAGACCGGTATACATACTGCCCCTTCCACAGCCTTCTTACACGCAGCACTCTGTATAATTTTTCCGTCATATCGGGTTTTGAGCCCTGTCAGGCAGGCGCTGGCAAGATAAATTTTCATATTATGTTGAGGCATAAAATCTTTTGCATTTAAAATGGTTCCAATTGCACATGCACATATTCTGTGATACTTTTTCCTGATTCAAAAGACAAAACAATTCACGCTAAACCCAGACCTTTTAAAACTATAACCTTTTTAACAGTCCAGCACACGATTCCATGCGCAATAAGTTCACAAACCACCAGACAAAGCTATTATCCTATTCAGCTTTGATTTTTGTCCTGCTGCTTATTCTGTGGATTATTTTTGCTCCCAACAGAGGCGTCTTCGACATGATCCGGAATCATAATGAAGTTGAAAACCTCCAGGCGGAAAACCAAAGGCTTGAGGCTGAGAACAAGGCACTGCAGGAGGAAATAAACAGACTGCGGGACGACCCTGCCTTCCTGGAGGAAAAAGCCAGAAAAGAGTATGGCATGCTCAAAGAAAATGAGGTGCTCTACATCTTTAAAAAGAAAAAATAACTAATGAGGTTATTAGGCTGAAGACTGAAGGCTGAAGGAAAAAATTGAAAGGCAACTGGAGTAATGGAGCGATGGAGTAATGTTTTGAAAAAAAATATTGGTTATTAGGCTGAAGGCCGAATGAAAAATACAGTTTATGGTTACTGGTAAAAACAAAACTCTGGGCCTGTCATCCTATGCCCTGCGCTCTGCATCTTGAACCTTTACCCTTCAGCCTTCAGTCTATACTCCTTCAGCCTGAACCTAAAAAAACAGGGCTGCCAGTTAGATTGTGCTAAACTGACAGCCCTTATATGTTAAAGGAGCCAAACCTGGCCCCCGGAATGTCATGCTCAAGAGAAACCGGACTTGGATGAGCAGCCGGAAAGGGCTCCTGCCGGTGCAGCACTTGAACTGCCGGACAAACGACTTGCAAATGCAGAAATCTGTTTTTCTACATTCCTGCTTTCGCATTTCTTGCAGACAACCTTATCAGCATCTGGGATGGATGAAACAAAGGTCTCAAAAACCGTCTCACAATCCTTGCAGCGATATTCATAAATAGGCATTTTTTTATCTCCTTAATAATAGTCTTCCGTAACGGTAGGTTGAATATAAGCATGCCTTACAAACCAGTCAACCCACTGTTTTACTGAAAGTCCGCATTAAAGAAAAAAGGCGCAATCCAGCTCCTCATCTCATTTCAATCTCCATTCCAGTCCGGGTTTCTCACAAGCCGAGACGCCGGATAGACAAAGTGTAAGGAGGTTGAGCTATACTTTAGTATGCTAAACACCTTACACTGCAGGCTATACGGATGTATCGGCTTGCCTTGCGCGAACAGTTCAGCATGTTTTTTATTTACAGCATTCGCAAACACTCTGTTCCCGTCAATACCCCGTATACCATCTTCTATGTTCTCAGACTATCACCATTCACTATTAAATGCTGAAATGTTCGTGAGAAATGCGGGCTAGAGCTGAACAAACTCGTTATTCTCTTATAAAAACCACTTCAAAAGTCTGTTTCATTACAGCCTGGTAATAGAAGCCGGCCAGGGCATCTTTTTCTGCGTAGTAATAAAGGGTATACGTTGACCCGGGATACCCCTCATCCTGAAATCTGATGAAAAGTTTTACCAACCCTTCCCGATCAGAAACGGTGGCCTCAGCAATATGGATCTCCTTTGGATTAAAATATCCTGCATCAACGGTACCGTCCTGTTTAACGTCTCTGATACGCAGGGTGTAACTGCCGTCAGTTCGGGCCCATTTGCCGACAAGTGCCTTGAAGTCCGGCTGCTCCGCAGAGCCTGCCGTTCCTGCTGCCAGGAAATGACAGGCACATATCAGAAGAAAGGTAAGGATTACTCTTTTAATAGGCTTTTTTTGCATAATATCTTCTCATAACAGAACGCCTGCCGAGCATGGCAGGCGTTCTGTGTTTGGTTTCTATTGTCGGTTTTTCCATAGAAGAATTCTATGAACCCATAGCCGTCCAAACGGACCTTCCAGTTCTTGCCGTTGGTCCTAAAATCCTCCCATTCTCAACATTTTTCCTCATTTGAACTCTATCGCAACTCCAGCCCTAGTTTCTCTGGGCCAACAGCCTGTCAAAGGCAGCCTGGTCCGTGGCAAAACCCTTAGCCTTATCACCGTTTCTGATGATCTCAACTTTCTCAATAATATCACCTTGCCGGATAGCATTCACCACATCCTGACCGGAAACCACATGACCGAAAATTGTGTGTTTATAGTTGAGATGCGGGGTAGCTTTATGTGTGATGAAAAACTGACTGCCGTTGGTTTTGGGGCCGGCATTGGCCATTGCAAGCACTCCCGGGCCTGTAAATCTCAGGCTGGGAACAAATTCATCCGGGAATTTATATCCCGGGCCACCGGTGCCATTTCCAAGCGGGTCACCCCCCTGTATCATGAAGTTGGGAATAACCCGGTGAAACGTCAGCCCATCGTAAAAGGGGCCTTTCGTTCTGCCTTTAGAAACCTTGAAATCCTTGGTCCCTTCTGCCAAACCAACAAAGTTGACTACTGTCAAAGGAGTTTCTTCAAACTCCAGTGCAAGAGTAATTGTACCTCTGGGGGTAATAATTCTGGCATAGAGGCCATCGTCCAGTTGTACCTCCTTGGCACTGGCGTTTGCATCGGGCTTGGCTTGCATTTCCTTATCCGTTTTATCTGCAGATACGCAGCTCATGCTGATACCCATTGCAATCAGGAAGACAAAAAATAGAAGTGTATAACGTCTCATAATGTACCGCCATTAAGTTGACCAGCTATTAATATGAAAAGATCTGTTCGTGATACTGTCCGTAATCCTTTGCTGAAAAATCCAACTGCAACTAATTAGTTCCGCGGTCAAACTCGCTGGCACGGGATCTCTCGTCTGGAGTGTACACTTGCAGCTTGTTATCTTTACTCATCTTGATCACGGTCCG
>Ga0209271_10000606_pt1 | contig 12309 bp, 10 predicted proteins | sample tdAd002_FD_187123 | JGI IMG/M metagenome (GOLD analysis project Ga0209271, IMG submission 187123) | Marine sediment microbial communities from the Atlantic coast under amendment with organic carbon and nitrate - tdAd00.2 (SPAdes)... | ecosystem: Environmental > Aquatic > Marine > Coastal >... | reverse complement strand
TTCCTTGAACAGTCTAACCGTTTCTTCAGGGGGCAATATTTTATCTTGATCGAGTGTAAAACGTTTAAAAGCGTCATTTAATATAATCGTATGTGCCATTAATTTCCTCTTTTTATGAAAACCGAAATTAGAAAAATAAATTCTGGATAATTATGAGACTATAATATAAGTTTTAAAAACAATCAAAATATTATTATATTTTTTTAAATTGACCACTTTCACACAATTTGATATGAAATATTTAATTTATAGTGGGGATGTAGCTCAGTTGGGAGAGCGCGGCGTTCGCAATGCCGAGGTCGAGGGTTCAACTCCCTTCATCTCCACCATGTCTTCCTTTGGGGAAAATACAATTAAGGATAAATCAGATTATGAAACGTTCGTCTGAAGTTGAACGCAAGACAAAAGAAACAAAAATTAGTATCAAGCTCAATCTACACGGTAGTGGCAAATATGTGATATCCACAGGAATCCCTTTTTTTGATCATATGCTGACACTTTTTGCTGTTCACGGCTTTTTTGACCTTTCCATTGATGCCCGGGGAGATATTGATGTCGATTTCCATCACACAATAGAAGATGTCGGTCTGGTGTTAGGTGATGCTTTCGACAAGGCTCTCGGTGATAGAAAGGGTATAAAGCGATTCGGCCATGCTGTTACGCCAATGGATGATGCATTAGCCTCTGTTACCGTTGATTTGTCTAAACGTCCATTCCTGGTTTACAATATTCGCCCAAATACTGATACCGGTGTGAACGCTTTCACGTCTCTTACAAAGGAATTTTTAAGGGCATTTGCAAACAGAGGCGGGATGAATCTACATGTAAATGTACTTTACGGTGAAAATGAGCACCATATTATTGAATCCGTCTTCAAAGCTGCTGCAAGGGCTCTGGATCAAGCCACTTCCTTTGATGGACGAATAAAGGATATTCGTTCTTCAAAGGGTGTTTTGTAATTCAAACACTCTATTTTTCATGTCGCAATATTCATGATCATGTTTCACGAAAATAAAATTGGGTTGATTAAAATATTTCTTTTAACGGGTATTCTGTTTTTTTCAGGGTGCGGAACAAATGTCGTGGTTAAGGAAAATATTCTACCACCGTTTGGCATAAAAAAGATTCTGATCTTTCCCTTTAAAGACATGTCCGCGGTGTATGGAGAAAATGTAAATACCTGGTGCCGGGTCTGTGGAAAAATGTTTATGACGGGCAAAGTGACTGAAGGCGCAAATAGTATGCTTACGGAGCAATTGTTTGTGTTTTTAAAAGACCGAAAAGATATTGAGCTGATACCTGCAAGCCAGGCCCAGGGAGCCCTGTCGGATCTGTTGTCAGGAAATAAAAATAGTTTGTCGGAACGAAACCTGTTGATAGAAATAGGACGTGTTCTTGATGCAGATGCAATAATGGCAGGATATATTTACCGTTTCAGGGAACGTATCGGCACTAAATATTCAGTCGATCTGCCTGCCTCCGTGGCATTTGATATTCATCTTATCCGTATCGCAGATGGTCGTTTATTGTGGAGCAGACATTTTGATGAAACTCAGCGGTCGTTATTTGAAAACCTTTTTCAACTTGGCACATTTTTAAAAAGAAAGGCTCGCTGGATTACAGCCCAGGAGATGGCGGTGTCAGGTATGGAAAACATACTTAAAAATTTTAAGCCAGAAGAATATAGCAAGTAACCAGCAATATGATTATCATTCCGGCAGTTGATATAAAAAAAGGTAGATGCGTACGACTTTTTCAGGGTCGTATGGATAAAGAAACAGTTTTTTCAGATGATCCTGCTGCTATGGCAAAGAGATGGGAGGATGAAGGCGCGGAAATTATTCATGTGATTGATCTTGACGGTGCAATAAAAAAAAGTCCGCAGAACCTCAATTCCATTAGTAAAATAATAGAAAGCGTAAGTGCGCATATCCAAGTAGGCGGTGGAATAAGGGATAAAAAAACGGCAGGGCTGTTACTGGATCTTGGCGTTGAGAGGGTCATTATTGGTACCGAAGCCATTAAAAACCCAAATTTTGTGAAAGATGCCTGCAAAGCTTTTCCCGGCCGGATTATCGTCGGCATCGATGCACGTAACGGGTTTGTTGCAATCGAGGGATGGACAAAAACAACTAAAATAAAATCGGTAGATCTTGCAAAACAATTTGAAGACTGCGGTGTTGCAGCAATTAATTTTACCGACATTCACAGGGATGGGATGCAGACAGGTCCAAACATTGATGAGACCATGCGTCTGGCAGAGGCTGTTTCCATACCTGTGGTTGCTTCCGGAGGTGTTTCAACGATAGAGGATATAAAAAATCTATTACCGTTAAAGGAAGCAGGGGTGGTTGGTATTATTACCGGCAGAGCTTTATATAGCGGCAGTTTGAACCTTAAAGAAGCTATAGAAATTGCAAAAGAGGTGACTCTTTAGCTTTTTAAAAATATTACCGCTTTAGGTTTAAAAATATATTTCACTAAAAAAACAACCAATTGAATTATCAATAATTCTTCTTGACAAAATCAACCTTTATCATTAGTTTATACGATTAACCTTAAAAAGTGTAATTAGTAAAGTTTGATTTTTGATGGAACTTATCCATATAATAGATACAGATCTTCGATTATATCAACTTAAGCACATATTAAGCACACACGCAAATGTGCAAAGCTTCATCCCATTTATGACCCTTCCGTTATTTTCAGTCATTCCGGTTTCATAGCGATGGAGGTTGGTCTTTTTGACAATTTATATTCCTGAAGAAAAGGTTTCAGAAATTAAGAATGCTGCCGATATCGTTGATGTCGTTTCGGAAGTTGTGATTCTTAAAAAGACGGGGAATAACTATGTTGGCCTTTGCCCGTTCCATTCGGAAAAAACCCCTTCTTTTACTGTAAGCCCGGAAAAAAAAATATTCTATTGCTTCGGTTGTACCGTCGGAGGAAATGTTTTTAGTTTTCTAATGAAACACGATGGTATTTCCTTCCCTGATGCAGCCAAAATACTTGCCAGGCGATATGGAATCGATATCCCAACTCGAAAGATATCTCAGCAACAGAAACATCGGATGAGCCAAAGAGAAAGTCTTCTTGCCGTAAATAGGCAGGCCATGGAGTTTTTTAGACAGGAGCTGCTTGAAAAAACTTCAGGAAAACGAGCAATGGAATATCTTAAGAAACGGGGAATGAGCAAAGAGATCATCGCCAGTTTTAATCTTGGCTATACACCGGAAGGTTGGGACAATATAGTTAAATTTTATTCAAAAAAGAAGATATCACTTTCAATTGTTGAAAAGGCCGGCTTGATTGTTTCAAGGGAAAAGAAGGTCGGGTTTTATGATCGTTTCAGAGGTCGAATAATATTCCCGATTTTTGATTTAAACATGCAGGTCATAGGTTTTGGCGGACGTGTAATGGATGATTCCATGCCAAAATATCTTAATTCTCCGGAAACTCCGATATATAACAAAAGTCGTTCTCTATACGGTCTGCATTTGGCAAAAATAAAATGCAGGGAGAGTGAAAAAGTCTACATAGTTGAGGGATATTTTGATCTACTAGCACTTCATCAACATGGTCTTCAGAATTCAGTTGCAACTTTAGGCACATCCCTTACACCTGATCATGTTAAGATTCTTAGAGGATTCATCGGAAAAGATGGTAAGGTAATACTTGTTTTTGATTCAGACGATGCAGGTATAAAGGCTGCGATGAGAAGCATAGGAATCTTTATGAGAGCTGAAGTTGATGCCAGTATCATCGTCCTGCCTCAAGGATACGATCCTGATTCATACCTTTTCGAATTCGGGTATGAATCCTTTTTGAAAACCGATTCCAAGGCTAAAAGTCTCATGTCTTTTTTAATTGATTCTGCCGTGAAAAAGCACGGACTTTCTATTGAAGGAAAAATCCGTGTTATTTCAGAGCTTAATGAGCCTCTGGCATCTATTAGTGACAACGTTGCAAGATCCCTATACATCAAAAAACTTGCTGAGAGTGTAAACATCGATGAGTCCACTGTTCGGGAAAAGATCAGAAAGATATCTGTTCGCAAAAAGGACAGATCCAAAAGATCAATCTGGTCAAACAATGATCTTGCCCGCAGCAAGTATAAAACAGGTGTTTCTGATAATGTTCAAGGAAAAGACTTAAAAGGCAAGTGGAACAGGCTAGAGCGCCAGATTATCACAATGATGCTTCAATTTCCGCAAATTTTATCTAAAATTAGTGAAAGTAATATAATCAATCTTTTTGAGGATAATGATTTGAAATCAATTGGGCAATTGCTTTTGAAGTATAAAGAACGACCTGAAATACGAGTGTCCGATATTATGAATTTAATTGAAGATAAAGAGCAAAGGGATATGGTAGCATCTCTGGCAATTGGAGAGGACATATGGAATCATGAAGCATGCCTTGGAATTATAAACCGATTTGAATCGCTCCGAAAGAGAAATGAAAATACGTTGATAGAAAAAATAAAGGCGGCTGAAAAAAACAACGACTTTGAATTGCTTACGAAATTGTTGAATCAAAAACAAAAAATGGCGATACTAACTGAAAAAAATAAAAAGGCACTGCTGAGATAAAAAAACAACCGACTGGCATTAGCAAGAGGCTAAACTATATGGCAAAAAAATCTGCTAAAAAACCGAGCAAAATAAAATATATTCCCAAAAAGACCCTGGATAAACTCATCTCAAAAGGAAAAAAGCAGGGATTTTTAACTTATGATGATATCAATAAGGCGCTTCCGGAAGATAAGCTTTCTTTGGAACAGATAGATGAAACCCTTATAATGTTTGATGATCACAATATTAATATCATTGATGAAAAAAAGAACAAGTTGCCAACTATAGTAAAAAAGAACAAAGTTGTTGATACATCTCTCTCTGATTATGGCACCGTAACCGACCCTGTGAAAATGTATTTACGAGAAATGGGACTGGTGACGCTTTTAAGTCGGGAAGGGGAGGTTGTTATCGCAAAGGAGATAGAAGCCGGAGAACAAGAAATTTTAAAAGCACTGATAGATACTACCCTAGGAGTTGAATGCATTGTAGAGCTTAGGCGAAAGATAGAAAACGGCGATTTGCGCCCAAAGCGAGTATTGAGGGATGTCAGGGATATTGAGGAAGGGGATAATGCATATGTGGATGAATCGATTCAGATTAAAAAATATTTGAATACAGTACATTCTATTACGGCTATTGATGAAGAAAACAAAGCATACAGGGAAAAACTTTTCTCATCTGATCTGGATCCAGATGAACAGCGTCGTATCAGAAGGTGTATCTCTCGGAGGAATAAAAAGATATTCCATCTGCTTAAAGATTGGCGATTTGAAATTGGTGTTATAGATAATATTGAAAAACTTCTTAGGGAGCAGATAACATGGTTAGATTCCATGAACAAAATGATTTTGATGAGTGCCGATACGCTTGATGCATCAGTCACAGAACTCCGCTCCAACCTTAAAACAAAGAGCAAGTTTGTAAAATGGGTCCATTCCCGTTGTGATCTGTCGAAAGAGGCTATAGCTTTACTCTTTACAGAACTTAAAAAGATCCAGGATCAGATTGCCGAAAGGGAATATGCCATCAAGGCCAAAAACAGGGCTTTAAAAAGAATTATATCTCATGTTGACAACGGGCACCTGAGAGCCAAACTTGCTAAAAGTGAACTGACCAAGGCCAATTTGCGCTTGGTGGTCAGTATTGCTAAAAAATATACTAACAGAGGCCTGCAGTTTTTGGATTTGATCCAGGAAGGAAATATCGGTCTTATGAAGGCTGTCGACAAATTCGAATATCGACGTGGTTACAAATTCAGCACATATGCCACATGGTGGATACGGCAGGCCATAACCAGGGCAATCGCTGATCAAGCAAGGACAATCCGGATTCCGGTCCATATGATTGAAACAATAAACAAGCTTATCCGCACATCTAGATACCTTGTACAGGAGCTTGGACGAGAACCCACTCCTGAAGAGATAGCTGAAAAAATGGAAATCCCTTTGTTCAAGGTACGTAAAGTTTTAAAGATTGCAAGAGAACCTATTTCGCTCGAAACACCTATCGGTGAAGAAGCGGATAGCCATCTCGGTGATTTCATAGAAGATAAAAAGTTTATGCTACCTTCGGATGCGGCTGTAAATCTGAACCTTGCCGAACAGACGAGGAAAGTTCTTGCAACATTGACCCCGCGAGAGGAAAAAGTGCTGCGCATGCGGTTCGGAATCGGTGAAAAAGCTGACCATACTCTCGAGGAAGTTGGACAGGATTTTTCCGTAACACGAGAAAGGATTAGACAGATAGAAGCCAAGGCCCTGAGAAAACTAAGACATCCCACCAGAAGCCGTAAGCTGAAAAGTTTTATTGAACAAACATGACGGCTTCGTAAAAGGTCCAACTTCTGCGTTGCGCTTCATCCTTCGTCATTGCAGCGTACTATAAGTACGCCTCATTCCTAAGGATTTGCGCGCCTTGAATTTGGAGCTCTTTACTTTGCCGTCGAATTTCGACTTTTTACGAGATTGTCAAACATAGCTTGACAAAATGCTTTTCTAAAGTTAGACAAATTGTTTCTATGTTGCTTTTGAGGGCCCATAGCTCAGCTGGCAGAGCCACCGGCTCATAACCGGTCGGTCCCTGGTTCGATCCCAGGTGGGCCCACCATATTTATTGCGGTGATAAAGCTGAGCGTAAACGATAGTACGCGAGCCCTTAAGCCGGACTGCAATCCCGCCAGCGGCGGGAGGCATTTGATGATATTTTGAAATAGGCTCTAATATAATGAAATGATTTTTATCTTACCTTTCGGTAATATTCATGAAACTTGCATGCTAAAAATGCAGAAGTATTTAGGCGTGATTATTGTAAATAACCACGCCTTTTTTTGTGGATTATTAGTTAAATAAATGAGAGGACGATTTTTTGGAAGCAACAATTTTTGATATCAACAAGGCCATGGAAACAATTGCTCCAGTCTGGCTGGCCGAAGAATGGGATAATGTGGGACTACAGGTTGGACAAAAGGACTGGCCGGTTAGGACCATCTTGGTTGCTCTGGATCCTAGCCCGGATGTTGTCAATGATGCCTGCAAAAAGGGTGTTGATCTTTTAATCACACACCACCCTCTGATATTTCAACCTTTAAGATCTATCAATTTAAACACGCCGGTGGGTTCTATAATTCAAATGGCAATCCGGAACCATATGGCTATATTTTCAGCCCACACCAACCTTGACAATGCAATCGACGGTCTAAACGATGTACTTGCCCACCGGATTGGACTTAAAGAACTGAAAATAATGGTGAGGGCCGGAGAAACAGAAAATTACAAACTTGTGGTGTATGTACCTGTAGCCTATGAACAGCAGGTTTTAACTGCTATTTTTGAAACAAAGGCCGGTGAAGTAGGTTCATATACATGCTGTTCTTTCAGAAACAAAGGTAAAGGTTCATTCAAACCGGGATCTTTGTCAAAACCGTTTGACGGCAAGATCGGTAAAATTACACATGCTGACGAGATTAGAATTGAAACAGTTGTGCACAAAAGTGATCTAAGCAGCGTTGTCGAACATATAAGTGAAAATCATCCTTATGAGACAATGGCATATGATGTCTATCCAATGCTAAAAGATGAGGACAAGTATGGTTCCGGGCGGATTGGAAACCTTGGCGAAAGCACAAAACTTATATCATTTGCACTGTCAATTAAAGAAAAATTGGGACTTAACTCAGTGAAAGTTGCAGGGAAGCCGGATTTGACTGTAAACACGGCAGCTGTGTGTACGGGAAGCGGTTCCAGCCTGATGGACGCCTTTCTTTCATCCGGAGCCCAGGTTTTTATCAGCGGGGATTTACGTTATCACGATGCCAGAGCTGTAGAAGCCGCAAATTTAGGCCTTATCGATATCGGACACTTTGCTTCAGAGCATATAATAGTCGAGGTGCTTGCAGACCGGCTTAAAAAGGTTTTATCTGAAGTTGGAATCGATGTTAAAGTTGAGGCATATGGACTTGAAAATGATCCGTTTATGGTATTATAATATAAAATTTAAATATAAATAGTAGGTTAAATTGGTGTAGGACAATATGAAGGAACAGATCAATATACTTTCTAAGCTGCAGGAAATCGAGATAGAAACCCAAAGCATAAAATCAACACTAAGTGACGTATCAAGAAAGATTGAGACTCTCGATGCCGATCTAAAAGAGTTCGAGCGAACAATAGAAGATCGGGAGTCTGTCTTCAATGAGTTGGAAAAAAAGTATCGGGACTATGAATCTGATGTCCGGATAAATCTTGACCATGAAAAAAAGATCCAGGCAAAGCTTAGATCTGTGAAGACAAACAAAGAATACCAGTCATTATTAAAGGAAATTGAAGACGTAAAAACTAAAAATTCAAACATTGAAGATAAGATGATAGAATGTCTTGACCGCATGGATGAGACTGAGAGAATCATCGAAATGAAAAGGGAAGAATTTTTACAGTTTTCCGATCGTGCAAAGCGTGAAAAAGAGATCATCAAACAGGCAGCAGAACAGGGAAAGAATAAAATTTCAAAACTTGATATTGATTGGAAGGAAATCTCCTGTATGATTAGTCCAGAGTTGCTGAATAAATATTTATCGATAATAAAACAGCAACAAGGAGGACTTGCGGTGGTTTCAGTAAAAGATGCAGTATGTAATGGATGTAATGTGAATCTTCCTCCGCAGCTGTATAATGAGCTTTTTCGCGGCGACAAATTGAATTTTTGCCCCAATTGTCAGAGGATTATATACTTGAAAGAATCTTGATTTCGCATAGTACAAACAGTAGCGAAATCAAAGATCAATAACAATTGATGTAACACTTTAGCTTTTTGAATATATTACCGGTCCGAACAGGCCAGACGATCGCCGGATAATTTAAATAATCCGGAGGAAAGTCCGAACACCATAGGGCAGGGTGCTCCATAACATGGAGTCGCGGTGACGTGCAGGAAAGTGCAACAGAAAGAATACCGCCTTGCACCAAAACATTCGGTTTGGTGCAGGGTAAGGGTGAAAAGGTGCGGTAAGAGCGCACCAGTTCTCCGGGTGACCGGAGAAGCTTTGTAAACCCCACTCGGTGCAAGACCAAATAGGGGAACATTTGAGAACGGCCCGTTCAAGTTCCCGGGTAGGTCGCAAGAGGTGTCGGGCAACCGGCATCCATAGATGAATGATCGTTACCCGGTCAGGGGCAACCCACATCGGGCACAGAATTCGGCTTATGGACTGTTCGGACCGTTATTTTGGTTGCTTGATGCTTAATTCTGCATAATCGATTTGTAGATTAGTTGCATCCAGCATCAAAAATCCAATATCCAGTACCCGGCCTTTATGAGGAAGAAGCAATATCCACGATTGTCCGCGGATTTTTAAATGTGGACATAGAAGGATTGCCGGCCGCTCTCAAAAAGAAGCTCGATGAAGCCGTTTCCGAAACACAGAAGGATATGATGTAGACAATGGAATTTCAAAAAACTGTTTGCGATATTACTTTTACTGAAAAGGTTAAAATATTTTCTCATGACTACCTGAAATGTTTTTTATTCATCTCAAAATTTAATTCACCACGCTATCTTTTTACCAAGAAGCTCTTTTCAGAACTGATAGGCACATCACAGGTGCTGGAAGACTTTCTAGATTTCCACGGCGCTAAAAACAGCAAAGACTGGTTTTTTTACAGGGAGCTTACAGCTGCTGTGAGACATTTGAGTCTTGCAGGTTACTCGCAAACACATATTTTAAATCGTCTTGACTTCTATCGACTTCCAGATACTAAGACTTTTGAAAAGGAAGGGACTGCCACCCTCTTTTTTTTGAGAAAGTCTCTAATGAAATTGGCCGCGATTATACTTGATGAGGCCCAACGGCTTAATATTCCGATGCCGGCCGAAAGTTACGAGATGGATGAATTCCCTGGTATTATAACCGGCGAGATGCTCGATTATGATATTGATGATATGGATAAGGATCAGCAAAAAAAGCATATCGTTAAAATATCCAGTGAATTTTTGAGTATCGCGACAAAATTTGAACCGCTCAGATTTTATGAGCCTTATACATTGAAAGAAATATTGAAGATAGTTCCGGAAAAGGTCAACGAGGTAGAAATGAGGCGGTTTGAAATGCTGGTGCATAATCTCCAGTCTTCTTTTGATACATATGTAATTCACGGAGGATTCCGGTTCCGAAACAGAAAACACAAAGATCTCCGCGGCTTTTTCTCGGTTGTATTTCATCTTCTTCAATTGATCGGAAGACTACTTCATTTTTATGAACGGCACCTACATGAAGCGGGATACAAAAACATTTACAAAAAGGTTCAGGATCGATTATCCGCCTTGATTGATCCTCAAGAGATTCTTGATCGTACTATTAATTACGGCCTCTACTATGTCTGCCATTTTCTTACAACCGGTGTGGATCTAGCACGGGAGATACTGAATGAAAATATTGAGCGTTCCTCCATTACAGTGGGTGTTCCCGTAAAACTTGGTTTTCACAGCAGACCCAGCCTTTTGGTTGCTAAAACAGTCCAGCATTATGGTGGGCAGGTAGAGCTGTGTGTTGGTGAAGACCGGTTTGATGCCAGCAGTGTACTTGACATCCAATGGGCTGGAGGCAAAATCCAGAAAGAAAACATTGCTAATGTTATCTTTGAAGGTGATTCTCGGGCGTTAAAGGATATTGAAATCCTTGCCAGTGTCAATTACGGCGAAGATACAATGGGTAAAGGTATCCCTCTTCCTAAAGAACTGGGCTACCTAAAATAATAGTCTTTGTTATTTGTTAATTGGTAACACTTTAGCTTTTTGAAAATATTACATCTTCAAGAATAAATAACTTTTTACGATTCGCAAATTATGGTTTCTGCTATTATTGTTGCCGCCGGTAAAGGCATTAGGATGAATGACACCATCCGAAAGCAGTACTTAGACCTTGCAGGACTACCGATTCTGGCTCATTCTGTAATGGCGTTTGACTCATGTGATCTGATAGATAATATCTTTCTTGCAGTCCCTAAGGAAGATATCGAATATTGTTCAACAAACATACTTTCTTCGCTTGAGCTTAAAAATAAGGTTAATCTTATTCCTGGTGGTCCGCGGCGCCAGGATTCTGTTTATAACGGACTTCAAGCACTAAAAAAAGAAACTAGTATAGTTGTTATTCATGATGGCGTGCGGCCCTTTATTCAACCTGGAGATCTTACGTCATGTATACTAGGTGCAAAAGATTCCGGTGCTTGCATCCTCGGCATTGCGGCCGGTGATACCATTAAGCGTGTCGGCAAATCTGGTCTTATTGAAAAAACACTTGCCAGAAACGGAATCTGGCTTGCTCAGACCCCGCAGGCGTTTCAATATGAACTGATCATAAGAGCTCACGAAACAGCACGACAAGATGGATATAGCGGTACTGACGATGCACTGCTCGTGGAGCGACTGGGAATAAACGTAAGAATTATAAGCGGCAGCAGAAACAATATAAAGATCACTACCAGGGGGGATTTGACTCTATCAAAGGCAATGCTTGAAGCAAAGCTGGTTTAAACTGCTAAATCATTAGGAGCTATTTCAAAATCTCCCGTTTGCAAGCTTGAGTATTTTGTAAAGCTCTAATATTGAAAAAATAAGTTGAGGATCTGTGATGCCGATCTATGAATACGAACACCTTGAAGAGCCCTGCTCACAGGGTAGGGTATTTGATATAAAGCGATCGATTAACGACAAATCTCTTACCAAATGCCCTTACTGCGCTGGACCGGTGCGCAAGCTCATTTCTCGAATCAATATCAGCACTCCTAAAACCAACAGCGAACTGCGCGACCTCGGGTTTACCAAACTGGTAAAAAGAGACAATGGTGTTTATGAAAATGTAACGGCTCGAGATGGTGACAGTCGCATTGTACTCCGCGATAAACCAGAAACCCTTCCGAATTTGAAAAAGACTATTAAAGATTAACTGCAATAACATTACTTTTCTTTTTGCTATATTCAGAGAGAGGATGCACATAAAAATGTGCATTAACGCACAGATTATTGTGCTTATTTTTTGAAATACAAAGATTTTCTGTTCCTTCATTATTGCCCTATCTATCCCCAATCTTCTTCATAATTAATTTATTTAAAACTTGATAAAAGTTTTCTAAACTCCCATGGAATAAGGCTTCTATGGTATATAGAGATACAAAGAGCCCTCTCAATCAACAACTGTTTCTTATGTTTAATTTCAAAAGATAGTTCTTGGCACGTTTCT
>Ga0209271_10000605_pt1 | contig 12329 bp, 10 predicted proteins | sample tdAd002_FD_187123 | JGI IMG/M metagenome (GOLD analysis project Ga0209271, IMG submission 187123) | Marine sediment microbial communities from the Atlantic coast under amendment with organic carbon and nitrate - tdAd00.2 (SPAdes)... | ecosystem: Environmental > Aquatic > Marine > Coastal >... | reverse complement strand
GCATGCACCTCAGGTTTCGCGACCCACGTCGAAGCCAAGTCGTCCCCAAGACGGCGAATTATAACCTAATTTGGTGCTTTAGGGGTTAAATTCAACCCGAATTTCTGCCACCACGAGTTACCCCGAAGTCGCGATCCCTGATTTCAATATATCCTTCAATGCGCAGTACAGATATCCTGAACGGCGAGGATAGTTCTTCGAAAAAACAGGCTATAAACCAGCCAGAATTGAACAGGTATACTGTCTCCGAGATTCGATAGTCACTATAGAAAAACATGTTTGTTCGTCATTTTACTCATATTTTCCTGCTGGCCGGCATTGTCGCCTGTGGCGAACAGAAGCCGGATGCCAGCTTCGAAGATCCGGTGGTGCGTGAGCAGGAGCTGGCGAAAAACGATGTCTGGCATGCGGCTAAACTGCGCGGGGTCGCGTTTCGCGCGATCGGGCAGGAGCCTGGCTGGCTGCTCGAAATTACCAACGGCGAGGAAATCCTGTTGGTGACTGACTACGGGCAAAACCGGAAATCACTGCCCTATGTCGAACCGCGGGAAGACAAGGCCGCGCGCAAGACAGTATTCCCGGTGAACGATAGCGCCAGAGTGCTGATCGAGGGCAAGCCATGTATCGATTCTATGAGTGGCGAATCCTTCGAAGTCACGGTAACCGTGACACTCGGGGCGGAAACCCTTAAAGGCTGCGGCCGTGCGTTGTTCTAGGTTGATACGAAGGCTTTACCTGACGCTATTGCTGACAGCTTGTCTAACTGGCTGCACCACGCAAGCCGGGAGCGAGCGTTTGCGCGGCGATTACACCTTTGGTCATGAGGTCAACAGCTTCTGTCCTGAAATCAACTCGCAGTGTTACTGGCTCGGTCCCGGCACCAGTCAGGCGGTGCGTGAACAACTCAAGGTTTTGTACGAGGCGCAGAATCCCGGCTTGTATAAACCCGTCTGTATCGTCATCGATGGTGCGATCGAGCGTGATAGTCAGCGCAGCGGCTTTGCCGCCGATTACGACGGTCTGATCGACATCGGCGCGCTACTCGGCGACTGCAGCAGCGACGCACAACTTGTGCCCGGAGACCTGAACCACCGACGCTGGGTGTTGTTCGCAGTTGACGGCAGGACAGTCGACGCCGCCGATCCGCCCGTGGTGATCGATTTCGGCGAACGCCTGTTTGTGGAGCTGAGCGACGACTGCCGGAAGTTAAGTGGGTTTGTTGAATTAGACGGTAATCAAATCAATTTTAATCGACTGGAGAATGTGCAAATGGACTGTGGCACGAAACCATCCGTGGAGCCTTTGTTTATGCAATTGCTTACCTGGCAAGTCACTTTTGCAGGGCCTGATACTCTGCTCCTCGATAACAGTCGTGCGAAACTTACCTTCAAGAAATATGATTGGCGTTAATTGTTTAGCGAAATTTCAATTTACAATTTTGTCTGTATAAAAAAGATAGTGGGAAGAATTACAATAGTGGGGTTTCTGTATGATCAGGTTTTTAAGTTTTATTTGTGTACTCCTGTTTATCGCGGCCTGCAGCGTGACCGGAGGTGAGTCGGGTACCACACAGGACGCTAAAACCGGGAGGGTGACGGGCACGGTGACTTACCGCGAGCGCATCGCGCTGCTACCCGGCGCGATAGTCGAGGTAAAACTCTTCGACGTTTCGCTGATGGATGTGGCGGCAACGATGATCGCTGAACAAACGATCACCCCGCAGCACCAGGTCCCGATTGAATTCGAGCTCCGCTACGACCCGGCCGAAATCGATGAGCGCATGAGTTACGCCGTGCGCGCTATCATCCGTATTGGCGAGACGGCTATGTTTATAACCAATCGCAGCTACCCGGTGTTAACGCATAGTAACCCGAGTCATGTTGACCTGGTGCTGATCCACAATGGCGGATGACGAATTATGAAGCTGTTGCCACGCAAGCTCCGAGTCACTTCCGCGCAAGCGTGGAGGACGATGAAAAGGGGTAGGGGATGACTATGAAACTGGAGTTCAACGAAATCAGCCCTTCTCTTGATTATTATCAATCCGGGAAAACGGAGTCTGGGCTAAGTTGTTACGATAACTTCGAATAATTGTTCACGGCCAGGGAGCCACTTTCGCCAATATGAACCAGACCGAAGCGCCTGCCGAGTCCGCCGTGGCGACCATCGAAACACCGCATGCATTAAGCAGCGAGCAGATTCTGTCGGCTCTGTCCGCCACGCCCTCCGGATTGACGATTGACGAAGTAAAGCGGCGTCAGCAGCAATATGGCCCCAATGCTCTACCCAGAAAAACGCCACCCGGGCTATTCCAGGTTTTCCTGAACCAGTTCAAGAGTCCATTGATATACGTACTGGTTGCGGCTGCGTTGGTGTCATTATTGATTCAGGAATTTTCCGACGCGATTTTCATCAGTGCCGTGCTACTCCTCAACGCAGTTATAGGCACGGTGCAGGAGTTCTCGGCACAGCGCAGCGCCGATGCGCTGCAAAAGATGATGACCACACAGGCGCGCGTGCTACGCGAAGGCGATGCTTACGAAATCAACTCGGAGGAGATTGTCCCGGGCGATATTGTATTACTGGAATCGGGTGAACGCGTGCCCGCCGATATGCGCATTCTCGAGAGTCACAACCTTGAAATCGACGAGTCATTGCTGTCGGGTGAATCGATCGCGGTGATCAAGAATGCTACAGCAGTTCTTGAAAGCGATACGGTGCTAGGCGATCGCCTGAACATGGCTTTTGCCGGTAGCCTGGTGAACCGTGGTCGGGCGAGTTGCGTGGTGGTCAGCATTGGCCTTGCGACCGAACTGGGCACCATCGCCGAATCGGTCACCGGCGATACCGATGCGAAGGCACCGTTACAGGAACGCATGGAACGCTTCACCCAGCGCGTTGCTATTTTTGTTGGTTGCGCTGTCGTGGTGATGGCGACGATCCTGCTGTTTCGAGGCATGCCGGTGTCGGAGATTTTTCTGTCCTCGGTGGCACTGTCAGTTTCGGTGATTCCGGAAGGACTGCCGGTCGCGTTAACCGTGGCACTGGCGATCGGTATGCGGCGTATGGCAAAACGTGATGTCATCGTACGTCGGCTGATCGCAGTCGAAGCGTTGGGTTCCTGTACCTACATTGCGTCCGATAAAACGGGCACGCTGACCGCCAACCAGCTGACCGTGCGTCGACTGGTGTTTCCGGGGCACCGTGACTGGCAGGTCAGTGGCGACAGCGATCAACCCAACGGTGAAATTACCACGGCACACGGAGAACCTGATGCCGAGGATCGTAAGTTGCTGGCCGCGGCATGTCGCTGTGCGGTACTCGCGAATGAAGGATATCTGGGGCACCAGAACGGTGAATGGGCGCGCAATGGCGACGCGGTCGACGTCGCCCTGTTGATCATGGCGCACCGGGCTGACTGGACCCGTGCCGAGGCGGTTAGCGAGTGCCCCGAAATCGCCACAATTCCATTTGAATCGGAACGTCTCTATAGCGCGAGCCTCAACCTCGTTGATGGTAATCCGCGCGCATTTGTCAAAGGCGCCTTTGAGAAATTGCTGTTGATGTGCGACAGAATTGTGTCAGCCGATGGCAGCAGTGAACTCGACACCGCAGTGGTTGAAGCCCAGGCAAAGGAGCTGGCGGCGGCAGGATATCGGGTCATTGCGATGGCTTACGGCGATACAGAAATCGATCCTGGCGAAGAATTCAGCCACGCCCATCTAAGCAAGCTGACCCTGATCGGCCTGGTGGGTTTGATCGATCCGCTGCGTCCCGAAGCGAAGTCTGCGGTGGCAAATTGCCGCGCGGCGGGTATCCAGGTGGCGATGGTGACCGGCGATCATCCGGTAACGGCATTTACCATCGGGCGTGAGCTGGATCTGCTCGACGACGAGTCGCAGGTCGTTACCGGGCCGCAGTTAAAAACCGCCTCCACCGAAGCCGAGATGGATCAGATGACGCGAAACGCCACGGTGTTCGCCCGCGTCGAACCGAAACAGAAACTCGATATCGTGCAATCGCTGCAGCGCAACGGGCATTACGTGGCCGTCAGCGGCGATGGCGCCAACGATGCACCGGCGCTGCGCGCGGCACAGGTCGGGGTTGCGATGGGCAAGAGTGGTACCGATGTGGCCCGCGAAACCGCTGATATTATCGTCACCGATGACAATTTCGAGTCAATCGTCGATGGCGTCGAAGAAGGGCGCATCGCTTATGCCAACGTACGCAAGGTCATTTTCCTGCTGATATCTACCGGCGCGGCCGAGCTGGTGTTGTTTGTACTGTCGATGATTACGGCCTTGCCGCTACCATTGCTGGCGGTGCAATTGCTCTGGTTGAACCTGGTAACCAATGGCATTCAGGACATAGCGCTCGCGTTTGAGCCGGGCGAGGGCGGTGAACTCAGACAGCCGCCACGACCACCCAAAGAGGCGATCTTCAACCGTATCATGCTCGAGCGAGTGATCATTTCAGCCATCGTCATCGGCGTGGTCGCGTTTGGCCTGTTTAAATACCTGCTGGACCAGGGTTTCAGTCTCGAGCAGGCGCGCAACAGCACCCTGCTGCTGATGGTGTTGTTTGAAAACGTACATGTATTCAACAGCCGTTCTGAAACCCTGTCGGTGTTCCGCCACAACCCGCTGCGTAACAAGCTGTTGCTCGGCGGCACCATCATCGCCCAGCTGGTCCACATCGGCGCGATGTATACTCCCTGGCTTGGAGACGTGCTCGGTGCCAGCCCGGTTAGCTTTAGTCAGTGGCTGACATTACTGGGTCTGGCACTTTCCGTGATGGTGGTGATGGAGCTGCACAAGTGGTTCAGATCCAGGTTTACGATCAAACCTGCCAACTACCTGATGGCCACCGGATAGCCATCGAGTACTTGATTCGGGTCAAGATTCAAGTCGCGCGAAAGTGATGCAATAGTAATAGACACAGACCGAGGAGAATTCGATGTTTAAATCTATCGTGGTTGCTTTTGATGGCTCGGTGCACGCCAGCAGGGCCTTGGAGCTTGGCGCCATGCTTGCGGTACGGGACGAGGTAGCGCTCGGTATTATCTACGTGATCGATGCCGGTCATATGCAAATACCCGCCGAGATGCGCAAAATGGGTGAAGTCGAACATATTATCGAACCCATGCCCAGAATGGTGATTGATTTCGAGCAGGCGCCGGTCAATCTGGTGAATACGATGGCGCAGAATTCGGCTGAATCGGAAAAAGCCATGTTGCAGTATGGCGATTTTCTGGTCGGGCAGGCGCGTAAGACTGCTCTGGAATGCGGTGCGCAGGATGTCGATGCCAGGGCCGTGCTGGGCAGTCCTGCCGACGAAGTGGTGGCTTTTGCCAGGGATCGCAAGGCAGACCTGATTGTTTGCGGCAGTCGAGGTTTTGGTCGCCTGAAGAGTCTGCTGCTCGGCAGTACCTCGCACAAGATTACCCAACTGGCAGAATGCAGTTGTCTGACGGTCAAGTAATACATTATTTCGCAATTTTGACGAGGTTGACATGAAGCAGCAGAAAACCAGACTTTTCGTTATCATCGATCCTACCGCCACCCACCAGGTGGCGTTGGTAAAAGCCTTGCTTATCGCCAAGCTTGGGGACTGTCATATCCATGCCTCCCTGTGCATTCAAAAGGGGTTGGACGAAGCGGGCGAATACTCGTCGCGCAAGGATTTCAAAAAGCGCACGCTCGAGGAAGCAGAAACCTGGCTGGAAACACTGATGCAACCCTGCAGGGTGAGCGATGTGCCCTATAGCACCGAGGTGATATGGAATAGTAAATGGGTCGAGGCATCGGCCCGGGCCGCTGAAAAGTCAGGTTGTGACCTGATGATCAAGTCGAGTTTTCACCATAGTAAGGCGCGCCGGTTTTTCAGCAAGACTGCCGACTACTACCTGATGGAGCACTGTGCCAGTCCAATACTGTTCACCGATCAGGCACAGGAGTGGAAGTCGGATCGAATTCTGGCCTGTCTCGATCTTGAATCCGGCGATCCGCAGCACGCCAGGCTGAACGGTGTCATTATGCGCGATGCACGGGCATTTTCAGATATCGTTGGTATGGATTTGTATATTGCATGCGCCTATGCGGAGTCGATCGACACCGAGCATTTGCCGTTAAAGGCGCATGGTGGCGAGATCACCAGGGAGCAGCTGGGCGAATTATATAATGTTGATCCGACGCGGATGATATTACGCCAGGGCCGCGTCGTTGAAACCCTGCAGGAGATCTGCAACGAGACCGATCCAAGCATTGTAGTCATGGGCACGCTCGCGCGTAGCGGGATCAGCGGTAAGCTGATCGGTAACACCGCCGAGAAATTGCTCGACATCGTTGACGCCGATGTGCTGACCGTTAACTAGCCAGTAGTTTCCTGATTTGCCGGATTTGCTGCGGGCTGATGCCGTCACTGCCGATATTGACAACCCGGGCGAACGCCTCGTCCTCCGCGTTGATCGGTTGCCTCGTTAGTAGTTGTTGCTCGAGCACTTCCAGGTTCGCTTCCGACGGATCATCTTCGCGTTCTATGATGCGCTTGCGCAGTTCCGCCACAGGTACCTCGCAGTTGATAATAATCCTGTTGCAGGCAGTACCGGTTTGCGTCTCGAGCATTTGCCGGCGACGTGATTGCTGCAGAAAGGTTGCGTCCAGGATAACCGTAAAATCGGCTTCGATGATCGTTTGTGCGATTTGTTGCAAGCTGCGATAGGTTAACTCGGTGGCGTCTTCATTGTAGATACCCTGGTCCAGTGCCGATGCGGTCTGCGCTGCTGCGTCGAGATCGAACAGGTGCTTTCTGACCACGTCGGAGCGCAGCTGTATTGCCCCCAGCGCCTCGACCAGTTGTGCCGCTATAGTCGATTTTCCCGATCCGGACAGGCCATGCATGATAATCATGCCGGCGCGATGGCTGCCGGCCCAAAGCCCGGCAAGCTCGATATAATCGAGCGCGGGTATAAGCTGGGACGGGTAGGATTTCGCGTCACGGTCTTGCTGCTCGACGCGCAGCGCCTCTACCTTGGCGCGCACCAGGGCGCGATAGATAAAATAGTAGCGCAGCAGCCTGACACCCGCGTAGTCAGCGCTGATTTCCAGGTAATGATTGATAAAGCGCCAGCAATATTCGGGATAACCGCGAGCCTGTAAATCCATCGCCACGAACGCTACCTCGCTCATGGTGTCGATCCAGCGCAGCTGGGGATTAAACTCGATACAGTCGAACAGAGTTACCCGATCGTTGATCAGGGCCATATTGCCGAGATGCAAATCACCATGACATTCGCGCACAAACCCGTCCCGCTTGCGCGCGTCGATGCGGGTCAGCAAGCTATGGTTTTCCTGGTACCAGCGGTTTAACTGGAAATAGCTGTTAGGCAGGAACTCGGCGCCGATCGCCTGGGCGATATGCACCATGTTTTCCTCGCTCCATTTCACCGCCACGGTGGCGGCGCCAAAATCGCTGGCCGGATCGGCCCGCTCACTAGCGGCATGCATCGCGGCAACCGTGGTGGCGATGGCGTCGACCAGGTCGGTGTTCAGGTCGTGGTTGGCGGCGAGGGCGCTAAGCAGGCACTGTTGTGGAAACTCCAGCATCTTGATCGCATACTCGATGACGTCCCCGCTGCCGTGCAGGCGGGGTGCGCTTTGGCTACCCCGGATCTCGACCAGTTCCAGGTAAATCTCCGGGGCGAAGCGGCGATTCAGGCGCAGTTCCTCGGTGCAGTAGAAACGTCGCTTTTCCAGGGTCGAGAAATCGAGAAATCCGAAATCGACCGGTTTCTTGATCTTGTAAGCAAAATCCCCGGTCAGAATAATCCACGAAATATGAGTTTCTATTAAGCGGATGTATTTCACCGGGTGTCCGAAAACAACCGGGTTGTCGAGGGCGACGATCAGCCTGTTCGCTGCGGCATCATCGACGCTGGACAGGTTTGCATGCGTTATATGACCCGTCATCCATGGTCTCGGTGGTTTAGATGATATCCGCTACTGTAAAAAACTGGCGTAGGCACATACTGACCGGCGTCAAGTATTGCGAAAACAGTCCTCGTCAGTGGCGTAGATATGCCTGGCGTCGTATGGTTAAATTTCCGCCTTTGCCACCCGGAGATTCGAATTGATTCCAGCCAGGCTGAATCAGACAGGAATTTACTGGCCGCTTTGTGGGCTTACCCGCCAGGCGCTATCGAGCAGTCAATGCAGAACATAATCTTTCGCTGGTGGCTGTTTTGGCTGGCAGGGTGGCTATTGCTGGTGGTTACATCCCAGTATTTACTGCCCCTGATGCCCATAGACGAGACCCGCTATATTTCGGTGGCCTGGGAAATGTGGTTACGTCACGACTTTCTGGTACCACATCTCAATGGTGAGACTTATGCCCACAAACCGCCATTTTTGTTCTGGTTGATCAACCTGGGCTGGTGGCTGTTCGGCATAAACGAGTGGTGGCCACGCCTGGTGCCCGGCCTGTTTGCTCTGGCCAGCCTCTGGCTGACACAACGCACGGCATACTTGCTCTGGCCACAACGGACCAATGTGGCTTTGTGGGCACCGACCATTCTCCTCGGTAGCCTCTACTGGGCGCTGTTCACGCCCAGACTCATGTTCGACATGATTATGGTCTTCTTCACGCTGCTGGCCTTGCTCGGCGTACTGCAGGCGCGAAGTGGTCGCTATTGGGGCTGGGGGCTTTTTGCTACTGGTATCGGTCTGGGACTACTCACCAAGGGCCCCGTCATTCTTCTCTACACCCTGCCGCCAGCACTGCTGGCACCGCTATGGATAGACCAGCCGGCCACTGGCTGGTGGCGCTGGTATCTCGGCCTGCTGGCTGGCATTGTCGGCGGTGCGGCGCTGGCCCTGTGCTGGGTGTTACCGGCAATCGCACAGGGTGGAGCTGACTACGAAAATGCACTGCTGTGGAAACAGACCACAGGGCGCATGGTTGAGTCCTTTGCCCATGATCGGCCGTTGTGGTGGTATTTGCCGTTACTGCCCATTATGTTGTTTCCCTGGTTGCTCTGGGGCGGGTTGTGGAAGGCTGTTGCCGGACTATATCGCGGCGGCCTGGATCGCTGCAGCCGCATGTGCCTCTACTGGATGTTGCTGGTGCTGGCCTTTTTCAGTCTCGTCGCGGGTAAGCAGCCACATTACCTGTTACCGCTTTTTCCTGCCTTCGCGCTACTCGCCGCCCGTTGCCTGGACGAACACTGGCAGGTCAACACGCGCCTGCATATGCTTGTTCCGGCCTTGTTCCTGGTGAGCATTGGCCTGGTATTACTCGTTATTAGCTATTTAACTCCGCTGCCGCACTGGCCCACATGGATACAAAATATTTCGCCCTTAAGCGGGCTCGGACTGATGGGCCTGGGTGGATTTTTACTCTCGCCATCGCGCTGGTCCCGACCCGATACTGCCGTCATTGCGCTTGGTTCGACTTCAGTGGTGGCCCTGTTACTGGTAATTGCAGGCGTTATTCATGTTGCGACACCGGCCTACGATTTACACGCACTCAGTCGTTTCGTGGCCCAGAAACAGGCCGCTGGCGCAGTCATTGTCAACAACGCGAATTATCATGGGCAGTATCATTTTTTGGGCCGCCTGCAACAGCCACTGCAACAGGTCCGCGATAACAAGGTTCTGCAATGGGCGCAGCAAAACCCCGAGGGCTGGATTATTTTCTATCCCGACAGCCCTCATCCCTCGGCGGATTCGCCCGCCTTCTGGCAGCCCTACCGCAGCGGCAGTATCGAAGTGCGACCCGCCAGCCGGGTTCACTAGACTTTATCTTTGTCAGTTTCCTCGGCGGTAATGCGGTCGAAATCATCGGCATAGCCCTTGGGCGGAGGATTCCAGCCTCGCTCACTGACGCTGTGGCGATCGCTGCGATCCCCCTGCATGGCGGCTCGAATCGCCGCCTCCTGCTGCATGAACAGTTCCCGGTAATCCGGGGTCATACCGTGGTCGGTAGAAGATACCCAGCTCGCATACATGTCCTCCACGGTTTCATTCTCGGTCACGATGAAAGTGTTTTTCAGCTGCTCCGCACCAAACGGATGAAAACCGAGCCGGGTCAGCGCTTCGCAACCCATATCGAGCGCGGCGTGGTAAGTTTCCTTGATGATGAATTCCGCGCCGGCCTGTTTCAGCTGATAATAGTGAATTTGGTCGAAAGCGCGCGCCAGGATTGCCAGGCGCGGGCAGCGCTGGCGGATACGATGTACGAGTTCGACCGCGCGTTCGCGATCGTCGATGGCGATTACGAACAGGTCAACGTCCTCCATACCCGCGGTTTCGAGCAGTTCAGGCCGGGTCGCGTCACCGAAATAACTTTTGATTCCCAGCTTGCGCATGTTATCGACCTGCCCGGCATCATGATCGAGGACGATGGTTTCGATGCCGTTGGCGACCAGCAGTCGATTTACAATCTGGCCGAAGCGGCCGATTCCGGCAATCAGAACGCGGCCCCTGGCATCGATGTCATCGTGTTGCCGCTGTTCTCCACCGCTTGCATAAAGTGGCACCAGCACCTTGTCGAAGAATATGAACAGGGCAGGGGTCAGGAACATCGAAATGGCGACCACGAGGGCAAGTAGCTGGGCAGTATCGACTGGAATCACGTTGTTTTGCAGGCTAAAGCCCAGCAGTACAAAGCCAAACTCGCCGGCCTGCGCCAGGCCCAGCGTGACCAACCAACGATCGCTGGAACCGATGCCGAAGGTCCTGGCGAGCAGGTAGACCACGCTTGCCTTGACCAGGATGACTGCCGTGACAATGCCGCCAACCAGCATCCAGTCCTGCGCCAGTATGCCGAAGTCGATACCGGCACCCACGGTAATGAAAAACAGGCCGAGCAACAGTCCCTTGAAGGGTTCGATATTGCTTTCGAGCTCATGGCGGAACTCACTGTTGGCGAGTACCACGCCGGCGAGAAAGGTGCCGAGTGCCGGTGACAAACCGACCAGGCTCATTAATGCCGCGATACCGATTACCAGCATCAGCGCGGTTGCGGTAAAGACCTCGCGCAGGCCGGATTGAGCGACGTAGCGGAACAATGGGCGACTCAAAAATACACCGCCTAATACGACCGTGGCTATCGCGCCGAGAACGACGCTGGCGTAAACCCAGTTCGGCAAGCCGGACAACAGCTCAAGATGGTCGTGGGCCGTAGCCGTTTCCCGGGCAACATCACTGGCTGCCTGCACCAGTGCTGGCATTTCCAGCAGCGGGATCAGCGCCAGCATGGGTATTACCGCGATGTCCTGGAACAGCAAAACTGCAAAGGCGCCACGCCCACCTTCGGTTTTGGCCAGGCCTTTTTCATTCAGGGTCTGTAGCACAATCGCGGTCGATGACAATGCGAGGATCAGACCGATGGTCAACGCAATGCGCCAGTCCTGGTCAAACATCAGGCTGATCAGCATGATCGCAGCCGCGGTCAGCGCGACCTGCAGTCCGCCCAACCCCAACAGGCGATTACGCATCGACCACAGCATTTTGGGTTCGAGTTCGAGGCCAACCAGGAACAGCATCATGACAACGCCGAACTCGGCAAAATGCTGCAGGGTTTGGGTTTCTTCGCCAACCAGGCCAACCACGGGCCCGATGACGACACCGGCAACCAGGTAACCCAGCACCGAACCCAGCCCGAAACGCTTCGCCAGCGGCACCGCGATGACCGCGGCGCAGAGGTAAATAAAGGCCTGGATAAAATAGCTGGTCATGATGTAACCGGGCTTGCAGCGCTTACGCATTCATTGAGCTTGTCGGCCTGTGCCGCGCGGTCGACATCGATTCGGTTTTGCTGCAAACAGATCAGGATTTTTTGCCAGGTTTCGATATGTTCTTCCAGTTTGCCATCCTCAATGCTGCTGGAAGCCTGGATCAGCGGCAGGTTGATTTCCGAGCGATGCTGCGAAGGGTGGGCAAACAGGATCAGGATTTTGTTAGGCATGGCATAAACTCGGATTCTTGATATGTGCCGACACTATATAAAGATTGCCAATTTTTTATTCAAGCAAATTCTCTGCTATTGGCTGTCAGCAACAAGTCATTCCCGACGCCCACACCTCTTGCGGAACCGAGTATTTATCGGGTGCCTCTTTAACATGCAGCTACCTCGGGGAAATGCTCGCAAAAGTGTAGCGCGGCAGGGACGCCGCGCTCCAAGCGATCCCATGGATGGGCCAACCGGCGCATGCCGGTTGGGAGCGACTTTTGCGAGCATTTCCCCGAGGTAGCGGTGGGATCGACTAGCGGTTCCGTCTATTAAATTACAATACCTGTAAAGTCGGGCGAGCAAATTCATTAGCCGGCATC
>Ga0209271_10000603_pt1 | contig 12344 bp, 8 predicted proteins | sample tdAd002_FD_187123 | JGI IMG/M metagenome (GOLD analysis project Ga0209271, IMG submission 187123) | Marine sediment microbial communities from the Atlantic coast under amendment with organic carbon and nitrate - tdAd00.2 (SPAdes)... | ecosystem: Environmental > Aquatic > Marine > Coastal >... | reverse complement strand
GTGGACAAAGTCGACCTGCTTGCCAGATTAAAAACTGAAATTGCCACTGTGGATCTAGCCATGCGAGAGGATCTGCAAGCACTTGTCAACAAAAAACAGATCGCCACTGATTTGCTTGAGGTCCTGGAACATGCACTTTTAAATGGTGGCAAAAGAATAAGGCCGCTACTCTGTATTCTTACTGCCCGCCTCTGCTCCAATCAGGGAAAAGAGATCTACCCCCTGGCTATTGCTTTCGAATACCTGCATGTTGCAACCCTGCTCCACGACGATGTAATTGACCACGCAGATACCCGGCGGGGTCGTCCTGCGGCAAATAAGCTCTTCGGCCTGACAGCGGCAATTCTTGCAGGAGATTTCCTCCATGCCCGTTCAATGTTCCTGGTTGGCACCCTTGGAGGCAGGCGCTGCCTGGATCTTATCTGCAGGTCAACAGAGGCTATGGTTGCCGGGGAATTTCTGCAGCTCTCCAATGTCCACAACCTGAACCAATCTGAAAATGATTATTTTTCCGTAATCAATGGCAAAACAGCATTATTTATTGGATCTATCTGCGAGACAGGAGGAATTTTCGCAGGTGCTGACAACAGTAAAATTCAAGCACTCAGGCAATATGGAGCCAACCTTGGCCTGGCCTTCCAGATACAGGATGATCTTCTAGATTATTTAGGCGATTCAGCAAAAACCGGAAAGGAAGTCGGCAATGACTTTTATGAAGGAAAAATGACATTGCCATTGATTCATGCCCTTGCAACTGCAAACAAACAAGAGGGCAATTTTCTGCTTGACCTTCTCAAGGGACAGAAAAGTGATCGCATTGCAAAATTTGAAGATGCACGAGAGATCATTCGCAAAAACAGCGGATTCGGATATGCTGAAAAACTGGCTGAAAAGTTGGTTGATACAGGCATAGAAAGCCTCGCCATATTTGTTTCAGAGCAGAACAGGGAAACCCTTGACTTGCTTACCGGCCTGGCCAGGTATGCTATAAGCAGGGAAAAATAAGTTTTCACCCAATGAGTTTTTCGCTCATCAAACCAAATGGCGACAAAAAAAATTAAAAAAAGACCGGCCCCAAAACGAACGCGAAAAAGCAAGATCAGAAAAAAAGGTTTTTTTATGCTTTTGCGTCAATGGACCTTGCCTTTTTTCTTTCTTTTTCTTATTGGTTTCAGCATGGCAGCAACTTTTTATATCATTTTTTTGCATGCCCCCTCAAAACCCATTTTCTGAGTATCTCTACAATAATCTCTTTTTGAATCAAGCACTGTGAGTCTTCAAGAAACCGGTTTGTTTTTTTAGATAAAACACCGAATCACATATTTTCACTTGTGGAAGACTTAAAAAAATATATAAAATAAACCCTTAATTCATCAGCCGCCGTATATATCCTAGTTCAGGTAAGCGAGCAAAGCGAGACTCCGGGTAAGCGAGCAAAGCGAGACTCCGGGTAAGCGAGCAAAGCGAGACTCCGAGAAAGAATCTGTTCGGCTATGGTTTTCCATGCCGAACGGATGATGACGCAGAAATAGGAGATGTTCGACGGCTGACAAGAAACTTTTAATGCTTATTATATTCAACCATGCCCGTATATAAACGCCAGGATTTCCCAAAACTTCTCTCAGAAATTAAGCAGGGTTTCACCTCTCAAATCTATCTCATTTGGGGTGAGCGCTATCTTTGCAGGAGTGCCTCCGATGAATTAATTGACCACCTGCTGCCCGTACAGGACCGTAAAACCACCAGCCTGCAGCATATCGACGGCGATCAAGAGGATTTCAACAAAACACTTAACCTTTTGAAAACATACAGCCTTTTCTCAGGGCCCCAGATAGTCAGGGTGGCAGATTCAAAACTTTTCTATTCTAAAGGAGTTGCAAAAAATGTTTGGGACAAGGCCTGCGAAAAAAAAGAACGGAATGAAACCAGGCAGGCTCTTCGTTATCTTTTACAAATGCTTAACCTTGCTGGAATATCCCCGGATGACTTTGATGACGAGGACATAACATCCCTGTCTGCAGCACGCTGGAAAAAACTTTTCGGCTTTAATAAACCCCAGGGTGACCTATCCTGGATCCAGAACCTTCTTGCTGACAGTGCAGATACGTCTCCAGCAAAAGAATTGAAGAATGACGCAGCCGGCATGTTTGTCCAGGCTTATGAGGGAGGGATTCCTCAAGACAATACCCTTATTCTTCTTGCCGAAGCAGTTGACAAGAGAAAACGGCTTTATAAATACATACAGGAACATGGGGTTATTCTTGATCTTGCTGTTGACAGTGGGGGTTCAGCAGCTGCAAAACGCGATCAGGAAAAAATTCTCAAAGAACTGATATGCAATACTCTGGCAAAGTATGGCAAAGAAATTGATCCCAGCACTCTTCCTGTCCTTCTTGAGAGAGTCGGCTTTCACCCTGTCGCTGCAGTTATGGAGTCAGAAAAACTGGCACTCTATGTTGCAGACAGAGAAACAATTACCAGGGATGATATTGACGCCATTATTGGCCGCACCAGGGAAGAGGCTCTGTATGAGCTCACCGAGTCTGTAACTTCCGGCAAACTTGAAGACGGACTTCTCATACTTGCCCATCTTCAAGACAATGGAGTCCATAGTCTTGCTATTCTGGCAACACTCAGAAATCACTTTAAAAAACTGCTTCTCGTTCGCTCATTGCAGGGGCTCAAATCGCCGGCTTACACCCAATCCCTTTCTTACCAGGTTTTCCAAAAAAACTATCTCCCGAAACTCAAGGAAGACAGGGATGAATGGTCCAATTTACTTTGGAAAATCCATCCTTATGCTTTATTTATGCTCTTTCGTCAGGCTAAACAATTCCACTGTGAAGATTTGCAGGATGGGTTAAAAGAGGTGCTCGCAGCTGAGTACCGCATGAAAAGTTCATCGGTTGATAATCGTCTCATTATGGATAATTTGCTTTTCAGTCTGATGCGTCAAAAAATGGTGGGAGCACCAACATGAGTAGAAAGGGACGCGACTTTGAAGGTTGGGTGGTAGCTGATGATAAGACTGAAGTCAGGGAGCCCCCCCTTTATAAAGTTCTTCTGCATAATGATGACTACACCTCTATGGAATTTGTCGTGTTATTGCTTGAAAAAGTGTTTAGTAAAAGCACTGCCGAGGCAACGAGAATCATGCTCAATATTCACCAGCAAGGGCTTGGGATAGCAGGGGTTTATCACAAAGAGATTGCGGAGACAAAGGTAGCCATTGTCCATGATCTGGCGCAGAAAAATGAATACCCCCTGAGGGGTTCCATTGAAAAAGTTTAATTATGAAAATAGGCAGTTAAGTAAAAAAGCAGCTTTTATTGAAAAAGCACATTAGCTAATCAATAATTATTGTCTTATTATATAAAGAGAAAAAATAATACTTACAGGTAGAGAAACATGTTTAGCCAGAAACTTGAAATGGCATTAGTTACTGCAGTTCGCCAGGCCAAAAACCACAGACATGAATTTGTCACGGTTGAGCACCTGCTTTACGGCATTTTGCAGGATGATCTCATTAACCGCATTATCAAACAATGCGGAGGAAGCCTTGAAAATCTCCAGAAAAGACTGGAAAAATTCTTTGACGGCGAGCTGCCAACCCAAAAAATAAGCGATGCCAATGCCCCGGTCCAGACTCTTGGTTTCAACCGTGTTCTGCAGAGGGCTATTGGTCATGTCCAGAGCTGCGGCAAAGAAGAGGTCGATTCAGGCGATATCCTGGTGGCAATTTTTTCTGAACCGGACTCCCATGCCGTATATTTTCTCAGCTCAGAAGGCTTAGACAGAATATCCGTGGTTGAATATGTTTCCCATGGTTTACAGGAAGACATTGAAACTGATGCCTGGCCAAGCCAGGGAAAAAAGCCGGCCAAGGAAGACGAGCTTGATAAATTTACAGTAAACTTTGCTGACAGGGCCAAGGCAGGATTGATTGACCCACTCATAGGCCGTGAAATGGAACTGGAGAGAATCATGCAGGTTCTTTGCAGGCGTCGAAAAAACAACCCTTTGCTGGTTGGCGAACCTGGTGTGGGGAAAACAGCCATTGCCGAAGGATTGGCTTTACGTATTCATGAAAAAAATGTCCCTGCGATGTTGGAGGATGTTGAAATCCGTCTTCTCGATATGGGAGCTCTGCTCGCCGGAACCAAGTACAGGGGAGATTTTGAAAAACGGATCAAGGCTGTAATCGACGGCATCCAGAAAAAAAGTGACAAATCCATACTTTTTATTGATGAGATACATACTATCGTTGGTGCTGGAGCGACAAGCGGTGGCAGTCTTGATGCCTCCAACCTGCTGAAACCGGCACTGCAGGCAGGGACTCTCCGCTGCATTGGCTCTACGACCTATGAAGAGCACAAAAACCATATTGAAAAGGATCGCGCTCTTTCAAGGCGTTTCCAGAAAATTGACATTGAAGAGCCCTCTGTTGAAGAAACGGTTGAAATCCTAAACGGGCTGAAATCAAAGTATGAATCTCACCATGGCATTAAGTATACAACAGCAGCAATAAAGGCCACTGCCGAACTTGCGAGCCGTTACATCAACGACAGATTCCTGCCGGACAAGGCCATCGATATTCTTGATGAGGTTGGAGCCGCCTTCAGGCTTTCTGAAACTACCCCAAAAAGAAAAAACGTTACTGTGCGCGATGTTGAGTCGGTGGTATCCCGTATGGCCCGAATCCCTGCTAAAAGCAGCTCCAGGTCAGAAATTCGCCAACTGAAAACCCTGCAGGTTGATTTAAAAAAAGTGATCTTCGGCCAGGATCAGGCCATCAAGGCTTTGAGCAATGCAGTCAAACGTTCACGGGCAGGCCTGGGCGAACCTGAAACCCCGACAGGGTCTTTCCTCTTTGCAGGACCGACAGGTGTTGGAAAAACAGAGGTGGCCAGGCAGCTGGCCAAATCCCTTTCCGTTCATTTTGAACGCTTTGACATGAGTGAATATATGGAAAAGCATGCTGTGGCAAGACTTATCGGTGCCCCTCCAGGCTATGTAGGTTTTGACCAGGGGGGATTGCTGACGGATGCCATCAGAAAACATCCCTATAGTGTACTGCTGCTGGACGAGATAGAAAAAGCCCATCCCGATGTATTCAGTATTCTCCTGCAGGTTATGGATCACTCCACACTTACTGACAATGCAGGCAGGCGAGCTGATTTTCGCAACGTCATCCTTATCATGACAACCAATGCCGGTGCACGGGAATTAACCGAAAGGGCCATCGGCTTCATGGCAGATAAAAAAGATGGTGCCCAAAAAGCCCTGCATAATCTATTCTCCCCTGAATTTCGAAACCGCCTTGATTCGATCATTACCTTCAATGCCTTGAAAAAACCGATGATCGAAAAAATTGTCGGTAAAATGGTGAGCGAACTTGAAATGCAGCTCAGCGAAAAAAAGGTTTCTATCAGCCTCTCAGCCAAGGCGCGCTCCTACCTGGCATCCAAAGGATATGACCCTGATTATGGGGCCAGGCCCCTTCGAAGGCTTATCTTAAAAGAAATTGGTGATACATTGACCGAAGAAATACTCTTCGGCAAACTATCCAAAGGCGGGAAAGCCCTGATTGACACCAGGGGCAAAAAACTTGCATTCTCCTATAAAAGTGCTTGACAACTTAAATTCCCGCCATGGCCGACAAAGTCTTCCTGTGACCTGTTTTTCTTCCAATTCAATACTCTTTTCAGAAGCTCTTTTCCATTGACATACTTACTCAGCCATTGGTAGATTAACGCGTTTAAGAAATATAATTAGTATTTCTAATTTCAATAATTCATATATCTATTTACTGAGGAAATTAATGTCTATTCGTGAAGATGCAATAAACAGAGTTAAAACGCCCATGTTCGAGGCGTGCGCCCGTAATGAATCTCTTTCTCCTGACCAGCTCATTGACGGCGTTGCCAGAGGGGAAGTGGTCATCACCAAAAACAAAAACCATAATTTTGATAAAATCATAGCTATTGGCAAGGGCACATCAACCAAGATCAATGCAAATATCGGCTCTTCAAAAGATTTGCCTGAACTGCAATCCGAACTGCAGAAACTCTGTGTGGCTATCAAGGCTGGTGCTGACACAGTTATGGACTTGAGCATGGGTGGCGATCTTGATGCTGTGCGCAGAGGAATTCTTGAACAATGCCCTGTTCCGCTTGGAACCGTGCCTATCTACCAGACAGTTGCTGAGACTGTTGAACAGCAGAAGAAAGCAATCGTTGATGTTGAGGTTGATCATATTTTCAAAACAATTGCAAAGCAGGCAGAGGACGGAGTGGATTTTATGACAATCCACTGCGGCATCACTAAAAACACCCTGGAAAGAATGAACCATCAGCAGCGCCTGATGGGAGTTGTCAGCCGTGGAGGCTCCTTTACAATTGAATGGATGAGCCACCATAACAAGGAAAATCCACTCTTTGAAAACTTCGATGATCTCCTTGCCATTCTAAAAGAATACGAAGTGACCTTAAGTCTGGGCGATGGCATCCGTCCGGGCTGCCTTGTTGATGCAACCGACCGTAGTCAGGTACAGGAACTCATCCATCTTGGAGAGTTGACAGATAGGGCGTGGGATGCCGGAGTTCAAGTGATCATTGAAGGTCCGGGGCATATGCCCATGAACCAGATCGAGGCCAATGTCCTCCTGCAGAAACAACTGTGCAAAGGCGCACCTTTTTATGTTCTTGGTCCCTTAGTCACCGATATTGCTCCCGGTTATGATCATATCACCGGAGCAATCGGGGGAGCCATAGCCGGAGCAGCCGGAGCTGACTACCTTTGCTATGTAACTCCGGCTGAGCACCTCAAACTGCCGAGCGTTGATGATGTAAAAGAAGGAGTGATCGCCTCGAAAATTGCCGCCCATGCAGCAGATATTGCTAAGGGACTGCCCGGTGCCATTGATAAGGATATTGCCATGGCCCGCTGCCGCAACAACTTAGACTGGAAAGGACAGATAGACCTGTCGATTGATCCCGATAAAGCGAGACGCTTCCGGGACGAAGGCGGGACATATAAAGGCGATGCCTGCAGCATGTGCGGCTCATACTGTGCCATAAAGGTTTTTAAAAGAGCCCAGAAAAAAAGCGCTCAAAACAATTTAAACAACAACTAGGGAGCTGAAATAATGGGATTTTTTAATAAAATTGTCGAGTTCATTCTTTCTACCCAGGTGTTGCAACAATTTAAAGAAGTAGATGCCCTTGGTCTCTTTACCAATCCCTGGTTCCTGGTCCCGCTTCTCTGCCTTATCGGTTATATGCTTTACAAACAGGAATTCCGCGAAATTATTATTATTTTTATCGGCTTTGGCGTCTGGCATATTTCCGGCACCGAATATATGGCTACGCTTATTGTAGACGATGAAGTACAGCTTGCCAAAGTTCTGCCTGTCGTCTTTGGCGCAGCCTGCATTTTAGGGGTGGTCATCTATATGTATTTCGGACGCTCAGACTGACCGTATCCGATCAAAATTCACTCTTACAATAAACATTCACAGAAGTTTTTCATCTGAACGTTTGATGAAGATCAGGATCCGCTCCGCCTCTGAAAAGGGGAGTTGGAGTTTTTTTGTTTCTACGACATAAAACTTTTCAGGCAGGCCTTTCCGCACGAGAGTATCGAGTTCCTTTTCTGCGCCAGGGCCTTTCATGCAAACAATTCTACCCCCTCGAACCAGGTAAGGGGCAGTAAGCCTGATAAACTGGTCGATATCCGTAAACGCCCTGCTTGTTATAAAGGAGAACTTTCTTCCAGAAAGTTCTTTCAGCTCTGCTGTCTCTTCAATTCGCACATTCAGCAATTCCACACCCTGTAGATCCAGAACCCTGACAATATGTTTCAGGAAATAATATCTGTTCCTGCGAGGCTCAATGAGCACAACCGGAAGCAAGGGGCAAACAGTCTTGATCACCAGTCCTGGAAAACCGGCTCCAGTACCAACATCCAACGCAGTTTCCATTTCTTGGTTTTCAAGGTCCAAAAATGACAGAAGTGTCAGCGAATCGAGAAAATGATTTTCAAGAATCTGGTGATCATTCAAGGTTCTTGCAATCAGATTAATCTTCCTGTTCCATTTTTTCAATTCATGAAAATAAAGCTCAAGACGCGAAAGCGCTTCAGGCTGGTTCTGGAGATGGAGGCCCATGAGATCCAGGCCTTGGGCCAGAAAGTTTTCAATATCAGCTGGATGCATATAGTAATCAGCGGTCAGCGGTCAGCGGTCAGCGGTCAGCGGTCAGCGGTCAGCGGTCAGCGGTCAGCGGTCAGCGAAAGGCTATTTAGTCAAATAGCAACGGTCAACAGGAAACTGCTATTTTCTGTTTTTGTCCCTTAATCTTTTGCTGAAAGCTGATAGCTGACAGCTGATAGCTGATAGCTAAATGCCTGTACCCTCGAATCCTGTATTTTATTAGCCCTCTTTCTTCATCCTTACCTCAACGGACTTTGCATGGGCGGAAAGACCTTCGAGATTCGCCAGTGCCATAATATGGGGCCCATCTTCCAGCAGCGCGGCACGACTATAGGAAATAATGGAGCTTTTCTTTAAAAAGGTCTCTACACCAAGAGCCGAAGAAAACCGGGCCGTGCCCATGGTTGGCAGAACATGGTTTGGGCCTGCCAGATAGTCTCCGGCAGCTTCCGGAGAGTAATCGCCCAGAAATATGGCACCGGCATGCTGAATAGCATTAAGCCATGTATCAGGTTTTTCTATCATCAATTCCAGATGTTCGGCAGCAATTTTATTGGCAAGCCCAATTGCCTCCTCGATATCTTCGGCTACTAATATAACTCCCCTGTTTTTTAGAGCATTGGTGGCAATTTCATAACGGCTCAATTCCTGCAACTGGCGTTCAAGCTCCTGGACGACCTGTTGGCCAATTTCGTGACTTGTGGTGACAAGCATCGCCAATGCCTGAGGATCATGCTCCGCCTGGGCCAGCATATCTGCAGCAATAAATGCGGGACGGGCTGAATCGTCTGCTATGATCAATACCTCACTTGGCCCTGCAATCATATCTATACCTACAATCCCGGCAACCTGTTGTTTTGCCTCGGCTACATACTGGTTACCCGGGCCGACAATCACATCAACCCTGGGAATGGACCGGGTGCCATACGCCAGTGCTGCAATAGCCCAGGCGCTCCCTACCTTGTAAACCTCATCAATACCAATCTTGCCGGCTGCAACCAACAGGGCAGGGTGCACTTCTCCTTTTTCATTGGGGGGAGTCACCATAATCCGCTTCTCAACCCCGGCAATTCCAGCAGGAATTCCATTCATCAATACTGAAGAAACAAGTGGAGTCCGGCCTCCCTGCCCTCCAGGAACATAGAGCCCTGCTGCTGCCACAGGCCTTATCAAACGCCCGGTGATCACTCCGTCATCACGGGTTATGGTCCAGGATTTTTCCAACTCCTGCTCATGAAAAAACTGCACCCGCTCAATAGCCAACGACAATGTTTCCTTAAATGATTGATCAACCTGGGTATGGGCCCTGTCAAATTCCTCCTGCGACACTTTAAGCTGGTTTATCTGAAAATCAGGGGCATCGAACTTCCGGATATATCCCAGCAAAGCCTCATCTCCATTTTCACTGACTGCTGCAAGAATATCAGTTACAACTTTATTGCAGCCGGTCTCAGCTTCCTGTAACCTGTTAAGCAGCTTTTGAATAAGTTTCTGCCCTGCAGATGTTGTTGTCTTTGTCGGTATTATTATCATTTTAAAACCCCTTTACATTAAACACCTTCATCTCTGTAATTCTGGGCTGTGGGATAACGACGTCCATAGCCGAAAGCCTTGGAACTGACCTTTAGCCCGAGTGGCGCCTGCTTACGTTTATATTCATTAATCCTTATGCGTCTTACAACATCCTGCACAACCTGCCTGTCAAAACCCAATGCAGCTATCTCTCCAACGCTCAGATTCTGCTCAAGGTATGCCTTTAAAATTGCATCCAGAATATCATAGGGAGGCAAGTCATCCTGGTCCAACTGGTTCGGTGCCAGTTCTGCTGAAGGAGGCCTTTCAATTATACTTTTCGGAATTATCTCCTTATTGCGATTTATATATCGGGCCAGTCTATATACCAACAGTTTAGGCACGTCGGATATTACAGCCAGGCCGCCGCTCATATCTCCATACAAGGTGCAGTATCCCACAGCTATTTCCGACTTGTTTCCAGTTGATAGCAGAAGGGATCCAGCTTTATTTGAAAGAGCCATAAGAAGATTGCCCCGGATGCGTGCCTGAATATTCTGTTCAGTTACATCAATTTTCGGAGATGCATTATCTTCGTATGCAACAAAAACATTTTCCAGGCTTTCTTTAAAGGCAGCAAATACTGATGAAATAGTAATAATTTCAAATGGGCACCCGAGATTTGCCGCCAATAATTTTGCATCTTCAACACTTTGATCAGAGGTGTAGGGAGAAGGCATGGCCACTCCCAGGACATTTTCCTCCCCAAGGGCCTCACAGGCAATACCACAGGTTACCGCCGAATCAATACCGCCGGAAAGACCCAAAACCCCATTGGAAAAACCACATTTTTGCGCATAATCACGAACCCCCATGACCAAAGCATCAAAGACCGCGGCGTTTTCATACAAAAAACCATCCGGCTCTCCATACGTTAACCCTGCATCAAGCACTTCCCGGATTTGCTGACCATGCAATTCTCCCTGCCAGGTATCTGTATCCAGAATAACCATATCTTCTTTGAATCTTTCCGCTCTCGCTATAATGTTGCCGCTGCTGTTCATAGCCATGCTACAGCCATCAAACAGTAATGAGTCCTGCCCTCCCACCTGGTTCACATAGATCAGCGGGACATCATTGTTCCGGCATACATGCGTAAAGATTTCCTGTCTGATATTTTCCTTGTCAATATGAAAGGGCGAAGCTGAAATATTGATCAGCAGGTCAATTTTACCGTCTGCGCCTTGCAGGTCGGAGACAAGATCACTGATTGGATCAGTTGCATAAAGTTTTTGCGGAAATGCCCCTTTGTCGTTCCAGATATCTTCGCAGACAGTAATCCCCACAGTCAACCCTTTATAAAAACAAGCCTGACTGCGCCTGCCGGGTTGAAAATAACGCGCCTCATCAAATACATCATAGGTGGGCAGAAGTCTTTTCTGGGCAGTGAATACTATTCTACCATTTTCTATGACACTGGCACTGTTGTGCAAAGGCTTTCCAGTATCGTCAGTATGCTTCTCAAGATGACCGCAGATGATGCCGATTCCGGAAATCCCGTTGATAAGCTTGTGCAGTGCCTTGTCATGATCAACAAGAAATGTCGGCCGCTCGAGAAGATCCTGCGGGGGATAACCGCACAGGGCTAACTCAGAAAAAACAGCAAGATCACACCCTTTTTCCCTGGCCCTGTTCGCCCAGGAAACAATTTTTTTACAATTATACGAAAAATCCCCGATGACCGGGTTTATCTGCACCAATGCTATTTTCATTATATTTCAGGCTGCTTCAAAGAGCTGACGATCAATTTTGATGTATTCATAAAAAGTCACGCGACCGGTAACAGGGCCTAATAAAATCAATAGGTTATAGGCGCAATACCTGTCCGCATCGTGCTTTTTACGATGCCGACAATTTTATTTTTCATTATATGCAATTTTCAGATGTATCATAATCCCACCTATTCTCAATTGCAATTATCAATAATAAACAGTTCGTTAGCTGTCCAGCTTGTACACCTGCCGCATGAGAATATTTTTAGAAAAAATCCTGATTATTGATACACCATGAACCCATAGCAAAATAATTCTTGACAACATTAAAGCATTCTGATAAATGAATGAGCATTCATTCAGGGCATTAGCTTTAAATCATATGTAACCCAAGCTGAATGGTATAATAAAATTATAGCTTATTTTTTCGGTCTGCTGCCTGATTTTCTATTAAGAACACTGACCCCTGATGTTAAGATCTTTCTCCTCTTTCCTTTTGTTGCAGGAATTTAAGATGAAATTGCCCTCAGGCAGCAGACCGAAAATTTACATAAAAAAGGGATAGGCAGAATTTGCCTATCCCTTTACTTTTTACTGGTGCGGAGGTCGGAGCCATATTTATTGAATTAATTTCAATAATATAAGTATGATAGAATGGAATCTAAAATGTGGCTTTGGAAAAATACCCGCTTTTGTACCCGCTTTTTGTCGGTGTGGTTGCTTCTGGTAAGATTATTTGTCTCTGCTTAAACTTAATCCCGCTTCTCTCAATCTTTTGATAATATCAGCATTTTCTGCAGGATTTTCTGCCTGTACACTTTCTTGAATTTTGGCTAATTTGATGAATA
>Ga0209271_10000601_pt1 | contig 12372 bp, 9 predicted proteins | sample tdAd002_FD_187123 | JGI IMG/M metagenome (GOLD analysis project Ga0209271, IMG submission 187123) | Marine sediment microbial communities from the Atlantic coast under amendment with organic carbon and nitrate - tdAd00.2 (SPAdes)... | ecosystem: Environmental > Aquatic > Marine > Coastal >... | reverse complement strand
GAGACCAGAGAGCTTGGAATTCGGCTGGGCTGTAGCGTGGAATCATTGTTGCGCGGCGAAGCTAGCAGACCGGCCGCCCCGATGCGACCACGTCGCCGCTGCCGCAGGCCAGCGGCAATTAACCCTTCCAAAAAGGGGACTGTCCCCTTTTTAGATTTGGAAGTTCGAGGCTTTGCGGGCTTGTAGGTGGGGGGTGGCGTAGGTGTCGACGTAGGCTCGGTGGGCGGGAGCTGCGATGTATTCTTGGACGTCGTCCATGTTATCGAAGTGGAGGACGATGCAGATGTCCCAGGTTGCTTCGGTGGCTTCGTCGGCGGGGGTGCCTACGGTGACGCTGCGGACGGTTGCTAGGGCGCTGAGGTCTTGTCGCGTTCGCTCTGCGAACTCCGCGCGGGCGGCGTCGTTGCGATACTCGTCTTTCAACTTGAACAGTACGATTCGTTTGATCATCGCCCTACCCGATCTCTACTAGCCCGCACGCAATGCCCGCCAAGTGCGGCACCGCAGCTCCGAACATGGCCGCTTCGGTGGAGCTAGCGTTCCCATCTAGGCTGCGCTTGTACACGCCTTGCGCGATCGCCGCGAGGCGAAAAAGCGAGAACGCTTTGTAGTAGTGCAGGTCCGGCACGCCATCACGGCCCACCAGCTCGCAGTATCGCGCCACGAACGCATCCTCGGTCGGGATGCAGGTCTTGTCGAAGTTGAGCCCGGCCAGGCCGCCAATCTTCGGAAGCATCACGTCGTACAGCATGCAGGTGTACGCCAAGTCGGAAAGCGGGTGGCCCAGCGTCGAAAGTTCCCAGTCGATCACCGCAAGGGCTCGGGGCTCCGTCGGGTGGAAGATCAAATTGTCCAAGCGGTAGTCCCCGTGCACCAACGCGGTCGCCTCGTCATCAGGAATGTTGGCGGGCAACCAATCGATCAACGTGTTCATTGGCGCGACATCTGCGGTCTGAGAGGCCAGATACTGCTTGGTCCATCGCTTCACTTGCCGCGCGACGTACGCATCGGGTCGCCCGTAGTCGGACAGGTCCACCGACTCGAGGTTCACGCTGTGAATCGCGGCCAAAACCCGGGCGAGCTCGTCGTAGATCGCGCGCCGCTCGTCCGGTTCGACGTCAGGCAGCTGCACGTTCCAGAAGATGCGCCCCTGCACGTACTCCATGATGAAAAACGAAGTGCCTATGACCGAATCGTCTTCGCAAAGCGCGTACATGGTGGCCGTGGGCACGTCGGTTTCGCCGAGCGCGCGCATCACCCGGTATTCACGGTCGACCGCATGCGCCGACTGCAGGAGCTTCCCGGGCGGCTTCTTCCGCAAGGCGTACTGACGCTCGCGATCCGCAAGCCAGTAGGTCGGATTCGATTGCCCACCTTTGAACTGACAAACCTGCAGCGAGCCCGTGTACCCGTCGACATTCTCGGTCATCCAGGCATCGAGGCTCGCCTCATCAAAGCGATGCGCCTCTCGAACGGGTCCAGCATTCTTCGGGGGCACAGGCGGCATGGGTCCTCGCTTTCGGAAGATGGGGAGCTTATCATGCCGAGCCCAATCCGGAGGCTATCGATGGACTTCAGTACACCGCCCGAGCTCGAAGACCTTCTGCACAGAGCCCGCGAGCTCATGAATGCCGAGGTCTATCCGCTCGAGGCAACAGCACGTCAGTCGTTCGAGGAAGCGCTGCCCGCCGCCAATGAAGCGCGCGAGCGGTGCAAGGCGGCGGGTCTATGGGCTCCACAGATGCCGATCGAGTACGGCGGCATGGGACTCGACTTCCTTCCGCATGCGCACATGAGCGAGATCCTCGGCCGCAGCCCACTCGGTCACTACGTCTTCGGATGTCAGGCCCCGGACGCCGGCAACATGGAGATCCTGCACAAGTTCGGAACCGCGGAACAGCAGGAGAAGTGGCTGCGCCCGCTGGCAGCCGGTCAAATCCGAAGCTGCTTCTCGATGACGGAGCCCGATCGGGCTGGCTCCAACCCAACCTGGATGGACACCACCGCGGTCCGCGACGGCGATGATTTCGTCATCAACGGACGGAAGTGGTTCACCACAGGCGGGCACCTCGCTGAGTTCGCTATCGTCATGGCGGTCACCAATCCGGACGCCTCGCCCCACATGCGTGCGAGCCAGATCATCGTCCCAACCGACAACCCGGGCTTCCACCACATCCGGCGTCTCTCGATCATGGGCGACCTCGGCTACGGTTGGCAGAGTCACTCGGAGGTGGCCTATGAAGACTGTCGCGTTCCGGCCGAGAACCTGCTTGGGGAGGAGGGTTCTGGCTTCTCGATCGCGCAAGAGCGTCTCGGCCCAGGGCGAATCCACCACTGTATGCGCTGGCTCGGGATCTGCGAGCGCTCCTTCGATTTGATGTGCGCGTACGCCTCGCGGCGAATGGTGGCACCGAATCGACCGCTCGGGACCCAGCAAGCCATCCAGCATTGGATCGCCGAAAGCCGCGCCGAGATCGACTCCGCCCGGCTGATGGTCTACCAGGCCGCCTGGAAGATCGATCGCGAGGGCACGCGGGCCGCGCGCAACGAGATCTCGGCGATCAAGTTCATGGTGGCCGGGGTTCTCCAACGTGTGGTCGACCGGGCGATTCAGGTCCACGGCGGCCTAGGCATGACCGACGACACCCCTCTAGCCTGGTTCTTCCGCCACGAACGGGCCGCCCGGATCTACGACGGGCCGGACGAGGTTCACAAGTCCGCTCTGGCTCGCTCGATTCTCAAGAAGTACGGCATTGAGCTAGGGTCCCAAGGGAGCTAGGTTGCACGGCGTGAGGTGGGCCCAATACCCGCGATTGAGCTTCCGCGGCTTTCTGATCGCTACCGTGCTCCTTTGCACCGTGCAGGTGGCCTTCGGCCAAAAGCCCGACAAAGGCGATGACGATGACGATTCCGGGTACCGTCCCGCGCCAAGCGCCAACGTCGACGGTGACGTCCAAACCCTTCCGATCGACGCACCGCCTGGAAGCCAAGTCGTCGTCGTGGCGATCGACCGCACGGTCGAGCTTGGGCTTGCCGCGTTCGTGCGCCGCGCGATCAAGGACAACCCCGACGCCGCCGCGATTGTGCTCGAAGTCAACACGCTCGGTGGGCGTGTCGACGCTGCGATTCAGATTCGCGATGCATTGCTCGAAGCCAAGCCGCGGACCGTCGCCTTCATCCACCCGCGCGCCATCAGCGCCGGGGCTCTGATCAGCTTGGCCTGCGACAACATCATCATGACCGAAGGCGGTACGATTGGCGCAGCGACGCCGATTCAGGCCGCACCCGGCGGCCAAGCCGAGGCGGTGGGTGAAAAGATGGTGTCGTACATGCGCGCTGAAATGCGCACCACCGCCGAAGCCAATGGCAGGCGCGGCGACATCGCCGAGGCCATGGTCGATGCGGAGGTGGTCATCGATGGCATCGTCGAAGCGGGCAAGCTGCTGACCCTGGACACGGACCAGGCGCTCAAGATGGGCATGGCCGACGCAAAGGCCGCCAACCTCGACGAGGTGTGGAACATCCTAACACTCGAAAACCCCGAGATCACCGATGTCGAGCTCAACTGGGGCGAGGAGATCGCCCGCTGGCTGACCGAACCAACGGTCAGCGGCCTTCTGCTCTCGGTCGGCATGCTCGGCCTGATGGTCGCGTTCTACACCCGAACCGTCGGAGCGTTCACCCTGGTTGGCTTCTTGGCGCTGGTGTTGTTCTTTGGCGGCCATGCGGTCGTTCATCTCGTCGGCTGGGAAGAAGCCTTGCTGTTCTTGGCAGGCGTCGTTCTCGTCATCGTCGAGATCTTCTTCGTCCCGGGCCTTGGCGTGCCGGGCGTGCTCGGCTTGATCTTCGTCATCGCCGCGCTCGTGCTCGCGTTGATCGGGATCCCGATCGACGTTTCGTTCAAGACCGGCGTGCTCGCCGATGCGATGACACGCGTTTTGCTCTCGCTGCTCGGCGCGTTCGTGTTGGCACTGGTCTTCATGCGCCTTCTGTCGAAGACCGCGATGGGCAAGAATTTCGTGTTGGAAGATGCCGAGACGGGTTTCCTCTCGGCACCGAGCGCCTCCGACCTCGTTGGACAAGTCGGCGAAGCGCTGACCGACCTGCGACCGGCTGGAAAGATCATCATCGACGGGGCACGTCATGAAGCCACCAGCGAGCGCGAGTTCATCGCCCACGGCTCGCGCGTTCGGGTGATCGGCACGGACGGACCGGCCCTGGTGGTGCGTCCCGAGGAGAAGTCGTGAGCGCCCTCATCATCGCCGTGGTCCTCATAATCGGGTTGATCTTGCTCTTCACCGAGGTGGCGGTGGTGCCCGGCTTCGGCGTGGCCGGCGCCCTGGGCTTGATGGCGCTCGCGGCGGGAGCCATCGCCGCATGGACGGAACTCGGGCCGTTGTGGGGCGGCGTAACGGCCGGAGCTTCGCTCGTAGCCGCAGGCATCATTCTCTTGTGGCTTCCAAGAACCCGCTTCGCTCGGGCCGTGGTTCTCGAGCACAGCCAAGCCGCCTCGCACTCGCAAGAAGATCGGAGTGATCTCCTCGGGCGCCGAGGAACCACCGTCACCCCGCTCCGTCCGATCGGTCGTGTCCGCTTTGGCTCGGACGAAGTCGATGTGATGACCGAAGGTGAATACGTCGACAGCCATCAGGAAGTCGAAGTCATGACCGTAGAGGGACCACGCATCGTCGTGCGCGTCCCTGATGCAACCTAAGAAGGAAGTCCCATGCAGTTCGCACCACTCGCCCTAATTTTTCTCCTCATCATCGTCCTCTTCGTTCTGTTCGTCTGGCTGATCCCGGTCCGGCTCTGGATCGCAGCCTGGTCGAGCGGCGCGAAGGTCGGCTTCGGCGAGCTCATCGGCATGCGCCTGCGGCGGGTGTCGCCGGGCGCGGTCGTCAACCCCCGCATCACCGCGGCGAAGGCCGGTCTCGACATTACGACGAATACGTTGGAGTCCCACTACCTCGCCGGGGGCAACGTCGAGCGGGTGATCAATGCGCTCATCAGCGCGGACAAGGCCGGCATTACGCTCGGCTTCCAACAAGCGGCGGCGATCGATCTCGCGGGACGCGACGTGCTCGAGGCCGTGCAGACGAGCGTCAATCCAAGGGTCATCACGACGCCCAAGATCACCGCAGTGGCGAAAGACGGCATTCAGCTCCTCGTGATCACACGAATCACCGTCCGGTCGAACATCGATCGACTGGTCGGAGGCGCAACCGAGGAGACCGTGGTGGCACGTGTCGGCGAGGGCATCGTCTCCACGATCGGCTCGTCGATGAACTACGCCGAGGTTCTCGAAAACCCAGACACCATCTCGAAAAACGTGCTGTCGCGCGGATTGGACAGTGGCACGGCATTCAACATTCTCTCGATCGATATCGCTGATATCGATGTCGGCACCAACATCGGCGCCAAGCTGATGACCGAGCAGGCCGAGGCGGACAAACAGGTCGCACAGGCTCGCGCGGAGGGACGGCGCGCGCTCGCGGTGGCTCTCGAGCAAGAGATGCGCGCCAAGGTCGAGGACATGCGCGCAGGGCTCGTCGAGGCCGAAGCCAAGATCCCCGCAGCAATGGCCGATGCGCTCAAAGAAGGCAATCTCGGCGTGATGGACTACTACAACCTCCGCAACGTCGCGGCGGACACCGAGATGCGCGATTCGATCAGCAAATCAACGGGCGGGCGGGACGATGATGAAGGCCCAATCTAAGCCCTTGCCGCTAGGCCCCCTGCTCGCTCAGCCGCGGACGTTCGTGGCGCGGCTGATCTTGGCGGACCTGATCACGAAACGCGGTGAAGGTCCGCTCCAACGCCCCGTGCTCCTCTACCGGCGGCGGAAGCGCTGACAGCATATGAGGGAGCTGCTCACAGAACATCTCGGTGAGATCGCCCTCCTGATCTACATCCTCTATCCCCTGTACAAGCGATGGCGGGACCGACAGAAGAAGAAGCGGGAGCAAGCCGGTACGGCGCAGGAAACGACGGCCAGAGCGCCCGCGCGAAAAGAGCCGCAGCGCTCCCCGCCGTCTGGCCAGCCAAGGCGAGAACTGCCGCCGAAACCCAGGCGCGAACCTGCGGTTGCGAAACGCCCCACCGAGCATGATTTCGCGGCTGCGGCCAGCGCACAGCTCGACCGGCTAAAGCAAGAGGCGTCGCGCCTGCTCTCGCGTGCGGAGAGCGATCCGCGATTGGCGCGCCTCGTCCCGGCATTGCGCGAGGATCTGCTCGGTCGTCTCGACATGATCGACCGCTCGCTGAAAAGCAGCCCAACACTGTCGACGATCGTTCAGGAGACCACGGTTCTACGTGGGCTCGATGCGCTCCTCCGCTACCTGAAGACGATGGCGCAGCAACGCATGTACGGACGCTCGTCGTTTGTCGGCGACGCCGACGCAATGGCCGACGCCTGCTACGCACCTATCCTCGAGTTCGCCCGCGCGCAGGGGCTCGACTTGAGAACCAGCCAGCCAGTGGTGGTGACTGGCGACTGGGACTTGTCGATCGTCCCGCGCTTCGCCTCGACGCGGGTAGCCCCGCTCCGACTACCCGTAGGCTTCGAGCACAGCCTTTGGCGCTGGCCGGCGATCGCGCACGAGGTCGCCCATGACTTCTACTACAGCCTGGGACCCCTCGACCGCGATCTGCATGCCCGCCTCCGCCTCCCCCACGAGGTCGAGTTGCCCATGTCCCCCGGGGAGCTGGACGGCACCTGGCTCCGGCAACTGTTCGGCGCCTGGCTCCCCGAGATCTTTGCAGACGTGCTGGGCACGGTGAGCTTGGGGCCCGCGTACGTGGAAACGATGCGCCGCGCGTTCCGCAACCCCAGCTCACCTCAACGGACGGCGGCAATTCTCCAAGACAATGCCCTAATCGACGAACACCCTCCTGCCCGGCTCCGACTCTACATGGCGACACGCGTCTTGCATCACATGGGCCGGCACGAAGAGGCGACCGCGCAGTGGGAGCAATGGGAGGCCGAGCACGCCGACGTCCGCCTCTACTATTTGCCGCTCGGTGGGCAGTGGGTCGGTCTTGCGGACGAAGCACTCCACACGATCGCAGACGCCGTCATCGACACGCTCGTCCAAGACCCATGGCCCGAGCTCGAGGGCTTCCACCTCCGAGACATCCCCGGCCTCGCCTACCTGCACGCCGAACACGCCGAAGTCGCGCGTCTCGCTGACCAACTCGCACGCGGTCAGACGGTCGACGCGGATGTGCGCTGGATCATGGCCGCCGCAGTTCTGGCCGCGGCCTCGCAGCCCACCTTGCATGATCAGATCTTGGACGCGGCGAGGCGGTCGATCGTGGGAGTCGGGCAGGAGCCGGAGCTGGCAGCACCCGCACTGCGCCTCCGCGGCGGCGCGATCGGTGAAACCTTGGTCGCATCATTGAGACAGCCCGACGCGGTCCGGGAGGCAATCATCCTCGGCGCGGCCTTCACCCCCTACAAACGCCCCCGCTGGCACCGTCACTGACGCTGACGCCGACGCTGACGCCGGCACTGGCACTGGCACTGGCACTGGCACTGGCACTGGCGCTGACGCTGGCACGGTCTCGGCCGCACCCTCCTCCCCTGTCGATCCGCCCCGCCGGTGCTAGATGTCTCCAATGCCCCTCCCCGGCTTTCACCCCGCGGTGGCCACCTGGTTCGAGCGAACGTTTGGCGAGCCAACACCCCCGCAAGTAGAGGGCTGGCCCGCGATTCGCGAGGGGAAGCATACGCTGATCGCGTCACCCACCGGCTCCGGTAAGACCCTCGCCGCGTTCCTCTGCGCGATCGACGATCTAGTCCAGCGCGGCCTGAGTGAAGGCTTGGAGGATCGCGTCAGTGTTCTCTATATCTCTCCGCTCAAAGCACTCAGCAACGACATCGACAAGAACCTCCAGGCGCCGCTCGAAGGGATCCGCGGGACCCTCGAAGAACTGGGCTACGACGACGTCGACATCCGAACTGCCGTGCGCACCGGGGACACGCCATCGCACATGCGAACGAAGATGGTGAAGAAGCCACCGCACATCTTCGTGACGACGCCCGAGTCGCTCTACATTTTGCTCACCAGCAAAGGCGGCCGGCGAATGCTCTCCGACGTCCGCACGGTCATCGTCGACGAAATCCACGCTGTGGTGACCAACAAGCGGGGGGCCCACCTCGCGCTCTCACTGGAGCGGCTCGAGGCGCTGGTCGGGCGGGACATCACCCGGATTGGGCTCTCCGCCACGCAAAACCCGATCGAAGACGTGGCTCACTTCCTAGTCGGCTCCCGTGGGGACGACACCGACAGGGATGCGGCACCCGACTGCCGGATCGTCGATGTCGGGCATCAGCGCGAGATGGACCTTGCCGTCGAGCTCCCCGGTTCTCCGCTCGAAACCGTCATGTCCCTCGAAGTGTGGGAGGAGATCTACGCAAAGCTCGCCTCGCTGATTGTGGCGCATCGGACCACTCTGATCTTCGTCAACACGCGGCGTCTGGCGGAGCGCGTCACGCGGCATCTGAGCGAGCTCGTTGGCGAAGATGCGATCACCTCGCATCACGGCAGCCTGGCACGAAAGCACCGGCTCGACGCCGAACGGCGTTTGAAGTCGGGTGAGCTCCGCGCAGTGGTAGCCACCGCATCTCTCGAGCTCGGAATCGACGTCGGCGAGGTCGACCTGGTATGCCAGCTCGGCTCGCCGCATTCCGTGGCGACGTTTCTTCAGCGGGTCGGCCGCTCCGGTCACTGGCATGGCGGCACCCCGAAAGGCCGTCTCTTTCCGATGAGCCGCGACGACCTCGTCGAATGCGCCGCGCTCATGCGCTGCGTCCAGCGGCGCGAGCTCGATCAAATCGAGATTCCCGTGGGGCCGCTCGATATCCTCGCGCAGCAGATCGTCGCGTCTAGCGCCGCCACCGAAGAATGGAGCGAGGACGAGTTATTCGCATTGATACGGCGGGCATGGCCTTACCGCGGGCTGAGCCAAGAAGCCTTCGGGCAGGTGGTGCACATCTTGTCGGAAGGCTTTGCCACGAGCCGCGGCCGCCGAGGCGCCTTCCTTCATCATGACGAGGTCAACCGGCACATTCGCCCGCGGCGAAGCGCGCGCCTCACCGCGATCACCAATGGCGGGGCCATCCCAGACAACTTCGACTACGAGGTGCGCCTCGAGCCTGAGGGCCTTCGCGTCGGTTCTCTGAACGAGGACTTCGCGATCGAGAGTATGGCAGGCGACATCTTCCAGCTCGGCAACGTGTCGTACGAGATTCTGCGGGTCGAGCCTGGCGTTGTTCGGGTCGCCGACGCGAGGGGCAAGCCCCCCAGCCTCCCCTTCTGGTTTGGTGAGGCGCCGGCGCGCGCAGACCTCCTATCGACCTCCGTGAACGCGATTCGGGTGGGCATCGAAGAACGACATCAAGACCTCGAGCAAGTCACCACGTGGCTCCAGGCAGAGACCGCGATCGGCGATCTCGCCGCGCGGCAAGTAGCGGAGTACCTGGTCGCCGCGCGGATCGCGCTCAGCGCCATGCCGACCCGCGAGACCGTCGTCCTCGAACGGTTTTTCGACGAAACCGGGGCGATGCACCTAGTCGTGCACGCGCCGTTCGGAAGCCGAGTTAACCGCGCCTGGGGCCTGTCACTCCGCAAGCGCTTCTGCCGAAGCTTCAACGTCGAGCTCCAAGCCGCCGCCACCGAAGACGCGATCGTTCTGTCGCTCGGTCCGACGCATAGCTTCCCACTTGAAGACGTCTTCCGGTTCCTGCGCGCCGAGAACGTCCGCGATGTGTTGGTACAAGCCCTGCTCGACGCCCCGATGTTTCAGACACGCTGGCGATGGAACGCGACACGGGCACTCGCGATCGTCCGATTCCGCGGTGGCAAGAAGGTGCCGCCCCCGTTTCAGCGCATGCAGGCCGACGACCTGCTCGGCCTCTGCTTTCCCGATCAAGTGGCGTGTCTCGAGAACGTGGCGGGCGATCGCGAAATTCCGGACCATCCCCTCGTTCGCCAGACAATTGAGGATTGCTTACACGAGGCGATGGACATCGACGGTATCGAGGCGCTCCTGCGGCGCTTGCAGGCCGGAGAGCTCAAGCTATTGGCCCGCGACCTGACCGAGCCGTCGCCTCTTGCGCAGGAGATCCTGAATTCGAAGCCCTACACCTTCCTGGATGACGCCCCCCTCGAGGAACGGCGGACGCAGGCGGTCATGTCGCGCAGGTGGCTCAATCCCGCTCAAGCCTCAGACCTGGGCGCCCTCGACCTTGCGGCAATCGAACGCGTGCGGAACGACGCATGGCCCGAACCCCGCGACGCCGAAGAGATGCACGACGCGCTTCTGCTTCACAACTGCCTCACCGATGAAGAGGCCCTGCACGGCGAGTGGCAAGGCTGGTTGTCGGAGCTTGCCACGGCGGGGCGCGCGACGCGGTTCATGACCGAGAGCTGCACGCTGTGGACGGCGGCGGAGCGTCTGCCTCTGCTCGAAGCCGCATGGCCCGCCGGGCGCGCTGAAACGAAGATCGTAGTTCCGCCGCGCCATCGAACCGAAGCCTGGACGCCGGAGGTTGCCGCGCGTGAGATCGTGCGAGGTCGCTTGCAGGCGTCGGGCCCCGCGACGGCGGAGCAGCTCGGGCAGATGCTCGGCTTGGATATCAGCCTGGTCGAGGCCGCGCTCGGCGCACTCGAAGGAGAAGGCTTCGTGCTGCGCGGCACCTTCACGCCCGAGTCGACCGCCCTCGAATGGTGCGAGCGCGGCCTGCTCGCCCGGATTCACCGCTACACCCTCAACCGTCTGCGCAAGGAGATCGAAGCCGTCACGGCGGCTGACTACTTGCGGTTCCTGCTCCGCTGGCAACACGCAGCACCCGATGCCCGGATGGAGGGGCCAGAGGGTTTGGCGGCGATCATCGAGCAACTCGAGGGGATGGAAGCGGGAGCCGCTGCATGGGAAGCCGACGTCCTGCCCGTCCGGATGGAAGGCTACGACCCGAGTTGGCTCGATCAGTTGTGCATATCCGGCCGAGTCACTTGGAGCCGCCGCACTCCGCCCACTGGCCGCGCGTCGAGCCCCATCCGCACGAGTCCCATCGCCTTTTCGCGCCGCGAGCACACTCACACCTGGCGCTTCCGCTCGGTGTCCAATGAGCCGACATCGAGCGACGCGGCGCTCGCGCTCGACATGCTCCGCCGATCCGGAGCGAGCTTCTTCGACGACATCGTTCGCGAGACCGGTCTGCTCCCGACGCAAACCCAGGAGGCCCTCGGCGAGCTCGTCTCCCTCGGCTTGGTCACGGCCGATGGATTCACCGGCCTGCGCGCGTTGCTGGCTCCGGACCAGAAGCGACAGCGGCGCGGCCGGCGCGCAGTCGCGGCCTACAGCCTGGAAGCCGCCGGCCGATGGACCATCTTGCCGGAAGCCCCCGAGGAACACGACGTCGAAAGCGTCGCCTGGGCGCTTCTCCACCGCTGGGGAGTCGTTTTCCGCCGCATCATCGATCGCGAAGGCGACCTGCCGCCTTGGTATACCTTGCTGCGCGTGTACCGGCGCTTCGAAGCGCAGGGCTTGATCCGTGGAGGCCGTTTCATCGCTGGTTTTGCAGGGGAGCAATACGCCCTCCCCGAGGCGGTGACCGCCCTTCGAAAAGCACGCCGCCAACCCAAGACAGGCGAGCTCGTCTCCATCAGCGCGGCCGACCCACTCAACCTCGTCGGCATTCTCACCCCGGGCCACCGCATCCCCGCAACCCCCAAGAACCGGATCCTCTTCCGCGACGGCGTCCCAATCGCCTTCCGCGAAGGCAGCGAAACACACTTCTTGGAGGAACCCGCCGACAACCGCTGGTCCCTCACCCAGGCCTTACAAAGGCAACCCATCCCAAGAGCCGTCCGCGCCTACTTAGGCAACCGCCCCTAAATCGCGGAGGGCGGTAGGCGGTTTCCGGGAGCGAGGTCTGCGGATCGCGCTAGGCGTTCCGCGGGGGAACGGTCCACGGGCACTGACGCTGGCACTGACGCTGACGCTGACACTGACACTGACACTGGCACTGGCACTGACGCTGACACTGACGCTGACGCTGACGCTGACGCTGACGCTGGCACCGCCACGGTCACTGGCACCCCCCCTCCCCCTCCACTACGCTCCCCCCCGCCTATGACCGACCCCCTCGACAAGTGCTTCTCTGAGGCGAAAATCAACAGCCTCACCCTTCGTAATCGCCTCATCAAAGCCGCAACTTTCGAAGGGAAGTCTCCTGAAGGGATCCCGAGTGAAGCACTGATCAGCTTTCATGAGCGCTTCGGCCAGGGCGGCATTGGGATGACCACCATCGCGTACTGCGCTGCCGAGGCCGACGGGCGCATTCACGAGCACATGATGTACATGCAC
>Ga0209271_10000600_pt1 | contig 12372 bp, 9 predicted proteins | sample tdAd002_FD_187123 | JGI IMG/M metagenome (GOLD analysis project Ga0209271, IMG submission 187123) | Marine sediment microbial communities from the Atlantic coast under amendment with organic carbon and nitrate - tdAd00.2 (SPAdes)... | ecosystem: Environmental > Aquatic > Marine > Coastal >... | reverse complement strand
GATTGATGGCATTTCATTCTGATCTTACCAGCGATCTACAGTCGTGCGTTTCGTTTCGCATATCTTGCGCAAATCCAAGCAAATACGTAGGCGGGCCCGAGGGGAGGTCGCGTTTCCTGGTTGTGGCGCAGATCTTGCTCTCCTCAAGAAAGCGGAGGTCTGTTGGGGTGTAGCTCTAGCCCTCCTGCGCAGCCGGTGGGTGAAGGAGAGTACACAATGTATAGAGAATCGCCTGAGATACTACCGATGGGAGAGTCGGCGCATTTCCCCGAGATGCTCCCGATGAGAGAGTTGGCGCATTTACCCGAGATGCTCCCGATGAGAGAGACGGCAATCGTCTACGGTGAAGGTCAATTGGGGAAGTTGGATGGCAAGGTCACGAATGGGCTGGTAAGGCATTCGGAAAAATATGAGATCTGTGGAGTAACCGACAGCACCAAAGCCGGGATGGATGCAGGTGAATACCTCGATGGAGTGAGAAAAGGGATCCCGGTCTTCCGGGACATTGAGGATGCCATCGGCAAGCTTGCATTTGTGCCGAAGTACTTCATCTATGGCATTGCACCGCTCGCGTCGTACATCACGAGGCAGCAGAGAGAGACAGTGTTCGCGGCCATGGAAAAGGGCATGGACATCATCAACGGTCTCCCTGAGTTCTTCACCGAAGATGACGAGTTCATGGAGAAGGCACGGGCACATGGTGTGCAGATCCACGATATCCGGAAACCACCACCGAGAAAGGACCTGCACATCTTTACGGGATCGATCTTCCGGGTCGCGACTCCAGTCATTACCGTGTTTGGCACAGATTGCGCGGTTGGCAAAAGGACCTCCGCGGTTCTCCTCGCAGAAACACTTCGGAGGCGAGGACTGACGACCGCGTTCGTGGCAACGGGTCAGACCGGTCTGCTTCAGGGCGCCAGGTACGGCGTTGCAGTGGATGTCCTGAGCTCCGGTTTTCAGACCGGTGAGGTTGAGCACGAGATCGTGAAGGCTGTTGAGACGGAACATCCCGACATCGTCGTTGTCGAGGGGCAGGGTGCACTGAGCCATCCGGCGTTCACATCATCGACCGCGATCATCAGGGGGGCGAGACCACGAGCAATCATCCTCCAGCACCCGCCCAAAAGGAAAGAGCGCTGTGACTTCCCTGGCATTCCCATGCCCACACTCGAGAGTGAAATCAAGTTGATCGAGATCATCTCTGGAGCGAAGGTCATTGCACTGACTTTGAACCATGAAAACATGACAGACAAAGAGATCGAAGACACCGTTGCCGAATATGAAGGCACCTACGGGCTGCCGACAATGGACGTTTTGACGCACGGCTGCGAAAAGATCGTGAGAAGGCTCCTCGAGGTCTTCCCAGAACTCAAATTGGGCAGAAGCGCAGCAGCGTGATGACGACACCGAGGATCGAGATCGATCTCGGGAAGATCTCGCACAACGCAACGAACCTCCGGGAGATCTACGCATCGAAAGGCATCGGCATCATCGGTGTGACAAAGGTCGTATGTGGAGATCCCACAGTTGCTGACGTCCTCGTGAGAACGGGAATCGACACCCTCGCCGATTCGAGGTTGGAGAACATCAAGCGGATGCGTCAGGCAGGAGTACAGGCCCAGTTTGTCCTGTTGAGGAGCCCCGCACCGAGCCAGGCCGAGTCTGTGGTGAAGTATGCCGACATCAGCCTCAACACGGAGATCTCGGTCATCGAAAGGCTCTCCAGGTTTGCCGTCAAAAACGGTGTGACGCACAAGGTCATCCTCATGGTGGAAATGGGTGATCTGAGGGAGGGCATCCTTCCGTTGGCTCTGGAGGAGACCGTTGAGCGGGTTCTTTGCCAGAGAGGAATCGTCTTGGCCGGCATCGGAACCAACTTGGCGTGTTTTGGGGGAGTCAAGCCGGACGAGGAGAACCTCGATCATCTTTCATCACTTGCTCGAGACATCGAAGAGAAGTCCGGCATGACATTGCAGTATGTCTCCGGCGGCAATTCAGCCAACTATGACTGGTTCATGTCCACGACAGACGTGGGCAAGATCAACAATCTGAGGTTGGGGGAGTCGATCTTCTTGGGGTGTGAAACCCTCCACCGAAAACAGATACCGGGTTTGTTCACCAATGCATTGAAGCTGGTCGCGGAGGTCATTGAATCAAAGGTGAAACCATCCAAGCCCTATGGGCATATCTGTCAGGACGCCTTTGGGAATGTGCCTGATTTCTCGGATCGGGGACAGATGAGGAGAGTCATACTCGGAATCGGTTTGCAGGATGTGCTCGTCGCAGGGCTCACACCCTGTGCGGATATCGAAATCCTCGGGGCAAGCAGTGATCACATCCTGATCGATGCCAAGGAGCTGGACTTGAAGGTTGGTGACGAAGTGGAGTTCAACCTCAACTACGGGGCGTTGCTATCGTCCATGACGTCGCCTTACGTGGCGAGACGTTATGTTTGCAGCCAGGTCCGCCGTGACGCCATGGCCGGAAGCCGTGAGCAACCGAAGGTGAGATACCGAGAAGCGGAATCAGAAACGAAAAGAGCCGCCCGGAGGGCGGCGAATTGAAGTTTCTGGTGGAGCCGAACGGGATCGAACCGTCGACCTCCTGAATGCCATTCGCGATTCGGTGGTTGATCGCGATCCACGCTATGCGGCTGTGATGGATTCCGTTAACCCCGAAATCTCCTTAAACCGGAGACTTTGACCGATTCAGGTCAACGCGGATCGATTGAGTTGGACTGTCTTCCACCCTGTCGAATTTTCAGTTTGGGGAGCGGGCAGGGGAGCGAATCCACGACCGTTTGTCGTCGGTTCTTCACTTGACTTCGCCCGATAGATATCTATTAGATTCAGGTTCTTGTGGGGTTCGCCGTGTGGGGTTTCGAGTCCCCCCTTTTCGCACCTGGGCTGCTCACAACGATCAAAGGGGCGTTGGTCAATGGACGGCACGAGCGAGTGCGCTCGGTCGTGGCCACCCTGCTAGGATTGCGAATCATGTTTGAGTTCTCAGGGCGCCGGCACTGTGCAATAGGTTTTTTTCGAAGCGTATTCGATCAATGTTGAGGATCCTTCGCGAAGACTCCACGTTCCGTGCGCGACGGAATCTTGCTGCGCTCGTCCTGGTCGTCATCGGCTGTCTGCTGGTGCCGTACCAGTTTGCGTTCCAGCACCGGGTTCATCTGATCGGATCGATCATCATCTATCTGATCGATGTCTTCTTTCTGATCGATATCGTTTTCAGCTTTCGCACCACCTACCGCCACCAAGGTGTCGACGTCACCGATCCGAAATTGATTGCGAGCCACTACCGGCGCGGACGCTTGCCCGTCGATCTGTCACTGCTCCTCGGCGAACGACGCACAGCTTCGGCCAAAGCGCTCACGTACTGCGATCTTTTAGTGCTCCCGAAACGAGAGTTTGAAAGGATCAAACATGACTACGACGAGTTTCGGCAGGCCCTGAAGGCGTTGTTTTCCGAGCGCTCTGAAAAGATCTCGGCGCTGGTTCTCAGTGGAGCGGTGCTGTAGATGACACTCCTGATGTGGTGAGGAAGGGGAACACGACGAGATGCATAGAATCATCGTTGGCGACGGGCTGACCAACGAAATCCTCAGCCCACAGCACCAATACCAGTCAGCGCCGGGAAACGTTGGACAGCGAGAAGTCTCGCTCCTGCTCGGCAGGGGCAAGAGCTTCGGAGACGGCCCGTTACCGACCTTCCTGCGGTGTGCGGCCGCTGCCCGCGCAGACGGTGAATCGGTGGACATCCTGCTCGTTCGCCCGGCACCAGGCGCGTCCGAAATGGAAAAGGACGCTGCAGGTCCCGGCCCACACGATTTCGTCGAACCGATTGCGAAGATCGCCGGCGAAGCGCTGGTGGTGGAGTCGGATCCGGAGACCATCCCTTGGCGCGCGCTCGTGGAGAGCGTCGAGCAGCTGACTGGTACCGACCCGGCCTCCGCCAACTCGGACACGCGCTTCCTCGTGGTCGGTTGTCATACCGACCAGCGGGTGCTGGCAATCGCATCCTTCCTGAGGGAGGTCCTCGGCTGTTCAGAGGTCGCGGTGTCCTCGCACCTGGTTGGGAGCGCGACCCGGGAGGCCCATCTCGCGACGCTACGCCACTACCTGCCCGCGATCGGCGTGCGGGTCCTTTTGGATCTCGAGGAGGCCGCCGGATTCATCGATATCTCTGCGGGTGACCTCGCGAAGTTTGCCGCTCGGCCGTGCGAAATCCAGCCGGCGGACGTCGTCAAAAACATGGACGACCACCAACGACGGATCGTGGAGTTGCTCTGTCTGCACTGGACAAAGGCCCACCTGCGCCCGTTGGCGGGTGGATACAGCGGCAGCCTGCTCTTCATCGCCGACGGCTGGAAGGGCGAGGCGCGAACCGAGCCCATGGTCCTCAAAATCGACGGAACGCAGCAGATGCGCCGTGAGCTCGACGGCTACTACCAGGTCAAGGACTTTTTCGGCAAACATGTACCCACGTTCGGCTATCCGGTCACCAGGGAGGACGCCCTCGGAGTGGGAATGGACCTGGCGGCGATGGAAGGGAGTCCCGAAACACTTCAGGACACGTTCGAGGCGGCGGAGGACGACGAGAGAGTTGCTCACTTCATGCTTCGCCTAGACAAGGCGCTCGCCCTGCTCTCGCAGAAGCTGTACCGGAACACCAGCGAGGTTGCGTGGGTCGCACCCTTCCGCGCCTTTGGCCTCCACGCAGAGGCCCAACTCGACTACTACAACCGCAACACGGGCTTCATCTCCCAGTATCTCGAGGACGAAGGCGCGAGCGAGGTCGACATCAACGCCGCGCAACTGGCAAAAGTCATTCGACTCGTCACCGCCAATGAGGACGGCGTAGACTCAGAGCTCTGCCTGGTTCACGGCGACCTCAACTACGCCAACGTCATCTGCGACGAGGGCAACAACGTCTGGTTCATCGATTGGACCCATTGCGGAGTCATGCCCATCGAGTTGGACTTCGCCAAGCTGGAGAGCGACGTCAAGTTCGTCATGACCAAGACCTTCGACGTCGAGGACCTGCCGCGACTGCGGGCCTTCGAGGAACACCTCCTGGCCCACCGTATCCCGGCCGATGTCGACGGTCTGCCCGACGCCCTGAAATTCGCCAAGTGGGACCTCAGGTTCCGAAAGATCCTCGAGGCGGTTCGGAGGATCCGCACCGCGTTGTTCGCGCTCAAGGAAGACGATGACTGGCTGGTCTATCGCATCGCCCTGCTCAGGTACGCGATGCACACCCTGAGCTTTGACAAACGCCGCCGGCGCGGCGAGTGTGAGCTCCCGCAGCTCGTTCACGCGTTGTACTCTGTGCTGGGTCTGACCTTCGATCTGGTGGCGGACGACTTTCACCTCCGGATCCGTGCCGAACGGCCCGCCTCCTATCCGCCCCGGCAACGAATATCGATCGACGAAGGTCCGTGGGCCCTCGATTGCCCGGATTACGACCCGCCCTATCACGTCGATCCGACCGTGCTCGCCGCAGACAGCTCGAAGGTGGACAGCGGGTGGGCCGATCCAGAAGACGTGGCATCGATCAGTGAAGAGCTCGAGTCGCGCGAGGCAAAGCATCGTGATGACCTCGGCCGACCGCTCAACCCGCGTGGCCGCACCGGGATCGCGGGCCGCGGATTGTTGGGGTCCTGGGGCCCGAATCTCTCGGTGGCTGCGGTTGTGATCCGGAAGAACCGAGCGGATCAGCTCGAGGTCCTGCTCGGTCGAGGCGAGGATGAAACCGAGCTCGAGATGGCCAAGGGCTTCGTGCACCCGGGTGAGGCCTCAAAAGAGTGCCTGCAGCGGGTGCTCGGCACCGAGACCGGTTGGACTCCACAATCTGTGCCCGATGAGGTCGTCTTTGAGGGATATACCTTCGACCAGCGCCAGACCGACCACGCGTGGGTGGAAAACCGAGTCTATCTGCTCGACGCGGGTGACCTTGGTGCGCCAGAGTCATTCGAGCCGGGTGGAGAGTTTGACGATGTGAGATGGTGGCCTCTGACGGCCGACACCATCAACAAGGTCCCATCGGGAACCGCGAACTCGATTCGCGAGGCCTTGAAAGCCCTCAAGGAAAGCAAGCAGATGGATGCGGCTGCGGCCGAATCTATGCTTGCAAAGACTGGATAGCGGGATGTCACTAACACCACTCGAACAATCGGCTCTGGAATCGTTTCGGCGAGGGGAATTCCCTCCAAAACCGACTGGAGACGAACGCGCAGACTGGATCAGTGTCGGTCTCGCCATCGGTCTGTACTCGGCTCAGCTGCTCAGGAGCAGCGGGCCCAGTGTGAACGTCGAGGAAGTCGACCTCAAGAGCGACGGTTCGCCAGTTACGGAGCTCGACCGCCGGGTCGAAGAGATGGTGCGCACCGCACTGGCTGACTTCCACCCCGAGGCGGCGATTGTCGGCGAGGAGGGCGGTGGCGAGCTGCTGGCCGACGGTCCTGCAGTCGCCATCGACCCGGTCGACGGCACCTGGGCCTATATCTCCGGGACCGGTACTGCCGCCATGACGCTGGCTGTTTTCGCCGATGGCCTGCCGTTCTTCGGCGTTGTGGCGAACCCGACGACCGGTGAGATTGCTTACGCCGTTGAGGGGGGAAACGCCCGTCTGATCCAGCTGGCGGTATTTGGCGAGTCGGACGCCGCACACCGATTGCCGCTTGGTGGCGCGGACCCCTCGAAAGCCCTCGTCAATATCCAGCCGAGCCTCAAAGCGCAGCCGATTGTTAAAGCGCTGTACGAAGCCTGGGATCAGCGGCACATTCAGTATGTGAGATCGCCGGGCGGCTCGCCAGTCTGGGCGATGCTCGAGGCGGCCAAGGGACGCTTCTGCTACCTCAACATGTGGTCAGAGCGACCTGCCGAGGCCTACGACCTCGCGGCTGGCGTGCTGCTGGTGAGAGCGGCGGGTGGTGACGTAGTCGATTTGAACGGAGCACCCATCGATTCGGTTCGACACTCCGGGCCCTTCGTGGCCGCGATCCAGCCGGCGGTCCGGTCTACCCTGGTCGAGATCGTTCGCGCCGCAACAGAATGACGGTCTGGTCGTCCCCCTGGGGTAGACCGGAACGGTAGTCGGTCACCGCGGTCTCGATCGCCCCCATGATCGCGTCGAGGGGCCGATCGCGGTGCGACTGGAGAACCTCGGTAAGGCGCTCGATCTCGAACTCCTCCTCATCGGGCGCCTCGCACTCGGTGATGCCGTCGCTGTAGAAACACACCAGGTCGCCTGGAGAGAGCTGCACCCTCTGTGATCGATAGGTGCTTTGCGGCAACATCCCTATGGGGGAACCTGCGGACTCGAGATGCTCCACCTCTCCACTCGAACGTACTAGGAGGCCTTCGTTGTGACCTGCGTTGACGTAGTCGAGGGTCCCGTCGGCGGGATCGAGCTCGGACGCCACCAGAGTAATGAACTTGTTGGCGGCGGAGCTTTCCCAGACATGGGAGTTGAGACGATCAGCGAGCTCGACGCCCACCCCCATCTGGGCCAGGAGAACCCGAAGCGCCGAGTCCAGGGTCGAGACCAGCAAGGCCGCGCCCGCTCCCTTGCCGCTGACATCACCGAGGACCAGCGCCCAACGCTCATTCTGCAACTTCTTGAAACCAAAATAATCACCGCCGACATGTCGAGCAGGCCGGTTCCAGCCGGCAACCTCGAACCCGGGGATCGAAGGCATCGTGTCGGGTAGGATCTCCTTCTGAATCTCGGCTGCAACCTCCATTTCACTTTCCAGACGTTGCTTTTCGATCTCGGTCTGATAGAGCCGCGCCTGCTCGAGCGCGATGGCCGCCTGGTTGGCGAAGAGCGACAGCGTCGACCGGTCTTTTACCGTCAACTCGCCGCCTTCACCAGCGGGACGACCGACCGCGAGTAGCCCGCGCGGCTGCCCTTCCGCCTCCACCGACACCGCCAATACGGTCTCAGACCCTTGCAGGATCGAAACGGTGGGCGTGCCGCCGCTTTTTTTGAGGGCGGCGAGATCGAGCTCCGATACGGCGATGCCTTTTTCAGCGACACCCCTGGCGCACGCCAATCGATACTCGTGATCCTCGAGCGTATAGAGCGCTCCAAGCGAGCATTCGGTGAGCATCAGCGCTCTCGACAGCACCTCATCTGCGAGCTCCTCGATGTCGAAGATCGACGCGATGGCAAGTCCGACTTCGTAGAGGGCAACCAGCTCGACGCCCTGCGACATGGCTTGGAGGTTCTGCTCGCGGAGTTTGCTCTTCATGCCGCTGATTGCCGCCGCTGCCCCTAGCAGCGCGGTCGCCGGTTCATCCGCGTCATCGATTGGCCGGTCGGCAGTGTGGAGCAACACTCCTCCACCAGGGAGTTCGGTTCTGAAGAAGCTCGCTTCGTCTACGGGCTCTTTGGCGTTGTCAGGAAATTCGGCCTCTCCGACGTTGGCGAGGCGATGACTGCCGCCCGGCGAGTAGAGCGCCGCCGCAGCGCAGTCGCAGCCGTGACACCAGCCTTCTACGAGTTCTTGATAGGCCCGGGCTTCGTCGGTGCCTGGCCGATCGGAAAACAGGGATTGAAGGAGCTTCAGATCCATGTGAGCGTTGTTCCTCCGTCCATGAGTCCTTCTGACATGGCCTTATAGCTTCGGCGGAAAGAAGGCCTGGAATCGATGTTGCTCCACGCTCAGAATCCCTGCATGGCGTCGTCCCTGGAGGGGAACACCTCGAGAATGGTGCTGAAGCCCGAGATCTCGAAGACCTCGTTGACCGCCTCGTTGAGGCCGCAGATCCGCAAGCTCCCTCCGGACCCGCCAAGCCGCTTGGCCGTCGCAAGCAGCACGCGAAGGCCCGCGCTGCTGACAAAGTCAACCTTCGTGAAGTCGACCAACAGCTTTGCCGCGCCGTCGTCCATGAGGCCGTTCACGTGATCCTGTGCATCCACCGAGGTGTTGGTGTCGAGGTTGCCCTCCATCTCCACCACCGTCACTGAGTCGATCGTAGTCGTTTCAAATTTCATATTCCGCTGCCTCCAATTTTCCTAGTTCGATACCTGCAACTCGATGTTTTTGATCAAGGTCGCCACGTTTTTCGTGCCGAGTCGTTCGTAGGTCACGTCGTCCATCACATTTTTGACAAGGTGGAGACCCAGTCCGCCTACCTCCCGGTCATCCAAAGGAAGGCCCGTTTCGGGCGGTATGCGGCCGAATGGATTGAAGGGACGCCCGTCGTCCGCAATAGTGACGACAAGGCGTTTTTGTTCCAGAGAAACTGCGACATCGATAACGTGCTCTTTGTCGTCATCGAACGCATACGAGATGACGTTGTTCAACAGCTCGTCGAAGATCAGATTGAACCTCCGCCGGTCCCCCTCTGGCACCCCATGCTGTTCCGCAAATACGTTGAAATCCTGATTGACACGGGCGATTTCCTCCGTACGATTGGCCACCTGCAAATCGAGGTGGCCGAGCTCGCCACGTTCCGAGGCGCCGTTGTACGAAACGGCCAGCACGGTCACGTCGTCGGCCTGTTCCGCTTCTCCCTGATATTCCCAGACGTCGTCCACCAGTAGGTTGACCATCTGCTCGGCCGAGTCGAAATCCCGGCTCGACAGGAGCTCCTTCAATCGGTCCTCGCCGTACAGCGCACTGTCCACATCCATGGCCTCGGTGACACCATCCGTGAACATCAGTAACAGGTCATCAGGCCCCAAAACCGCTTCGTCCTCTCGGTAGGCAATGCCTTCGACAGCACCGATGACCGGGCCATGCCGGTTGTCGAGGCGGACAATTTCGCCGTTGGCCCGCTTGATGTACGGCGGATTGTGCCCGGCATTGGTGTAGGTCAGTTGTCCAGTCGCGACATCGAGAATCGCGAGGAAAATCGTCACGAACATGCAGGAGTCGTTGTTGCGGCTGAGATCGCTGTTGACGTGGCTGAGGATGCTGGCCGGAGAAAAATCGGTCGCTGCCCGTGATTTAATGAGGGTCTTGGCGACCGCCATGAAAAGGGCCGACGGGACGCCCTTGCCGGATACATCGGCGACGCAGAGAAAGAACTTCTGGTCGTCACCGAAAAAGAAATCGTAGAAATCTCCGCCGACCTCGCGCGCCGGGTGAAGCTGCGCGAAGACGGTGAAATCCTGGCGCTCGGGGAAGGCCGGAAATGTGAGCGGTAGCATGCTCATCTGAATATCGCGGGCGATGTTGAGCTCACCCTGCATGCGCTCCTTGACGGCCGTCGTCGATTTCAGATCGTCAACGGACCGGATCAGCTCCTGCTCCATGGTCACAAAGGACCGGGCCAGATCACCGATCTCATCGGTGCGCTTGGTCACGCGCTCCAGATGGTCGGTGGACTGGGGTTTGTCATCCGAGAAAAAGTTGTGGGCGGCCAGCTCGTGGGCGGACCGCACGAGGTCTCCGAGGGCCCTGGTAATGGTGCGTGCAAAAAATACCGACACAAGAAGCAGAATCGGGCCCAGAACCAGAAAACCAATGTGGGCGCTGCGCCGGGTCTGTTCGATCTCGGCAAACGCTTCGTCCCGGTCGATCTCCGCCATCAGCGCCCAGCGCACGCCATAGAGTTCGATCGGCGTGAAGGCGCTGAGCACCGGGACGCCCCGATAGTCGGCGATGATCTTTTCACCGCCTCTTCCGGCGAGAGCTTCCCTGCTGGCCTCCGTGTCGACCCCGTTTTCTGCGACCGTGCCGGCGAATGACGAAACCACGGAGCGGCTGTCGGGATCGAGGAATGAGTCGGAGCGCATCAGAAAATCAGGCCCTACCAGATAGGTTTCGCCCGTCTGGCCCAGCCCGCTGCGTTCCTGCATGATGTGATCGATCTCATCCAGAGGAATCTGAAATGCCAGGAATCCGGACAGTTCCTCACCGTCACGAATCGGCGCCATGAGAAATGACGCGGGGGCATCGTCCGACGGGGGGTAGGGGGCGAAGTCTCCAAAAGCGACATCTGGCGAACCGAAGAGGCGAGGCCTGACGAGATACTCGTTGGCGGCGCGGTAGGCTGCGCCGATGGCGGTTTTCGCCAGCGGGCTGTTCGGAATGTTCATCCCGAGATCGGGTTCGCGGACGAAAGAGTAGGCGATATCTCCTGTGGTGGTAATCAGAAAGACATCGTACCAACCGAATTCGTCGACCACGGTTCCCATGACGGGATCGAGGTCAGCTGCGAATTCGAGCCAGGTTGTGGTCCCGACGGAGCGATCTTTCCCGAATGTCTCAGCCGCATCTCTCATGGCCCCGTAGATGAATGGATCGTTGCGGAAGACGTCGATCTGGGCCTCGAAGGTCTGGAAGAGGTCGAGAATCTGGTTGCGTTTGATTTCCCGTACGGCCCGGAGCTTGTTGAATGCTTCGCGCTCGAGGGAATTCCGCGCGGAGCTGAAAACCATCCAACCCGTGACAGCCATCGTGACCGTAGCCACCAGAAAAAGGACCAGCAGCAATCGACCGGCAAGACCAAATCGTAGAATTCTATTCATTCAAAATCCAACTCGTTGATACAGAGATACCGTCATCGAGGTGCCGACCCGGCGCCCCCCACCTCGCGAATGACCGCGGACCTCATGTTATCGGTCCGCGACCTTGTTCGATTGGCAAATTCATCAAATCAGCATGTGATCATAGAATGAGAGAGATTCGATTTCAACCGGCCCGTTTTGAGTGGGGTGTAAGTCGAATGTGGGACACCGCGGCCTTTGGCCGCGAGTAACCGAAGGTGAGATCAGATTCAGAAGTGCTTCGATGCGAAGGCTCTGCCGGAATGTGATTTGAGGTAAATCTCGAAATCCCGTGCCTTGCGCCGCGAACGAAATGCGATTGCGATATCGATGAACCAGGGTTTGTGCCTCGAGGTGTAGGGAAGCTGACCGGCGTTATGAGCCTTGAGGCGAGAATCGAGGTTGTCGGTCACACCCGTGTAGTGGCGTTCAGGGTTTGATTCGCTGACGAGGATGTAGACGTAGTGAAAGGTTGCCATGCTGTGTTCCTTACAGATGGCGTGGACGGGAGGATCCTGGCTTGCCGGGTCCGGCTTCGTCTTCGACTACGCCGGGACAGGCTTCGTCCGAAACTGCGTTGTCAGCGCCCTGGCTTGCCCGGGCGTAGTTCGAAACGCAGTTTCGAACGAAGCCTGGTGGAGCCGAACGGGATCGAACCGTCGACCTCCTGAATGCCATTCGCCGTTTGGTGATTGATCACGATCCGCGCTGTGCGTCTGCGATGGATCCCGTTTACCCCTAAATCTCCTGAAGCCAGAGGGGTTGACTGATTCAGGTCGACGCGGATCGATTGAGTTGAGCTGTGTTCCACCCTGTCGAACATTCTGTTTGGGGTGCTCAGGCCAGAGATTGTCCACA
>Ga0209271_10000599_pt1 | contig 12374 bp, 10 predicted proteins | sample tdAd002_FD_187123 | JGI IMG/M metagenome (GOLD analysis project Ga0209271, IMG submission 187123) | Marine sediment microbial communities from the Atlantic coast under amendment with organic carbon and nitrate - tdAd00.2 (SPAdes)... | ecosystem: Environmental > Aquatic > Marine > Coastal >... | reverse complement strand
CGCATCAAAAATGAAACGCTTGCCGTCTGAAAGTATATTTCCCCAAGTAGCATGGGGTGGCGGCACCCCGAATCCGAGAAAACTTAAACCGGCTTCTGTTAAAATGGCTGTAGCAATACCGATGGTGGCAGAGACCAGCACAGGCGCGACGGCATTCGGCATCATATGGCGAAAAATGATCCTAAAGTTGCTGACTCCAAGTGCCTTGACGGCTGCTACGAAATCCTGTTCTCTCAAGGATAGGAATTCAGCTCTGACAAAACGTGTTGTACCCATCCAACTGGTTAATCCGATGACGATCATAATATTGTATATGCTTGCAGGAAGCAGTGCCACTACTGTTAGAATTAGGAAAAAACTCGGAAAACAGAGCATGATATCTACTATTCGCATGATCAGAGTATCAACAGAAACAGCATTTTTACCGAGAAAGGCTGACCATGATGACACGGCTTTTTTTCCTGATCTTTTTTTCGTCAAGATAGAATACAAGATATGCCCCAGTCCAAGAAGTAAAAGCAATGCACCGAAATGGATAAGCTTGACTGCTACCAGGCCGGCTCCTGAAACCAAAATAAACGCCAATAGAATATGATCGACCTGAATATGATATTGGCCAAAGTAGCCTGCGATTCCTCCCATGAATATACCGATGAGCACAGCTATCCCGACAGCCACAAACCCTACGGTCAGGGAAACCCAGGCTCCCTGGAGCATTCTTGCAAAAACATCCCGTCCCAGATCATCGGTCCCCATCAGGTAGAAGTCCAGGGTAGGGACCTCCTCAGGTCGTAAAGAATCAAGAGTAGGTTTGGCAAGAGGTGGGCGTAGCTTTTCATGAAGACGGATCAGGGCTGGGTCGAGGATAGGTTCCGGACCGGAAGTCAGAAAGAGACCAATGAGGGCACTGCAGAAGAAAAGGATGAAAATAAAAAGTCCCAAAATGGCAAGCCGGTTTTGCTTAAAAAGAAACCAGAATTCTTGCAGCCTTGTTTGCTTCGGAGCCAGGGGGGCTTGGAATTGAAAATCCTGGTTAAATGTTTTTTCTTCTATGTTCATCATAAGCGTATCCTGGGGTCTACCATAAGGTAAAGGATGTCCGAAATAAATGTGCCGATCAGCACCAGCACGGCTGAAACAAAGTTTACCGTCAGAATAACAGGGTAATCCCTGGCCAGAATCGCCTCATAGGCCATCCGCCCCATGCCAGGCCAGGAAAAGATGGATTCGATGATGACAGAACCTCCGATCAGACCTGGCAAAATAAGACCGAACATGGTTACAAAGGGAAGTAAGGCATTCCGCAGAGCATGTTTATAGTGGACCTGCTCCGGCGGAAGTCCCTTGGCCCTGGCGGTACGGATATAATCCTGGCCTTCCACCTCAAGCATCTGACTTCGCACATACCTGGAAAGGACAGCAATACCGCCGGTGGCACCAAGGACGGAAGGAAGGAGCAGATGCCAGATCCTGTCCATGAATATGTAAGGCATGGAAGTTTTTCCGATCCCGAAAGTTTCCATGCCGATAACCGGTACATGAAAATGGGTCACCACAAAGATAATCAGGACGTAGGCGAAGAAAAAGCCGGGGATGGAGATCAGCAAATAAGATAAGAACGTAGCACTGCGATCGTAAAATCCACCCCTGAAAATGGCCGAACGAATCCCTACCGGGAAAGAGAGTGTCCAAGTTAGGATTGTTCCTACGATAAAAAGGGGCAAACTGTTTAAGAATCGTTCCCATATCTTTTTAAGGACCGATTGATTGTCCTTCCAAGAAACGGTTTTTCCTGTAAAGAGATCTTGATAAAAATAGAGGTACTGAACATGGAGGGGCTTATCCAGATGAAATTCTTTTCGAAATCGTTCCACTACTTCGGGAGTAAACTTTGGATTCATAGGATCCACCTGGCTCGGCTTGCCAGGCGCAAGATGAATGATCAAAAAAGATACTATTGAAACGAAAAAGAGGGTGATGATCTTTTGAACAATACTGCGGCCGATAAATGACAACATGGTTATTCCCCTTTACCTATCCTTCATCCATAAAGCTGGGCGCCTCCGGTAGCTTTATCCATTTATTAAAATAGAAACTATAATTCCCAGTTTTTGTAGGCTTTATCTTTTCATACGATACATTTCCGGCATCATCGACGCTCTTTTTAACGATGCGTTTATCTAAAACAGCGGTCCATTTGCCAACATAAAGAAACGTGTAAGGTTGCTCTCTGGCAATAATTTCGTGAAGCCTGTGGCAGTATTCTACCTGCCGGTTGTGATCATATTCCTGCCTGATCTTGATTATGAGATCGTCGGCTTCTTGGTTTTTGAAACTTACAAAATTGAGCTGATAAGGATTTGTCTGGCTCGAATGCCATATCTGATACAGATCAGGCTCAATCCCCATTTGCCAGCCCAAGATCAGGGCATCAAAATCTGCCTTGTCCACGCGTTCCTGGATAAATACTGACCACTCTAACAGATCTGTGCGAACATCAATTCCGATTTGTTTCCACGCGTTCTGGGCAATGGCCAGTATAGCTTTGCGAAGATCATTACCGCTGTTAGTGATGAGAGTAAATTCAAATTTTTCACCGTCCTTTTCAAGCCGGCCCGTGTTGTTGTATTTCCAGCCGGCTTCCTCCAACAGCTTTAAAGCCCCTTTTGGATTATATGGAATCGGTTCGATATTGTGGTTATAATAATCGGTCTGTTTTACAAAAGGGCCTGTGATTCGCTCTCCTTGGCCATGAAGCAAGTAGTTGATGATTTTATCTGTGTCAATGGCCATACTCAAGGCCCTCCGTACTCTGGGATCATCAAAGGGCTTTCGTCTAATATTGTAACCGATATAGGTATAGCCAAAAGCAGTGCCGGAAAATTTCTGAAACCTGGGATCTTTTTCAAGGCGTTTTACCTGGTGTGGTTGAACACCATAGCTATCAATAGTACCAGCATAAAATTCCATTTCCTGAGTCAGGAGGTCTGGAATAATCCGAAAGACATAGCGATTATAATTTGGTGGCCCTTCCCAATAATCATCAAAGCGATCTAGGATTATGTACTGATCTGATTTCCACTCATGGAACTTGAAAGGACCACATCCGATAGGATGCCGGTTGATAGTACTCTGGCGCATGGAATATTTTTCCGGGTCTTTTCCAAGACGAATGGCTTCCTTCTTAAGGCTTTGAGAATTGAGCAAATGCTCAGGAAGGATTCCCATAGCCCAGGTTCCGATAGCAGGAGAATAAAGTCGCTTGTAAACAATTTGTACGGTCAGCGGATCAATAACCGTAACAGCTTTTACCGGCTCGTAATCTGCTATACGCGGTGAAAGGTTTTTCGGATTCATGATCGATTCATAGGTAAACTTGACATCATTGGCATCAAGAAGATGGTCGTCATGAAATTTTACCCCGGCCCTTAAGTAAAACATAAGAATCGGATTGTGCTCTTTAGGAGGTAACAGTTCCGCAGCATATACAGCCAATCTTTCCTTTCCAAGCCTGGGGGCTGTGCTCATGTAGTCCTCACCGTGAAAAGATTTAAAATAATCCTTACCCAGAAGATTAGAAAGGTTTTGAAAAAGATCCTGATCCACTCGATTAAGAACCAGCTTTATTCTGGGAGGTGCCGCAATGCTAATCTTGATATCTTTTTTATGATCGCCTCTATTTGGATCTTTCTCCTGTCTGATCATTGAAAAATTGCTGGGAGGAATGACAAAAATTTCATTGATATTTACCAAAGAATCTCGTAGCCACGGCTCTGTTGCGTTCTTCTTTTTCTTTGCTTCTTTGATAAAATCTACAACCTCTTGGGGGCCTGCCTTACCCAATCCTGGTATGCTGGCGGATTTATTTACATAAAAAAAAGCCTCTTCATAAACCTCCCAGGAAGTGGCCAATCGCCCTCTAAAGTGTAATTGCTCATCCCGATCGATGAGTCCCTCGAAAACCAAGTTTTCTATATTGCTACTGGCCGAATCAGCCGAGAGGATAGGATTCAAAAGGCTGGCATCGCCGATTGATCCGGTAATATATTCATTGAGGCGTTGGGGATTTCCCCTTGTCTGCTCCTCGTAGGTGGGTACCCAGAAATATGACTGGAGCAAAACAAGTATTAGAAGCAAGGGTGCGAGTATGAGGACTCGTCTGATGGTCATAATGGTAGTTTGATTGTAGCAACCTGAACAATCGATTAGTTTGCTATAACTAAATGTTTTTAAAAGATAAACATGATTGAACTATAAACATAGGAAATTACAATTTGTGAGTCAAGAAAAAGTTCAAAGCAAAAGCGGATTATAGCATAAACTATAACCCGCTTTTCTTTTAGTTTGTTTACAACGATTTATTCGGCAGGTGGTGCCGGAGTTTTTGCTTCAGCCTCCTTTGCTTTTAGGTCTGCAATCAGATTATCCACAGTGTCAATTTTCTGACTTACTAAATCGATCTGAAGGTCGTCGAGATCAAGTCTGCCAGCCTCGGTAAGATAACTCTTTGCATCTTCAAGATCAGCAATCGTTGCTTCGCCGGCGGCCACATCAGCCTTGTACAGCAGAATCATCAGATCTATGTTGTTCAAACGGGCATAGGCCGCCTCGTTTAAATCAGGCGTGGTTGCATACGGCAGTGCCATGTTTAAATACGTTTCTATCCCTTCAAAATCAGGCATCCCCGGAACTTCCAGAAGTGTATCGGCCTTAGCCACATAATAGTTGAAAATAAGCGGAAAGGCGTCTGTTTCGGAATAAACATCTTTGATGGTTTCAGGTAGCTCAACTCCGGGCAGCGTGATCAGTAGCTCTTCGCCCATGGGAGCGAATCTTCCCTGCCAAATTTCAAGGGCTCCATCTGTGGCATTGATATAATATTTATTTTTGTTTATCATACTCGAACCGATAATAAGTGCGACAAGAACAACAAAAGCTGCAACCAGATATTTCATAGCTTTTTCCATGGGGTCAGAGAATGTGGTATCGCCATCATCTGGTGGTACGCATGTTACAGATACTTTCGGCTCAGCGGCTTTTTCAGCAGCAGCCTTCTCAGCAGCGGCCTTCTCAGCAGCAGCCTTAATCTCCGCTAAATCAAATTTTTTCAGCAGCAGTTTCTTAATCCGTTTGATTTCTTCTTCTTTGCCTGAAACAAAAGGAGGTGCAGCAAAACCTTTTTGATATTTTTCATCCGGGTCAACGGTAAAAACTTTCTCGGGTTTCCATTTATCAAATTTTTTCAGAATGAGATCTTGTACAGAAACCTCCTTCTTTTTTGTTTTAGGAACAATTTTTTTAGCTTGAACAGCGGCTGCCTTTTTGGCTTTGGGAGCAGCCTTTGGTTTTGGGGCGGCCTTAGCCTGTGGAGCAGCCTTGGCTTTTGGGGCGGCCTTGGCTTTTATGGCAGCCTTTGATTTTGGAGCGGCCTTTGGTTTTGGAGCAGCTTTGGTTTTGGCCGTTAATTCCTCATCTTTTTTTTTGGATGAACTTTTCTTACTTTTGGTGGTCGATTTGAGTAAACTGTTTTTTCCCATAAAAAACCTCTTTGAAATTATTTGTGATTCGGCGTATATAATGTTTTATTTTAAAAAAGGATTATATATAAGAATACATAGGTTTTGTAAACATTTTTTTATCGATGATGCTTTATTCATGATTTCTCACGGGCATGATTCGTTTATTTGTGAGGGATGAAGATGATTCATGATAGCTTAATCACAAAAAGAAAGCACCTGATTTCCATCCTAAAAGGATTCGATTCGCTGCTGGTCGCATATTCAGGTGGTGTTGACAGCACCTTACTTCTGGCCGTAGCCCGTGAAACTCTGAAAAAGAACCTGATCGCAATAACCGCAACATCCCCGATTCATCCATCAAGGGAAACTCAGGAAGCAAAAGCTTTTGCTAAAGGCCTGGGGGTTTATCATATGATTATGCAATCGAGGGAAATGAGCCTTCCAGACTTTAAGATCAACACAAAGAATCGGTGCTACATATGCAAAAAATCTCTTTTCGAAGATTTGCTAAAAATTGCTTCCAATAAGGGGATTAAGCATGTGGCTCATGGCGCCAACGTGGATGATCTTGAAGATTTCCGTCCCGGGTTTGTCGCTGCACAAGAGATGGGGATAAGGGCCCCACTGGTAGATGCGGGGCTGACAAAAAATGATATCCGCGCCCTTTCAAAGCATATGAAACTAAAAACCTGGAACAAGCCGCAAATGGCATGCCTTGCCACCAGAATCCCCTATGGAAGGCCAATAACAACTAAAAACCTTAAAATAATTGAAAAGGCCGAACAGTTCATATTGAGTCTCGGTTTTACCGCCTGCCGTGTTAGGCTGCATGGAAACGTAGCTAGAATAGAGGTTGATTCCTGGGATATTGAAAAAATGCTTGATCAAAAAGTCAGATCGAGTGTTGTCGGCAAATTAAGGGAAATTGGATTCTCCCATGTGGCGGTGGACCTGGAAGGTTATCGGCAGGGGAGTATGAACAGATCTCTTGAGCCCTGACACTTCTAAAAAATATCCAACAAATCAAGAGCGAGTTTTGGAATACTCCAAAGATGCTTTGATAAACCCCCTGAATAAGGGGTGAGGAGCCATGGGCCGCGACTTGAATTCCGGATGGAATTGGCATCCGAGAAACCAGGGATGGTCTTTGATCTCGACCATTTCAACCAATTCGCCATCCGGTGAAGCGCCGCTTATGACCAGTCCCTTTTCCTCGAGTCTCTCTTTATAGGCGTTGTTGAATTCATACCTGTGGCGGTGTCTTTCTGATATTTTTAAAATTCCGTATTCCTTATAGGCAAGCGTTCCTTCTTTTATATTACAGGGGTATGCACCAAGGCGCATGGTTCCTCCCTTGTCTGAAGTTATGTCCCGCCTCTGCACGGTTCCGGTCTTGTCATCATACCATTCAATCATCAGATATATAACCGGATAGGGTGTGCTCTCATCAAACTCCTGGCTGTGGGCACCCTCCATGTCCGCCACATTTCGTGCGAACTCCGCAACTGCGATTTGCATGCCGAGGCATATGCCAAAAAACGGAACTCTTTCTTCCCTGGCATATTTAGCAGCACAAATTTTACCTTCAATACCTCGTGATCCAAAACCGCCCGGTACCAATACGCCGTCTGCACGGGCAATAGTTTCTCTGCAGTTGTTTTCGTCTATCTTCTCTGAATCAACATATTCAAGGTTTACCCGGCAATCGCTGGAGATTCCTCCGTGACGGAGCGCCTCATTTAAACTCTTGTAAGATTCAATAAGATCGACATATTTCCCGACGATTGCAATGGTAACAGACCATTTAGGTTCTTTAAGCCTTTTGACAAGTTCCTCCCAGTCATCGAGCTGGGGCGCTCTTGTCCAGATATTTAGCAATTCCACAATTTTTTGATCCAGACCCTCTTTGTGGAATACCAGGGGAACTTCATAGATACACTCCACATCTTTCGCCGTAATAACCTCGTCCACCCCCACATTGCAGAAAAGAGCTATTTTGGACTTGATTTCCTTGGGCAGGTATTTGTTTGTACGACACATGAGAATATCAGGCTGAATACCGATACTGCGAAGCTCCTTCACGCTGTGCTGGGTCGGCTTTGTCTTCACTTCTCCTGCCGTTGCAATATAAGGCACCAGCGTAAGATGGATATACAGCACATTCTCTTTCCCCACGTCTGCCCTGAATTGCCTTATAGCCTCAAGAAAAGGTAAGCTCTCTATATCGCCAATGGTCCCGCCGATTTCAACTATTACGATATCCACTCCATTTGCCACAAGCTTTATACTTTGCTTAATCTCGTCTGTAATATGCGGAATAACCTGAACAGTACCCCCAAGATAATCTCCCCTCCGCTCCTTGGTAATTACGGCATGGTATATTTTCCCAGTAGTAAAGTTGTTGTCACGACCCAATTTGGCGGTGGTAAATCGTTCGTAATGCCCTAGATCCAGATCAGTTTCCGCACCATCATCAGTGACATAGACTTCCCCGTGTTGGAAAGGATTCATGGTCCCGGGGTCAACATTAATATAAGGATCGAGCTTTTGAATGGTTACGGTAAGCCCACGGCTCTCAAGAAGTGCTCCGATTGCCGCAGAAGCCAGTCCCTTGCCCAGGGATGAAAGAACTCCGCCCGTCACAAATATAAATTTGGTTTTATGCTCCATATTAGTTCTTTAGTACTCTAGTTCGTAAATTCGATTACGTATTTTTATCAAGACAATATCCCGTATAAGTTGAATGCTAAAAGTTTGAAGTGCCTTGCGAGCTAAAGTTGAGGAACGCGCTTGTGGATGGGCACTATTCATATAGTTTCTTAAAATCCTCGATGGTTTTTTGAACCTCATCCAGCCCCTCTGTTTTATCTTGATCCGGTACAGCTTGGGCAACCTGAGGATAGATTGATTTAAGATGCTCGATATCAAAAAGCTCGTCGGGAAAAGAAGGATTCACTTTGATGGTCTGCACATTAATTTCGCGTACCAAAACGCCATTTGTCAGAAACTCGATATGCATCGGGTACCAGGTATTACTCACCTGGCGCCACTCTTGATATCTTACTTCCATGCTATCTTCATAATCTTGCACCGCCTTGCTCGTTATTATCCAGCGAAAAGGTCTGAATGTATCTTTATCCAGCCATATTTGAGATGACATTTCATCAGGGTATTGGGCACCCAGGACATATGCCGGTTTGCCTTGAAAACGTCCCAGGCTTGAAACCGTTAGATCCAAACCATTAAGGGAAAGCTTGTCTTGAAGGATCTCTCTGGATCTGAAAAGAAGAATGTCTTTATAACGATCATAACGGTTGACAGATTCATCGGTAACCTCTTTGTCAATGACTGTCAAGATCTCGCCTTGTGATAAAATATGAATCCTGTGAACATTTTCAGACAAAACATCCGAACGGAACATTTGCGGAAAAATGTATCTCAAGGTTTCACTGAGTTCAACCCCGTTCTTTTGCGAACTGTCATTATGAAGCACCAGTGTCTGAGAAACCAGAAGGCTTTTTGTTTTCCCAAAAGCTTGGGTCATTAATTCCAGGATATGTGCTCCAGACAAGACATAGGCATTTGTCGAGGTATACAAACATACCAGAGTTACTAGGAAGAAAAAAATGACTAACGATTTTTTCAAGTATAGATGCAAAAGAAACCTATAGTATTTGATCCGAAAACATGGCTCCTTCTCCGAGTTCCTCTTCAATCCTGATAAGCTGGTTATACTTGGAAATCCGGTCACTACGGGACATGGAACCGGTTTTAATCTGGCCGCCGTTGACACCAACCACAAAATCGGAAATAAAGGTGTCCTCTGTTTCACCCGATCTGTGAGATATAACCGTGGTGTACCCGGCAAGCTTAGCCATCTCAACGGTATCAAGAGTTTCGGTAACCGTCCCGATCTGATTAAGCTTGATCAAGATCGAGTTTGCAATCCCTTGTTCAATACCTTTATTGAATATCTTGGGATTGGTTACAAAGATATCATCGCCAACGATCTGGATTGATCCCTCCAACCGGTCGGTCATTAATGCCCAGCCTTTCCAATCCTGCTCGGCAAAACCATCTTCGATACTAAGGATAGGATACTTTTCAACTAAATCTTCATAGTAATTGATAAGGTTTTCGGCATTAAATTTTTTATTTTCTGATATTAAGACGTATTTTCCATTTTTATAAAATTCACTTGCAGCGCAATCCAAGGCGAGTCCGATATCGCTTCCCGGTTTGTATCCGGCAGACTTAATTGCTTGAATAATGAATTTTATTGCTTCTTCATGAGATTCAAAGTCCGGTGCAAAACCGCCTTCATCCCCTACGGCAGTGCTAAGCCCTTTGTCTTTAAGTATCTTTTTCAGGCTGTGAAACGTTTCTGCTCCCATCCGGACGGCCTGAGTGATGGACTTTGCACCCACAGGTACAATCATAAACTCCTGTATGTCAAGATTATTGGCAGCATGTGCTCCGCCGTTTATTATGTTCATCATAGGAAGTGGAAGATATCTGGCATTAATTCCTCCGAAATATCTGTAGAGAGGTAATCCATAGGCAAGCGAAGCAGCCCTTGCAGCAGCCATTGATACACCTAGAGTAGCATTTGCTCCCAGTTTAGACTTATTGGGAGTACCATCCAATGCGATCATAAATTTATCCAATGCAAATTGATCAGCTGCATCCATCCCAAGGACAGCAGGTCCAATTTTATTCATCACGTTTTTAACAGCAGTGGTTACGCCCTTGCCACCAAATCTCTTTGATCGCTTATCGCGAAGCTCTAAGGCTTCACGTTTTCCAGTGGAAGCGCCGGAAGGAACCGCCGCACGCCCAACAGCACCGCAGGAAACAAAGACGTCTACTTCAACTGTAGGATTCCCTCTTGAATCCAGTATTTCCCTCGCTTTTACATCAATTATTTCAGTCATGTTTCCCTCCTCTGATTGCTGGCTGTTATTGTTGTGATTAGTACGAATTTCTCATGTAGAATTTATCTCGTCTTTTTTATGAACATCTAACATAGTTGAAATTCTTCGTGAGTTATGCGGGCTAACTACATTTGCACTATTGCAGCTTGACAAGTTAATAATAAATGTTACTCTTCTAATAATTTGATGTCAAGCGGCGTTAATACATAAGCCCTTTTATTTTTTGACTTGCAATACAAATTTTTCAACCGAACTTTTTCCAATTATAATGCAAAATTCAGACACTTATTCCAATGCCCATCTTGTTGTCGCTGCGATAAGGATTCTTACACACAAGAATTCTACGCCTCCTTCTATCGATCAGGTTTGCCGGACCATATCTTTTTCTCTTGAACAAGGCAATTTTATATGCAAAAAGCTTAAAAAGATCGGGATTATTGAAGTGATTGAAGGTGCCTTTGGAAACCGGCTCTTTATCAAAGGCCATATGAAAATAGAAGAAATCCCCAGAGGCAAAAAAGAGGACAAGCTTGAAGAAGCACTTAAAAAATTTCAGAGTTCCAGGGAGGATTTTTCTAAAAAAATAGAGTCTTATCAGGTCAAGCAGGAAAAAAAACAAAAAGATCTTTTTGCTGAACTTGAAAAAAAACTGAAAAAAGGCTCAACTAAATAGAAGTATAAATATGCTGCAGCACGAAGAGGTTGGAAGACTTCCCGCTTGGCCTTCAATACCTGACTTTTCATTAAGGCATTATCTAAGCTTTATCGCCTCAAGGTATTCCTTAACACTACCGATTGTTGCGATGAACATCCTTGAGCCGGTCATGACCGTAAAGACATCATCCACATTCCCGCAGGTCCTGGCAAATTCCGGTCCTATTACAACAGCAGGCTCTGGTGCGTCAGGCTTTTTGGCCATGGCAGCCACGTATGTATCCAGACGCTTTGTTAGTACTTGAAAATAATCGATATCATGGCCGATCATAAGCCCGGTTGTTGTAGATATGCTCTGTGAAAATTCATGAATCGCCTTCCAATAAAACTCTAAAAGCTGATTCTTCTGAGGGTAGTTTTCCAGATAATATGATACGCTCCATCCAACGCTGATAATTTTCAGTATCTGGAGTTCATATTCAACCGTGCCCCGCTTGATGTCCGTCCCTTCCGGCAGTTGTGCCATAAGCATTTTTACGTCCTTACGGTCAATAGCAAAGCTGAACAGATCCTCTCCGGCTTTTTTAACTCCTGATTTTTGCTCTTCGGACTTTTCTCTTAACATCGCAATATGATTGCCCTCTCGAACAATATTGAATCCAAGACGTTGTAAGGCCTTAACCGCTTTTTGAATTGAAGCATCAACAATCGGTGAGTCACCTTTTATTCTATAAACCAATGGCATTTCCGGTTTCAGCACATCACATGAGACTGTTGAAGTCTATGTAAAAATAGGTGGCACTTGTGAAATGTCCGCAATATTCATAAATCCGAATATTTCACGAGTTGATTTCTTCCGTAGCTTGTTCAGAGATTGGTTCTGAACCCTTTGCTATCTCTTCGACAGTTTTGTAAACTGATTTGAATGTTTCATGGAAACCGGTAGGCCCCAATCTGCCGGTCTCAATGAATTTAACGATAATTTCTTTGGTTGCTCTAAGAATCAGTTCATCTGTTGAGCCCATTTGAGTCCCCTTTTGATTATTGGTTTTTTTATATTAGTTTAGTTCTTTGAAACAAATCGATTTCAAACGAGCTTCAGGTATAATTAAATTTTATACTGGAAACTGTTTGAGTGGATTAGGGATCGTTATGAAAGAACCATAAGCGATTTGACTTAAGAAAGAAACATCCTCTCACAAGAAAAACCTTTATGAATAGTCCGGACGGGTTCTTTCATTACGAGCCGTTATCCACGAGTTTTTTC
>Ga0209271_10000598_pt1 | contig 12378 bp, 13 predicted proteins | sample tdAd002_FD_187123 | JGI IMG/M metagenome (GOLD analysis project Ga0209271, IMG submission 187123) | Marine sediment microbial communities from the Atlantic coast under amendment with organic carbon and nitrate - tdAd00.2 (SPAdes)... | ecosystem: Environmental > Aquatic > Marine > Coastal >... | reverse complement strand
TGGCACGCCGGCTGCTGGCCGAATGAATTCGGCCAACGGTGCCTTAAACAAAGCTGATACTGCAGCTGCCTTCTTCGGCCTCACGAATGTTGACCGATACCGGGCAGTTCTTCATTGCGCTGGTAATTATATCAATATCTTCCTGCCTGGCTTTCCCCGTAAGCACCTTGCCTTCAAAGTCGACCTGCAGTGTTTTTATCTTCCAGTCATTGTCTGTTGTTACATGGATCGAGCCACGTGCAGAATCCAGCAGCAGGGCCTGTTTGGCTGATTTAACGCGGTACATGCGATGCTGGCAACTAAAAATGGCATAGACAAAAATCAGGAACCCCGCTGATTGCATCTCAAGATCAAATGGTTGCCACATGCCATCAACGATCAGTTCTGTTTGCTGTTGCTTGATGTCGTTTTCATCGCCTGTGTACGTACAGGACAGGCGCATATTGAATATTCGATCGGTCATTGTGATTCTCCGTAACTGAAAATTGCAGGGTCGAATTCATTCGACCCTGCAGGGAAGAGCCATATTAATATATCCCCGCCAGTAACTGGTATGCCATAAATGCTGTTGAGGAAACGAACCCGGTTGCCGGAATCCAGGCCGGTACGCTAAACCCGGCTGGCACTAAGTCTGCGCGTCTTTTGATGCGCCATAATGCAAGATTGACCAGGGAAAACACCATCAGGAGGAGCAGGCTTGCTCCCCTTGCCAGGGTTTCGACGGGTAACCACAGTGCCATAATCAGTATGGACAGGGAGACAAGCAGGGTGGAGATCAGGGGTGTGCGTGTGAACGGGTTGACCCTGGAAAACATCGCCGGCAGCCAGCCCTGTCGTGAAAGCCCGTAGCACACGCGCGATGCCATGATAATCTGGATCAAGGCACCATTAATAACGGCAAACATGGCAATGATACTGATCACGGTTGGCGCATCACCGGTGGCACGTTGATAAATAAATGCCAGCGGTGCATCGGAGTCCGCAAGTTCCGCCACCGGTACACTGGTGATCGCAACCAGTGCGACAGCCATATACAGTAAAGTGGAGACAAGCAGGGCGATTAAAATCGCCCGTGGCAGGTTGACGACCGGGTTGCGTACCTCTTCTGCAACATTAACCATGTCCTCGAAACCGATATAGGCATAAAATGCCAGGATACCGCCCAGCATAATACCGTGCCAGTCACTTAAGACGATAGATGTCGTCATCGAGTGAAGGCCTTCAATGATGGCCTCCCCGGCGGGCGCTGCAACCCACAATACGAGCAGTAATCCAAACAGTTCCGCCAGTGTCAGCAGTGCGGCCACCCGTACCGATTCAACGATTCCCCATGCCGCCAGCGCACCAAGTACGGAAACAAGTACCACGATGACGAACGTTTCAGATAGCGGGACAAACTGGTGGAAATAGCCGACAAACCCCCGGCAAATGGTTGCCGCGGAAACAATACCGGCAAGAATAATCAGCAGGCCAACCGTTGAGGACAACAGCTTCAGATTAAACCCGGCTTGCATGTAGACGGCTTCCCCGGCGCTCAGGGGATAACGTGAAGAAAGTTCCGCATAGGTAAACGCGGTCAGGCCGGCCAGTATGGAGGCTACAAGGAAGGATAAGGGTGCATACTGGCCAGCATTGGCTGCCACCTTGCCAATCAATACATAGATGCCTGCACCAAGTATGTTGCCAAGCCCATACAGGGTAACCAGGGTCAGGGACAATGAACGTTTAAGGGCGGGTTCAGCGTCTGTCACTAGTATCTAACGGCGGGGGTTTCTATAGCGAGACCATTGGAGCGGGACATTATATAGAGTCCCAACAGGTTGATTTCGTCTGAATCAGCAGCAAATGGTTCGGCCCGCATCAGGTTAAGACATTGTTGTATGCGCTGGTGCAGGTTGGTGATCTCGCCGATGTCGAGACGGTAGGCAGGGAAACCATTGCCCTGTCCCTGGCTGATCGTCTGGCCGCGTATTCTCTGGCCCGGGTACATGTCGTGACAATGGTAGCAGGACATATCGATCAGGCCATATCGTGTGTTATACAAAGCCTCGCCTTGTTTCAGAAGTTCGGCAACCGCACCATCAGTCCGTACATTGACCGTTTCACCCTTCGCCCTGTTGCGTGCAAACGTTTCAAGCGCAAGCAGATCCGGGTGATCGGTTGCAAGTGCTGTGTCAGTGATACCGGACCTGCACCTGCTGATGCGTTTTTGCAAGGTGATGATTTCTTTTGAATCATCGTTGTAGACGGGGTAGCGGGCTATTGCTTTTATATCGAGTGTCTCGCCGGCTTCACCGTGGCAGCTCGCGCAGGACTTGCCGCTTTGCTCCTGTTTCTGGTTGAAAAGTTCCTGGCCGCGTTCAACGGTCAGCAGGCCCGGGTTTTCAAAGTCATCGTCCTGCATGGCGCGTGTAGCGGGCTTGATATATTCATAGCCTGAACGGGCCTCTGCATAGACATTTCCCATGCTTGCTAACAGCAGGCCGAAAACCGCGATAAGTATTTTCCTGGCAATCATTGTTTCAGTGTGACCAGGTAAGCAATAACGTCCTCGACCTGCTGGGCGCTCAGAAAGGTCCGGCCCAAATAGGGTTTCCCGGGGCGGTGAATCAGGGCCGGATCCCGGTAGAAGCCCGGCATGATCGACATCGGGTTGACCTGACGGGTATCGACCACACGAAGCCGGATAAAGCCCTCCGTTAAGCGGCTGGCAATACCTTCCAATGGCGGGCCGATGGTACCGTAGGCTTCAATGCCATCAATTGGCAACTGGTGACAGGCGAGGCAATTGCCCCTGCTGCCATCGGAGGCTATCGCCTTGCCACGGCTTGCATCCCCGGCAAGCCCGCACAGCGGTTTTTCTATGGCGTAGTCTTTCACCTCCCACTGGCAGTAAGACTCCGGCGGCGGCATTGTGACCGGCGTGTCGGCAAGGCCGGCACTGGGTGACAGGATCAGCAATAGTGGAAGAAAAATACTGGCAACGGGGTTAATAATTGACAGGCTCACACGACAGGTCCCGGGTGCTGATAGTAATGGCTCGTTATACATGCAAACCCACTGTGAAGATACAAGTCGTAAATAATTCATGTGCTGCGCACAAGATATCACGGGAAATTTCCACGGCGTATTGACGCATATCAATTCATTTCCACAAGCCTGACCTGACACTATAGAATCATCCGATGAGACCTGTTTCACCATGAGCAATAACGTTGATTCCGGGCCTGTGGCAGCAGTACGGGGGTTGACTGCGCAGCAGGCAGCCGCACGCCTGGTTGAAGCCGGCCCGAATGTGCTCCCTGAGCGGGAGAGGCCGGGCCCATTGCTGATATTCATCCATCAGTTCAAAAGCCCGTTTATCTACGTATTATTTGCCGCCGCCGTAGTCTCGCAGGGCCTGGGACAAACCCTTAATGCCATATTTATTATGGTGGTTTTACTGATCAACGCCGTTATCGGCACCATCCAGGAATACGCGGCGGAACGTGCGGCAGCCGCCCTGAAGCAGATGGTTCCATCCGAAGCGACGGTTATTCGTGATGGCACGCCAATCAGGGTCGATACTGCCACGGTCGTCCCGGGTGACCATGTTTTGCTGGCCTCCGGGGACAAGGTGCCTGCAGATATGTGCCTGTCAGCAGCACATGATCTTCACGCTGATGAGTCGATGTTAACCGGGGAATCGGTCGAGCCTCATAAACAGGTCTTGCCTGTGAGCGCTGATGATGCCCCGCTTGGTGATCGCCTCGATGTTTGTTTCGCCGGCACCGTCATCATGCGCGGACGCGGGGAAGGGGAGGTAATCGCCACGGGGGCTCTCACCGAGATAGGAAAGATTGCCAGCGATGTCGGTGCCGTCGCCGAGGTGAAGCCACCATTGCTTGTGCGTATTGAACGCTTCACCCTGAAAATTACCTACGGAATTTTGATACTGGTGGGGGTGATCTTTCTGATCACGGTGATGCGAGGCGATGACCTGACCACTGTATTCCTGCTGGGTGTTGCCCTGGCGGTGTCCGCCATACCCGAAGGATTGCCGGCCGCAATGACCGTTGCCCTGGCCATTGGCATGCGCCGCATGGCGAACAAGCACGTGATTATTCGCCGCCTGCTGGCCGTCGAGTCACTCGGGTCCTGTACCTATATCGCCTCGGACAAGACCGGCACCTTGACGGTGAATGAAATGACCATTCGGCAGGTCATACTGCCTGACGGAACAGGATTTGAGGTCAGCGGTGAGGGACTTGATCTGCATGGGTTTATTACACCGCAACCTTCTGATACTGAAGCAGCCAGGTTGAAACTTTTATGCCATGCAGCCGTGCTCGCGAACGAGGCACATCTTGAGACGGGAGCAGATGGCTGGCAAGGGTCCGGTGATGGAGTGGACGTGGCTTTCCTGGTGCTGGCAAGCAAATATGGACTCCAGTATGAAGATGTTCGCAGTCGTTGCCAGGAGCTGGGCAGGATTCCCTATGAATCCGAAAATTCCTTCTCCGCCAGCGTCAATCGTTATGAAGGTGGTTATGAGATATTTGTGAAGGGCAGTGTTGAGCGCCTGCTGGAGATGTGCAGTTGTGCCCACGGTGTAGACACCGACAGGCTCAGGGGTCTTGAAGACCAGGCAAGCAGGCTTGCGAAATGCGGTCACCGGGTGCTGGGTTTGGCACATCGCCGTCTCGATAGCGTGCCAGCTGATCCCGGCGATTGTCTGAACGACCTTGAGTTCATCGGCATCGTGGGCATGATTGACCCGTTGCGTCCCGAAGCGATTGGCGCTGTACAGGACTGCTATAACGCCAATATCAAGGTTGCCATGGTAACCGGTGACCACCCGGAGACAGCGTTTGCACTTGCCAGGCAGCTGGGGATTGCAGATGAGTCCATGCGGCCGGTAACAGGGACACAGATAGGCCAGGCGCTGGATGAAGGACCGGATGCCATGCATGAACTGGTGAGCGGGACGCGTGTCTTTGCACGTATCGAACCGCGCCAGAAAAAACTGATTGTCGAACAGCTGATTGATGATGGCGAGTTTGTTGCCGTGACCGGCGATGGTGTAAATGATGCGCCGGCCCTGAGTCATGCGCATGTCGGTATCGCCATGGGGCTGCGCGGGACCGACGTGGCACGGGAAAGTGCTGATATCCTGCTTACCGATGACCACTTTGCCTCTATTGTCGAGGGGATAAAACAGGGCCGCATCGTTTACAGCAATATCCGCAAGGTCATCTTTCTGTTGATCTCGACCGGCGCTGCCGAGATCGCACTGGTGATGCTGTCGTTGCTGTTCGGTATGCCGCTGCCCCTGTTCCCGATCCAGTTGCTATGGCTGAACCTGGTCACCAATGGCATCCAGCACATAGCACTGGTTATGGAGCCGGAGGAGGGTCACGAACTCAGGCGCCCGCCACGTGCGCCCAACGAGCCGGTGTTCAACCGCCTGATGAACGAGCGTGTGCTGGTCAACGCCGTTTTCATGGGTTGCCTGGCGTTCGCGGTATTCAAGTGGCAGATGGATATGGGTATGCCGGAAACGAGTGCCCGTAACATGACGCTGCTGCTGATGGTATTGTTCGAGAACGTTCACGTTCTCAACAGTCGCTCGGAGACGCGGTCAATATTCCGCCAGAGTTTTCTCGGTAACCGGTTCCTGGTCTTCGCGATCCTCGGCGCACAGACTATTCACATCGCTGCCATGTACACACCCGGTCTGCGTGATGTGTTGCAGGTCGAGCCGGTGACGCTGCAGCAATGGACGCAGTTGTTGATGATTGCGCTGACCCTGCTAATCGTGGATGAACTGCACAAGCTCTGGCACCAACGCACTGCAAGGACTATACAAATATAATATGTAGCCCGGATGAAGCGTAGCGTAATCCGGGAAAGCTACTGTCACGATCCCCGGATTTCGCTACGCTTCATCCGGGCTACATTAGCCCGTAGGGTGCGCCGTGCGCACCATTCCGAATAATAAGTTGCGTTTCTCGAATGGTGCGCACGGCGCACCCTACCTGTTCCACATCATTTTCTCGACGGGCCGTTTCTCCAGTGCCCACTGGTGCATGGAGCCATCATAAAGCTTGACGTTTGCGTTACCTATCAATTCACTGAAGACAAACCAGCTTGCCGATGCGAGCTGGCCACTGTTGCAGTAGGTAATGATGTTTTCCCTGCTATCGATACCCAGTCCGTCTGCCATTTTCTGTAATGCTTCTGTGTCAGTAAACCAGGCGGGCGCTGCTGCGTTGGTGATTAATTCGGCGGGAAAAACCCTGGCGTTTGGAATATGTCCTTTTTTGCGCACATAGGGCTGTTTTATTGCGCCGAGGTAATAGCCCAGGCTCCTTGTGTCCACCAGCTGTATATTTTTATCTTCAATGGCCCTTGCGACATCATCACTGCTCGCCAGCAGTGATTTGCGTTCATCAGCGGCTATCCAGTTTCCCGGTTTCGGTTCACTTGCCTCAATGCTTGCAGGTTTTTGCTCCAGTAGCCACTGCGCCATGCCCCCGTCAAGAATCGCAACATTGTCATGACCGAAATATTTCACCTGCCAGTACAAACGTGTGGCCATGGTTACATCATCATTAGCGGCTCCCGGACTTAAAATCACAATGACATCATCGCGATTCACGCCCCAGGACTGCATCAGCTCTTCAAATTCAGCTTTTTCAGGAATCAAGTACCTGATATTGCGGTCGTTGATTTCCCTGCTGGTGCGTATGTTTAAAAAATCAACAAGAACAGCCCCCGGAATATGCGCACCGAAGCGGCGCAGCCTGAGATCACCGGTAAATCGCTTCCTGACCAGTACCGCTTTTCGCGTAAAGCTTTCGATATCTTCACGCACATCCAGGATCTTGACCTCGTCAAGATGCTGCTCGAGCCAGTCGCTATCGACGAGCGGGCCGGGCACCTGCAGTGCCGATGCGGCATGGCCTGCTGTCAGTAATGTCAGTGCCAGGATTGTGGTTAGATACCTGTGCATAGCAGCTTTTCTTCGTTCAATAGCGGGGCAAGGCGGTTCTCAAGCATCGACTGCAGATCTGTCGGGTGTGTAGCGAGTGTATAAATATCACGATCATCCAGTGTTTCAACCCTGCTGCGCTCTTTTGAGAAGAGTTGTAACTGTTCATCCCGCTTGACCAGTAAACCTGACAGGGTTTCACGGTAAACCTGCAGCAATACAAGCAACCACCTGCCAACCAGGCTGTCCTCTTTATAGTCATGTGCTGCGTCATTCAGTTGAACAGGGAATTTGTCCTGTTCCAGCCACGGCCCATCCGTTACCCAGCGATTAACCATGAACCATTGCAGCGGCTGGCCCATATTGTCGATACTCAAACCTGCAACATGTGCCCACTGCCGGTTACCTGTATCGGTGAATATATGAAAGTGACCGTGTTCATCCGGGTGGAGCGACGTGCTTTCGTGGCAATGGTAGAAGGCACGCCATCGGTTTGCCGCGAAAAACAAGCTTGTTTCGGGATAGGAGTGCTCTGCTTCGAGGTGGCCGACATTGCCCAGCAACTCCAGCACAGCATTGGTCCTCTGCGCCGCCATTTCCTGAAGAATGACGAACAGTCTCAAGGTCCAGTACGTCTCGTGATCAGTTGTTTTATCCATAATCACAGGTATTACAGTGAACAGGGCGCCTTTTTCCTGCCAGGTGAGGGCGGTTTTCCGCAATCGCCATTGTTTTCGACAGGCAGTTCCTCGCCCTCATCAATAATGATGACAGCCTGCTGGCTGGCCAGTTGCTTTTCAGGTTCGGGCAGGCGCTGCCGGGTGTGGTCGATTGCAACGGCAATGGCTGCAGCGCCGATGGCTGTACCGACGATAATACGGCTCTGTTTTCGTTTCATTGGCGAGTCCCCATGGGCCTGTCGACCTTTAGCCAGATACGCAGATAGACACCGGAGATTGCACCGCAAAATCCGGCAAGCAGCCATAACCACCCATGCAGGCTGCCGCTGCTAATGCCACCGACCAGTGCACCGATATTACAGCCAAAACCCAGCCGTGCTCCATAGCCCAGTAACAGACCGCCCGCTACCGCGGTAAAGATACGTTTACCGGTCAGCTTCACCCTGGGGGCAAACTTTCCCGCCAGCGCGGCTGCCAGCAGTGACCCCAGGATAATGCCGAAATCCATCACTGAGGTCGTATCTGTCAGTACGCTGCTGTTGAGTGATTGCTCCGCATAGCCGCTGCTCCAGTACACCCAGCTCCCCGGGTCACCGCCAACAGCAGCCCAGATCTTTGCACCCCACAGGCCGAATGCATAGGTAATGCTCCAGGGGTGACCCGCCACGATGAGTGTTGCAAGGTTTAACAGGGCCAGGCCGATCACGCCCCACCACAGGGGCCACTGCCCGTGAATAAAGCGTTGTGTAAATTCATGTTGCGGTATCTGCCATTCAACGGGCTTTATATTTCCGTAGCGCCTGGTTTCCAGCAGCCGCACCAGGCCATACAGGGCTGCAAGTATGACAAGCTGAAGCAGCAGTGCTTGTACCCAGCCGAACTGTGCAATGACAGAAATACTTCCATAGCCTGGCAACGACAGCCACCAGTGCAGGTGTACTGTCCCGAGGGTGGCGCCGACAATGAAAAATGCCAGGGTGATCAGCATGTCAACCTGCCCCTGTCCCATGGTGTACAGGGTGCCGGAGCCGCAACCACCACCCAGTTGCATGCCAATGCCAAACAGGAAAGCGCCGGCAAGAACAGATGTGCCTACCGGCGCCAGTGCGGCGCCAGCCTGGACAGAAGGAAAAATCTGCCCCAGTACCGGGAAGAACAACAGCGATGTAAGGCCGAGCAACATCAATTGTGCACGGACACCCTTGCCATTGCGTTCGCGAATGAACGCTCGCCAACTGCCAGTGAAGCCGAAAGCAGCATGCATCAGCGTAATGCCAAGGCCGACGCCGATGAGAAAAGTCAGGTATTGCAGTCCGGCAACGGACTGTTGTACAAACAGGCTGATGCCGAGGATGGCAAGACTGGCTACCAGTACCGTGGGCTGGTCTGCCGCTTGAGTGGGAATGGCTGATTTCATTTGCAGAGAGGTTACAATCAATACTACCGTCCCGTTAACATGGTATTGCAATATACAGGAACCCCCAGGCATGAACTACATCCATCGTTTTCTGTCCCTTGTCCTGATACTGGTTTCATCTGTCTCCACGGTATTCGCTGGCGAGACGGTCACCTTTTTGTCCGAAGACGGTTTGTTGATAACCGCTGATATCCATGCGCCACACCAGAACAGCAAGGCCCCGGTGATCGTGCTGTTTCACCAGGCAGGTTCAAGCCGGGGTGAGTACGCTGAAATTGCGCCCTGGCTGAATGAACTGGGCTATAACTGCATGGCCGTCGATCAGCGCTCTGGCGAATCATCAAGGGGCGTAGAAAATCAGACGGCCCTGAGGGCCGGCAAGGAAAACCGGCCAACGGGTTATATCGATGCCTTGCCCGACATGACGGCTGCACTGGCCTATGCGCGTAGTCATTACGGAAACAACGGGGTGATAGCCTGGGGAAGTTCCTATTCTGCCGCACTTGTACTGAAAATCGCCGGCGATTCCCCCGGCCTGGTTGATGGCGTGCTGGCCTTCTCCCCGGGCGAGTATTTCAAGCGTGCCGGTAAATCGGCCAGCTGGATTCAGACATCAGCACAGCATATCAAGGTGCCTGTTTTTATTGCCTCGTCCCGTAACGAAGCAGGCAAGTGGGCTGCTATCTTTGCGGCAATCGAGTCTGCCAACAAGGTGTCGTTTGTACCGAAAACAGAAGGCCGGCACGGCTCCCGCGCCCTGTGGGGGAAATACCCGGACAGCGATGCCTACCGTCAGGCGGTACACGACTTTCTTCAGCAGTACTTCCCGGTACCGGGATTCGCGGAATAAATTCCGCTCCTACAGGGAAGAAAAACCTGTAGGAGCGCTTTTGCCTACAGGGATGTAGGTACATCGCGTAGCGCAGGGACGCGCGTTAGCGATACAAGCGCGAACAATGATGATTATTTCGTGATATACATCAAATCCTTGTCCAGCGAATAGGTCCAGGGCAGGCCGGAGTTTTTCCAGCCGTTCACGGTTCGTTGGCCCTTGTGTTTACCCTCCTTTGCCTTGTCACCTTCATAACTGTCAACAACGCTGTATACATTGGTAAACCCGGCAGCAGCCAGCATGTCGACGCCTTTGGCACTGCGCTTGCCGGAACGGCACATCAGGATAACCGTGTCATCCTTCGTCAGGCCCTTCTGCTTGAGCCGGGCCTCGATATCGGCCACGAAGTTCTTGTTCTCCGCACGCAGGTAACGGTGCTTCTTGTCATTCCAGCCGGTGGAATCCATGAAAGCAATCGGTACGTGTGCATCCATCACCGTGGCGGCACCGAGGTAATTCAGTTCTGACGGTGTCCGGATGTCAATAAACAGGGTCTTGTCCATGTTACTCATCGTATGCTCGTAGGCCTGCTCGGCCGTCATGTAAAGCCCAAGCCTGGTCTGTTTCTTTGCGCTCAGCTTCGACCAGTCTTCTGCAGACGCAGCTCCGTCTGCAAGCGCATTTCCGGAAATTGCAAATACTGCAAATACAGTGATGAGTGCTGTAGCGATATTTCTGATTGGTTGCATGGTGCTCATTGATAGTAATCCTCCTGTTAATCTATATTAGAAACCATCCTTATCAGGATGAATAAAAGTTATTTTCTGAAATACTCTCGCAGCTAATCCGGGCCTTGTCGTGCCAGCCATCATCAACAGGCCGGTACCAGGTTCGTTCACTGCGTTCATACGGTGGAATAAAATAGTCGAGCATGCTGCATTGCTTGCTGCGTGCCCTGAGTGCATGGATATTGCCGCTGTCAGGTGACAGCACGGCAATATCACCGGGCTGCATGACGCGATGAGTGACAAGCTCCAGCACAGCATGATCTCCGGATCTGTCCAGGGCTTTTACAGCACGGTCAAACTGCCAGACTTCAACTTCACCGGTGAGTACGCGTATCATGCCGGTGGCACCCGGGTGGTCATGCAAGGGCACATCCTGGTCACGTTCAATATTGAGGACGCCGCCCTTGACAGTGCTTTCCTTCGTCAGACGTTGCCAGAGCCAGAAACGGTTGCCGGATTCCCAGGATGCGTGGACTGCTTCCTGAAAGGTATTGTCAGTTGTATCCAGTTGCCGCAGCAGTTGCACGCCCCGTGCTGCCATATCACCTTGTGTAAGGATCCTGTCATCATAGGCCGATGCCAGTTGTTTTACCTCGCGCAGGTATTGCGTCCATGATGTGGGTCTATCCATGCGCATACCGGCGGTCACGCCAGCCGGAAGTAGTGCTGTAGCAAGTGATACCAGCAGAAAGTCGCGGCGGTTGAGCATGTCAGGGATCACCGGGTTGTTGCTAGCAGCCGCCTTCCTCGGAAATGCGCACGATTATCTTCTCGAACTTGCGCCATGCATCCGGATTTTCTACATCAAGTTTGATGGCATTGCGGTAGGCTTCGAGCGCCTGGGACAACTTGCGTTTCTTGGTGAGCTTGTCGCCTTTGGCCATGCAGTCATCAACTGATGAGCAATCAACCTTGAATTCTACTGCCTGTGAGGGCAGGGGCCAGCTCGAGGAGAAGGCCAGCAGGGATATCAGTACAAGCAGCCGGGATAGATTCATGGTCAGACCTCCGTAATATCTTGGCATTATTGATTTCACTTTATAGACTTTCCTGTACAGTTTATCCGGACTCCCTGTCCGGACGGATCAAAAAGAGTCGTTATTAGATCAGGACAACTGGACGGTTCTTTTGATGCAGGTCAATTTTTCATCAGGCTGGTGACGCAGATTACTATACAGTTATTGGGGAAAACAGGGTGTTGCAAAGCACCATGCACACAAAGGGAAAGCCAGGAGTGGTTGGAAAAGCAAACAGTTTAAATCTCACTCGCCGGGTAGCCATGGTCTGTGGCGTCATGCTGGCAGGGTTGCTTGTTACCTGGCTGGCCGTGCTGGGGCTGGGTATTTCCATTCCGCTGGACGGTTTCCGGAGCCCGGTTGAAACTGCTGTCTCCAGGGCGCTTGGCAGGGAGGTCTACATTAACGGGGCACTGGGTTTCAGGCCCACCCTGGGTCCCACCCTCGTAGCGCACGACGTTCGTATCCCCAGCCCGACAGGACAGGGTGACCAGCTCCGGGCCGGCCGGGTTGCTGTGCGGCTGTCACTTGTCTCCCTGCTACGGGGCGAACCGCACGGCGTGCGGCTGTTGATCGAGGATGCCAGTATCGAGCTGGACCCTCGGGGGATAGTTGCCGACAGTACGGCTCCTGCTGAAGCGGGTGATGCAAACGCCAGGGCGTATACACCGG
>Ga0209271_10000597_pt1 | contig 12388 bp, 14 predicted proteins | sample tdAd002_FD_187123 | JGI IMG/M metagenome (GOLD analysis project Ga0209271, IMG submission 187123) | Marine sediment microbial communities from the Atlantic coast under amendment with organic carbon and nitrate - tdAd00.2 (SPAdes)... | ecosystem: Environmental > Aquatic > Marine > Coastal >... | reverse complement strand
ACGAAGGTAAAAAGCGTATTAAGTTTGCAGGGAAGAATATTTATGGATTCTTTAAAACCAGATATTAGCGTTTTTTGCGTTATTTGCGGCTAAAGCCTCTGTGTTCTCTGTGGTAAAGCTTTTTATCTGTTTAACCCACTGTATTTGGGGAAGACCCGATAAATCAAACAGCAACCCGCTGGCGTAACATCCTGTAATAATCAAGCACCGCTGTGTCCAGCTTTGCAGGCGCCGCTGTAATCACGGAGGCACCATGCTGCTTCAATTTCATTATTGTGAGCTGGCGTTCACGGCAATATTCAAGCGCTGCAAAACTGCGATACGGATCCATCCAGTGTGCGGCACCTGACCAGCGCATCTGCTGTATTTCTGTATCGTCAATGCTTGCAATGACAAGCATGTGTTTAGCACTCAACAAACGCACTGCCTGGCTGAATTGAGATGCATCACCACCGGTAGATAAATCGGTCAATACCACAACCAGGGCGCGGTGCCCCAGCAACCTTCTTGCCTGCAGGGCGGCCGCCAGCAGGTTGGATTCACTGGTAACAGAGCGCGCGTTTTTGAGTATCTCCCGCGTACGTCTTAACCCCCTGATACCACTGTTCAGCGTCATCATTGACAGCGGTTTGTCTGCATAAGTAATACAGGCGATGTGATCGCCATGACTGACCGCGAGCTCGGACAGACGGGCAACGACATTTACATTGTGATGCAACTGGCTCAGATTACCAACCTGAAGCCGGCTGGTCCTGCCACAATCGAGCAAGATAGCCATTTCCATGCGTTGCTCGCGCGTCATGATACGCACCATCATTTCATTACTGCGTGCGGTTGCTTTCCAGTCAACACTCTGCAGCGGGTCTCCCTGTTGATATTTACGATGTACCAGAAATTCCATGCCACCCTGAATCGGCTTACGCGAGTAGCCAGCACCGGCAAGTCTTTCACCCATAGTTCGTGAAACAGTACTCATGCTTCGCGGCACCACCTGCACTTCGGCTTCATCCTCGATGCGGCGATACCACCATACCAGTCCGATAAATCCAAGCACCCTGGTATGCAACACGCCTGGCCTGGTCTTGCCGAGTTCCAGTGGCAGCAATTCGTAATGATCAGTGACTGTTTTTCCAGGCTGCACCTGGTAGCGTGTCAGTATGGAATCTGCAGAGAAGCATTCGGGGTAAGACGGCTGGCATTCGAGATTAACATTACGCTGTCCATTGTTAGTAATCAGCAGATTGATACTCAGCTTCTCACCCAGGTGAGCCTGATGCGGCACTGCCCTGCTAATGTGTAACTTTAATGCTGGTAAGGCGGCACGTTCGGCATATACCGCCGCAACCATCAATGCTGCAGGCAAGGTCCAGAGCTGTGATGCGATTGCTGACCACTGCCCTCCCAGCCATTGACCGGCAATTCCGATAACAACGATGAGGCCAATGATCCAGTAACCACGGTCCGAAAGTGTAATCACCTATCAATCCCTGGGTGCTGGAACTCGTGCCGCGATATCGTTATACACCTGTACGCAATCGATACCCTCCAATGATGCTTCCGGCGTCAGCACCAGTCGGTGCGCGGTAATGTCAGGCGCAATCCCCTTGACATCATCAGGTACAACATAATCCCGACCCTGGCATGCAGCTTCCACACGCGCGCAACGCATCAATGCCAGGGCGCCACGTGTTGAAAGCCCGAGACTTAGCCGGGGTTCGCTCCTGCTTGCTTTTGCAATATCAGCGACATATCGATACAGACCTTCAGACACATGTACCGCTGAGACTTGTTGGCGCGCACTGGAAAGCAGACCTTCCGGCAGCCCATTCAACTTTACATGATGATCAAGATGGCCACCGCCGGGCATATCGTAATGCCGCAGCACTTCCATCTCGGTATCAATCTCCGGGTAGCCAATTTGCAGTCGCAGCAGGAAACGGTCGAGCTGCGATTCAGGCAGTGGGTAAACACCTTCATAGTCAAACGGGTTTTGTGATGCCAGCAGGAAAAAATCTTTGGGAAGTTCGTATGTTTTGCGATCAAGCGTGATCACACCCTCCTCCATTGCCTGCAGCAGGGAAGACTGTGTTTTAGGGCCGGTACGGTTGATTTCATCGACCAGCACAACATCAGCGAACAGGGGCCCGGGCAGCAACTTGAAACTGTTGTTCTGTTTATCGAACACATGAATACCGGTTAAATCAGATGGCATCATATCGGCTGTACATTGAATACGTTTGAATTCACCCTTTAGAATTTCAGCGAGTGATTTTGCCAGCAGGGTTTTTCCAAGCCCCGGAGGCCCTTCGAGTAATACATGCCCCTGTGCAACCAGCGCCACGCATAAGCCGTGGATGGTTTGTTTCATACCGAATAGCACTGTACCAAGCTGTGTTTGCAATTCCTGTTCGAGTTGTTCGACGGCAGTTGTCATGTCAAAACCTTTTGTATTCGATTAATGGATCGAGTGAGTTGTATTAATTTTGTTGTTCCAGGGGTACGCCTGCTTGCACGCTGTACTCTTCGAATATCACGCTCTGAAACATCCGGGTGGTCATGTAGCCAGTTCCACAGTGAATCGCCATTGAGTTGTGTATGCGTACTGATATCTTCCAGTAAGCGCGTGGCCAGTTTATATGCGATTGTGCCTGGCTTGATTCGCCGCGTAAAAAAGCCGGCCATGGCTTCGATAAAGTCCCTGCTTGCCGGCTTAATACTGCGGTTTCTCACAGGCGCTAGCCGGGGACTTCTTCCCAGCGCATATATCAGCCAGAATGCCCCGATAAACAGCAGGCTGTTGTGTAATCGATCATCTGCAAAAAAGGCTTCCGGATCATACAGGTCGGACAGACCGAAATGGTAATCATCAAAAACGACATAACCACCATTAACAACCGTATGTGACAACAGGTTAGCAAACCAGCGGGCATTATCCTGTTGTTTCAGTACGCCATTGCTGACCAGGTCAGGAAACGCACTGAGATAAATCCAGCCGTTCCCGACCGGCAACAACCACATCGCTGTCTGATCTTGCGATTCGCCATAAATCAAGCGCAATGCAAGGCGAGCAGATTCGCTGTCAATTGACCAGTATGCTGCATCTATTTCATCGATTTCATTTTTATATTGATACATACCCGGTGTGTGCAAACTCTCCAGTTCGTCTACTTCGCGGAACAGCGAATGTTCAACAGCGGGATACAAACGGTAAGGAGATGGCTTGAATGCCTGGATAGATTCCTGCATATCAGACAGGTTAAATTCCGTTTCTTTATCTTCAATGACATCGCGTTGTAGTGTGAATTCTTCAGCAGTAAGTTTGCTTATGGCATCTTTAATCTCATCTTCGCTGAACCATTCATGCGTTTCTCTCCATTGCGGAATATGATACAGGCTGGCCAGCACAATCATTGCATTGCCTTGTCTGATCCAGCTGTTCAAAGCCTGCCATTCTGAATCCAGTGGCTCCCTGGCAAGCGGCAGACTGACGACCATCAGGTTGCCGGTCGCCGGCAGGGTTTGCTGATCGATGCGTGTAACAGGTGTACGCAGACTATGAATATTGAAGTTGTTTTGAGCGAGCCAGCTATGCAGTGCCTTGAGACCATGCTTGCCAGCATCCTCTGTAGTCGGTCGTGATACAATCACCTGGTCTGTCTGTGGTGACATCAGGCTTACCAGTACAATGATAGACAATAATGCACCCGCCAGTGTTATCAGGGTATCACGCATCGCATAAGCCCCTGGTTTTGATGCGACAGGCAACAAGCTGTTGTTCTGATACCTGTTCATCACCGTATACAACGGGTTCTGTTATATCTATTTGTTCGCGTAACAAGCCTGCTCTAAGTGAATCGGATTTCTCAAGATATGAAATTAACTCACGATTGGTGAAACTACTCGAAGCAGGCACCAGGTTTTCGTTAACCAGGTGCTCAATACTGTATTGCAGCAATGCACTGATCTGTTCTCGCAACGGCAATGCCAGTATGGTCTCCCATTGCCAGACAGGTTTGATCTCAGCCCCTGTGCCATCGCCCTGCTGGCCCTGGAATCGAGGCAGTTTAAGCATGCCTGCGCGATAAAACTCATGCACAACAAGAATGATCGTGCCACAAACGATAAGCCAGATAATAACTGTGAAGAAAAGCTGAACACTTTCTTCTGCTGGCATATATTCTTCTACAAAGTTTTTCAACGACTCTGCGTGTTCGTCGAGCCCCAGCCCTTTCATCCAGGACAGGAAAGCTTCCATCAGCAGAAACGGCGTTTCTTCATTTACAGGCTGCCAGATTTTATCGACGATGGCGCCTAGTCGGGAGTAATCCAGCGAGTAGTTCGAGAACCGGGACGGCTGAAAATAGAAACGGCCAAGCTGCTCACAATCCTCGATACTGGAAAAATCAGTGTCGGTAACGACAAGCGCATGCTCGAATTTTTCAACATCATACGATGAAACAAGCCCCGGACAGGGGCTTGCTTCCATCTGTTCATCACTTGCATTGCTAATGCCTGCATATAACAGCATCAGCAAGAACAGTGTAGTGCGCATTAGCCGGCCATACGTTGCTCAAGATCACTGCCAGACTTGCGCAGCTTCAGGTCATTCACATGTGCAATAAATATTGAATCCAGCAACGGGACCATTAAAACTGACACAGCAGCCATAAGCATATCGAATACGCCAAAAGTCATATGCATTTGTCCGTCAACCATCTCCGGTGTAGTGATGGCACCAAAAAATCCTGCTGCAAACGCCGTTACCATAATTAATGCGTACATGATAAAGAATGGAATCATGATTACCGCGGTTGTTCGCCAGTAATTGCCCCACACCAGGCGATGACTCTGTTTTAGCGAGGCGATTATGCCTTCATCATCGACAACGATCAACACCTGAAAAAACAGCAAGGTAATCATCAGGATGAGTCCGGGTATCACCAGCAACATGAAACCGACTGATATAGCCAGCGCATACAGTATCGCCGCGATAAAAACCGGAAAAGCTTTCCTGATACCAACAATCAGCGCATCGTACAATTCTCTGTCTCCACCTTTGGCAACTTCGCCCACGCGCGACAGGATCGCATTGTAAAGAATAATGCTGACCACCCATATAATTAAGGAAACACCCACAAGCTGCGGCATGATACCTGCCATGTATTGCGCCATTTCTTCCTGCGTGGTGAATTGTTGTGCCGGCAACATTGTCTGGAACATGGCGTATTGCATGATGATATTGATGATCGCGGTGACAATAATCAGCAGCAGTACAGGTTTCAGGCTGGCTGCAAATAATTTGAAGCCACTATCTAGTACGCGGCCAATACTCGATGGTTGTGTAAGCGCTTGATATGACACGATTCCCTCCTGGTTCATTATTATTCTTGTTTCTGTCAATCACATTCAATATAGCAGCTTCCCTGTAGATATCTGTTTAAATAGCGAAAAAACGCCTGGTGTTTTCCAGCGCAGCTTGCGCTAGCTGTTGATGATCTACCCCCATATACTTCGCCGCCACTTCACAAATATGCGGCAGGTAACAGGGTTCGTTGCGGCGCTTATGAACGGGTCGCTGTTGAAGGTCACGCGGCAGCAAATAAGGCGCGTCAGTCTCCAGCATTATCCTGTCAACTGGAATATTCTTAACGGCATGCTGTAAATCCCCACCACGTCGCTCATCGCATATCCAGCCCGTGATGCCGATATACATATCCATTGCAACGTATTCCAGTGCCTCATCCACCGACCCGGTGAAACAATGCGCCACGGCACCCGCAAGATCATTGCTGTATTCGCTGATCATGCTGACGAAATCATCATGCGCATCACGCTGATGCAGAAAAACCGGCAGCTTGAGCTCACAGGCCAGTTGCAATTGCGCCTCGAATGCCGAGCGCTGCTCCCCCGGTTTTGAATAATTCCTGTTATAGTCGAGCCCGCATTCACCGACAGCAACAACCGATTCATCGGCACACAGATCCCGCAAGCCTGATATCGTGTTGTCATCAAACTCACTGGCGTGATGCGGGTGCACACCGGCAGTTGATAACAATACACCCGGATAGCTTCGACTCAGTTCCAGTGCTGCCTGGCTGTGATGCATATCCGTACCCGTGACAATCATTTGACAGACGCCGGCTGCCTGTGCGCGCTGTACAACCTCGTCCAGGTCATTCTCAAATGAGCTGCCGGTCAGGTTCACACCAATGTCAATATACTCGGTCATGTGCGCTATCATATCAGCAGATTACTTTTGCTACATGACCCCTGGATAGACATATCTACTGCATGAACACGCTATCAACCTGTGTTGTTTGTACCAACATCTCAAGAATTGAACAGGCAAAGGAACTTGCCACACAGACAGATATGCCTCTGCTGAGCGAAAAAAGCCATGACTTTGACTTACAGCTCTGCTTTGATGGCGATTACGTAGAGTTATTTGACACCGCGCTCAACACAGGCGTCCATGTTGACTTTGTCGAGGGCGCACTTGCTCATCGTCAGCAGTTCGGTGGCGGTCGAGGTCAGGCCATCGCCAAAGCCATTGGCCTCAAACATGGAAACACACCCAGCGTGCTAGATATTACAGCAGGCCTTGCACGGGATGCCTTCATTCTTGCATGCCTGGGCTGCAAGCTTACCCTGGTAGAGCAGTCACCTGTGCTCTACACCCTTATTGATGACGGTATACGCCGCGGCCTTGCCAATCTAGCCAGCGCAGATGCGCTGAAAAACTTCATGAACCTGGTTAATGCCGATTCAATTCTGTACATGGAATATATGGACAGGGAAACCAGGCCGGAGGTGATCTATATCGACCCGATGTACCCCGAGAGAAAAAAATCAGCACTGGTGAAAAAGGACATGCAGATTTTGCAGCGCCTGTTGGGTGAAGATGAAAATTCTGAACCCCTGTTAAAAACTGCGCTTGAATATGCTGGCAAGCGTGTGGTTGTGAAGCGGCCAATCCATGCCAAAACGGTTGGCGCCACCATACCCAGTACGAGTATCAGCAGCAAGAAAACAAGGTACGATGTTTATCTAGTGAATAGTAAACAATGAATAGCGAACGTAACAAATTACTGTAGCTCAGACTTGAGCCGACAGATAGATATGCTAATTTAGATTTGCTCTGACGGCTGGCAATAGCTCAATCAAGCCAGTAGCGGTCATATGTGGTTTCCTGGTTAACAGCAGAGTACGGCCACTTTCGGACCTTCAGCATCAGAAAAAATGGCGGCCTTAACTTGTTCGCTGTGAACGTCACGTGGTGAAGGGGACGTTATCCTTTACTCCCGTATGTCGGCTGGACTGATCGTCCTGCGGTGGCGCCCTCAGGCAAACCGACGGTATCGAGACACAGCGCTTTATCCCGCTGGTGCGTCAGTATCTTCTTAATCACCAGCGGATCTTCGATGCAAGCGATGACTTTCATGGTGCCACTGCACACACTGCAGATTTCGATGTCGATATTGAACACACGCTTCAAGCGTTGCGCCCAGCTCATCGATGCCCGGCTCTTGACCGGTGTTGCTTCTTCTGGCCCGGATGCTTTCGCCTTATGACCTCGACCACGCCGGCCCGGCGTCACCCGCGCTCGGTGTTGACTGTTGGGTGCGAACACGCCGTGATATCGCGTCAGATTCACACTCGGTTTTGGCACCAGGGCTGCCAGCCTGGAAATGAAGTCCAGGGGCTCGAAAATGACATGGGTGGTCCCATCAGTATAGGGGGTCTTCAGCTGATACCGCACCTTGCCTTGCGCGGTCAGTGACAGGCGTTGTTCCGAGACAGCGGGTCTGGCGATAGCCGATCTGCGACAGCGGAATCTAGCCCGCATTTCTCACCAGGATCACGGGGAGGGAATTTATGGACACATATCATAATTGACACGAGCCTACCGAATTCGTAGTGTTAAGCAAACATGTTGCTACGAAGAGCACTATGCCCAGACCAAAGAGCACACTGGTATCGCTCGATGACACCCCTTACTACCACGTTGGGTTGATGCCAATGGCAAAGCGGGTTTATACATTACAAGACAGCAGCGGAATCCGCATGCTATATAAACGAACGGTCGTCCCCGCTGAATTACCTGAGCGAACCGTTATAAACACCCGGGAGCGTGTTTTTTCCGGGTAGCGAAGCGCCCGGCAAAAACACGAGTATTCATGGATACTCTTCTGCTGCTCGCGATTGCTACGGTCACTATCGTCCTCATCTTTGATTACACCAATGGCTTCCATGATGCCTCGAATATGATCGCCACGGTGGTGGCTTCCCGCGCCATGACGCCGATACAGGCGGTAGTCCTGGTTGGCGCTTTCCACTTCATCGGCCCGGTACTCGGTGGCACCGCGGTCGCGAATACCATCGGTAAGTTCGTTGATGTCAGCGCAATGGATACCCTGGCATCCATGACAATCATACTCTGCGGCCTCGCCGGGGCCATCGGTTGGAACATATTGACCTGGTGGTTCGGCATCCCCTCCTCGTCCTCCCACGCGCTCGTCGGCGGGCTGACCGGAGCCGTGGTCGTATCTGCGGGCCCCGGTCATGTCGTGTGGGGTTTCAGTCAGCTTGCCGAGGGTCACCTGACGGGTGTCACCAAGGTTCTGTTGTCACTGGTCATCTCCCCCATTATCGGTTTCTGGGCAGGATTCGTGATACACCGGGTGATGCGATTCCTGCTGCAGGGCGCCCGTCCGATCCTCAACACCTATCTGCGACAGTTCCAGTGGTTCAGCTCCGCCGTGCTTTCGTTCTCGCACGGCGCGAACGACGCCCAGAAGAGCATGGGCATCATCACCATGGTTCTGCTTCTCGGGGGCTACATAGAGGAGTTTCGGGTCCAGCTCTGGGTAATCTTCGCCTGCGCCTCGATGATCACACTGGGCACGATTACCGGGGGTTGGCGCATCGTGCGGACCGTCGGCTTCGGCATCTACAAGGTCCGCCCGTTGCACGCAGTGGACGCACAGCTGACTTCGGGGGCGGTGATCTTAGCCGCCTCAGTCGTCGGCGCGCCGGTCTCCACCACCCACGTGGTCAGCTCCTCCATCATGGGGATCGGCGCCTCGGAGCGCCCCAAGGCCGTGCGCTGGAACACGGCCAAGGAGATCGTCAGCACCTGGGTGGTGACCATCCCCGCCTCGGCGGTCATGGCTGTCCTAACCTATCTGGTGGTCCACCTGACCACCGGGGTCGCGTAGATGAGTATGAAGAGGTGACATATGAACGGTGAATCAAATTCTCTGGTCTCCCGGCTGATCGGCCGGGTGTTTCCACGCATGCCGGACTTCTATGGCCTGATCAACCAGCAGTGCGAGCTCGCGGTCGAGGTGATGGCTGAATTCGTGGCGTTCATGTCGAGTGGCGATCAGGACAAGGCCCGGCAGGTGCGCAAACTCGAGAAACGCGGTGACGAACTCAAGGCGCGCAATATTGACGTCCTCAACAAGGCCTTCTCCACCCCCATGGACCGGGAGGACTTGTACCGTGCCATCATCACGGTCGACCACATCGTCAACTACGCCAAGACGACGGTCCGGGAAATGGAAGTCCTGGATGTACAGCCTGACAGCCATATGCTGGAAATGGCGGAACTGCTCCAGCAAGGCGTCCTCGCGTTGCAGCGAGGCTTTGGCAAGCTGTCCACCAACCCGGCGAGCGCCGAGGAAGACGCCGATGCGGCGCGCAAGGCCGAACGCAGCACGGAAAAAATTTATCGCAGGGCGCTCGCCGATCTGCTGGACCCGGATCAGTACATCAAGACTCACAACGACAGGCACAGCGCGGCCATAGCGTCGATTGAACGCCTGCTCGAACCCCTTGGCCCGCACAGCGAACCGGTCACGCTCACGGTCGCTTTCATCATCGACACCTTCAAGCGACGTGAGGTCTATAGACACCTGTCGAATGCCGCTGACCGCCTGGCGCATGCCGGCGAAGTACTGCACGACATCATTGTCAAGGTCTGCTGATGGTAAACCAGGGAGGTCATCCATTAGCAGTTCCAGGTCAATAGGCAATAGATAGTATTTCGCGGTTCTAACCGCAAACGTTTACCAGCTGTGAAGCCAATAAAATGCATAGGTACACCTAAGTTTTCAAGCCAGGTGACAGATAAGTCTGCACCAGTCCTAGCCCGCATTTCTCACCAGGGGCTAGATCATCACGCAGCGATGAGTATAAGAAGAATAAACGCCCTGTTACCCGAATATCAACCGTTTTTACCCAGTCGGTGATAGCCATTCACTCAGCCCGAATGACGAATTCGTTCCCAATTCCACCCTCATCTCAATAATAACCGCGCTCGCCAATCCAGGATTCAACCTTTTCCAGGCAAATTCCAGCCAGTTGGCCAGCCAGCACCCTGCCGCTTCTGTCGGGGTTGCAGCTATAGGTGTGTTGAATGATCGGCTTGCGTATCTCAGCTGAACAAGTCAGCCTGAGGTGGCGCCATGCATTCAGGCAACTAGCCGTTTTTGGCTAAGTACTGCGACAGTCCGAAATGGGTCGGTAGCGGTCTCTCAGGCTAGGAATTTGCTCAAAAACCACTGACAGGCAGCTTGCGGCCAGAGGACTCCCAGACTGATATTTATTTCATGCTCCATCAAGTGACTTCGTTAAACCAGTTGTGGGCGATCAGTTTCAGTCAAATTTAGATTGCCGTTCTCACCGCTAGGAAATTCCATTCTATGTTTACCTTCAATTTCTCGACTTAAACGCTCATAGTCATACCATGTCCGTCTGCCACAAATCGGTTCATCCAAGATGGGCGTCATATATTGAAGCCGCTTCCAGTCTTCTTTTGTTAAAGCACTTTGTACTAACGGAAACACTTCCGACTCTTCAGTATAAATGTGTTGCCGTTGCCCAACGAGAAATTCTGATAGTTGTTGTTTAAGTTTTTCATTAGAAGCAGTACATCTTGGAAAAGATTCGAGTGACTCTCTTAATTCTCGTGTAATAACTTCCAATTGTGTATGCTCTGATATTAGTTCTTGCACAAACTCAGCATCATCTACACGCTCAAGCAAAATAGAGTAAATCATATCTTCTAGCGGATGATGTATTTGTTCCGGGTACTCTTGAATATAAACAATGATGCTCCGCATCAAGGAGTAGTCGGGGGTCTTGCCGCAACACATGTCCAGGCATTGCAATTCTAACAAGTTTAACTTTCTTAGAAGCTGCCCATGCTCAACCTTTAACCTATTAAGCATATGGATACGGGGATTGGGACTGCATTGTCGGCTGATGTTTATATTGCGGGTAGACATGTTCTATATCTGCAGAATAAGTTTGATAATGTTGCCAGTCTGAGTAACTGCCTATGTGCTGTAATTAAAAAAAGGTCATTTTGATATCCATGTAAACAACAGCTATGACAAATAGCCATACAACCATCTCAAAAATCATGTCATCTCGCTGATAATCTTTATTGCGTTCCATTATTAACCACTCTTCAGTTTATGGCTGTTAATACAATGAAATTATCACTTTATATTCTCTCCGGTAAATGAAAATTGTCACTTCTAGCAATAATTTAGAGTGCGAGACACAGGCAGGACTGAACGACTGAAATGGGTTAGCGAACATTCATTCCCTGTTCAGAACCTTTCCACTTCCCTGTCTGCACATACGCTTTGAATGCCTTACAGGAGTTTCCCGTGTCCTGACAGGTGCAAGCACGGATGCAATCAGTACAGGGGCAAGGCATGGCCATGGCTGAATCTTGAGGCGGCACATCGATACGAACTGGGACTGGTGTATTAATTCGATAAATCCCATCGGAAACTTCATGGACGTTCTTTCCAGACTGGCTATTTGCTACGGTCATTTCTCACCTTCTCATTCCCTGCAGCAGAAAAGTGGCCGCAGCTGTGGTCCAAACTACTTTCCTATAGACGGTGAACTGCACGGTTTATTCAGGCTACTTGATTGAGTAAAGGCTGCAAAGTCGAAGTCGGCTTTGAGTCGGTAAGTGACCTTGTTATGTGATGACTCTAAACGCCCTAGCGTGAGAAATACGATCAGAGAGGCACAACCTTGTTTGCACACGGTCCCTTCTCAGTTTGTCCGATTTCGTATTCTACTTTCTGGCCATCACTGAGTGTCGCATAGCTGCCACCGCTCTGGATTTCAGTATGATGAACGAACAGATCTTTCCCTCCATCGTCTGGAGTGATGAAACCGAAACCTTTGTCTGCATTGAACCACTTTACTGTACCTGTACTCATACCGTGTTTTCCTCGTTAAATTAATTTAAATTAACCTGCTGTATTCCAACGTTTTTACAGAACTCTTTAGAATTGTCTGGCGAGGGTACACTACCACTTACGCCGGGCCTGGTGCCCGGTATTTTTTCGTGGGCGGA